>Ga0335081_10022044_pt1 | contig 10303 bp, 7 predicted proteins | sample Lox_Sample_35_FD_206713 | JGI IMG/M metagenome (GOLD analysis project Ga0335081, IMG submission 206713) | Soil microbial communities from Loxahatchee National Wildlife Refuge, Florida, United States - Lox_Sample_3.5 | ecosystem: Environmental > Terrestrial > Soil > Wetlands | place: USA: Florida...
CAGTCCGCTGAGCCGAGAAGCAACTGTCGGTCGGCCAGGATGAACGTTGGCCACGTCCCGTGCTCGTGAAAGTGATCGTAGGTGGCCTGGAGGACGGCCCGCTCCTGCACCGTCGGGGGTGGAACCTCGGTACTCCCGTACTGTTCTGGGACATCCCTCGCCATGGCCGAATGCTACGCATCCCGCACGCGCTGCGAGAACTCGTTAAGTGGCTGGCGTATGCGACGCTCCAGGATCTCGTGAGACAGCAAGGCCTGATCTGCAACCTCGCGGAGCGCGCCGTTTGGCGTCGGGTCCCCGATCACGAGCCGGGCACAGAGGCACCGTCGTACGACGCGGCGCAGCTTCGGAAGATTGACCTCCTCCCTGGGAGGGGGATCGCCGTGGGCATACTTGGAGCGGGCACCGTAGGCACCGCGAACCAGTCGTTCGATCTCAAGTCGCTGGGCATCGTCCTTGCCCGCCAGAATGGCGGCGCGCTGGCTGACCTTGCGCGTCAGCTCGCTGTGGTCTGACTCGCCGCCGGCAAGCAAGCCTTCTAGAGCGATGACGTAATGGAGGACCGTTTCGGCGTTCAGCTCAGACAACATCACCTCACCTTCGCCGTAGGCGTGGTGTCCGGCGGTCAAAAAGTGCTCAGCACAGCGGCGTAGCCTGGCGGCCGTCTTGTCCTCCTGTCTGCTCGCTTGATTGCTGAAATCCTCTGGCATTCGAGAGGCCAACTCGCTGAGGAATCGTCGCACCGTGGGCAGGTCCGCGTCCTCACCGAAGTCTCCGGTTCGCGGCTGCTCGATGTCGGTCACGCCATCTGGCGTCCAGACTTCCCACTCCACGTCGTCGAAGAGTTTGTCAATGCGGCGACCGGGCTCGATCTGATAACGCGCCCACAACTGGAGTACTGAGTTCTCGAAGAGGCTGAGGAGCAGAAGGGGACGCCACAGCGGGTACGTGCGACGGTCCAGAGCAAGTGAGCCGAGCACGTCGAAGCGCAGAAGTGGGCCGTGATGCGGACGGTCGTCCAGCGTGCAGCGAAGCATGGTCAGACCGCCGTAGTCCTGCGGCTTGAAGGGCCGGTTTGGCTGGTAGTCGGCGGTGGCCGGGAGCGGCAGCAACTGGCGCAACTCTTCGCTGGTGGGTGTGACCAGGTCCCAACCGTCGATGACCGGGATTGGGTCGTCGGTCGCGAAGTTGGCGTCCAGGACCGCGTAGTCCCAAATATCGATCGGCGGGCCGGCCAGGTAGCTGGCCAGTTCTTCGGCGACAGTGTGGAAATCGTGTGGAGCGCGGCTCTGCAGCATCCCGAAGACACCAGTTGAGATGAGCACACCGGCGTCGAGCGGCCGACCACTCGGTTCCGTAGTCTCATCGTCGGCTTGGGAGTCCGCAGTGCCTGCGTCCGCAGCGACATCGGTCGCAGCCGCCGTTTCGCCGGATGACTGTCGCCGCGGGAGCGAGGTCACCAGGTACTTGTTAACAGTCGCTGCACGGTGGACGGCCACGCGAGCCTCGTGGGCGGCGGGTAGTCCGGCCAGAGACTCAGCCAACATCTGGGGCGTCAGCGGTAGCGGGGTGTCCCGGTGCAGCTCCTGGGTCGACTGCTTCCTTGGCCCCCTGCAAGAAGAGCTCAATAGCCTCGACAAGCGCAGTGTTGGGATCGGCGGTCATGGGCGAATGCTATTCACCTGGCAGTTGGCGTCGGACCGCTGACGATGTTCGGTGACCTCGCCCGGGATTCCAACTGCGGCCAGTCGCCGCGGCCGCGCAACGGCTCAACGCCACGCTCGCCAGCGAGTCCAGTTTTGTGACTACCAGCGTTAAATGGCGTGCGGCCGGAGTGCATCTGCCTGGTTTCCCAGTCTTACCTGGCGTGGTCTGCCAGTTTTAGCTGGCGTATTGGTCCAGCTCCCAGTTCTTCCTGGCGTGCCGCTTCCGTGGCGGCCGGCTTTCGCTGACCGGGTGTGCTGTTCGGTGGACTCCGGGTGCCGTGGGGTCTTGTTAGTAGGGGCGGGCGTGCGGGACCGGGGGGAATCCGGTGAACAGTTCGGTCATCTCGACGCCGAGGACGCTGGCGATGGCGAACGCACGGTCGACTGAGATCGCCTGGCCGGCGTGCTCGACTTGCGCGTAGAAGGACCGGCTCAGCCCGGCCTGCCTGGCCACGGCGGTCTGGGTCATGCCCCTGCTCTGCCGGATCTCGCGGAGCCGGCTGCCGAGGGCGATGCGGGCCTGCCGGGTGATGGTGTCGCGGCTGTCGTCGTTCACGTCCTGCACCCTCAAAACGGTAGCGGTCCTTCAGAGCGTTCTATATTTTAAACACTTATGATTGATATTCTAGTCATGCCGGGCGGGAGGCCTCTGTGAGGCGGGCGGCTGCCCTGGCATCGGATCGCTGCGGCCTGGCGGACCTGGCCCGGATGTGCCCGGTGACTGATGACGATCGCCGCGATCTGGTCCTGGCCGCCGGGTGGAGCGGCCGGTGGGTGACCACGTGGAAGGTCGCCGGGCAGGAGGTGAGGTGCCCGGTAGCGGGCATGGGCGGCTTCCCGGTGCCTGGTTGCGAGCCGGTGCGGCATTTCACCTGGTCAACTCGTCAGGGGCACCGGCCGGGATTGCAGAGTATGACCGGCACCGGGCGTCTGCACGGGTTCGAGAGCCATGCCGAGCAGCGCCTGCTGCTGGCGCTGGATTTCCTGGGGGTGCGCGAGGTGGTCTCGCAGCCGCACCGGATGCGGTTCGAGTCGGCGGCGGGGCCGCGGGAGCACATCCCTGATTTCCTAGCCGTCACCGGCGAGGAGACGTGGCTGCTGGACGTGCGGCCCGCGGACCGGATCGAGGCGGCCGACCGGGTCAAGTTCGCCGCCTCGGCCGAGGCGGCGCTGGCCTGCGGGTGGCGCTACGGCGTGGTGGGCGGCTGGCAGCCGCATGTGATGACAACCCTCGACACGCTGTCCGCGCAGCGGCGGCCGCTGGATGACTCGCTCGGCATGGCCGGCGCGCTGCTCGCCGGGGCGGCTGGCCCGGTGCGGTTCGCTGACCTGGCCGGGGCCACGGGTTACCCGGCGGTCGCCCGCGCGTTCGCCATCCACCTGATCTGGCATCGCGTCCTGGCCATCGACCTGGCCGAGCCGTTCGGGGACAGTTCCCTGGTCTGGCCCGCCGCGGCCCGGAGCGCGGGGTGAGCGGCCCGGGCCACGGGCCGGTCGCGCTGGCGGCGGGCTCCTGGCTGATGCTGGCAGGCGGCCGGTGGCAGGTACGCGAGCTTGTGCCGCACACCGGCCGGGTGCTGCTGCGCCGCGACGACGGGCAGGAGCTATCCACTACGATCCGGGCGCTGGTCAGCCGCGGTGACTGCCAGCCCGCTCCTGCCGCGGACAGCGGCCCGCCGCACGACCGGGGACGGCAGCCGGCCGGACTGGAGGATCTCACCGCCCGGCAGCGGGAGATGCTCGCCTCGCGTTACGCGCACCTGATGGAGGCCGAGACCGGCTACCGCAGCGGCAGCCCACTGCACGCCCTGCCTGGTGAGCCGCGGACCGCCTATGATCCGGCGGTCACCACGCTGCACCAGCGCCGGCTGGCCAAGGTCGCCGAGATGACCACGCTGGGCACCGGCTCGGCCGCGGTGCTGGGCCTGGCCCGGATCAGCGAGCGGACCCTGGTCCGGTGGGCCGGGCAGTGCCGCCGGTACGGGATCGCCGGGTGCATTGACGGGCACTGGCTGCGGCGAAGCGGCGGCCGGTACTCGGTGACCGAACAGCTCCGCGAGGCCGTCTATGCCGTCCATGCCGAGTGCCTGCACCGGTCGCGGGTGTCGATGAAGACCAGGGAGCGGATGATCCGCCAGTACGTCCGGGAGCGGTTCGGCGCCGAGGTGGCGGTCCCGTGTTATGAGACCCTGCGGACGGTGTGGCGTGAGTGGTTCGGCCCCGGCGGCGCCCGGCAGCGGTATGCCCGGTCGGCGGCCAGGCTGCCGGTCACCGGCGAGCATGTGGTGATCCACCGGCCCGGGCAGGTAGTCGCGCTGGACACCAGCCCGCTGGGGGTGAAGGTCCGCGAGCACGTGTTCGGCGACCCGGTGACCGCTTCGCTGACCCTGGCGCTGGATCTTTACACCCATTCGCTGGTCGCGTTCCGGCTCACCCTGGTGTCGGACACCTCGGTCGACGTGGCGATGCTGCTGCGTGATGTGATGATGCCGCTGCCGCTGCGCGAGGACTGGGGCCAGGACCTGGAATGGCCTTACCCGGGCATCCCGGCGTCCCTGGTCGCCTCCTTCGCCGGGCACAAGGTCGCGGGCCTGCCGTTCTTCGCTCCCGAGACCGTCACCACCGATCACGGATCGGTCTATAAGAATCATCATCTGGTCGAGGTGCAGCGGGTCATCGGCGCGAACATCGTGCCAGCCAGGGTGCTGCGCCCTACTGATAAGCAGGCCGTCGAGCGGGCATTTTCCGGGATCCAGTCGCTGCTGCTGGAGATGCTGCTGGGCTGGCGCGGGATCGACACCGCTGACCGGGGCGCTGATCCCGAGGCCGACGCGGTGCTCACCCTCGCCGAGGCCGAGCACCTGATCGCGACCTGGATCGTGGCGGTGTGGCAGAACCGCGAGCTCGGGGAGTACGCCCCGGCGTGGGATCCGGGCACCCGGCACAGCCCGAACACGCTGTTCGCCGCCGCGATGTCGCAGGGCGGGTTCGCGCTGCAGATCCCGGCCCCGGAGCTGTATTACCAGCTGCTGCCGGTGCACCTGGTGAAGATCCACGGCCGGCGCGGGGTGAAGATCCGCGGGCTGTGGTATGACGGACCGGCGCTGGACCCCTACCGGTCGGTCCCCTCGCCGCAGGGCGGTGCCGCCAGGGAGAAGTGGAAGATCCGCCGCGAGCCCCGCGACCGGCGCCACGTCTACTTCTGCGACCCGGTCACCCACGACTGGCACGCGCTGCGCTGGACCGGGCTGCCGCCCGAGGGCGAGGTGCCGTCCTTCAGCGACCTGCGCACCGATGACCTGCTGCGCGCCGCCCGCGCGGCCGGGCTGCAGCCCCGGTCGGACGCCGAACTGCTGCCGCTGCTGCTGGACCTGGTCGGCGGCCTGATCCCGGTCGATGCGTGGCCGACCCAGATGAGCCGCCTGCAGCGCACCGCGCACGCCCGCGAGAGCGCCCAGGCCGATCAGGCCGCCGCCGACCGTCCCGCTCCCGCGGAACCGGACGCCGCTGGGGCAGGCCAGGACGGGAACGCCGGCACCGCGGTAGTGCCGATGCGATGGCGCGATCAGGCCCGCGATGCCGTTTCCGCGGTGGACGCCGAGCGTCGGCGGCGCCGTGAGCAAGCGGCCGGTTCCAGGCCTGAGCCGGCCCTGTTGATGCGGGATGCGCTGCGCCGCGGCAGCATGCTCCGCATCCCGGAAGATGATCCCGGCGGGCCACCAGGCACAGGCGGCGGTGCCGGACAGGAGCAGCCGTGAGGCCCGCGCACGGTGACGGCGATCCTGCCCCTTTCGTCCTTCCCGGGCCGCCGCCCGCGCGCGAGACCCTGGCCGGCTGGCAGCAGTGGCGGGCCGCCAGGGGCGGGTTCACGCCCGCGCCGCGGCTGGACCGGGCCGCCTGGCGGGCACTGTCACCGCGGCGGAAGATGCTCTATGACCTGCACCGGGCCGCCACGCATGCCAACCTGCCGCTGCAGCAGACCCCGATGAGCCAGACCGTGACCCGGATGCTGCGCGGCCGGATCGAATCCAACGCCCTCAAGCACAAGCCGTCCACCCGCGCCGGGGTGATGATCACCGGCGGTGGCTACCAGGGCAAGACCGAGACCGCCTGCGAGGTCGCTGCCGGCTTCGAGGACGCCTGGCTCGAGCTGCACCACCACCTCAACCCCGCCGCGGTGGCCGGGACCCGCGACCTGCACGCCCCGGTCGCCTACGTGCAGACGCCGGTCACTGCCAAGCCCAAGAGCACATGCAAGGCGATCTTGGGGTTCTACGGCGCCGACACCAAGAACATGGACCTGCCCGACCTGGTCCGCCAGGTCGCTGCCTCCATCCGTGACCACGGCACCAAGGCGCTGCTGCTGGACGACATCACCCGGCTGCGCATGCACCGCGCTGATGACCAGGACGTGCTGGACCTTATCCGCGCGTTCATGAGCATGCACGTCACCCTCGTGCTCATCGGGGTGGACATCCCCGGCTCCGGGCTGCTGCGTGAGGGCCGCCACGACCCGGGTACCGGGCAGTGGACCTTCCCGCCGTCCCGGCAGGCTGGTGTCCACGCCCTGGAGGCCACCCAGACCGAACGTCGCTTCGACCTGGTCGAGCTGGACCGGTTCCGCTACGACACCCCGGCCCAGATCACCGCCTGGACCGCCCACCTGGCCGGCATCGAGCAGCAGATGCGGCTGATGGACGCCGTCCCCGGCATGCTCACCGGCGGCAGCATGCCCGAATACCTCTACCGCCGCACCAACGGCGTCGTCGGCCTGCTGGAGCGGCTGATCGAAGACGGCTGCCGCGAAGCCATCGGCACCGGAGCCGAGCGCCTCGGCCAGGCCCTGCTGGACAGCGTGACGCTCAGCCTCTCCGACACGCGCAGCCGCGACGCCAACGCCGGCGAGATTCCCGCCATCCCGCCCGGCCCCGTCTCGTCCGGCGGCAGCGGGACAGGCAAACGCAAGCGCGGGCGCAACACCGTCTTCGACGACCGCGGCCCGGCGACCGGGACCGGATCGTGACCCCGGCAGGACAGCCGGCGGGCACGCTGAGCCCGCTTCCGCGCAGCCTGGACCCGCTGCTGGGGGAGTCCCTGCCCGGCTATTTGCTGCGCCTCGCGCACCGGCTCGGCCTGGCCCCGGCCCGCATCATGCAGCTCACCGGCCTCACTGCCAGCCCCGACGGCCGCCAGCCGGCCCGCCGGAGCCTGATGCTGCACCTAGACGATGCGCCGGCTGCGGCCTTCGCGCACGTCACCAGGCTTACCGCGGCCGAGACCGCCGGCTTGTGCATGAGCAGCATGTCCGGCCGGTATCTGTGGGCAGCACCACGGATCACCGCCGATCAGTGGGGTCCCCGGTCGCTCGCCAGCCCGTGGGTGTTCACCTCAGCGACCCGGTACTGCCCGCAGTGCCTGGCCGGAGACGGCGGCCCCATCCAGCAGCAGCACGGCGGCGCCTGGCAGAAGGCATGGCGGCTGCCGGCCGTGTTCGCCTGCCCGGCCCACCGGAGGCTGCTGGAACACCTGTGTCCGTCCTGCCGGCAGCCGCCCATGTCGGCGGCACCCGGAGCGCCCGCCTGGCTGATCCCGCGCACCTTCGACGCCGGCCTGCACCCCGCCCAGTGCCGGGCCGCCCTGCAGCCCCAGGCCGCCGGGCGGCATGCCCGCCCTTGCGGAGCCAGGCTCGATGCCGCAGCCCTGGCAGGAGAAGAGAGCCGCACTCCTGATGACCTGCTCGCCGTGCAGGACCGGCTGCTCCAGCTGCTGAGCCCCGGGGACCCGGCCGCCGTCATGAGCGTCGGCCAGCTGGCCACGCCCGCCCGGTACTTCGCTGACCTCCGGCTGGTCTGCAGCCTGCTCAACGGCGCCTGGCCGCACAGCCGGCACCTGATCACCGCCCCAAGCGCGGCCGAGGACCTCGATCGGTACATCGCCAGCACCAGCGGCACCGGGCCCCGGCGGCACACACTCTGCGACGCCCCGCCGCTGGACCCCCGGCCGGGTGCCGCACTCATCACCGCCGCCGTCCGCATCCTCGACGGCGACGACCTGCGAGTCCTCGGTGAGCTCCTGGCCCCTTCCCGGGACGGCGCCAGCCGCAAAAGCCCGCGAGGCCGGTGGCTCCGCCGCTACCAGCGCGCCGGGCACGACTGCTCCGGCGGATTCCGGGACGCCCTCGAACCCCTGATCGGCAGCTTCCAGCGCACAGACCGGCGCTCACGCGGACGCCGGGCACCCGCCCCGCAGGTCAGCTTCGCTGCCGAGCACATCCCCGAGCACCTGCAAGACGACTGGTATGACCAGCACTTCCGCCACATCGGCGGGAACACCCGGCTGCTCCGCCGCGCCGCCGCCCTGCGCCTGGTCCAGATGTCGGCAGGCGGCTCGCTCGCCGAGGCCGCCGCCTTCCTCGGCATCGACCACCGCTATCTCAAAGCATCTCCCGGCTCGGCAGCCTTCACCGACGACCCCGCAGACTTCCGCCTCGCGGTGCACGCGCTCGCCCGGCAGCTCAGCGCCACCCCGCACCTGATCAACTACAAGCACCGCAGGAACACCCTCCGCAACTGGTGCATCGACCCGGCAACCTGGCAGGACTTCATCAGCCGGCTGCCCCCGACCAAAGGACCGTTCCAGCCCGAGCTCGGCAACTGCAAGCGCCAGTTCGCCTCCGAAGCCGTCTGGGCGCGCATCACCCGGGGCGAGCACCTCATGGCACCCCGGATCATCGAGAGCCAAATGTCAGCAGGTGACCCCACATGGCACCGGCGCCGCGACAACATGTGGCACTTCTACAACGCCAGCCCGGCCAAACCGCACTACGCCGCCCTCAGGAAAATCCTCGACCCGCACGCCGACCACCTCGCCGCGATCATCGACAGCCAGCCGCAACCGCCCCGCTCAGCCTGATCACGTTAGCTGGCACTGAGAGGTCGTCCTGACCTGGAGTCCTGGGTTCCTCGGGTCAGGCTTGCCGACACCAGCGGGCCACGCTACCTGCGGCCGGAAGAAGTTCTCAGGCCCACAAGGGTGCCGTCACAGCGCAAGCAGGTTCTCGATGTCCCTGATGGCCTGGGAGTTGTCCTGGTACAGCACCGCGTGGATACCCGCCTGGCGTGCCCCTTCGACGCACGGCTCCGAATCATCGAGGAACACCATCTGCGCCGGCTCTACCTGGAGACGCTCGCAGGTGAGGGCATAGATCCCGGGATCGGGCTTGCTCATCCCGCACTCGTGGGAGTAGATAATCTCCTCGACGAGATCTTCGAACCCGTAGGCGGCCTGTTCTCGTTCCCTGGCACCGACGAAGCTGTTACTCAAGATCCCCGTGCGGCATCGCGGACGCAGCTGGCGAACGTACCCGATCAGCTCTGTGTTGGCGGTGCCGAGGTACTCACGCCAGATGTCGGCCATGAACTCCGCGAGCTGCCCTTCGTCCAGGCCGAGGCGTTCCCTGACCGCCTGCCGCACGTCGTCTTCACTGATAGTGCCGATGCTGCCGCCACGCCAGGCGTCGTACATGCGCTCGTTGAGCTCGCCCGGGGCCAGGCCGAGCCGTGACTCCCACATCCCGGTCACGCCCAGGTCCGGGGTGATCTCCAGCACGCCGCCGATATCGAACACAACCGCCTGGATGGTCATGGCAATCATCATGCCGGTTGCCCCAGGGGCAAGGCCGAATGGCGAGCGGCCCGCGCCGGCCGGCCAGGAAGTACGCCGAGAAGCGGCGGCCCGAGGCCTTACGACGACAGGCCCGTCATGCTCTGGAGGCGGATGATCTCGGTGACAGGCATCCGGCTCGCAGCCCACGCCAGATAAACCTGGGAAACGCCACTTATCGCTGGGAGTCACAAGTTTCATGTCCCCCGGGCCAGACGAGGGACACCGTCGGCTGGAAAGGGACATCAGAATCTAGAACCTACAAGGTCACAAGGCGATGGCTGCGAGCGTGCCCAGGAGGATGAACGGCCCGAGCGGCAGCTGGCTGGTGCGAGTAGCCCGGTGCAGCGCTAGCAGCGCGCCGCCGTACACGCCGGCCAAGGCGAAGGCCGCGAAGGTGCCGGACAGCAGCGCCTGCCAGCTGATCCAGCCCAGCGCAGCGCCGACGCTGGCGGCGAGCTTAGCGTCCCCCAGGCCCAGGCCGCCGGGCCTGATGACCGACAGGACCAGGTAGAAGCCAGCCAGGGCGACCGCGCCGATGGCGGCGCGGCCGAGGTGGCCAGGCTGGTGGCCGGCGAGCGCGGCGACGGCCAGCAGCGCGATGGTCCCGGCGAAGGCGGCGGCGGTGAGCGGGTCTGGCAGCCGGTGAACGGCCACGTCGATGAAGGCAAGGGGGACGCCGAGCAGGGCCAGCCAGGTCAGCGCGGCCAGCTCCCATCCGGAAGATACCCGGGCGGCCACCACGGCCAGGGCGAGCCCGGCGGCGAGTTCGGCGAGCAGCGGATACGGGCCGATCCGGGCGCGGCAGGACGGGCACCGCCCGGTGGCGGGCAGCAGCGAGCGCCACCGCCAGCGGTCCGGCAGGATGTCTTGGGCGCAGGCCGGGCACGCGCGGCGGGGCGGCTGGCCGGGTTCGGTGCTGCGGGAGAACACGC
>Ga0335081_10022045_pt1 | contig 10303 bp, 5 predicted proteins | sample Lox_Sample_35_FD_206713 | JGI IMG/M metagenome (GOLD analysis project Ga0335081, IMG submission 206713) | Soil microbial communities from Loxahatchee National Wildlife Refuge, Florida, United States - Lox_Sample_3.5 | ecosystem: Environmental > Terrestrial > Soil > Wetlands | place: USA: Florida...
TTTTCATCTCGGCGCGATTGCCGCGCTGTTCTTCTTCAGTTGGAAGGCGCTATTTATCGCGCTGTTCCTGTATTGGGTGGCGGGCAGTCTCGGCATCGGCATGGCGTATCACCGGCTGCTGACGCATCGCGGCTACAAGTGCCCCAAGTGGGTGGAGTACGTCCTGACCGTCTGCGCGACGCTGGCGCTGGAGGGCGGCCCCATCTTCTGGGTGGCCACGCATCGCGTCCATCACCAGCTCTCCGACAAGCCCGGCGATCCGCATTCGCCACGCGACGGCGGCTTCTGGGCCCACATGGGCTGGATCCTCACCGGCAAAACCTTCCACAACAAGAGCACCGAACTGCTCGCCTACGTCCCCGACCTCCGCAAGGACAAGTTCCATCTCTGGATCAGCGAGTATCACTGGGTGCCGATCACAGCTCTGGGCGCCATTCTGCTGGCGTTCGGCGGATGGTCGGTATTTCTGTGGGGAACATTTCTGCGCACCGTGGTGCTGCTGCACTCAACCTGGTTTGTGAATTCGGGCACGCACATGTGGGGCTCGAAGCGCTTCACGACCACCGACGACTCGCGCAATCTGTGGTGGGTGGCGTACATCAGCTTCGGCGAGGGCTGGCACAACAACCATCACGCGCACCCGCAGTCGGCGCGGCACGGACTGGCATGGTACGAGTTCGACCTGAACTGGTACGGCATCAAGACGCTACAGTGGCTCGGCCTGGCATGGGACGTGAAGCTGCCGAAGCTGGGATCGTCGCGCGTGCCGGAGATCGTTACGCCCAAGCCGCAGCCGGCGGAAGCCGTCGCCTATGGCGGCGACTGACTTTCTTAGCCGCCTCTACAGGTGTGCCCTTTCCAAGCAGGACCTAACGCCGATCATTGGACTTTGGACTTTCAGGCGTAGATGCCGCGTTGCCGGATGGTATACGCGACCCGGTCGATGGCCAGCATATACGCCGCTATGCGGTTATTGACGTGATGCGTCTCGGCGTAGCGCACCACGTCCTCGAACGACGAGACCATGATGTCCTCCAACTGCGAGTTGACCACCGACTCCTTCCAGAAGTAGCCCTGGCGGTCCTGCACCCACTCGAAATACGAAGCCGTTACACCTCCGGCGTTCGCCAGGATGTCGGGCATGACGAACACATGCTTTTCGGCCAGGATGTCATCGGCTGCGGCTGTGGTTGGTCCGTTGGCGCCTTCCACCAGGATCTTGGCTTTCACGCGGTCGGCGTTGGCCGAGGTGATTACGTTCTCGGTAGCGGCGGGAACCAGGATCTCGCAGTCGGTGACCAGCAGATCTGCCGTGGGCCGGCGCTCCGCCCCCTTGAAGCCGTGAATCGTCCCTTCCTTCTGGCGATGCTCCCACAGCGCCGTGATGTCGATGCCTTGGGGGTTGTACAAGCCGCCGTCCCACTCGCCGATGCCGACGATCTTGTATCCGGCGTTGTGCATCAGCAGGGCGGCGTTGGAGCCCACATTGCCGAAGCCCTGGATGATCACGCGCGTGCTCTCGCGCGCCATGTTGAGCTTCTTGATCGACTCGTCGCAAATGATCATGACGCCACGGCCCGTGGCCTCACGCCGCCCGCGCGATCCGCCCATGTTCAGCGGCTTGCCGGTCACCACTGCCGTTACCGTTTGGCGCATGTGCATGGAGTAGGTGTCCATCATCCAGGCCATCGTCTGCTCATTGGTATTGACGTCAGGCGCGGGAACATCCTTTTCCGGCCCGATGAATTCGATCAACTCCGACGTGTAGCGGCGGGTCATACGTTCCAACTCGCCGCTTGACATATGCTTGGGATCGCAGATGATGCCGCCTTTGGCGCCGCCGAAGGGGATGTTGACGACGGCGCACTTCCACGTCATCCAGCTCGCCAGCGCGCGCACTTCATCCAGCGTCACGTCGGGCGCATAGCGCACGCCACCCTTCGCCGGGCCGCGCGCAATGGAGTGCTGCACGCGATATCCGGTGAAGACCTCTAGTTGGCCGTTGTCCATGTTGACCGGGATGTGGACGATGATCTCGCGATTGGGCTGTTGCAGCACGCGCCACAGTCCCTCGTCGAGCTGTAGTTTTTCGGCCGCAAGATTAAAGCGCGCCGCCTGTTGTTCCCAGGGATTGCGTTCCTGTTCGATGGTGTGTGCGATAGCCATACATTCTCCGAATGATTGCGGAAGATCGTGCAGCGCGAATGGGCGCAGTGAAGAGCGCGCGTTCTGCGGGGCAAACCTACAAAGTATATGCAGCGGCGTGGAGGGCGCGCAAGTAAGCATGGCAGGGGTCTATACTTTGTGCACTCGTTCGAGTTCGAGTCCGGGGAGGTTCACTTGCCGGATCGAAAGTTATTCGAAAGTATTCGAAAAAACCCTTCCGACCCAATAGGCCGGCAAGAGGCAGTGTCTCCGAGAATGCCGCTTCCACCTGCAAAACATGAGCTCCCACAATTAGCGAAACCGGGTGCATCCATACGTCGCTTCGCCCTCCAATGCCGGCCCTCACACTCGGAACGCCGGACTTCAGATCAAGGCGGAGAGCGGAGGCCAGGGACGACTGGAGCACGCAATCGGCGGCCCCAGAATCGACAAGCGCTTCGAAATGTCTGGTGACCTGACCGCGGAACCCTGAGATACGAACGGGTATGAACGGGTAATAGAGAATCGTGCCGCGTGGCCCAGGAGCGGTGCGGTAAGGAAACCGCATCACAACGCCATCGGGAGCCATGCCGGCGGCGTCTTTAGAATCACAGCTTCGCTGTCGCCTAAGCGATCCAGTGCGGCAGAAACCTCTTCGAAGCTGTTTCCGACGGCCACGATTCTGGTTTGGTCGGCCGAGAGCGCGACCCAAGAGTCCAGGGGGGCATTCCGAAGAACTTCACTGCGCGCGTCGGACATATTTGTTGCCCAATCCAACTAAAGATTTAACGGAGGAGGGTTGGCCGGTCAATGCGATAAATCGCAACGTAGCGATTAGAGCACTCGGCTGATCACTTACTATATCACCGTGCTCTATAGCTTCCGCCCATTACGCGGCTTCGACTGTGAGTTTCAGCCCCATGGCCTTGGTTACGGCCAGGAGCGTAGAGAGCGTTGCAGTCTTCTCCCGGTCCTTTGGTCAGCGGTGCACTAACCTGAAATTGCGGGGAGCGGGCCTGACTTCAAGGTCCGCTCCTCCCATCCTTCCCGTTCGCGCTCGCCCAACACGCTGAATCCGTTGCCAACTACGGAAAATGGGGCCGAGGTTGTCTCTGCCCATTTTGGGATTCCGCGTTGAAGATTGTTGCGAAATCGTTAGCAAAACTGAACCCGCAGGCCACACTATGGTACTGATTGCGGCTGGCACTAGCGTGCGCTCCTGACGCAGAGCTCGCGCGGAGTTTCGCTTGCCTGACCGTTGCTGTTGCTGCTCAAGGGTGCAGCGGCAAGAACCTGCCTCTTGGGTGCCAATCCAAGGAGCTGGTTTCTTATGCCATCGATTTGTCGGGTCCGGTTTTTTGTCCTGTTCTTCTTTCTCCTGATCGCAACTCTCATCGCTCACGCGCAGTCTGCCTTGCAGTTTGTGGCCGTAACCCCTTGTCGCGTCGCCGATACCCGTCTGCCGGTCGGCCAGTTCGGCGGCCCCACCATGACCGCGGGCAGCCAGCGCGACTTTCCGGTTCCGCTTAGCGCCTGCAACATTTCCAGCACCGCCTTGGCTTATTCGCTGAACGTCACAGTCGCGCCCTGGGAAGACCTCGACTACCTGACTGTCTGGCCCACGGGACAAACCCAGCCTTTCGTCTCCACCATTAACTCCTACGACGGTCGCACTAAGGCCAATGCCGCCATCGTGCCCGCCGGCGCCAACGGAGCAGTCAGCGTTTACGTCACCAACAAGACCGACGTCATCCTCGACATCGACGGCTACTTCGCCCCCGCCACCACCTCAACCCTGGCCTTCTTCCCGCTGACGCCCTGCCGCATTGCCGACACGCGCCTACCCAACGGCACCTTCGGCGGACCTTCTTTGCAGGGCGGACAGCAGCGCATCTTCCCGGTGCTGCAAAGCTCCTGCAATATCCCGGACAGCGCCCTCGGCTACTCGCTGAACTTCACCGTCGTGCCGCATGGCTATCTGAACTACCTGACCGTGTGGCCCACGGGACAGACACAGCCCTATGTCTCCACTTTGAATGCCCCCACCGGAACCATTGTGGCCAACGCCGCGCTTGTTCCCGCTGGCCAGAGTGGAGCGATTACGGTCTATGCCACCGAAGATACCGACCTGATCGTCGACACCAATGGCTACTTCGCGCCCTCTAACTCCGGCCGTGACGCTTTGTCGCTGTACGCACTGTCGCCCTGCCGCGTGCTCGACACCCGCACTGCGGGCGGCGCCTTCGTGGGCGCGTTGCCGGTGGACGTGCTGGGCAGCGGCTGCAACGTGCCCGGCGCTGAGGCTTATGTGTTCAACGCCACGGCGGTGCCCAGCGGCCCGCTGGGCTATCTGACGTTGTGGCCCGATGCCGAAGGCCAGCCGTACGTCTCCACCTTGAACGCCGCCGATGGGGCGGTGACGTCCAACATGGCCATTGTGCCCACGCTCAACGGCGATGTCGATGCCTATGCCTTCAACCAGACGCAGTTGATCATGGACATCTTCAGTTACTTTGCGCCCATCCTGCCGTTAAACATCACTACGACTTCCCTGCCCGATGGCACGGTGAACTACAACTACAGCACCACGCTGACGGCGGCTGGCGGGGTGCTGCCTTACAACTGGACGCTTACGTCCGGCAGCCTGCCGTCAGGTTTGCAACTGAACGCGAGCAGCGGTGTCATCTCGGGCACCCCGACGGTGACAGGAACGTCGCCATTCACGGTGCAGGTCACCGACGCGGAGACGCCGCCGGTGAATGCCAGCGCGCCGCTGAGCATTACGGTGAATAGCACGCTCTCGCAGTTGACCATCACCACGACATCGCTGCCCAACGGCACCCAAAACTCTTCCTACAGCGCCACCCTGGCTGCGACCGGAGGAGTGACGCCGTACACGTGGAGCATTTCGTCTGGCACTCTGCCGCCGGGACTGACTCTGAATGCCAGCACCGGCGCCATCACCGGCACCCCCAGCGGGGCGGGAGTGTCGACGTTCAACGTGCAGGTGACCGACTCGGAGTCGCCGGCGCAGGCCTCCGTCAGACAGTTGAGTATCACCATCAGCCCGGCGGTCCCGCTCAGCATCACCACGACCTCCATGCCGGATGGGACTGCGGACCAGCCGTATAGCTTCCAGTTGGTTGCCATCGGCGGCGTGTATCCCTACAACTGGAGCGTGATCGCGGGCAAACTTCCCGACGGACTAACGCTCAACAGCAGCACGGGTCTCATCAGCGGCATACCTACGCTTCCCGGTCCAAAAGACATGACCGTGCAGGTGATGGATTCAGAGACGCCACCCGTGAGCGCAAGCAAGGAGTTCACCTTCACGATCAACCCGCCGGGCGGCGGCTGCACGGACCCCAGCCCGCTTTCCGGCAACTATGCGTTCTACCTGAACGGCTTTAACTCGAGCGGCCCATGGACGCTGGCAGGCAGCTTTATCTCCGACGGGCACGGCAACATCACCACCGGAGTACTGGACGGCAACTCGGTGACAGGCCAGCCGTACACGGTCAATGTCAGCGGCACATACTGCATCAGCAGCACCGGCCTGCATACGTTGACGCTGCAGGGCGGCTCATGGGGCCCGGTGACTTTCGCGTTCGGACTCGATTCGCGCGGTGACGGGCGCCTCATCGAGTACGACGACACCACCGGTCAGGGCAGCCGCGGCGCGGGCGAGCTGCGCAAGGCGGACTCGAGCGCGTTCAATCTCGGCAGCCTGAACGGTGGCTGGGTGTTCGGGATGACGGGTAATATCCGCATGGGGGGCGGCCAGGTGGCGCGTTGGGTGAATGTTGGTCAATTCACGCTTAGCTCCGGCACTGTGTCCAATGGAACCTGTGACAGCAATGGCGGAGGGCAGTATCAGACGTGCACGTTTACGGGTTCAGTGTCCCCGGTCGATCCGCAAACCGGACGGGCCACCTTCAATGGACAAAGTAACAACGGCGCTTACCATGTGGTGGTTTATGTCGTCAACGTTGGCGTTGCGCTGATGGCGCAAGCCGACCCGAGTTCCAGTGACGCTCCAATTGAGGTCGGTTGGATGGACCTGCAGAGCGGCCCGTTCAACAACGGCTCGCTGAACGGGAACGAGCTCATGGTCTACCAGGACATACATGGCAGTGATGGGCTGGACCAATCGGGGATCATGCTCGGAAGCTGCGATGGCCAAGGCAATTATTATGGCATTGCCGCGGACGAGGACTTGGCTGGAACGATCACGCAGCGCCCGCCACAGAATGGAACTTACAGCGTGCTATCCAATGGAGCTCTAATCTTCAACTGCCAGGGTGGCGGATGCCCCGTCGGTTTTCTCTTCACACAGAACAAAGGGATATTCATCGGCACAGGCAGCAATACGATCTTCGGACAACTCGGGCCGCAGTCCGGCGGGCCGTTCTCCAACGCATCGATCTCGGGCAATTACTCCGGCGGGGCGCTACCGCCGCTGGATTACGTCAATGGTCATAATGCGGTAGAGGTGCTGTCGTCCGACGGCGCAGGCACCATCACGGTCAGTGGCGATTCCAGCGATGCAAACGGGCTCGAACAGTATTTCGGCAGCCAGGACTCCTACAGCATCGCTGCGAACGGCAGGGGCACATCGCCGGATGGCCATGTCATTTATGTCGGCTCGCCCACAGGGTTCTTCGTGATGGCGCCGCACCCGGACGCGGGGCTGGAGTTCTTCAAGAAGTAAGGTCTGGCGATCATGGCCGGCGTCATCAGGCGCCGGCCGTTTTCGTCTTCAACCCGTCTAACTCCACCTTTTGCCGATAGGCGGCTACCTGCACATCCCAACCCAGCGCCTGTGCCATGGCGTCGCGCAATTGCGACGCCGCTGCCGGCTCGCCGTGCACCAGAAATGTTTCTTTGGGCGCGCGCTTAAACGTGTGCAACCACTCCAGCAGTTCGGGAGTGTCCGCGTGATCGCTGAACTGCTCCAGCGACTCGACCTGCGCCCGGATGGGTACCTCCTGGCCGAACATCTTCACCGATTCGGCACCGTTCTTGATGCTGAAGCCGCGCGTGCCCGGGGCTTGAAATCCGATGAAGAGCACGAGGTTCCTGGGATCGGGCAGGCGCTGCATCAGGTGGTGGAGTATGCGTCCGCCGGTCACCATCCCGCTGGACGAGACGATGATCATCGGATACTTCGACTCGTTGATCTTCTTGGAATCGTCCTGCGTCACGTCGAAGTAGAAGTTCGACCAGTCCAGCGGCGAGCCGTACTTCGCGATCAGCGCCTGCGTCTCGGGCGTGAATTCCTCCGTGTGCTTGAGAAAGATCTGCACCGCCTTGATGGCCATGGGGCTGTCGGCATGTACCGGCAGGCGCGGAGTCTGCTGCGTCTCCATCAGCTCTTTCAGCAGGAATAGAAACTTCGCCGTGCGCTCCACGGCGAATGCGGGCACAACCACGCTGCCGCCGCGTTGCAGCGTAGTGCGGATGAGCGCAGCCAGCTCCGGACGAGGATCGTCATGGGGATGCTCGCGATTGCCGTAGGTGCTCTCCATGACTAACAAGTCGCAAGCTTCGCCTTGGGTGGGACCGCAGTCAACAACCTTGCCTGGCGTATTCTCGTTACAGCGCACGCGGCCAATATCGCCGGTGAACAGCAGCTTCTGCGACGTCGCGGCGGAGTTCAGCGTGATCTCGGCCATGGATGAACCGAGAATGTGGGCGGCGCGCACAAAGCGGAAGGAGAACTGCTTGCTGAGCTGCTTCACCTCGCCGAAGTTGACCGGGTGAAAGAGCGTCAGGCACTGCTGCGCCTCTTCCATGGTGTAAAGCGGCAATGCAGGATGGTGCTTGGAGGCGCGCGTTTTGTTGTAGAACTCGGCGTCTTCTTCCTGGAGATGTCCCGAGTCCGGCAGCAGAATGCTGCACAAGTCGACCGTGGCGGGCGTGGCGTAGATGGGGCCGTGAAACCCTTCCTTAACCAGTCGCGGGATCCAGCCTGAGTGATCGATGTGCGCGTGCGTGAGGATGACGGCGTCGATGGTCTTGGCGGGCACGGGCAGGTCCTGCCAGTTGCGCTCGCGCCATTCTTTCTGCCCCTGAAAGAGGCCGCAGTCGATCAGAACTTGCAACGGCTGTGCGCCGTTGTTGTCAACATGGATCAGGTGCTTCGATCCGGTAACGACTCCGGCGGCGCCGAGAAATTGGATATAGCTCAAGCTGGCCTCGTGTTTCCCGCGAGAAATCTCACTGCCCCTCACCGCTCCAGTGTAAACGCCGCTACTTAGCGCTTACCGCTCGCCTCGGTCTGTGGGCCATGACATGCTCGCGTTGTCGCTTTTGAAACCGGTTGTCTACACGCTGCCCCGGGCCATTCCAGCGGCCTACGGCTTCCGACAGCATTGACGTGACCAACTGATTAAGACTCACATCCTCGCGCTCCGCCAGCTCCACAAGTTTCTTGTGCAGCGATCGAGGAGCTCGCTGGAGCCACTTCCCGCTGGGGAGCCGTTCCGTAGTGCGAGGCTCGGGAACAGGTGTGCCGCTGATGAGGGCGTCCTCAAGCCATAACTCCATCACCTCATCCAGGTTCTTCAGAGCTTCGGCCTGAGTGCTGCCGTGCGCCGTGCATCCGGGCAATTCCGCGACCCTCGCCACCCAGTCGTCCTCCTCATCCTTTCGCAATGTGATTCCATACGGGAGCGCGCGAAAGTAATCCCGCTTCTTGGTAATCTCATTCTTCATATAATCCGAGCTCCACCATCGCATTCAGAAAGTCGTCGACGTAGCAAGCCTTGACCTGCTTGCTGCCGGGGTTATGCGTGCAGACCATGAAACGCAGCGGCCCCACTCCATAGAGGACACCGTGGCGTGTCCTTCGCGGTTCTCTGACTTCAAGTCCATGCTCGCCTAATTGGTTCACGACCGATTCGATTTCAAAAGCAGTCGTGTTCTTCCGGTGTTTCGCAATCTGGGAAATCCTCTCCTTGATTTTCTCGAGGGTCGCCATTCCTGCCTTGCGGCCTGCGTGATATCGCATATAGTATCAACACTTAACACTTTGCACAATTTTGGTTCGACAAACAACAGACTATCACTGCGGCGCTGCAATCCGGTACGTCCCGCTGTCCGTGCTCGCTTCCGGCACGCTGCCGTCATTCACGATGATTTTGTCGGGAGCGACAGGAAGTTCGATCCGGCCTGTTCCCTTCTCTCCCGCCTTCACCAGCACGCGCACGGTTTTCTCGCCTGAAGGAGTCTGCACCTGCACCAGCACCGGCACCTCGGCCCCGGCATGGCCACGATTCTCGATGGTGACGGTCGTGAGGAAGCTCTTACTGCCTTCGCCGAGCAGCGGGCGCGAGTACGCCGAGGCGACGTGAAATTCAGGCAGGCCGCGGTCGCGATAGACCCAATCGTCGAAGAACCATTCCAGGTCGCGCTTGGAACTGGTCTGCAAAAGACGCTGAAGATAGCCGGGATCCTTGTCTGCGCCTGCACGATAGTTGGCCAGCGCCGACTGCAAGGCCGTGTCGCCGAGCATGTCGCGCAGCATCCAGAAGACGAAGCTGCCCTTGCCGCGCAGGTAGAGTTCGTCATTGGTGTTGAGCAGCGTGTTGTCGGCGGAATTGCTGTCGGACGCTTTCGCTGCGGCGCCGGGTTTCGGATGCGATGCGTCTTCGGCTTTCACCAGCGGCTCGCGAGAGTCGTCCAGATATTCCAGCGCCGCCTTGCGCCCGGAGCGGCTTTCCACCAGCACGCATTGCAGAAACCGCTGCAAGCCCTCCTCAATCCACGAATGCGCAGCTTGAAAGCGCGCCGCGACCTGCGCGGACATTAAGAGCAGTTGCAGAGTGTCGTTCGGCCACGGCCGCAAAGGCGTGAACAGCATCGCTCCACTCTGGTAAGGAAGGGCTTTCGCGTCGCCGAGTTCGACCACGCGCGCCGGTTGACGCGGCTCGCCCAGCCAGTCCTTCAACAGCGGATCGTTAGCTTCGGCGGCCAGTGCGTAATCGCGAGCCAGCGACGTGTGCTCAGGAAGATGGAGAAAAGTGATGGTCGGCCGGGAGAGCTCAACATCGTTGCCGCCGGCGAAGGTGGGAACGGTCTCGCCCATTCCGCTCAGCGTCAATGTATTGCTGAACTCCTTAACTTTGAGGCCCGTATCCAGGTCATCCACGACTCG
>Ga0335081_10022046_pt1 | contig 10303 bp, 10 predicted proteins | sample Lox_Sample_35_FD_206713 | JGI IMG/M metagenome (GOLD analysis project Ga0335081, IMG submission 206713) | Soil microbial communities from Loxahatchee National Wildlife Refuge, Florida, United States - Lox_Sample_3.5 | ecosystem: Environmental > Terrestrial > Soil > Wetlands | place: USA...
GTGCAGGGGGCCGGCTCGTGCGGATTACCTCCACTGCTTCCATTGCGGCCTGCACGCGGAGAGCGCACCTGGCCTGCTCGCGGACGTTGTCGTCCCGGTCTCGTATGCGATGAAGGGAGGCGAGCTTGCGCATGACCTCTGGGTCTATAAATCTGCGCTAGCCTGTGCCGGGCCCGCGCAGGCGGCGCTGCTTGCTCTGCTGCTGGTGTTTCTCCGCGATCACGGTAGCTGTGCCTGGCGGCTGGCGGGCGGAGGTGCGCCCACCCACCTGGCCGTCGTCCCGAGCACCCGCGGGCGTCCGGGGCCGCATCCGCTCCAGGTCCTGGCGGCGCCTGTCCTCGCCCTGCCGTGGGTTCACCTGGCCAGCCGAGCGCATCAGTACCCGCCCGATCCGGACGACCGCTACCTGAGCCTGGACCGGTTCACTGTGCGGCAGCGATTACCGCGGGCGCAGGTGCTGTTACTTGACGACACCTGGACCACGGGCTCACGAGCCCAGTCCGCTGCCGCCGCGCTCAAGCTGGCCGGTGCCGCGCGCGTGGCGGTCGTGGTGCTCGGGCGGCACCTCGGCACGCTGGATCGCACGATAGAGCCGTTCGGCCGCCAGCTATGGGAGCGCCGTTACCGGGTGTCCGTGGAAGGGTTACGGCCGTGCCCTGCGAGCTGATTCCTCAGCAGCGAGCCCCGCCATCTGCTTGTGGTAGTCGCGCTGGCTAAGCTTTCCGGTCAGCAGCAGCGTAACAAGCACGGACTCAGCGTCTCCCGGGCCGAAGGACATCGTCTCCCGGAGGAGGTGCGGCGCCGTCACAGCCCTCTCCGGGACAGGTGGTGGTTCGGGCCGCCTCCGCTCCCGGCTCCGTTTCCGCCGCAGGCGCGAACGAAGGCGGGACAGGCCGCGCGCGTCGCCGAAGGTCATCATCGTGGCGATGGCGATCGTCAGCATGACCAGAACGACAATCAGTGCCATCGGAGGTCACCCCCATATGCGTGATGCGAACAGGCTCCCTCCTGGCGGGCCGCCCGTGCAGAGGCGTTCGTCCCATGTGTCGCGTCGTCGGGTCCCATAGCGGGACCAAAGTCCCTAGGAGGCGGGTGCGGTGAGGCGGCGTTTGGATCTTGCCTTTCGCTTTCGCATCTTCCTCCCGTTCGGTCGTGTAGCGGCTAAGATACGCCGACACACGCTGGGTTCCCATCATCCCGGCCGTGCTTTGCCCCGAATGGTGCCAGTCCACGCGCGCTTGACCAGTGAAGGACCTTCGACCCTAACGAGCGGTAGGCTGGCCGCGACATCCTAAGCCGGAACAAATAGCCGGGGGGCCGGCCGCTGAGGGAGGGCATGCCATGAGCCGGAGCAAGAGAGACCGGGGGACCGGTCCCCACGACGGGACACAGATCGTGACCGTGCGGGGCGAACTGGATCTCGCGACGGCCGACAGCCTGTACCGCCGGGGCCGCGCGGCCATTTCCCGCCACGCCCGGTTGCTGCTGCTCGATCTCGCTGGCGTGTCTTTCTGCGACTCGTGCGGGCTGAGCGCCTTCGTCAAGATCGCAAACGAGGCCGACGCCGCCGGTTGCCAGTACGGGCTCGTGGCGCCGCAGCCGCTTGTGATCAAGGTTCTGCGCATTACCGGCCTGGACCAGCGGCTGCCGGTTTTCCGGACCATTGAGGAGGCGCGGCTGCGTCTGCTGGCACTGGCGGGAAGCGCACCGAGCTGCTGACCGAGGCAAGCTGCGGGCTTTCGCCGCCGCTGCGGAGCCTCGCGGCTGAGCCGCGCGGGTCGGTGCTGACCGTGGTCGCGGGCCTTCGATCCATGGCGCGGGTGGGTTGGCAGTGGGCCACGGGGACGTTCGCCTCTGTATGGCCCGTGCCAGGAGACACATCGTGGAGGCGAGAAAGGCAGGAGGTGCCGCCGTGACCACGGAACGCCGCTGGCAGATAGAGATCTTTGTCGACGAGCACGATGACCACACCTGGGCCGAGGCCCGCCTAGTTGTCCCCGACGGCCGCGCGTCGAAGCCGCCCGAGCAGCTGCGCGGTACCGGGCAATCGCGCCGCCGCAATGGCGAGATCGTCGTCCAGGAGATTGAGGATGAGCTTGCGGTTTCACGCGCTCTCTGGGACCTCGCGCACGTGCTCTGGACAACCGCAGTGACCGACCTAGAGGCTGTGGTCTCCGGCTCGGGCTCCCGGTAAGGTCACCGGGAAATGGCACGGCAGACAGGCCGCGCCCCGGTGACGGCGATTCGCATAGAGCCGTGGATTGCGTCGGCAGCCTGACCCGCGGGCCATGATGGCGGGGGGCCCATGCCCGCAGCCCGGTCCGGCGGCCCGTGCGCGCAGCCGGGTCCGGCGACTTGTGCCCGAAGCCCGGTCGCGCGGGTCGTGGTAGCGGTGGGCTGAGGGCACCGTCCGCCCGGTTCTCGCATGCAGCGGCCGACGGGACAGCGCTTGAGGCGGTCGTCGCCGGTAGCGGGTAGGTGACGGCGGGCGACGCGCCGACCGCCAGGTACCCGGCCGGTGATGGTTTAGGTCACGGCCGAGCGGGGGTTGGCGGTGGAGCGCGCGCGCCGAAGGGCTTCACCGGGCGGCGCCGAGTGCCACCCTGATCCCCGGCTGGGCCACATGCGAAACCGCCGCGGCCTCGGTCCCGCAGGCGGCCTTGATCCATCGAAACCCTCGGAGCAGCCGCCCTTGACAGCGGCCGGTCCAGCGCGTGAATTTCCCATCAGCGGTCCGAATCGGCTTTAAAATAATTATAATAAAGCCGGATAATTGGCAGCTGCACCGATCATCTACCGCTGAGTCCTGGTAAACTGAATTAGCTGGATTTCGCGGGCTCGTTCGGCCGAGTCGGTAGAGGAATACCTTTAGAAACGTCTAGCTTTCTCATTATGGATAATCGCCTGCTCGTTGCGGAGCTAAGGGCCGCCAGCCCGGGCGCGGTCGAGGCCATCCTCGACAGCTACGGGGATGACCTATTCCAGTACTGCTGGTTCATGCTCCGCAACTCCGACGCGGCGCCAGCGGCATTGCGCGAGAGCCTCATCGTGGCGGAGGCGCGCATTGCCCTCCTCGGCGACCCTGACCTGCTAAGGCCGTGGCTGTACGCGCTCGCACGCGTCGAGTGCCTGCGCAGGCGCTCGGCGCCGGCCAGCGATCCCGACCTGGCGATGGCGCGGTCGGAGGGGAAGGGCGGCGATCCGGCGCTGCTGGCCTGGCACGCGGTAATGGACCTCGGCCCACTGGAGCGGGAGGCACTCGAGCTGGCAACCAGGCAGCGCCTGGATGTCCCAGGCGTCGCATTGGTGCTCGGCATTGGCACCGGGGAAGCCGAATTGCTGTTGATCCGTGCTCGTGAATCCCTGGCACAAGCGGTGGCTGGCGAAATCTTGGGCTGCGAGGGCCAGGGCGACTGCCCAGAACGCGCGGCAATGCTGGCGGACTATGACGGAACGCTCACCGCGCCACTACGCGAGCGACTGGTCAGTCACGCGCGCCGCTGCACGGCGTGCAGCCAGCGTTTGCCGCGCCACGTACCCGCGACGAAGGTCTATGACTTGCTTACCGTGCCTGAGCCGCCGGCGGATATGCGGACGCGCACGCTGGCCTGCCTGGGAGATCCCGACCTCGCGGGATATCGCGCATTCGTGGCGGGCCGCGCGGGTACGTTCGGTCCGACCGGCTTTCCCTCGGCGTCGGCCGCTGCGGCAGCGGCCGCCGCGGCAGCCGCCCGGGGGCGGCAGAGCAGCGCGCACTTGTGGGTGGGCCTCGCGGCCGCCCTTGTTGCCACGGCGCTCGGAATCTGTTTCGCACAGGTCCGCCTGGGCGGCCCCGAAACCGTGATCCGCAGCATCCTGCCTGGTCCGGCCGGGTCACTCGGGCGCGGCACCATCGCCACGCCGGCCCTCCAGCCGGGCGGCGCACCTGGGCGCCAAGTGGCGCTACCGTTTCCGTCGGGGTCGGCGCGGCAGCCCCTGAGCGGGTTGCAGGCCATGTCGTCGGCCGGGTACCTGCAACTGCCGTCGCGCCGCCTTGACCTCGGCGCGGCGTCGTCCGGCAGCCTTGTCATCACGGCCAGCGACGGCCCGGTCGCCTGGTCCGCGAACACGTCATCGCCAGATCTTGTGCTCAGCAGCCGCCACGGCTGGCTGGCGAAGGGCGGCAAGTTCACGCTCATTCTGAGCCGGGCCAGGGACTCACGTAGGTCCAGCCAGGCCAAGGTCACCATCGGCCCGGGGAATCTGAGCGTCCTCGTCAGCTGGATCTCGCCTTCGCTTTCGCCCTCGCCGTCGCCATCACCAGGACCGTCCGTACGTCCGTCCCGCAGGCCCTCGCCCAGGCGACCCGGGACGCGGCCGAGTGAACTGTCACCAGGACCTTCAGCAGTCCGGGCCAAGGCGTCGTCCGCGGTGCCCTCGCCAGTACCGGCGCCCGAGTCAGGTCCCTTGCCGCAGCGCGCAGAAACCCGGCAGCAGGCCCAGCCGCCGCCCCGGCAGCCGGATCAACCGGGGCCCGGGCAGCAGGACCATTGGCGGCCCTGGCAGCAAGACCGGTGGTCGCCCTGGCAGCCGGACCGGCGAGGGCCCTGGCAATGGGACCAGTGGTCGCCCTGGCAGCAGGACGAGCCCGGCCCCTGGCAGCAGGACGAGCCCGGGCTATGGCAGCAGGACGAGCCCGGGCCCTGGCAGCAGGACGAGCCCGGGCCGTGGCAGCAGGACCAGCCGGGGCCCTGATAGCAAGAGCAGCGGCCACCGTTACGGTAAAGGTCCGCAACGCTGGCCGTAGCCATGCGGCCGGCCTCATAAGCTTGGGCAATGACCGCCGCTCCCGCGTCGCGGACCGCGCTCGTGCGCCGCGCCCGCAGGATAAATCGCGAACTGGCCACGATGTATCCGGACGCGCACTGTGAGCTTGACTTCAGCTCGCCGCTCGAACTCGTAGTGGCCACGATCCTGTCTGCGCAGTGCACCGACCGGCGGGTCAACGCGGTGACTCCGGTGCTGTTCGCGAAGTTCAAGACCGCCCAGGACTACGCGGCCGCCGACCGTGGCGAACTCGAGAGGATCATCCAGTCGACTGGGTTCTTCCGCGCCAAGGCGAATAGCCTCATCGGCCTCGGCCGGGCGCTGTGCGACAGGTTCGGCGGTGAGGTTCCTGACACAGTGGACAAGCTCGTGACGCTGCCCGGAGTTGGCAGGAAGACCGCGAACGTCGTGCTCGGGAACACCTTCGGCAAGCCAGCGCTCACTGTGGACACTCATTTTGCCCGGCTCGCCCGGCGCTTCGGATGGACGATACAGACCGATCCGGACAAGATCGAAGATGATGTTGGCGCGCTGCTGCCGCGGTCGGAGTGGACGATGGCGTCACACCGGCTGATCTGGCACGGCCGCAGGGTCTGTCATTCCCGCAGGCCCGCCTGCGGCGCCTGTGGGATCGCGAGACTCTGTCCATCATTCGGCGAGGGGCCAGTAGACGAGAATACGGCACGCAAGCTTGTCAAGACCGGGCCGTTCTCGTGACGGAAACCAGCCGCCGCGGCGTCCCGGGCACCCACCGCGCCCACGGTGCAGGGGACCCGGGTGTGCGGACGGCGCCGGGCTGGCTGCGCGAGCTTGCGGGTGCGGCCCGCCAGATGCCGGTATCAGCACACTTGCGGCCGCCACGCGCAGGCGGGCGCGCCTCGGCTGTGCTCGTGCTGTTCGCCGACGGAGCGGTGGGCCCGGACGTTCTGCTGACCTTGCGCAGTTCCGGACTGCGCAAGCACGCCGGGCAGGTGGCGTTTCCGGGTGGCTCGATCGATGCCGGCGACGCTGGCCCAGTGGCGGCGGCGCTGCGGGAGGCCGCGGAGGAGACCGGCCTCGACCCGGCAGGCGTCGAGGTTGTCGGTGTGCTGCCCGAGCTGTTCGTTGCCCGCAGCGGGTTTCGAGTCATCCCGGTGCTTGCCTGGTGGTGGCGGCCATCCCCGGTCGGGCCTGCCGACCCGGTCGAAGTCGCCGCGGTGGCGCGGGTGCCGCTCGCGGAGCTTACCGATCCAGCTCACCGGCTCACTGTCCGCCATCCGTCGGGCCTGGCCGGTCCAGCGTTCCGGGTGAGAGGGGTTCTCGTCTGGGGATTCACCGCCGGTATCCTCGACCGGTTGCTTGCGCTCAGCGGCTGGGAACGGCCATGGGAGGCAAGCCGGGTCGAGGAGCTGCCGCCAAGCGCGCTCGGCTAGGGCGTGTGAACTCGCGGTCAACTGGTTGTCACCGGCGATCCGCTGCGCTTGGTCAATGGGCGATTGTGTGCGGATCGGCCCGGAGCCGGCGAGGCACGCGAGGCTGGCTGCCCGGTCTGGCAACCCGTGGGGGGCTATAGCGTTGGGCTCGTGGCTGGTGACCTGCTCGACTTGATCTTGATCGGGATCGTCGCGGCCTTCGCCGTTTCCGGCTACCGCCAAGGTTTCATCATCGGTGTGCTGAGCCTGGCTGGATTTCTCGGCGGCGCCGCATTCGGCCTGGTCATCGCCCCTTCGATCGCGCGCTCGGTCGTCGCAGCGCCGGCCCAGCAATCCCTGGTCGCTATCGCCGTCGTCTTCGTCGCCGCGATGATCGGCCAGTTCGCCGCGTCCACCGTGGGCGCGGCGATGCGCGACCTGTTGACCTGGCGGTCCGCGACCATCCTCGACTCGGCAGGTGGCGCGGCCGTCAGCACGCTGTCGGTGCTCGTGATCGCGTGGCTGATCGGCAATTCGCTCGCCAATTCGGCGTTCCCGGCCATCAACAACCAGGTGAACAACTCGGCGGTGCTGCGCTCGGTGGACCGGATGATGCCTGAGACCGCTCAGACCTGGTTCTCCAGTTTCAGGCGCGCCGTGGCGAGCGGGCCGTTTCCACGGGTCTTCGGCGGTCTGGGTGCGGACGGGATCGTATCGGTGCCGCCGCCTAACCGCCTGATGCTCACCAGCGGGCTTCGCCAGGCGGAAGCGAGCGTGGTGAAGGTGGTCGGTACGGCCCCCGACTGCTCCCGCACGATCGAGGGCTCCGGGTTCGTGTTCGCGCCGGACCACGTTATGACGAACGCGCACGTGGTGGCCGGAGTCCATGGCGGTCCTGACGTTTACACGCGGACAGGCGACCAGCGCTTGCGCGCCCACGTCGTGCTTTACGACTACCAGCGGGATGTCGCGGTGCTGTACGTCCCCGGCCTCGATGCCGATTCGCTGCAATTCGACGGGCCTGCGCAGACCGGCGACGACGCGGCAGTGGCCGGCTACCCCAAAGACCAGCCGTTCACGGCCGTGCCAGCCCGCATCGGCGGCACCCAGCAGGCGACCGGCCCGAACATCTACGAGACCGACGAGGTGACCCGGGAGATCTATTCGATCAGGGGGAGCGTCGAGCCTGGCAACTCGGGCGGTCCGCTGCTCGCACGGGACGGTAGCGTCTACGGCGTGGTCTTCGCGGCGGCGGTCGGGCAGCCTGACGTCGGTTACGCGCTGACCGCCTCCGAGGTCGCCCCTGACGCGCAGGCAGGCGCGACCGCTACCGCGGAGGTTTCCACCGGCATGTGCGACTGAGAGCCGGGCTGGACAGAACCTCTGTGGGCTCGCCGTCCTCCTGGAAGATCGCACGCGGCCGGGGATGCGGGCGGTGAGACGGCTCAGGCGAGCAGGCGCGGGCGCAAGTCCGACGGCGGCAGGCCAGCGAGGCCGAGGCGCTCGATCCGTTCGGCCAGCCGCTGCGTTTCCTTAACGGCTCGCGCCACGTCCACGCCCTCGGCGGCAGATGCCTTGGACGCAGCGTACGGACGGATCCGGTCGGCGCCGCGGACCAGCAGCGTGACCGCTCCCCTGGAGTTCCCGCGTTGTGCGTGCGTGAGGCCAACGGCGATCTGAGCGAGGCCCTGCCACAGGTCACGCTCGGGCGCCGGGGCCGCCTTCCAGCTCGCCTCGAGCACTTCGTGCGCATGGAACGGCCTGCCGGCGTCGATCAGCCGCTGCGCCTCGGCTAGCGCCGCAGAAGGTGGCAGGTGGAAGTCGTCGGGAGTGCCGGGCTCACCGGCGGCGCCGCGGCCGAGCGGCCGTCCGAGAGCATCCCTCGGCCGGGCATTTCGTGGCCGGCCGCTGACGTCTCTGTCCCGGTTCACCGTTCCGGTTCTGGATCGGCCAGCCAGCCAGTCAGTTCGGCGTTGAACCTGTCTGGCAGTTCCTCATGCGGGAAATGCCCGGCACCGTCGATGAGACGCCAGCGGTACGGCCCGTCGACATACCGCCCGGCCCCGCGCGCGGTGCTGGGCAGCACACACCCATCGAGCGTTCCGTGCAGGTGCAGGGTGGGCGCCTGGATCGGAGCGCGCATCCGCCGCGCGTACCTGATGCCGTCCGGCCGCAGCCGGGACCTGACGATCCACCGGTGGTACTCAAGGGCCGAGTGGGCGACGCCGGGGATCCGCATCGCCTCGCGGTAGCGGCGGTCGGCCTCATCGTCCGGCCAGCCGGGCCCGGACCAGTCCCTGAGCATGCGGCCTACCCTTGCTCCGTTATGCCGGACGAGCTGGCGTTCCGGCGCGGCGGGTAGCTGGAACCGGAACGCGTAGCCGCTCCGCTTGCCCTGCCCGAGCGGGTCGGTCAAGACGGCGGAGCTCATGCGCAGCGGATGCGGCGCGGATACGACTGCGAGCCGGCGAACTACCTTTGGATAGTAGGTGCCCATGGTCCAGGCGATCAGTCCACCCCAGTCGTGGCCGACGACAACGGCATTCGCCTCGCCAAGCGCGCGCACCAGGCCCGCCGCGTCGGAGGCGGCGGTCACCAGGTCGTAGCCTCTGGGCGGCTTGTCGCTGGCGCCGTATCCCCGCAGGTCGGCGGCGACGGCGCGGAAACCCGCATGGGCCAGCGCTGCCAGCTGACTCCGCCACGTCCACCAGAATTCCGGGAATCCATGCAACAGCAGCACCAGCGGTCCGTCGCCGCTCTCTGCGATGTGGAAGCGGGTCCCGTTAGCGCTGACCGAGCGGTGCGACCACGGCCCGTCGATGTGGACGGCCGACTCCGCTGGAACCGCCATCAGCTCGCTCCCTCCGGGCTGCCCTCGGCATTGGCATCGGGCAGCAGCAAGGAAAGGCTGTCGCGGACCGAGGTGCGGGTGCGCCGCAGCCCGGTCATCCGGCGAATCTTGAACACGCCGATGAGCAACGCGAGCCCCGCGACGAGCACGTACGCGCCGGACACGATGAGGAAGCCCCCCCAGGGAGGGATCCCCGCCGCGACAAACCCGTAGGCTGCCGCGAATGAGAGGAGGATGAGGACAACGCAGCCGATGAAGCCGGCGGCCACGAGCATGACCCCCGAGGTGCCAAGCCGCTTGACGTCGTCACGCAGTTCCAGCTTGGCGAGGTCGATCTCCCACCTGACCAGCTGGGAGGCGTCCTTAACCGCGAGCGACACGAGCTCACCAAGTGATTCACCGCCCGCGCCGTTGCCCGTTTGGCGGTCAGCACGAGGCGTACCGATCTCGGCCATCGCTTCGTCTCCGTTTCCTTGGTGCTCTTGCTCGCTACATGCCCAGCGAGCCGCTGTCGTCACTTTGGCGGATAGCCCCGCGTCTCCGCAGCACAAATTACCGATCAGCGGTGGGACAGGGCGCAGGCGCCTCCCCTTCCATGGCCGCGGGCGGTTCAGCCGCGGCCGCTCAGCCCACCGGCCCGCTCAGCGGCGGGCTGCTCAGCCACGGCCGCTCAGCCACGCCCGCTCAGCGGAAACCGTACTGCCGAACCGATCTGCCGGCCGCTCGTCCCCGGGCGCCTTCGGGTGGAAGACGTTGAAATTTACCGGCAGTCGTTAAGGACCCGCTATTCCTCCGGCTTCGCGGTGGGCAGCTTACCCTTGATCAGGTCCATGACGGCACTGTCCGTCAGCGTCGTGACGTCACCGAGCTGGCGGTTGTCCGCTATGTCCTTCAGCAGCCTGCGCATGATCTTCCCGGACCGCGTCTTCGGCAGTTCGGGCACGACCATGATCTGGCGGGGGCGGGCGATCGGGCCGAGCACCGAGGCGACGTGTGCGCGAAGCTCGGCGGCCAGATCGCCGGACATATCCGGCGTGTCGCCGCGCAGGATGACGAACGCGACGATGCCCTGGCCGGTGACCGGGTCGGCGGCGCCGACCACCGCCGCCTCGGCGACCTTGGGAGAGGAGACCAGCGCCGACTCAACCTCGGTCGTGGAGATGTTGTGCCCGGACACGAGCATGACGTCGTCGACCCGGCCGAGCAGCCAGAGGTCGCCATCCTCGTCCTTCTTCGCACCGTCCCCGGCGAAGTA
>Ga0335081_10022047_pt1 | contig 10303 bp, 14 predicted proteins | sample Lox_Sample_35_FD_206713 | JGI IMG/M metagenome (GOLD analysis project Ga0335081, IMG submission 206713) | Soil microbial communities from Loxahatchee National Wildlife Refuge, Florida, United States - Lox_Sample_3.5 | ecosystem: Environmental > Terrestrial > Soil > Wetlands | place: USA...
AACTCGCTAAGGTGCCTACGAGTATGAGATTCCTCAGCCCTAAAAAATGGACCAACCTCAAACACCTTCTCAAAACTCAAAGTTAATTCTTCTTTATAGAGCTGCGGGCTCTGTGCAAGGTATGCTTTTTGGTCAAAATATGTAACTGAGAATAGTTCTGCGCCGCCTTCAGTTGCTGAGGCAATGATACGTGGGGTGTGAACCTCTAAAAATCCATTCTCAAACAAGTAATTTCTGATAGCATTGAGTGCTGTATGCTGTATTTTGAAGGCTGCTAACACTTTTTCCTGTGTCAAATCTAGGGCTCTTGCATCTAACCGAGCCTCAATATTAGCAGGGGTTTTGCCGGTTATGTCAATAGGCAGCGCTTCGATGGCTGTGTTTAAGATTTTAATGGCGCTTGGGATTACTTCTATTCCTCTTGGTGTCATGTTTGTTTTCTTAATTGTGCCTTTAATAGCTAAGCTGAATCTTTTCTGAAGTAAATCCGATTTTGCTAAAACCTCAGGTGCTATCCTTTTTTTAGGAATAGTAATTTGGATTGTTCCTTCCCTGTCTTGCAGTATAATGAAGCGAATTCCGCCTAAATCACGTATTTCTTGAACCCACCCAAAAAGAATAACTTCTTTACTATCAATTTCAGGCGTCACGTTGCTAGTATAGTGGGTTCTACACCATTCGCCAATAGAGTCCAAGTTCATACTAATCGCCAAGCCTTAATCTGCAATTTCAACGCGTAAGGACATTTTACGTACTTTGCTAGCTATTTCCTTCAATGCTTTAAGGTCAAAAGGCAACTGTGCACCGCGTTTCCGTTTAAGGATAACTCGGGTTTCAGTGGTTCCGTCTGGAAGCCAAATAGTGTTGATTGTTAGTATGCTGAAGGGTATGAATAGGTCTTCTAGAAATTTGCGGTCATCAACACCATGCTCTAAAACCTTCACGTTCTTGCCTGTTTCGTCGCCTATGGTTTTAATAATTTTGCCGCTATAACCTAAAAGTTTGGGTACATCCCCATGTCCAACTATAATGGCTAATGTTTTTTCTACATCAACTGCCTTGTAAAAGCAGACGTTTTGCAGGGAAGGATATTTCTCTTCCAGCGAAAGAAGTAAACGAGCTATTTTTAAATCCAAATCACTGATTTCGCCAGACTTTACTTTAGATGAACATTTTTGGCATAGTATGCCACTCTTTAAGCAGAAACTACATAGTTCCGTTTTCATTTTGTTGGTCTTTTTTCCTGCAAAGTTTGGAGGTCAGCTACTTCGTGGTTTGCCTTGTCAATGTGATTTCAATGGTGCTTACGTTAGTTGTTGTGTCTCCTTCTTCTTGAGGCTGAAACTGATCTGTTCCGATGCTGATACTCTTGATTTTTGCATCAGGAAGGAATCTGTGTCTCACGACTTCGGCTACGTCTATTGCTCGGCTGATTGATCTGCCTCGTGCTTTTATGCTTACTTCTTTTGCTCCGCCATGAAAGAAAGTTATGCATGCGAGGACATAGTTCATTATTGGTTTTTTGCCAATTAAGACTGCATTGCCCTCCGTCACGCTTCGCTTCACTCCTAGTTTACTTTTTAAGTGGCTTCAGTAAAGATTTTTTTAAAAATAAATACATTGTGGTATAACCTTTATGTTCTGGCTGAACATTTGCAATTCGCTTAAAACTAGTTGCCGACACTGTTTTTTAGTAACAGAATTATTAAGTTTATTTTACATTATTATTCTTGAAACTACTTGGCATTAAATTATTAAGCAACCTCACTATTGTAAAGGTTTAAGTTAACAAAACACAACAAAAGTGACCAATTTGGAACCACTAACTAAACGTTCAATACAACTGTTAAAGACACTTTATGAGAAGGGAAAATCAACAAACACCTATACTCTGAGAGTTAAACAAGATGAGTTATCAAGCCAATTAGGCGTAAGTAGGCAAGCATTAAACGTTCATTTACGAAAACTCAAAAATCGCGGATACATCCGAACTGGCAGAGGTTTTATTGATGTCACAGATAAAGGTTTAAGCGCTCTTGGAGTATCAACTACCCCCGCATTTATCCTTCTCAAGGTTGCGCCAATCAAAAGAATACATGTTTATGAGCAAATTCGTGAGCTTGCTGTTTCGAGAGCTTTTCGTATCGCTGGCGAAGTAGACGCTTTAATTATTGTTGAACGTGACAATCTTGATGAAGTTCTAAAAAAACTCTACAACATAGATGGAATTGAAGATACACGTTCCTATGTCACAATTGAGGAAATCTAAAAACATTTCTCAGTCTATTCAACATAAGACGAAATAATCCATGTTGATTTGGCTATCATAGAAATATATGTTTGAAGAAAACCACAATTGCTGTACACGCCAGCTAATTAGATTATATCTTAGCCGTTTTAGCTTAGTTTTTCTAAAACGTAAAGTTTAGACAAAAGGTATATTTGATACTTAATCATCAAAGACTTAGCCAAAATGGAAGGTTAACAATAAAATGCCAATATTAGATCCAGTTAAAAAAGCCATAGCGCAGAAGCACAGGCTGTACATGAAAATCTGCAGAGACTGCGGCGCACGCAATGCTGAAACCGCAACAAAATGCAGAAAGTGTAAGGGCAAGAACCTGCGCTGGAAGAAACGAGAAATAGTTAAGTAAATTTAGCCTTGTAAGTTAATAAGAAAAATATTACTTACTATCATTTCCACCCAATCCCTGTTTTCATAGCTGATTCATAGCGGGAGGCTTGATGATTTTTCTTTGACCACCATACAATTGTTGGGGAGGGGTATCGACCCCCTTCGAGCCAACTGCTAAGTCATTAAAGTTCTGCTTAAGATTCTCTTTTTATTGAGTTATGTAAGGTTTATAGGGCATTCACGAGTGTTTCCATATTGAAAACAGTGTTTGCACAGCCATTCTTAATCAAAGGTATCGCTTGACCTGAAAGACCGATACTATTTAAAAACGGCCCAAATAGCTTGATTTCTTCTCCACAAGCGACACCTACTACACCTTCATACCTGGTGTTTTTCAAAATTTTAGGAATACAAGAGCCGCCTGGTACTATGTAAACGTCATAACCTTTTGTTGCAGCTAGCTGGCTAGACTGGTTCACTAAGCAGTCTACTGAACAGTGCGCACATGAATATGAAGCTATCTCTGAATTAAAAGAAGCTTTACATCGGTTGTCTAAATATTTTCGTGAACAGTGGGGCAGGAAAAGAGCTCTTTTCTTGGTCTGTAAGAATTTACCCCTCTCAATCATATTAACCGCTTGTACATCAATAAAATCCTGAAGCAGAACTATTGCGTCATTAATGTTTAGTCCAGTAGCCTCTTCAATTCTAAACTTAATGATGAGGCTTTGAAGCTTATCTAGCAGACTTTTATGCATACCCTTCTGGTAACTAACAGTCGCAATTTCTGTGAAGAAGAAACGTGGAACCTTGGAAAGATCAAAAATGAATCTATAGGGCATAGAATAGCATAAGATAATAAGGTGCTTAAAAAAATACCTGTGTCTTTCTAATATTCAACAGGAGTTTTTTTTGTATTTAATCCTAAAATCTCTTTGACAATTTCAAGTTGTTCACGAAGCTGCTTTACTTCTGCTTCTAGATTGCTTGCTCGTGATTCCGCATCTTTCTCGAAGAGTTCAAGATTGTCTAATAATTCAGGTCTAGATTCAATGTTTTCTATTGTTTGATGCAAAATCGACAAATTCCGTTGAAGTCCTAGCAGAATTTCCTTAAGCTTAACAATTGACTCTTCCAATTTTGGTGATTCTGCTTTTGCCCGGTTTGAATCAACCATTTGCTATTGACCTGTTTAGTAGAGTAGAGAAATGAAATTAGATGCTTATTTGGAACATTAATCGTTCAACAAGTTCCTTGTATCTATTTCGGATAGTTACCTCAGTAACTTGTGCAATCTCGGCGATTTCTCTTTGGGTTTTCCTCTCACCTGTTAAAACAGATGCAACGTAACTTGCTGCTGCTGCAATGCCAGTTGGTCCCCTACCTGATGTAAGCTTAAGTTCTTTTGCTGCTGCTAAGATTTTATGAGCGATTTCTTCAACTTTCCCCTGCATCGTTAGCTGGTTAGAAAACTTTGTAATATACTGACTTGGTCTAAGCGGTGGGATAGAATAGTTTAATTCTCTGATGAGAAAACGGTAGCTTCTGCCAACTTCTTTTTTGTTCACTGTTGAAGATTGAGCAATCTCATCAAGTGTTCGAGGTAAGCCACATTGTCTGCATGCTAAATAAATCGCTGCTGAAGTTACCCCCTGAATTGACCTGCCTCTGATCAAGCGTTCTTTTACGGCTTTTCGATAAATTACTGAGGCTGTTTCAAGAATATTCTTTGGAAGGTTCAAATTGTTCGAAATCTTTGTAATTTCAGAGAGAGCAAATGCCAGATTCCGCTCTGTTGCATCTGAAACTCTGATGCGTCTTTGCCATTTTCTGAGGCGATAAACTTGTGCTTTTTGTCCTGGCGAGAGGCTTTTGCCATAGATGTCGCGGTCATGCCAATCAATGGTTGTTGATAAACCTTTATCGTGAATAGTATATGTTAAGGGCGCACCAACTCTGGTTCGCTTTGATCTTTGTTCATCATCAAAAGCTCTCCATTCAGGTCCCCTATCAGCTATTTTGGCTGCGACCACGAACCCGCAGTCCATGCATACTATTTCGGCGCATTCGTAATCGCGCATAAGTCGGGTGCTGCCGCATTCAGGGCAAGATTGTATTTTGGTTGGTTCTGTTTTTACAGATTGGTCTGTTTCAAGCTTGCTGTCTCTGCTCATTTATTTTTTGCTCCGGTTCGTTTTCGAGAGGAGCAAGTAGACTGGTTTATTCAATAGTTTAGCGGGTTCCCTAATTGTTGGTTTAACAACTGCATAAGGAGCTGACACTGGACCTATAATGTCAAAAACCTTACCGACAATATTTAAATTCTCATCAATAACTTCTGAGCCAATTCTAGGCGCTTGTTCACTTTTAACAATCATGTTTTTGGATGGAGTTAACGCCCGCACCTTGCCCAATTTCTGCAAACGCCCATTCCTCTCTCGAAAAACATGTACGAAGCCGTAGTAGCTTATTTAAAGCTTTCTAAGAGCTTTAAAAGCCGAAAGTTTAGACTAACATTTTTTAGCAGAAAGATTCTTAAATAAGAAGTGTGGATAAGACTGTGCCTTAAAAGGGTGAGGCTAAAATGTCTAAACCATTCTATGTAAAATATGAAGTACCGAAAGAAATCGTAGATGCAGCCTATGAAGCCCTAACCATTGCTTCTAAATCAGGAGTAGTTAGGAAAGGAACAAACGAAGCTACAAAAGCTGTTGAGCGATCTATAGCGAAACTAGTTGTGATAGCAGAAGATGTTGATCCACCAGAGGTGGTGGCGCATTTACCGCTTCTTTGTGAAGAAAGAAAAATTCCATACGTTTTCGTTCCAAGCAAAGATAAGATAGGAACCTCAATTGGTATCGACGTTCCATGTGCAGCAGCATGCATTCTCAAAGAAGGAGAAGCCGCAGGACTAATTAAAGAAATAGTCACGCGAATTGACCAGGTTAAACGAGGAACTCAGTGATGAGTAAAGAAGCAGCAGAAGAACTAATTCCATCAGAAGTCATTCAAGTTATAGGTAGAACGGGCGTCACGGGCGAAATCACACAGGTTCGAGTTCGCATAATGGAAGGCAAAGATAAAGGCAGAATCATCACACGCAATGTTAAAGGACCTGTTCGCATTCAAGATATTCTAATGCTGCGAGAAACAGAAAGAGAAGCAAAGAAAATCACAAGATAACTTAAAGGAGAAAAAATTGTCATGCCAAAAAATCGTAAATGTTCATTCTGTGGTGCTGATTTTCCAGCTGGCACAGGCATGATGTTCGTTAAAAACGATGGATCAATTCTATGGTTCGATTCTGGCAAATGCAAGAAAAGTTCTCTGCAATTCAAACGAGATGCACGTAAACTAAAATGGACCAAGTACTTCGGTAAAGAAGAGAAAGGCAAAGGTTAAACTAAAGTTTTTCTTCGTTTCAACCCATTTTTTCCTATTCTGTAAAATTTTATTGTTCGATTTTCTGGCTAAAGCTTATTTCTTAGACGATTAGCTCTAAAATTCTAGGTTCAAAAGTGCCACTCTTCCGAACAAAAAAAGAGCCCTTCGAATGGCTAAAATCTGGGAAGAAGACCATTGATGTCCGAAAAGGCAACCCTTGCTATGGCGAAGTAGCGGTCTTCCTTTCAGGGCGAAATGTTCTAAGAATGAAAATTCTGAAAAAGAGAACTGGAAAGTTGACCGAAATTGTTCGGACGGATAATTTCAGGTTGATTGTTCTTTCTGCGTTAGTTCTTGATGATGCAATTGCTTATCTGCGGGAGCTTTATGCTGACACCGATGGCGTGTCCACTGCGTATTATGTTGTGCCGACAGAAATTTAGCCTGGTTCTTTGGATTATGATTTACGAAAAACATTTATTTAGTTTGAATTTATCAGTATTCACAAGGGAATTTTCTCGTTTTTAGTAAAAAAAATGTGGAAAACGTAATATTTAAATATAAAGTTAAGTATGTGTGCTTTCACAAATGAGGAATTAATAATGGTGACGTTTAGCGGTTGTTACACTGCACTAATTACTCCATTGACCAGTAATCGTCAAGTCGATTACGAAGGCTTAAATGAACTAGTGAATTTCCAAATAAAAGAAGGCGTAAAAGGTATACTAGCCGTGGGCACAACTGGCGAAAGCCCCACCTTAGATTGGCATGAACACAACCAAGTAATCGAAAAGACCCATGAGTTCGCAGGCATGAAATGTATAACTATAGCTGGTACAGGAAGCAACTCAACGCAGGAAGCCATCGAAGGTACCGAACACGCGCAAAACTTAGGAATAAAATGCGTTTTGCTCGTCGATCCATATTACAATGGGCCAAGTTCATTGGAGATACGTCGAGAATACATTGAACCCATTGCAAAGCAGTTTCCTGAAATCCAAGTTATCCCATATGTTATTCCTGGCAGGACTGGAACTCAACTTTATCCGCAAGACCTCGCCATGGTCCACCAGCAATATCCGAACGTCCGATGTGTAAAAGAAGCAACGGGCGATCTCAAGAATATGGAGTTAACTAGGCAATTCTGTGGAGACGACTTTGATATTCTCTCAGGCGATGATGACAAGACTTACACCATGATGATTTCGCCTGACATTGGCGCTAGTGGAGTTATTTCAGTTGTTTCTAATGTTGCACCGAACGCAGTCGTAGATATGGTGCATTATTTGCTTGATGGAAATGAGGAAGCTGCCAGCGTAATCTCTCAAGCTCTCCAGCCGCTCTTTAACTTAGTTACTGTAAAAACCCAAGAACAGACACCTTACGGTTCAGTTGCCTGCAAAGCAAGAAATCCACTGGCATTCAAGACATTAATGAACGTTCTTGGAATGCCGTCGGGACCATGTAGACAACCCCTAGGAAAGATGACCCGTTCTGGATTAGAGGTGGTTCTTACAAACGCTAGGAAAGTCTTTGAGACCAATCCAGAAGTTCTTCAACCTGTTGCCGACTACTTTAAAGTTGACTTAAAGGACCGATTATATAATTCGAAGTACATCGAAGGGCTCTATTATGCTTAAATTGTGTGTAGCAGGCGCAGCAGGTAGAATGGGTAAGGCTATAATTACTGAAGCAATATTGAAGGATCATCTAATTGCGGGTGCAATTGAAGCTCCAAATAGTCCTAAAATAGGCAAGACTCTGCGAGAACTCGGCGTAGCTAATTCCGATACGATAATCCTAAGTTCCAACAGACTAAGTGAAGCGCTCAAAACTGCGGATACTTATGTTAGCTTCACAATGCCTGACGCTGAAGTAGTTAACATCCCCCTGGTGGCAAATCTTGGAATAAGGATAATACTAGGTACAACAGGTTTCACACCAGTGCAAAACACCCAAGTTATAACTGCAATGACGGGTAAAGTTCCTGCCGTGTTCTCACCAAACTATTCTGTTGGGGTCAACATACTGTTCAAATTAGCAGAAGCTTTGAAAGCATTTCCGGCAGGATTCGATTTCAGTCTAAGTGAAATCCATCATACAGGTAAGAAAGATGCGCCTAGTGGAACAGCTAAGAAGCTTGAACAAATAATATCAAAAAATCGTGGTTACTCAAAGATCGTTTCAGGGCGAGAAGGCATTAGCCCAAGGCAACCTGAAGAACTCGAATCGATGGCAATAAGAGCTGGGGGAGTTCCAGGGATTCATGACTTAATCGTAGCCGGCCCTTACGAAATGCTTAGAATAGAGCACACAGCCTTCTCACGCAATGTTTTTGCGCAAGGTGCCGTTTATGCCGCTGAATGGTTAAGCAAGCAAAAAGAGCTTAAAGTGTTTACCATGGCTGATGTTTTAGGCTTATCTTAGCTTGTTGATCAACCATTAACTTTTTTATCAAGGACAACCAAGTCAAAAGGGCAAAGGAAGAAACAAAACATGACAACAAAACGTAAAGTTGCAATATTAGGCGCAACCGGAGCCGTCGGACAAAGGTATATCCAACTCCTGCAAGGTCATCCCTGGTTCCAAATTGAGGTGCTTGCAGCTTCAGAGCGGTCAGCAGGCAAAAAATATGGGGAAGCTTGTAACTGGGTCATGGAGTCAAATTTACCCAAAGAAATTGCTGAAATGCCCGTCGCAAACGCTGATGTTGAATCAGTAGAGACTGCAGGAGATGTTGATTTAGTATTTTCTTCCTTACCAGGAGATTTGGCGGGTCCAGTTGAATCAGAATTTGCAGCACTCTATCCTGTATTTAGCAAGGCAAGTGCTCACAGAATGGAAAAAGATGTTCCGTTGCTTATTCCAGAAATTAATACCGACCATGCTGATTTGATAAAGATTCAGCAGAAACAAAGGAATTGGAAAGGCTTCATAACGACAGACCCAAACTGTAGTACCATTCAACTTGCGATTACTCTGAAGCCATTGGTGCAGTTTGGCTTAAAGGAAATCATTGTTTCTACTATGCAAGCCTTGAGCGGAGCAGGATATCCAGGTGTACCCTCATTAGACATAATCGATAATGTCGTTCCATTTATTTCAGGTGAGGAAGAGAAAATGGAAGCGGAAGCCCTGAAGATACTTGGTACTTTCAACGGCAAAGTAATCAAGAATGCTGAGTTCAAGCTTAGCGCGAGCTGCAACAGAGTCCACGTAAGAGACGGACATTTAGAATCAGTCTTCATAAAGCTCTTAGAAGATCCCTCAATAAACGAAATAGAGCGCGCTTTTGCCAATTTTAGCGGTGAACCGCAAAAGCTCAAGTTGCCTTCTGCCCCAGTTAACCCAATTGTTGTTCGGCATGAGAAAAATAGGCCTCAACCACGTTTTGATCGTGATACAGGCTGCGGAATGAGTGTTGTTGTTGGCAGAATACGTAAGGATCCAATTATGACTTTCAAGTACATGTGTCTTGGACATAATACAATTCGTGGGGGTGCCGGTGCAGGCATTTTAAGTGCTGAGCTCTATGTAGCTAAAGGTTTAGCTTAAGCTATTCAAGTATATCATAACGTAGGTAGATTAATCATGGTTAAGAGCAGAAAGCTTCGTGAACCCTTGGAGGAGCGGAAAGGATGCTTGTTCTTTGATGGCTGTTCAGTCAAAGACTTAGCTCAAAAATACGATACTCCATTGTATGTAGTAAGTGAGAAGCGCATAAGAGACAATTATAATCGGATTCATGACGCGTTAATCCGCAACTACAAATACTTGCGCGTTTATTACGCCGCGAAAGCTAACTCTAATCTCACCATACTAAAGATTTTGCACTCGCAAGGAGCATATTTAGACACCGTTAGTCCAGGCGAAGTTTTCATGGGCTTAATCGGTGGGTACACTCCAGATCGCCTAATGTTCACAGGAACTAGCGTTCGAAACGACGAGCTAAAATTCCTTGTTGACACTAATGTTACAATAAATGTCGATTCACAATCAGAGCTAGATAGACTTCTCAAAATTTCTATTCCACCTATTTTATCTGTACGTGTCAACCCTGAAATTGGTGCAGGCCATCATAGCCATTGCATCACAGCTGGTCCAGACTCAAAGTTCGGGCTTTGGGAAGAAGAGGTCATTCAAGCTTACGCGATTGCTAAAAGGGCAAGGGTTGAACGCTTTGGTATTCAGATGCATATTGGTTCGGGTATTCTTGAGGTTGAACCTTACGTTTTGGCAGTCGACAAACTGTTGAAAATCGCTAAACGCGTTCATGACGAAGTA
>Ga0335081_10022048_pt1 | contig 10303 bp, 7 predicted proteins | sample Lox_Sample_35_FD_206713 | JGI IMG/M metagenome (GOLD analysis project Ga0335081, IMG submission 206713) | Soil microbial communities from Loxahatchee National Wildlife Refuge, Florida, United States - Lox_Sample_3.5 | ecosystem: Environmental > Terrestrial > Soil > Wetlands | place: USA: Florida...
GCATCCTCAAACTGCTTGATCGCCTCTGCAAAATCCGCCGGACTTACACCAGGGGGAACTTTCATTCCGCGCTCCTACCTCGGAACTTCGACAACAACGCCTCGTAAGACGTTCTAGGCTCTGTGGATAGGTGCAATGACCCAGGAAATCAGGTGTTCCGGGTCGTCCGCGTGTTTGACTGTAGGTCCAATCACGTTCGATTGGGAAGTTTGAGAACGCATCGCTGGGCAACGGGTGACAAGGCTCGCCATCTCGCTGCTCCAGTTGATTTCGTCGCCGAGCGCGGCCGCCCGCCGCAACAGTATTGAGGGACCCGAGAGCGCGTGCTCGATCGAGCCGTCCGCTCGATAGCGATGATCGGCGCGAAAGACAACGCGCATGCGCTGATCCCACGCCAGCCGCTCAAGGCAAAAGATCGGCCCGTGCGCCGTGAGTCCCGCAATCGCGGCCGGTCCTTCTTTCCAGCGCGCGTGCAGATCGTGATACCACAGATCGGTCATGTCGCCTTTGATTCCGTGGACCGACAGGCCAAGTCGCTCCGCTTCCTCGGCGAACGCGCGGCTTGCAGAAAATCTCTCGTCGAACACTACTTTGTAAAGAGGTGTCGCTGTAGTTTCACCGTCCAAGATGGAGGAGGCGGGCGACAAAGCCGCGTGCGCTGAAATTGGCAGCGCCAGCGCGGCGACCCCCATTTGAAGGAACTCTCTCCGGCTCGACATCGTCTCATCTCCTGCTTTTGAGAGGGGTACTGGCCGCGTGAAATTGTCACGCGCCAAGTCCTGTGTCAAGAGGAATTTGCGTCGGTTCGGGTCCGACGGCGGGACCGCCTAACCCAATTCGAACTGATTCACATTCCGTAAACCTGCGTTATAGTAGCTCGCCCAAAGCGCGCACAACGCCCTGCGGGCCACGGGCATCCGACTAGAAGCTTATGACGAAAATTCTTTCGGCACTTGCGATTGTGCTGTTAACCGGCGGCGCGAGTTTTCCACAGTTGAATCCGTCCTCGGGAGCCGTGCCGCGTCCTGCGGCTTCTCTGCCGCAAGACCGTCACGAGGGGCTAACGATTTCGGCCGATCCGTATTCGGATAGCAATCGCGCGAAAGAAAAATTCGGCAAGGCCAATCCGGTTCCCGTTGGAATTCTGCCGGTCGAAATCTTTCTCAGCAACGAAACGCCGCAGCCGATCCGCGTGAACATGGACACCATTCAACTCGCCGTACACTTCGATAGCGGCCGCCAGGAAGGCGTCGATTGGCTGCCGGTTTCAGAAGTGGCCAAGGCGATTGCGCACCCCCACGGACCTGCAGCCCCCAAGCAGCCCCGATTTCCGATTGGCGTCCAAACCGGAGGCGACAAGAAAGTGGATCAGTTGGTCGACATTCTTCATCCGTTCGCGCTCGATGCGGAAATCATCCCTCCGCTGGGGACGCTCCACGGCTTTCTCTTCTTCGACCTGAACCACGACATGTCGCTCGCCGCACGTTCCAGCCTCTATGTTCCCGACGTTTCGAGTGTCCCGGCCAACAAGCCGTTGATGTTCTTCGAAGTGCCGCTAGGCAAGTAATGATGACCCACCCGACCGATCGCCGCCAGGAAAGGCCGCCATTTGCCTCCAGCGATACAGCCGCGTATGATGGGTTTCCCATGCCTACCGCGCTACGTAAGCTGTTTCTCTTTCTCTTCGCGGCCCTGCTCCTGGGAGCATCGTGGCCTGCCCGCGCGGCGGACAGTCCTCCCACCATCGCCGTGAGCGACATCAACCCCGGAATGAAGGGCACTGCGTACACGATTTTCGAGGGCGACCAGGTCGAAAAAATCGATCTGGAGGTGATCGGCGTTCTTCACAACGCCATCGGTCCGAAACTCGACGTAATTCTGGTGCGCCTCCTCGGCGACAAAGTGCAGCAGACAGGCGTCGTCGCAGGGATGAGCGGCAGCCCGGTCTACATTGACGGGAGACTCGCTGGTGCACTCGCGCTCAAGCTGGGCACATTTACGCGAGAGGCGATCGCTGGCGTCACCCCAATTGCAGACATGCTTGAGGTAGAGCAATCCTCGACCCCGCCTGCAATTACGGCTGCGGCGATACCCGCTCAGATCGCTGTCCCTAACGAGTTTGCGCAACGCGCAGCCGCGGGTTCCGGACAATTCCTGATCCCGATTGACACGCCGCTGATCACCACGGGGCTCTTTCCCGAGACTCTCGCACGGTTTGGCAAAGAGTTTTCGGCCTGGGGCATGACGGCGATGGCAGGCGGTACGGCGGCACCTTCGCCGGATGACGCGAAATTGAAGCCGGGCGATATGGTGGGAATGGATTTGGTCCGCGGCGATCTCTCGATCAGTTCCGGCTGCACGGTAACGACCGTGGTGGACGATCGTATTCTGGCTTGCGGGCATCCGCTGTTCGGATTCGGCTCGGTCGAAATGCCGCTGTCTCGAGCGCATGTGCTGATGACGCTCGCCTCGGCCGCTTCCTCGACAAAGGTGATCACGACGGGAGCGACAATCGGCACGCTCACTCAGGATCGCGAGACCGCCGTGATGGGTAAACTCGGCGTAGGCCCACCGATGATTCCGCTCGATGTGACGCTCGACACGCCCGCCGAGCAGAAAAAGTATCACTTTGAGGTAATCGAGAGCCCGCAACTGACTCCCACTCTCGTGGCTGCGGCGGCGTACAACGGCATCATCGGGAGCCCGGCTTACGCACAAGGCCCCACGCTGCAAATGGACGGCGCAATCAACCTGAAGGGTCACACACCGGTTGAACTCGAAGATCTTTTTGCACCTGCCGATCCGGGAACTCCCGCGGCGTTCTATCTCGCGACCGAACTGCAGTCCGCTTTCGCGGAGATTTATTCCAATCCCTACGAGCTGCCCCAGGTCGAACGAATCGACTTGCGCGTGAAGGCGTTGACCGAGCGCCGATGGGCTGCCATTGACGGTGCATGGATCGAACGCAGCGCCGTTCACCCGGGTGAAACGCTGTCTGTCAAAGTGCTGCTGCGCCCGTATCGAGGCGAGCCGTTTATTCAAGAAATTCCTGTGACAATTCCGGTTCAGACTTCCCGCGGCACGCTGCAGCTCGTCATCAGCGACGCGGAATTTTTGAATCGCAATGTGCAATCTCTGTCAGCCACTTCACAGGGCCAACTCGCGAGCCTCGAAGAGCTGATCCGTCTGCTCAACCGCGAGCGCCACAACGACTGTCTCTACGCTACTCTCCTCCAACCGACGCCCACCGTCCTGGTCGAAGACAAGGAAATGCCGAACGTCCCGATCTCTGCGATCAACGTGCTTAACCAGCGGCAGAATCCGGGCGGCGCGCGCTTGCTGTGGCAGTCCACGGCAGGCGAATGGTCGGTCCCGATGCATCAGGTGATAACGGGCCAGCACATGCTCACAATCACGGTGAAGTGAGCCCCGATTCCAAAGGAGTTTTCGATCGATGACGCGCCGAGCGAACTGGGTGTGCCTGCTCGTCATTTCGGCGCTGTTCCCTCTAACGGCGCGCGCCGAACACACTCGTTTCTGGAAGCAGACGGACTTCTCGCAGTTTGAAAAAGGCACCGCAAAGGGTATCGCCATCCGCAGCGACGGGAAGCTCGCACCAGCTCCCAAGTTCGATTCGTTCGCCGATCCCAATCTTGGCTACGTATGGGCGCTGCGCCTCGATTCGCATGGCCGGCTTTATGCCGCCGGAGGATCCGATGCCAAGGTCCTGCGCTTCGATGACGACGGCAAAGCCACAACCGTATTCAGCTCTACCGAGCTCGCCGCACAGGCAATCGCGTTCGACTCCTCCGATAACGTTTACGTCGGAACATCACCGGACGGAAGGGTCTACCAAGTCGCACCGGACGGTACCAAGAAAGTCTTCTTCGAGCCGAAGACAAAATACATCTGGGCTCTCGCCGTCGATTCCAAGGGTGCGTTGTTTGTGGCCACGGGCGACACGGGCCAGGTTTTCGTCGTCACGCCCGACGGTAAAGGCAAGCTTTTCTATCAAAGCCGTGAGCGGCACGCTCGCTCCTTGGCCTTCGATTCCAAGGGAAATTTGCTGATCGGAACGGAGCCGGATGGTCTCGTATTGCGCGTCGAAGTTGTACGCAAGAGCGCTGGCGCCGCGCCTGAGGCGGGCGCGTCATTTGTGCTGCTTGAAACCGACAAGTCGGAGATCACCTCTCTCGCCCAGGACGCTGCAGGGAACATTTACGCCGCTTCTGTCGGCGAAAAGGAAAGAGTCCCGGCGCTGCCGCGGATTTTGCCGAGCATCACTCCTCAAACCAGCAACGCTGTGATCAGTTCGCAACCTGGCGGAGTCGTTCAGGCGCCGACCGTGCAGCAACCGGCCGCGCCGCTCGTATTTCCTTCTGTGTCGACGACCGGCGGTGCGGAAGTCGTGAAGATCGGTCCGGACGGCTCGCCCACAACACTTTGGACCTCGCGTGACGATCTGGTATTCGCGCTGGGATTTTCGGCGAGCGGTAAATTGCTCCTCGGAACGGGCAACATGGGAAACCTGATCGAGCTGGAAGGCGACGACGTGTATTCCAGCGTAGCCGGCACTGCGTCGTCTCAAGTGACCAGCCTCGTATCGCGGCCGGACGGAAAGGTATTCGTCGCCACCGCCAATCCCGGAAAGATTTTTGCCCTGGGTCCGGGCTACCAGACGAAAGGCACCTTCGAATCCGACACATTCGACGCGAAGATTTTTTCGCGCTGGGGCCGCTTGACGTGGTGGGGTGAAAACGGCGCAATGCAGGGTAAAGTCGCGCTGTATGTGCGCTCCGGCAACACTTCGAGCCCCGAGGACAACTGGAGCCCCTGGGCGGGGCCTTTCGGAGATCCGACCGGTGATGCAGTCGGTTGCCCCGCCGCCCGCTTCGTTCAGTGGAAAGCGGAATTCCTTAATTCCGGCACGGACCAAGGGAATATTCCAAGCATCTCCTGGGTCAGCCTCGCTTATTTACCCAAGAACGTAGCGCCGGTGATCGACGACATTGCGATTCAAGATCCAGGAATTCGTGCGATGGGATTTCCGTCGCAACCCGCCAGTCCTGGTAACGTCTCCCCAGTTCAGCTCCGCATTCCTCGCGGTCCCGCAGGTAGCCCTTCGCTCATCATGATGGGCACGGAGGCTGCAGCCCCCGGTTCCAGAATCGATGTTCCCCCGCAGGGATTCGAGCAAAAGGGTTATCAAAGCGTGTTATGGAGCGCGCACGATGACAACGACGACGATCTCGTCTTCACGATTTACTATCGCGGAGAAGGCGAACAAAACTGGCGGCTGCTAAAAGACAAAATCACGCAGCGCTACTATTCGTGGGACACGTCCATGATGCCGGACGGAGCGTACTACCTGAAAATCGTAGCTTCGGACTCGCCGTCGAATCCGGCCGATCAGGCTCTTTGGGCCGAGCGCACCAGCGAGCGGTGGGAAGTCGCGAACACGCCGCCGAAAATCGATAATCTGCGCGCCGGTTCGGGCGTGCTCAATACGAAGGCGTCGTTCGATGCGACGAGCGCGTCCGGCCCCATTGCGCGCGCCCAATACAGTCTTGACGGCGGCGACTGGCAGACGATTTTTCCAACGGGCCTGCTCTCCGATTCACCGAAGGAAAGCTACTACATGGAATTGCCCGGCCTGCCTGTCGGCGAACACACGCTAGCGGTCCAGGTTGCGGATAGTTTTGGCAATGCGACGACCGCGAAGATCACTTTCACGGTTTCGCCACACAATCACTAATCGTTGCGGTTCGTCGCGCTACGCGATCGTACTCAATTCGACCAGTTTCGCGGCTCCATCAACGGCTCGAATCGTTCAACGAACGCTCCGATTCCCGTCGTGCCCCGATGGTCGGCGCTCTCTTCCACGTGCACCACACGCGCGCTGCATCGAACCTGCTCGGGCGCGCGGCCCGTCAGCTCGCGCGGGAGCGTAAAATACATTTCGAGCCGTTCTCCCACGCTCACTCTTTCGCGCGCCCGGAAATAGACGCCGCGCTCGGAGAGATTGCACGCCTCTCCCTGGCAGGCTGCGACAGGCGCCGCGGACTTCGTCGGACGGGCGCCAAAACTAGCCGCTAGACTCTCCGCCTGCGCATTGTGCTCGTCCGAGACGACCCGGAATCGTAGTGGCACCGCGCATTCCTTCCGGGGCGCGCCACGGCGTTCGTTGGCTGACATGATCTCCTCCTGGATAAATCCTTGTTGTGCTGTCGGTGGAGCCGTTCCGGAAGGGGTGATGCAACGATGGCACCGCCAGGCTGGCCGGTCAAGGCTTCTAATGTTTCAGGAGTCCGTGGACCTCAGGGGCTGCTTCACTGCGACGAATCGAGTTGGCGTTACTGATTGTCCGGACGCCAGTCCGACGGAGGGAAATCGATCTTCCAGAAACCGGGCGCCGGAGAATCAAATTCCAGCGGGACGTGATATCCCTCAGCCATCTGCCGCGGCGGGCGCGCCACTTTGCACGCGATACGTTCCCTGGTGCCGGAATGCTCGAGAACCACCTGCGTATCGGCCGGCAGGCTCTGGTTCATCACGACGACGGCGCCATGCGGGTTGACGCTCAGCGTGGCCGCATCGATGGTTGCCAGATGCCCCTGCACTGCGACGTGAATGCTCGCGCGGACCCGCAGTAAGACGCGCTGTGTGCGGCGACGTTCCTGTTCTGTAAGTGACGCATTGCCTGTCACTGATTGCGAGACCTGTTCCGACCTTAGCGCCGCTGGGGCAAAATTGGGTCTCGCATAGTGGGAAGACTTCGACTTTGGAAGATGCAGACTTTGAATCTTCATAGTTCAACCCCCCAGAAATTCAGATCGGCGGACACCAGTTCCACGCCCACATCCCATCCGTCCGGATTCTGAGCCCCCTTCCAAACCACAACGCCTTCTGCGATGTGGCGGGTCGCGAGGTTGGTCAGGCGAATTCGTTCGCGCACGTTGATTTCCCGGGGACTCACGAGCAGGCAGCCGTAGGTGTTCACAACACGCGTAAATCCAGCTTCAAAGTGGAGCGGTCCGGCGGTTCCATTCCACTCAATCGTTACGGGAACGCGGGAGTTCATTCGAGGTCCGCGGCGTTTGGATCGGGTGCGTATATCTTTGGGTAGGTTTTCACCGAAGGGCATTTTTTGACCGTGTCCCCAACTCAACTGCCCCGAAAAACCGGGATGAACCGCAGCGAGGAGGCGCTTCGCCACCTTCACTGCTGACTCCAAGGTCATCCTAGGAACCGGTCCGGAATGGGTCAATGGTACGCGCAGGCATTCTCTTCGCTGTCCGTCTGGCCAAGCGAAGAAACAGGAGCAAAATTGGCGAAGAGTCGCGCGGTGCGCGGAATGTCAGTCCGCGGAAGCTGAGCTATCGGCTAGACGCGGCTTGGCGATTCCCACGATTCTGCCGAACCTGCGTTCCATCCAGCTCTGGAACGTGTCCATGTAAGTGTAAAACACGGGCGTGAGGTAAAGCGTCACGAGTTGCGAGAAGACGAGGCCGCCGACTACCGCCACTCCCAGCGGCCGCCGGGAATTCGCGCCGGACCCGGACCCGATCGCAATGGGCAGCGTGCCCATCAGCGCAGCCATCGTGGTCATCATGATGGGCCGGAAGCGCACCAGACATCCTTCATACACGGCTTTCGCCGCCGTTGTATGCCCTTCCCGCTCGCGCGCGATAGCGAAGTCGACCATCATGATCGCGTTTTTCTTTACGATGCCGATCAGCATGATCACGCCGACAAACCCGTACAAGTCGAGGCTGAAGTGGAATATCTGAAGCGTCAGCAGCGCGCCGAAAGCCGCCGACGGTAGGCCCGACAAGATCGTGATCGGGTGAATGAAGCTCTCGTAGAGAATCCCCAGCACGATGTATATCACCAGGATCGCGATCAGAAGCAGTATGCCCAAGCCTGTCAAAGAAGATTCAAACGCCTGAGCTGTTCCCTGAAATTGTGACGAAATCGTCGGCGGCAGATATCGTGCCAGGTCGTCGATTTGATCCACTGCCTGGCCGATCGCCACGCCGGGCTTCAGATTGAACGAGATCGTCACGGCGGGAAGCTGGCCCAGGTGATTTACGGTGAGCGGTCCGAGGCTCGTCCCCAGGCTAGCGACCGCGCTCAGCGGGACCAGATTGCCGGTCCCGGATCGGACGTACAACATCGAAAGCGCCGCAGGATCCCGTTGGTATTGATCCGCCAGCTCGACGATCACCCAATACTCGTCGTTCGGGGCGTAAATTGTCGAGACCTGCCGCTGCCCGTACGCGGTGTACAGCGCGTCCTCGACCTGTTCGGCGGAAACGCCGAGCGCAGAGGCCTTGTCGCGGTCGATCTTGACATCCACCTGGGGGTTGGCAATCTGCAGATCGCTTGTCACATCCTGAATTGTCGGCAGAGCCTGCATCCGCTGTTCAAAATCTGTGGCCACGCGATAGAGTTCCGTCGTGTCGGGGCTCTGCAGGGTCAATTGATAGGGACTTTCCGTGACGTCTCCACCGATCTGAATCGGTGGTGGGTTCCTCAAGAACACCATGATTCCGGGCGTTTTTCCGAGCTTCCCCCGCAGCTCCTGCATGACTTCGGTAATGTCCGGGTGATGCATGAAAAGCGGCGCCGTCGCGCGGAGAATGCCTCCAATTAGCGGCGTTCCGCCGTATTTGTGCTCCAGCGCAATCATCGTGGGGCTTGCCACTTTCGGCCGCTCAGCAGGCGGCTTCAGATGCATAAACACGAAACCGGAATTCCCGCCGCCGCTCCCTACGAGTCCGACAGTGGAGAAGAATCCAGCCCGGTTCGGATCGGCCAGAAAAATCTTATTCAGGGCTTCTTGGTGATCCTTCATGGCGTCGAAGGAGATTCCCTGCGCCGCCCGCGTGTAGCCCTGCAACATGGAAGCGTCGACTTCCGGCAAGAAGCCCTTCGGAATAACTGAAAATTGCCAGACCGTGATCGCCAGAATCACAGCGGACGTCGCCATAACGAAAATTCGATGGCGCAACGCCCACTGCAGCGAGAGGTCGTACCGCGCCAGCAGCCGATCAAAAAATCCCTCGAGCGCCATGTAAACCCGGCCGTGCCGCCGGTCGTGCTGTGCCCGCAGAAACCGGCTGCACAGCATCGGCGTCAGTGTCAGCGAAACGAACCCCGAGACCAGCACCGACATGATGATCACGACCGCGAACTCATGCAGCAGCCGCCCGATGATTCCACTCATGAAAAATACAGGCAGGAACACGGCTGCCAGCGAGAGCGTCATCGATATGATCGTGAACCCGATCTCACGCGAACCCTTCAACGCCGCGTCCAGCGGACTCTCGCCTGCCTCCATATGACGCACGATGTTCTCGAGCATCACGATGGCATCGTCGACCACGAAGCCGACGGAAAGCGTCATCGCCATCAGCGATAGATTGTCTACCGTGTAGTCGAGCAGGTACATCACGGCGAACGTCCCGATCAGAGACATCGGGAGCGCGATGCTCGGTATCACCGTCGCCGAGAGGTTCCTCAAGAACAGGAAGATAACCAGCACAACCATGCAAATCGCGACGAAGAGCGTAAACTTCACGTCGTTTACGGATTCCCGAATCGCCGCCGATCTGTCGTACACCTCGACCATGTTTACCGACGGAGGAAGGATGGCCCGAAATTGCGGCAGGACCTGCTTCACTCCGTCCACAACCTGCACGGTGTTTGTTCCGGGCTGCCGCTGAACGGCCAGAATGATCGCGTGCTCATCGTTATAGGAATTCGTCACCTTGTCGTTCTGCACGCCATCAACGACGTTTCCCAGTTCCTCCAGCCGGACGGGTGATCCGTTTCGATAGGCGACGATCAGCGGTCGATACAACGCGGCACGCATGAGCTGCCCCGTCGCTTGCACCGTGTACGCCTTATGTGCGCCATAGAGCGTTCCGGTCGGCAGGTTCACGTTCGCGTTCTGCACCGCAGTTGTGACCTCGTCGATCCCAATCTGCCGCGCCGCTAGGGCCTGAGGGTCCAGCATGATTCGCACCGCATACTTCTGCGAGCCGAAGACTTGCACCTGTGCCACGCCCTTAACCATCGAAATTCGCTGCGCGAGGATCGTTTCTGCGTATTGGTCGACCACCTGGGGCGCGAGTGTGGACGAGCCTAGCGACAGAAAATACACGGGCTGATCCGCGGGATTCACCTTCTGAAACGTCGGTGGGCTCGGCATGTTAGGCGGAAGTTGGCCCTGCACGCGAGCAATCGCCGCCTGCACATCCTGCGCGGCAGCATCGATATTCCGGCTGAGATCGAACTG
>Ga0335081_10022049_pt1 | contig 10302 bp, 10 predicted proteins | sample Lox_Sample_35_FD_206713 | JGI IMG/M metagenome (GOLD analysis project Ga0335081, IMG submission 206713) | Soil microbial communities from Loxahatchee National Wildlife Refuge, Florida, United States - Lox_Sample_3.5 | ecosystem: Environmental > Terrestrial > Soil > Wetlands | place: USA...
TAAGCCAATAAAGCAGGATGGCAGTTGCCAGTCCGACAAAGGCGAACCAGCGGTGAATGAACACGACTGTCAACGGCGCGGCGATCAAATTCATCAACGGCGGCTGAATCTGACTCAGCAACCCGCTCGGAACAAGTTGACCAAATATCAATGGCCAGGTGTCAGAAATGTACCCGGCTTTGAGTCCCGCAGTGAATGAACCATAGCAAATCTGAATCAGAAGAATGACGAGGCCGGTCAGAACCAATTTGCTGGAGAATGACCATTTGGTCTTCTTGATTGGGAAGCCATAATGATGACCGAAGGCTGTCCATAACGAGATGCCGATCAAGGTCAAAGCCATTAGCAGATGACTGGCCAAAAGATAGTGGCTGACGTGTGGCTCATCTTCGAGTCCCGACGCGACCATGTACCATCCGAGAATCGCTTGTGAAACAAAAAGGAATCCGAGAACAACGTACAATCCGATTTCTTTCCACGGGATCGTTTTCTTGAAGAAGAATACAAAAAAGGGAATGGCAAATACAAACCCCGCCACGCGCGCCATGATGCGATGAATCCACTCGACCCAGAAGATGGTTTTGTATTCATCAAGTGTCATGTTGAAGTTGACCAGTTTGAATTCCGGTGTTTGTTGATATTTGGCGAATTCATCCTGCCATGCCTGCTGAGTCAAGGGAGGAATCGCACCGCTGACTGGATTCCATTGCGTGATCGAAAGACCCGAGCGCGTGAGACGAACAAATCCGCCATAGACCACTAGAAATGCGGCGAAGGCCGTGAAAGTGAAAATCCAAATCATGACAGCGCGATTTTGAGTTCGAGGCATGTTTTCTCCGGAATTATTCTTAAATGATTATAGCATTGTTCATAGAATCAAAAACGCAGTGCAACTGCACTGCGTTTATCGGGAAAGCTCAAGAGATTATGCGTACATGCCCCAGTCCAACGCCGATGGATCTTCCATCATGGAGAAGTCCCACATATCGGGAATCATCTCAATGGTCACCGGCTTGTTAAGCGCCTCAACTGCTTTTTGACGCGTCATCTCGATCAAGGCCGGGCCGTACGGGCAGAACGGTGTGGTTAATATCATCTTCATGTGGGCAATATCGTTCTCGAGGCTCATATCTCGCACAAGTCCGAGCTGAATGATGCTCATTCCAATTTCGGGGTCCACCACTTCGGATAATTTCGCCCGTAATGGCTCGACGAGTTCTGGATGGGTATCGTGAATCGTCCATTTGATGGGATTCGTTGTTTGTTCTTCGGTCATTTGAAATTACCTTTATAAATTAAATTATCGTCGTGCAGTCCGTGCGGCTTGAACCACATACGTGCAAAAGGTGTTGCCATTCAAAACGCACTGAACTTTTTCGGCGGGCACTGCCAGCATTTTCGAGATGAGAGTCTGATCGACTGTGCAAACTTCGGGGTGGCTGATTCCGATTTGGTAGTACGGGCATGAAATTTCGCGTATCTCATATTGTTTGCCCTTCTTTTCCCATTCAACCGTAAAGCCCTCCTCGGTCAGCATCGTCTTTACAACATCCAGTCGCTCTTCCATGTCCAAGCCCTTCATCTGTACTTCGTAATCTTGCGCCAGGCCCTCAGCGATTTGATTGAATAAATTGCGGACAACAGGCTCAGGCATCGTCTCTTTCATTTGCGCCAGCAGACGCGTGGTCAGACGCAAATACCGCGTCGGAAAATTCTCCAATCCATCCTCGGTCAAGAAATAGACGAGGCGCGGACGTCCAACTCCGTGACGCTCTTCCTCGGCTGCGACCAGCCCTTCCATCTGCAAATTTGTCAGGTGGTGCCGGACGGAGATGGGATTAATTCCAACCGCCTCCGCCAATTCGTTAATGGTGCGCTTGGGTTGGCGGTGCAGCGTTTGAAGAATTCGATCGCGCGTGCTTTTCATAGGGAAATAGTATACCCATCTGCTGGCAGTTTGTCAATATAATAGATAATTATCATAAATATCCAAGAAGGTGGAAAATTGTAAATTGTACAACTGTGAGCGAGAAAAGCCCGACTCTGTTTATGAGAAGTCGGGCTTTATGCAATTCTTGTTTTGATAATATGCTAATGCCAGAAGGTAGGGAAGAAAGTTCGGATCAATGTGTCGAGGATCAATGCCAGTACAAACCAATTGCTGAATACGCGGTTGTGGACGAAACATACTGTGGAGAACCAACGCGGCCAAATGGGATAACCAGCTGGAGGTCCATCGGGACGCGGCTTCGACATGCGCTGGATTGCTTTCTGTGCTGCTGGGATCGCGATGAGGATCAATAACAGAATCGGCGTGAAGAAATGCGTCACGAAGATCAAGTAGATCGTGATTAGATAAGACAAAACAATCGCCGAGATGGTGATATAACGCGCGGCCGTCTCGCCGACTAGCACAGGCAGAGTCCGAACACCTTTTCCTACGTCTTCTTTGCGTTTGTCGGTATGTTTGCCAAGATTGATCGTCACAACGTTTAAGCCGACCGGAATGCTGGCGAGAATAACTGCCCAACTCCATAAACCGGTTAGCACAAAGAATACGCCGCCGATCATCAACGGACCCCAGATGATGAAGATCGAAAGTTCTCCGATGCCGACGTATTTCAGTGGGTAAGTGTAGAACAATAAGATCAATGAGCCAAGTACGAACAGCGCAACCACAATTGGTGAGAAGTGGGTGTAGATCATGGCGTAGATGCCGGATAGCACTGCTAGTAATCCGCTGACACCGAACCAGATCAGGTGCGTGCGTTTGTCCCAGAAACCCTGGGCCAGTGGATGAACACCATACTGTGTGCGGAAATAATTATCCTTGTCAATGCCGCGGCTGAAATCAGTGTAATCGTTGATGAGATTGTTCGCACCGTGTGCGATGAACAAGCCGAGCGTCAGGATAAGCCAGGTAATGAAAAAGACGAACGTAAATGGTTTATTGTTGGCGTGTAAATATTGCCAGGCCAGCAGTCCGCCGATCAGACCCGAATAAAGCGTAATCGTGCCAACCGCGGAACGCGTGGCAATGAACCACTTGGACAAGACATCCAAGGCATCCCACTCGCTTTTATCTTTCATCATAATGAGTTGTGAAATCGATTTGCGCCACATAGCAAAGGTATTATTCATAAATGTTCTCCTTAGATTGAGGTTATTATAAACACTTTTGAAGTAATAATACCTTGGCTTAAAGCGTCGAATATACTAGAAAAATATGATAAATATTGACTTTTCCTCCTGACCCTGCTATAATGCCGCAACTCAGAAAATTTTGCCGTTTAGGCGGTTTTGTATGGAGAATTCATGTCACAACTCGAAATCAAAGACCTGCACGTCAGTATTGATGGCAAGGAAATCCTTCAAGGTGTCAATCTCATAATCAAGCAGGGCGAAATCCACGCCGTAATGGGTCCAAATGGAACAGGTAAGTCCACACTGGCCTATACGCTGATGGGGCATCCCAATTACACTGTTACAAAAGGCGAAGTCATATTCAAGGATCAAAACGTTCTCGAACTCGAACCGGATGAACGTTCGCGCTTGGGAATCTTTCTTGCATTCCAATACCCGGTTGCGATCCCCGGCGTGACGGTTGCTAACTTTCTGCGCACCGCGCTCAATGCGCGTCGACGCGCGCTTAACAAGGAAGATAAAGGCATTCCGATTCCTGAATTCCGCAAGATGCTCAAGGAGCAAATGGATTTGCTGAAAATGGATAACGCCTTTGCGGGACGCTATCTCAACGATGGCTTTTCGGGCGGCGAAAAGAAGCGGACGGAGATTTTGCAGATGGCGGTGCTCAAACCCGAAATCGCTATTTTGGATGAGACCGATTCAGGTTTGGATATCGATGCGCTGCGCGTCGTTTCGGATGGCGTCAACGCCCTGACTGGTCCAAATCTGGGAGCGCTGGTCATCACGCATTATCAGCGCCTGTTGAATTACATCAAACCGCAATTTGTCCACGTCATGATGGGTGGGCGGATTGTCGAATCCGGTGGACCCGATCTGGCGCTTTCGCTCGAAGAGCACGGCTACGATTGGATCCGTGAGAAAACCGAAGAGACCGCTTAGCGTTAATATCCGAAGCTTCGGTTTCGTTTATTGGAGATTTGTATGAATAAACAACAAGAAGATGAAAAGATCCTGGAAGGTATCGGCGAATATAAATACGGTTTCCATGACCGCGACGATAACTATGCCTTCAAATCGGAAAAAGGTCTGAGCCGCACAGTTGTGGAAAATATTTCGCGCATGAAGGGCGAACCACAGTGGATGCTCGATTTCCGGTTGAAGGCACTCGATCATTTCATGAAGCGTCCGATGCCGAATTGGGGACCTGATCTTTCAGAGTTGCACCTCGACGATATTTATTACTACGTCAAGCCGACTCAGAAGAGCGAAAAATCCTGGGATGATGTGCCGGACGACATCAAGCGTACCTTCGATAAACTTGGCGTGCCTGAAGCGGAGCGAAAATTTTTAGCGGGTCTCGGCGCACAATATGAATCCGAGATGGTTTATCACTCGATTCAGGAGCATCTTGAAAAACAGGGCGTGATCTTTGTCTCGATTGAAGACGGCTTGAAGAAATATCCTGATATGTTCCGCGAATATTTCGGCACGGTCATCCCGATTGAAGATAATAAATTTGCCGCGCTCAACTCCGCGGTTTGGTCGGGCGGATCGTTCGTGTATGTGCCGAAAGGCGTGAAAGTGGATTTGCCTTTGCAGGCATATTTTCGACTCAACACCGCCAATGTCGGTCAGTTTGAACGCACGATGATTATCGTCGACGAAGGTGCCTCGGTTCATTACGTCGAGGGTTGCACCGCGCCGCAATACACCACCGACTCATTTCACTCCGGTGTGATCGAGATCATCGTCAAAAAGGGTGCGCGCTCGCGCTACTCGACGATTCAGAATTGGTCAACCAATGTATATAATTTGGTCACTCAGCGTGCCAAAGTTTATGAGAATGGCTCGCACGAATGGGTGGATGCGAATCTCGGATCAAAGGTCACGATGAAATATCCGTCGTGCTATTTGATGGAGCCCGGTGCACGCGGCGAAATGCTTTCGCTGGCGTTTGCCGGGTCTGGCCAAACACAAGATGCGGGCGGCAAGATGTATCACTTCGCGCCGAACACTACCAGCAAAGTCACATCGAAATCCATCAGCAAAGCGGGCGGACGCGCTTCGTTCCGCGGTCTTCTCAAAGTTTACAAAGGCTCAAAGGGCGTCAAGTCCAACACCGTCTGCGACGCGCTTCTGCTTGATCCACAATCGCGTTCCGACACATATCCCACCATCGAGATCGATGAAGATGATGTGACCATCGGTCATGAAGCTTCGGTCAGCAAAGTCGGCGAGGAGCAGCTCTTTTATTTGATGTCGCGCGGACTCAGCGAAGAAGCGGCGACGACGATGGTCGTCTCCGGTTTCATCGAACCGCTTGTCAAAGAATTGCCGATGGAATATGCGGTCGAAATGAATCGATTGATTCAATTGCAAATGGAAGGCTCGATCGGTTAATAAAATGCAGGAAAAACCAAAAGTAGTTATTGCAAAAACTCGGAGGACTGAATCGCCCGCAAAGGATTTTACTTTTACTGAATCCGATATTCCGGCATCGAACGGATTTGTCGCTTCATACCGCGCCCGCGCTTGGGACGCGTTTAAACGGCAGACTCTCCCCGATGTGTCCCAAGAACCTTGGCGTCGTACAGACATTCATACCCTGCCTATTGACTCATTCGAACTTAAATCAAAGGATAATAACCTTCCTGCCGTACCCGAAGATTTGCTCAAACCGCTGGTCGCGGATCAGCACGGCGGGCAAATTGTTTTGTTTCCCGGCGGCTCTAAGATCGACCTTGATCCATTGCTAATGAAGCAAGGCATCATCTTCACTGATTTCAAAACTGCACAGGAAAAAGTTCCAGAGGTTATCGAGAAGATTCTTGGTCAAACCGTCAACGTGGAAGAAGGCAAGTTCGCGGCGCTGGCCGGCGCATTTTCGCAGAATGGCATTCTCCTTTATGTGCCGAAGAATGTTAAGGTTGAACAACCATTTCATAGCATTCTTTGGGGTCCAGGCGTGAACTTGGCTCATATCTCACATTTGTTGATCTTCATCGATGAAGGTGCAAGTGCAACCTATGTTCATGAGTCTGCCTCACCGACTGAATCCAGCGATGCGCTTCACGCAGGCATTGTCGAGATCAAAGTCATGCAGGGAGCAAGCCTCAAATTCGTAGAATTACAATCCTGGGGCAAACACGTATGGAACTTTAGCCATGAGCGCATCCGCGTCGAACGCGATGGCAACCTTGATTGGATCTTCGGCGCGATCGGCTCGAAGCTGACGAAGAATTTTTCCGAGTTGGATCTGGCCGGCGAAGGAGCGACAGGACGCATGTCCGGTTTCTATTTCACGGATGGCACTCAACATCTCGATCACGATACACAACAGAATCATCTCGCGCCGCATACCACCAGTGATTTATTGTTCAAAGGCGCGCTGAAAGGCAAGAGTCGTTCCGTATGGCAGGGTATGATCTATGTTGCCAAAGGCGCGGAAAAGACGGACGGATATCAAGCCAACCGCAACATCGTGCTGGACGAAGGCGCACGCGCTGATTCAATTCCGGGACTGGAAATTCTGGCAGACGATGTCCGCTGCACGCACGGAGCAACCGTGGGAAAGCTGGAGGAGGAACCGATCTTCTATCTCAAGTCGCGCGGAATTCCGCAAAAGGATGCAGAACGAATCGTGGTCGAGGGTTTTTTCGACCCGATCATGCAACGCATCCCGTTCGAGGGTGTCAGGGAAAGATTCCATCAGGCAATTTTGGAGAAAATGGGTTGATCAATGGCTGCTAAAAGAAAATCGAAGGTAAGTGTATCGAAGGGAAATACAAAGAAGAAAATCGACAGGAGACCAAAAAGGATAAGGACTACGAAAGCTGTAAAGCCAGTGAAGAAACCCGTTGCGAAAAGGGTTGCGAAACCCGCGGCAAAAACTGCCGCGGCCGTGGCGGTTGTGAGGCCGCCGCTGCCGATTTCGATTTCAACGATGCGGGCGAGGCCGTCTGCGAAACCAGTTGCCCGGCCGAAAACGAAAGTTAAGGTCAGGCCGCAATATACCCCTTTGACCTCGGAGGAACGGCGTATTCTTCGTAACGCTCAACCGCAATTCACTTACATGAAGGCACCTACCGTGGAACATGAATTTCAAGTCGGCGATACGGTCGAGGTTTTTTGTGATCATGAGAAGAACGGTGATCGCGTGCGTGGCTGGGTCAAAGGCATCGTGGTGCAAGTGGATAACAAACTGGTGGCTGTCCAATTCCGTTCGAATGTCTTTCTTACCGATGGCTGGATGGTGCCCGATCGCATCTTATGGTATCCGCTGACATCGGATCAAATCCGCGAAGCGACTTTCGCCAAAAAAGGCAGTAAGAAAGAAGTCCCGGATTATTAGAAAAACGATTCGGTAATTCGATATTGGATGATCGGAATTCGAGTGCCGAATACCGAATGCTTATGTCTCTCAACGTTCAAAAAATTCGCAAGGATTTTCCCATTCTTGACCGCGAAGTTCATCCCGGTGTCAAGGTGGTTTATCTTGATTCCACGGCAACCTCGCAAAAGCCCGAGTCGGTGATTGAAGCGATGAATATATTCTATCGTTGTTCCAACGCCAACATTCATCGCGGCGTGCACGCCCTCGCCGAGGAAGCAACCGCCATGTATGAGCAGGCGCGCGAGAAAATTGCAAAGTTTATCAATGCCTCATCGGCTCATCAGATCATTTACACGCGCAACACAACTGAATCGATTAATCTCGTTGCGTACACTTGGGCTCGTGCGAATCTCAAAGCTGGCGACCTGATCATCCTGACCGAGATGGAGCATCACAGCAATCTCGTCCCTTGGCATATTCTTGCCGCGGAGCGCGGTGTTCGACTCGAATTCATTCCGGTGACGGATGATGGTCTGCTGGATCTCGATGTATATCATGCGCTTCTTACCCAGGACCCGAAGCTGGTTTCGTTTACGCATATGTCCAATGTCCTCGGGACGATCAACCCAGCCGCGGAGATGATTCGTCTTGCACATCAAGTAGGCGCGATAACGGTCCTCGACGCGGCTCAATCCGTTCCGCATTTGAAAGTGGATGTGCAAAAACTGGATGTGGACTTCATGGCTTTTTCCGCGCATAAGATGTGCGGCCCGACCGGAATCGGCGCGTTGTATGGGAAGACCGCGCTGCTTGAAGCGATGCCTCCGTTCCTCGGGGGCGGTGACATGATCAAGGAAGTGAAGCTTCGTTCCTTTCGACCGAATACAATCCCCGCCAAATTCGAAGCCGGGACTCCGGCCATTGCTGAATCGGTTGGTTTCGGTGCGGCGGTGGATTATCTGACTTCGATTGGCATGGAAGAAATTTCAGCGCACGAACATGAAATGATCGAGTACGCGTTGGAACGTCTGGAAGAAATCCCCGGCGTGAAGATCTTTGGTCCCACTGCTGATAAGAAAGGCGGCGTGGCTTCGTTTACGTTTGACGGTGTTCATCCGCATGATGTGGCGCAGATTTTGGATCGGGATGGAATCGCTGTCCGTGCCGGTCATCATTGCGCCCAGCCGCTGCATGAGAAATTCGGGATCACGGCCACGACGCGCGCCAGTTTTTATTTGTATTCGACCAAAGAGGAAGTGGATAAACTCGTAGAAGGGATTTACAAAGTTAAGAAGGTGTTTGGTTAACATAATATCATTGCAAGCCCGTAGGACGAAGCAATCTCCTTTTTGATTCGAGATTGCCACGCCGCCAAACTGCGGTGGCTCGCAATGACAAGTAGAATACTATGGACGATCTCTATCGCGAAGTCATCATCGAACATTATAAAAACCCATCCTATCGCGGGCATCTTGACCCACATGATATTTCATTCGCGGATAACAATCCATTATGCGGCGATCACATCCAGATTGATCTGCGTGTGGATAAGGATGGCAAGGTTACCGAGGGGCGTTTCAATGGTCACGGCTGTGCCATCTCGCAAGCCTCCGCCGATTTGTTGATTGAGTCTATTATCGGCAAATCGGTGGAAGAGGTCAAGGCGTTGAACAAAAAACATATCCTCGATCTGCTCGGCATTGATCTTGGTCCCGTCCGTTTGAAATGTGCCTTACTTTCGCTAAAAGTTTTGAAAGCTGGCGTCTTCGGCTTGGGTGAAGCGAGCGACGAGTTGGTGGAGTAATGATGTTTAATTACACCCAGGTGGAAGAATCAAAAATCGAATATCTCGAAATTGCACCAGACAGCGAATTACCAAACGGCGAGCGGATGTTTGTCGAGGTGGAAGGCAAGCCGATCGTGATTTTCAATATTGCCGGACAGTATTTTTCGATTGCTGATGTTTGCTCTCATGATGACGGCCCGGTAGGTGAAGGTCGGCTTGAAGCTTATAACATCACTTGTCCGCGGCACGGCGCGCAGTTTGATGTGCGGACAGGGAAAGTCATTCAAATGCCGGCCGTGGTGGATATTCCCGCATATCCGGTTCGGATCGTGGATGGGATGATCCAACTTGGAATTCCAAAAGAATAATTAAATCAAATAGCTCTGTTTTTCGTAAAACTACGATTCTCTCGCTGAAAGTCTTATGCTTCCTTCTCGGTAAGCTATTGCAAACAAGACATTCGCTATGATCGTTAAGTATGCAATAAGGAAAGCCAGTAAAAACGGTATTAAGATACACAAGATTATTGTCATGTAAAGAACTTGAAAAACAAAAATCATCAAGAAATACAACCCGGCTGATAGGACAAGGGTAACCGCAAATCCACCAATGTTTGAACGTAAGACTTTCCACCAATCCTTGAAATGAAATGCCGCCGAAAACGAGTTGTTCGCAGCCACATGACTCATGATGGGAGGAAGCAAAAGCAAAAGTGGCACAAATAAAATAAGGCCAATTCCGAAAAAAGCCATGCTGCCAAACATACCGAGGAAACTTATGCCTGTAAATGGTGAAACCTCGGAATAGCTTTGAGGGCGGGAAAAAATTTGGAGAAACGCGGGGAGCATCATGCTGGCATATCCAAGTAACATTACAATTAATGCAGGAAGGCTATAAACGAAGATTGCGTCTCCTAATTTTAAACCTAAAGCGAACATCTTACTCCAGTCTTTCCATTCTGGCATTGAGGGATCGACATTTTCATGGATAATAGCTTGCATGATTAAGCCAGCGTATCCGAGTAGGAAGATACCTG
>Ga0335081_10022050_pt1 | contig 10302 bp, 13 predicted proteins | sample Lox_Sample_35_FD_206713 | JGI IMG/M metagenome (GOLD analysis project Ga0335081, IMG submission 206713) | Soil microbial communities from Loxahatchee National Wildlife Refuge, Florida, United States - Lox_Sample_3.5 | ecosystem: Environmental > Terrestrial > Soil > Wetlands | place: USA...
TGCGCTTGCCCGGGCGGGGATGCGGATCGGCCGTATTGAAGACGTCACCCCGGTTCCCCATGATTCGTGCCGTCCGAAAGGCGGCCGCCGGGGAAGGAGAGTGTGATGGAGATCGTTTTCGCCAGTCTGGACGAATCCCTCGCACGTTTCACGCTCTCGGGAACGACCCCGGCTTTTGCCAACAGTTTCCGGCGTGCGATGATCGGCGAGGTGCCGACGCTCGCCATCGAGGACGTGCGCATCTACGACAACACGAGTGCACTCTTCGACGAGATGCTGGCACACCGGCTCGGGCTCATCCCCATCAGGACCGACCTTTCGAGCTACCGGACCCAGGAGGCCTGCGAATGCGGCGGGGCGGGGTGCCCGGCCTGCACGGTCACCTTCACCCTCAGTGCCGAAGGCCCGAAGACCGTGATGTCGAGCGACCTCATCCCGCAGGATCCGAAGGCGATTCCGGTGCACGAGAACATCCCCGTCGTGAAGCTCACGAAGGGGCAGAAGCTCGTCCTCGAGGCAAAGGCAACCCTCAACACCGGCCGGGTCCATGCCAAGTGGCAGCCGACCCTTGTCTGCGGGTACAAAAACCAGCCTGCCATCGCGATCAGCGATATCTGCGACGCGTGCGGCATGTGCGTCGAGGAATGCCCCCGGGACGTCCTCGAGGCAAAAGGGAAGAACGTCCGGGTTGTGGAAGGCAAGCTCTCCGACTGCTCCATGTGCCGGCTCTGCGAACGGGCCTGCCTGTCGAGCGGTATCGGGGAAGAGCCGGCGATCAGGATCACCGCCGAACCCGACCGGTTTATCTTCGTGGTCGAGAGCGACGGCTCTATGCCGGCAAAAGAGATCATGAACCGTGCGCTGCACCACATCAGGGATCAGGCAGACGAACTGGAGAAACAGTTAGGCGAAATATCAGGGGATGAAAAGAAATGACAAGAACCGTGGAAAAGACGAACCCCCGTCTCACGACCCTTATCTCGCTCCTGAAGAACACGTCAAGGGAGAATGAGGCGAAGATCTGGCGCGAGATCGCAAGCAGGCTCGAGACCCCCAACCGGAACTATGCGGAGGTCAACCTGTCGAAGATCAACCGCTATGCCCAGAAGGGCGAGACCATCATCGTCCCTGGCAAGGTGCTGGGAAGCGGCGTGCTGGAGCAGTCCGTCAGGGTTGCAGCCCTGAACTTCTCGGCTTCGGCCACGAGCAAGATTGCCGACGCCAAGGGACAGTGCATGACGATCGAGCAGCTCCTGCAGGACAACCCCAAGGGGAGCGGTGTCCGGATCCTGAGGTGAAGAAGATATGGTTACAGTAATCAACGGTGACGGCCTCCTTCTCGGGCGCCTTGCAAGCCTCGTTGCACAGCGCGGGCTCGCGGGCGAGGAGATAGCGGTCGTCAACGCAGAGAAGGCGATCATCTCCGGCAGCCGCGCCCGGGTGCTCGCGAACTACCGGCACAAGCGGGATCGCGGCGCTTCCGGGAACCGGTGGGGGCCGTTTGTCCCCCGCAGGCCCGACCATCTCATGAAGCGGACCATCCGCGGCATGCTCCCGTACAAGCGCCCCCGCGGTGTCGAAGCGATGAAGCTCATCCGGTGCTATGTCGGCGTGCCGGTCGAATTTGCAGGAAAAGAGATGGAAGTGCCCGAAGAGGCTCATATGAACCGTCTGAACAACCCGAACCACGTCACGCTCGGCGCGGTAAGCACGTTCCTCGGAGCGAAGTTCTAAGGTGGCCACCATGGTAAAGATCATCAATACAAGCGGAAAACGCAAGACAGCGATCGCCCGTGCCACCCTCAAGGCCGGGAAAGGCGTGATCCGGGTCAACTCAGTGCCGCTCGCGCAGTACGGCAGCGACGTCACCCGGATGAAGATCTCCGAGCCGATCCTCCTGTACCCGAACGGGCTGCACGGGGTTGACGTGACCATTGACGTGGCAGGCGGCGGCGTCATGGGGCAGGCAGAAGCGGTCAGGACCGCGCTCGCCCGCGGCATCCTCCTCTGGCACAACGACCCCCAGATCAAGGATATCTATCTCACCTATGACCGGACGCTCCTCGTCAACGACTCGCGCCAGAAAGAGACCAAGAAGCCTCACGGCCGCGGCGCTCGCAAGAAGTTCCAAAAGTCTTATCGGTAAGTCAAAAGATATGATGAGAGGTTAAAAATCTTGATACCCGTCCGATGTTTCACCTGTGGAAAACCCATCTCCACAGCCTGGGAAGAGTTCAAGGCACGTCGGGAGAAAGGCGAGGATCCCAAGAAGATCCTCGACGATCTAAAACTTACCCGGTACTGCTGCAGGCGCATGCTCCTGACTCACAAAGAGATCATCGATGAGCTCAACCCGTACCAGTAGACCAAACCACCATGACCGCGGGGTCGTAGGGTAGCCTGGACCATCCTATTGCGTTCGGGACGCAGTGACCTGAGTTCGAATCTCAGCGACCCCATATTTTCACGACCGAAAATAAAAGAAATCTGAATCAGAGCAGAATCATTCCAGAGGACAACTGAATGCAGACGCAAACGTACACCCGGTATGAACGGGCGAGAATCATTGGAGCAAGGGCTCTGCAGATATCAATGGGTGCTCCGTTACTTATCACCACGACACGGATCGATCCGCTTGAGATCGCCATCGAGGAGTTCAACAGCCACACCATTCCCATTACGGTAAAGAGGAAGTAGAGGACGATGACGACCATCGAGGTAATCGAGCTGCGGACCATACTCGACAGCAGGGGCAACCCCACAGTCGAGGCCGATATCTACACCGGAAGCGGTTTCGGCAGGTCTGCCGCGCCGAGCGGGGCCAGCACCGGCTCGCTCGAGGCTAAGGTAAAGCCCCCGAAGGAAGCGGTGGAGTACGCGATCCAGAATGTGATCCCCGCGCTCATCGGGATGGATGCGGCGGATCAGGAGAGCTTCGACGACCAGCTCCGCGATATCGACGGGACGGCCGACTTCGCGGATATCGGCGCCAACATCGCCGTTGCTCTCTCCCTTGCAAACGCAAAGGCTGCGGCATCCGCGCTGGATCTCCCGCTCTTCCGCTATCTTGGCGGGGCGTTTGCCAAGGAGATGCCGCTCCCGCTCGGGAACATCATCGGCGGAGGGGCGCATGCAGAAAACGCAACCGAGATCCAGGAGTTCCTTGTGGTGCCCGGGGACGCGACAGGCGCGGAGGAGGCGGTCTTTGCCAACGCCGCCGTTCACCGGAACGTCAAGGCCCTCCTGAAGAAACGCGGGATCGCCGCCGGCAAGGGTGATGAGGGTGCATGGGCGCCGCAGATCGACGATGCCCTCGCATTTGAGCTCATCGCCGAGGCGATCGGCATGGTTGCCGACGAGCTGAATATCACGGTCGATATGGGAATCGACGTCGCGGCAAGCCAGCTGTGGAACGGCGACGGGTACAAGTACCGCGACCGGGTCCGCTCGACTGAAGACCAGGTCGGCTATCTGGCCGAGCTCGTGGACAAATACAACCTCGTCTATATCGAGGATCCCATCCGCGAGGACGACTTCGAGGGATTTGCAGACCTCAACAGCCAGATCGGGAACCGGTGCCTCGTCTGCGGGGACGACATCTTCGTCACGCAGGTGGAACGGATCCTCCAGGGCATCGAGAAGGACGCTGCAAACTGCGTGCTGATCAAGCCAAACCAGGTCGGGACGCTTACCGATACCTTCGAGGCGGTCCGTCTCGCCCACACCCACGGCCTCGATACGGTGATGAGCCACCGGTCGGGGGAGACCACGGATACTACCATCGCGCACCTCGCGACTGCGTTCTCCTGCATCTTCTTGAAATGCGGTGCGGTAGGTGGAGAACGCATTGCAAAACTGAACGAACTGATACGCATAGAGGAACAGATATGACCACCATGAACGAAATGGAAATCGAACTAAAAGAACCGCTCATCCCCGTCGAGGAGTACCTCGCAGCCGGCGTCCACATCGGCACCCAGCAGAAGAGCGAGGACATGAAGAAGTTCATCTACCGCGTCCGCGGGGACGGGCTGTATATCCTCGACATCCGCGAGACCGACGCGAGGATCAAGACCGCGGCCAAGTTCCTGAACCAGTACGAGGCCCCGAACATCCTTGTCGTCACCTCCCGGCAGTACGGCCAGTACCCGGCACGGAAGTTTGCCGAGACGATCGGCGCGATGTCGGCTACGGGCCGGTTCATCCCGGGCCTCCTGACCAACCCCGTCCTTGACGGGTACATCGAGCCGGAAGCCATCGTCGTCACCGATCCGATCGGCGATGCGCAGGTCATCAACGAGGCGGTCCAGTGCGGGATCCCGGTCGTCGCGCTCTGCGACACCAACAACATGACCAAGTTCGTCGATCTCGTCATCCCGACCAACAACAAGGGACGCAAGGCGCTCTCGATGATCTACTTCCTGCTGACCCGCGAGATGCTCAGGCTCCGCGGTATCTCGACGGCGCTCACGCCCGAGGATTTCGAGACTGAGTTCTGACCCCGTTCGCCCGTTTTCCGGTGACCGATCGTTAGATATAAGAGAACGACCAGAGGGTTGATTCGATGAAGATGCGTGCATGCGCCGTGGCCGGCATGTTCTATCCGGGAGATCCCGCGCATCTCGGACAGCTCCTCGCGAAATTCTTCGGGGAATCGAAGGTAACCGGCAACTCCCTTGGGATCGTTTCGCCCCACGCCGGGTACATCTACTCGGGAGAAGTCGCCGCGAGTGCCTTCTCCACGATCTCCCCGGCATTTTCGGGCACATTTGTGGTCGTCGGCCCGTCCCACCGGGGGTACCTCACCTGCGTCTCGCAGGTTCCCTGGGAAACGCCGATCGGAGTCGTGGAAAACGATACGGAGCTCGTCAGTGCTCTCGATATCGAGACCGACGAGGCCTCGCACCGGAACGAGCATTCGATCGAGGTGCAGGTGCCGTTCATCCGGCACCGGTTTCCCGGCGCGAGGATCGCACCCGTCCTGATGGGGCAGCAGGACATGGGCAGCGCCCGGATGCTTGCGGAGAAGATCGTCGCGGCTGTGCAGCGGACGAAACGGGAAATCCGGATCGTTGCGTCGAGCGATTTCTCGCACTATGTCCGGCACGAGACGGCAAAGACCAACGATATCTATGCGATAGAATCCCTCGTGAAGCTCGATGTGGAGGAGTTTTACCGGCGGATCGGCGAACGCGATGTGACGGCATGCGGGTACGGGCCGATAGCGGTGATGGTGCTCGCGTGCGCAAGGCTCGGGGCAAAGACTGCGCGGCTCATCCAGTACGCGACGAGCGGGGACGTGACGGGAGACCGTCGCGAGGTCGTGGGATACGCGGCCATTTCGGTGATGTAGGTTGGCAACGTGGAGTGCGCCGGGCAAGGTCTTCCTGTTCGGCGAACATGCGGTAGTCTATGGCAAGCCGGGGATCGCGATGGCGATCAAGCCCCGGGTTTACGTGACGGTCCGGCAGGCCAAGCGGCCCGTCCGTGCAAAGTCCCCCTACATCGACAGCTGTTTCGAGGTACTCGGCGTTGCCGGCAGCGTGTACATCAACTCGCAGATCCCGAGTTCGTCCGGACTGGGATCTTCGGCGGCAGTCACCGTTGCCACCCTCTCCGCAATCAACGACGAGTTCGCCCTGAACAGGACCCGGGAGGAGATAGCCGACCTCGCATTCGGGATAGAGAAGAAGGTCCAGAAAGGGCGGGCGAGCCCGACCGATACCACGGTCGCCACCTACGGCGGTATCGTCCTCATCTCCGGTGGCGCCCGGCGCAGGCTGCCCCCCACGAACCTGCACCTTGTCATCGGCGACTCGCTCGTCTCCCACAGCACATCGAAAATGGTAGAGCAGGTCGCAGAGCTGAAGAAAACTCACCCCGAGATCGTCGATCCGGTCCTCGATGCCATCGAAGGCGTGAGCATGAGCGCGATCCACCACCTGAATAACCCACGGGAACTCGGCCGGTTCATGGACATGAACAATGCACTTCTCGAAGTTCTCGGTGTCGGTCACCCCCAGCTCGCACGGATGGCCCTCGCTTCCCGCGCCGCCGGGGCGTTCGGTGCGAAGATAACCGGGGCCGGCGGCGGCGGGTGCATGGTCGCCCTCTGCGCGAAGCAGCTGAAACACCGGGTCGCGGGCGCCATCAAGGCCTGCGAGGCACGCGCCATCGTCACCACCATCGACACTGAAGGAGCGAGGAAGGAGAAGAATGTCTGACCGGTTGCTGCTCAAGCTCGGCGGGAGCGTCATAACCGACAAACATGCCGGCTGCACGGTGAACGGGCACCAGCTCGCCGCCATCGCGGACGCGATCGCCGGGGCCGGTACGGAAAACGGCATCGTCATCGTCCACGGCGCCGGGTCCTGCGGGCACCCGGAGGCAAAACGGTATCACCTCGACACCGGTGCGGCGCCGGGCGGGACGGAGGGGATCTACGTCACCAACCGGGTGGTCAGCGGTCTCAATGACGCGGTGGTCCGGGCCCTCAGGGACCGGGGAGTCCCCGCCGTGGGGATCCACCCGCTGCACACGGCGGTGGCAGATAACGGCAGGCTTATTGCATTTGAATGCCGGCATCTTGAGAGGATGCTTGCGCTGGGGATGGTCCCCGTGATCCACGGCGACGTGGTGATGGACCTCTCCCGCGGGGCCTGTATCGTATCGGGCGACCAGATCGTCCGGTACCTCGCGGTCGGCCTCAGGATCGACCGCGTCGGGCTCGCCACCGATGTACCGGGAGTGCTGGATGGGGGGCAGGTTGTTCCGGAGATCAGCTCCGAAACGGTAAACACACTCCCTATCAGTTCCTCGCGACATACCGATGTAACCGGTGGAATGAGAGGGAAGATCAATGAGCTGCTCGAACTCGCTGCGGCGGGGATCGGGTCGGAAATATTCCATGTATCGCGGGTCGGGGACTTCCTGGCCGGCGCCGATCATGGCGGGACACGCGTGAAGGGAACGGTACGATGAAAGGAGACAAGCGGCAGTATACGTCGTCGCGGAAGCTCGATCACCTCCGGATCTGCGCGGAAGAGGATGTCGAGAGCGGTGACGCCGGGTTTGGCGATATCCGGCTCGTGCACAACGCCCTGCCGGAGTGCGACATGAAGGCGATCGACCTCCGGGCCCGGTTCCTCGGCCGCACGCTCTCGTCTCCCCTGTTCATCTCGGCGATGACCGGCGGGCACCCGGGTACGAAGGCGGTGAACGCCCGGCTGGCACGGGCGGCCGAGCGCTTCGGCATCGGCATGGGAGTGGGCTCCCAGCGTGCTGCGCTCGAGGATCCCGCGCTCGCCGACACGTTCTCGGTCGTCCGGGACGAGGCGCCCTCTGCGTTCCTCATGGCAAACCTCGGCGCGGTCCAGCTCCGGGAGCATGGTACAGCATGGGCCGTGCGTGCCGCGGAGATGATCCGGGCTGACGCGATAGCGATCCACCTGAACTTCCTGCAGGAAGCGATCCAGCCGGAAGGGGACCACAACGCCTCGGGCTGCCTCGCGGCGATCGGCGAGCTCTGCTCGTCGCAGCCCCTGCCGGTCATCGTAAAAGAGACCGGCTGCGGGATGTCCGTCGAGACCGCACGGCAGTGCTGGAGCGCGGGAGTCCGTGCAATCGATGTAGGCGGCTGGGGCGGAACGTCGTGGGCAGCAGTGGAGAGCGTTCGGGCAGCGGAGAGAAGGAGCGGGGAAGACCTGCGGCTCAAGACGCTCGGCGAAGATTTTGCTTCATGGGGGATCCCGACCGTAGTGAGCCTCACCGAAGTCCTTGCAGCCGGCGGCCCGGTCATCGCATCCGGGGGGATACGGAGCGGCCTCGATATTGCCAAGGCGTGTGCGCTGGGTGCGGACCTCTGCGGCATGGCGCTCCCCCTCCTGAAGCCCGCCATGAAGAGCGACGACGCCCTCTTCGGGGCGATCGGGGCGGTACAGCAGGAACTGGCAGCAGCGATGTTCCTGACAGGATCCGAAAAATTATCAGATCTGCGCAGGGCGCGGGTCTACATCACGGGCAGGACCCGGCAGATGATTGAGAAAGGCAACCCGGCACGGATACGGCAGTAGCCGGAACGACCGGATCGTGTTTTTATACGAGACACGAATCGAAAAACAGGAGATACAACAATGGATATCGAAGTAATTGCAGTGGGCGGGTACGACGAGGTCGGGCGGAATATGACCGCCGTCCGCTGCGGAAAGGAAATTGTCATCTTTGACATGGGACTCCGCCTCGATCAGGTGATGATCCACGAGGACGCGGAGATAGAGAATATGCACTCCCTCGATCTCATCAAGATCAAGGCGATACCGGACGACACGATGATGAACGCGGTCGAGGGGACGGTGCGGGCTATCGTCTGCTCCCACGGCCATCTCGACCACATCGGGGCGATCCCGAAACTCGCGCACCGGTACAATGCGCCTATCATCTCCACGCCGTACACCACGGAACTGATACGGCAGCAGATATCGGGGGAGCAGAAGTTCGGCGTGAACAACAAGCTCTTCGCCCTGAAGTCCGGGCAGCGGTACACCCTCTCGCAGAACCTCGTCCTCGAGTTCGTGCGGAGCCAGCACTCCATCATCGATACGGTGATCCCGGTCCTCCACACCCCGCACGGCGCGATCGTGTACGCCTGCGACTTCAAGCTCGACCGGACTCCTATCATCGGCGACCCCCCGGACTTCGCCCGGCTCCGGCAGATCGGCAAGGAAGGGGTCCTCGCGGTTATCGTCGAGACTACGAACATCAACCTCCCGGGCCGGTGCCCGAGCGAGCGGATTGCCCGGGACCTTGTCCGGGACACTATCACGAGCTTCGAGGACGACAAGAACGCGATGCTCGTCTCTACCTTCTCTTCGCATATCGCGCGGGTCAAGACGATCGCGGAGTGCGCCCACGAGATCGGGAGGAAACCCGTCCTCCTCGGGCGTTCCATGGAGAAGTACTCGGTCACCGCGGAGCAGATGAAGCTCGTCTCGTTCCCGGAGACGACGAGTGTCTTCGGGAACCGGAGAACCGTTGACCGGACCATGCGGAGGATGATGAAAGCCGGGAAAGAGAAGTTCCTCCCGATCGTCACCGGCCACCAGGGCGAGCCGGGATCCATACTTACCCGGGTCGCGCTGGGCGACACGCCGTACCTTCTCGCGAAAGGCGACAAGGTCATCTTCTCGGCAAAGGTCATCCCGAACCCGCTCAACTTCGGGCAGCGGTACATGGTCGAGCAGCACCTCCACCTCGCGGGTGCACGGATCTTCGAAGACCTCCACGTCAGCGGGCACGCGTACCGGGAAGACCACTACGAGTTCATCCAGCTCCTGAACCCGCAGCATATCATACCTGCCCACGGGCCCCTGAAGACGGCCGCGCAGTACACGGATTTTGCAGCCGAGCTCGGCTATACCGCCCACACGGACATCCACCTGATGAAGAACGGGCAGAAGGTCAAGATCAACTGAATCAGGAGAAAACGACGATGTCGGAACTCGTGCAGTACATGGAAGGGGTCGCAAAGCAGATAGATCAGATGATCGACCGGCATTTCGTCGAAACAACCGGCGAACTGAACAAGGCCGCCGCACACCTTCTCGCAGCAGGCGGCAAACGGCTCCGGCCGGCGGTAGTCCTGCTTGCGGCCGACGCCGTCAACCCCGGGAGCTCCGGAGACCTTCTGCCTGCAGCGCTCGCCCTCGAGATCACCCATACGTTCACCCTCGTCCATGACGATATCATGGATGAGGATACGCTCCGCAGGGGGGTCCAGACCGTCCACACCAAGTGGGACATGCCAACCGGCATCCTCGCGGGAGATCTCCTCTATGCCCGGGCTTTTGAGCACCTCTGCCTCTCGCACGGCACCGGGGAAGCGAAGATCAAGGCGGTCTCCATGCTCTCCCGGGCCTGTGCCGACCTCTGCGAAGGGCAGATTATGGATATGTCCTTCGAGCGGCGCTCCGATGTCGGCGAGTCCGAGTACATGGAGATGGTCCGGAAGAAGACCGGGGTCCTCTATGCAGCCGCGGCCGGCATCGGCGGGATCCTCGCAGGCGGCGATCCCCGGCAGGTGAAGGCCCTGTATGACTTCGGGCTCAACACCGGTATCGCGTTCCAGATCCAGGATGATGTCATCGACCTGCTCACCCCTTCCGAGAAGAGCGGGAAGAACCAGGCATCCGATCTCCGCGAGGGCAAGCAGACCCTCCTGACGATCAGGGCGCGTGATAAAGGGGTCGACCTCTTGAAATACCGGCGCGATCTGACGCGGGCGGATATCGATGCAGCTGTCGAAGA
>Ga0335081_10022052_pt1 | contig 10302 bp, 7 predicted proteins | sample Lox_Sample_35_FD_206713 | JGI IMG/M metagenome (GOLD analysis project Ga0335081, IMG submission 206713) | Soil microbial communities from Loxahatchee National Wildlife Refuge, Florida, United States - Lox_Sample_3.5 | ecosystem: Environmental > Terrestrial > Soil > Wetlands | place: USA: Florida...
ACTTCGATTGCTTCGAGACGGCGCCGGCGCGGGCCAGCACGCAGACGCCGCTGGCGCGGCCCTCGGCGCGACCGATGCGGTCCGCCGCATGAAGCCCCGGCGCCATGCGCGGGGTCGGGCCGGTCACGCCGACGACTGGCTCATGACCTACGCCGACATGATCACGCTTCTGCTCTGCTTCTTCGTCGTCTTCCTCATCGTCTCGCACTCGAGGAAGGAAGGGACCATCGCCGCTTCACCGGAACGGCCCGCCGTGACGGCGATGACGGCCCTCCCGCCGTCGGCGGCACCGCCGCGCGGGGGACGCCCGACCGAGCGCCTCTCGTTCCGGGGGCTGCGGCCTCTCCCCGCCCCCGCCGACGCCGAAGCGCCTGCCGCCCCCGCCCGCCCGACGCCGCTCGGGCCTTGGGAGCGGCGCGGCGAAACCAGGACGCGGCGGGACGATGTGACGATCGTGCCCCCCTTCCCGGAGGCGGACGTGGTCAAAGCCGGGAAACCGGCAGCGACGCCCGTCCCGGCCGCCATCCTGATCCCGATTCCGGTGCCGGTCCCCACCCCGGCGCCGGCCTCGCCCGCGGCTCAGGCTGAGCTGCCGGGCGATCGCATCACGACCATCGACATGAGCAGCGCCGCCTTCTTCGACAGCGCCTCGGCGACGCTCAGCCCTGCCGGACGGTCGATCCTGCAGGACGTCGCAGCCGACCTCAAATCGGAGCGGTACAAAGGCTACCGGATCACCGTCGAGGGGCACACCGACGACACCCCGATCAGCACCGGCCAGTTTCCCTCGAACTGGGAGCTCTCGGCCGCCCGGGCGTCCGCGGTGGTGCGCTTTTTCATCGAACAAGGCGTCCCGGCCCAGAGTCTCCGCGCGGCGGGGTACGCCGACACCTTCCCCAAGGCGCCGAACCGCGATGCCGCCGGCGCGCCCATCCCCGAGAACCAAGCGCTCAACCGCCGGGTCACGATCAAACTCGAAAAAATCGAAGATACCCGGCCGGCATCGGGTCCGCAGCCCGCGCCAAAGGCCGGCTGAGCGCGGCAACGCCGCTCTTTATGCGTGGATTTCCGGTCGCATGGGGCAGCAAAACAAGAGAAAAAAGGATGAGCGGGGACCTGCGGGGATCAGCGCGGATGAGGGCGGTCTAAGTCGCGCTGACGAGAGTTTCCCATTTCCGTATCGAAGCGCTGCCGCGCGGACTGGATCGCCGCCCGGTTTTGCCGCGCCCAGAGGCCCAGGGCGTTGACCGGCTCGAGCAGCGATCGTCCGAGCGTCGTCAGCTCGTAATCGACGCGCGGTGGTATGGTCGGGTAGACCGTCCGCGTCACCAGGCCGTCGCGCTCGAGACCGCGGAGCGTCAGGGTCAGCATGCGCCGCGAGATGCTGCCGAGCGCGCGGTGAAGTTCGCTGAAGCGCTTGGCGCCGTCGCCCAGCGTGCCCACCACCAGCACCGTCCATTTGTCGCCGATCCGCGCCAGCACGTCGCTCACCGCCCGGCAATCCTCGGCCACATGGAGGGTACTCGGTATCAGCGCTGTGCCGTCTTGTCGCTTGCCCATGGTCATCTATATAGCCTCGGTATCAAATCGTAACCAGAGGCCATTCTCATGTCCAAGCTCAACGTCGCCGTCATTGTCGGCAGCAATCGCCGCCAGTCCCTCAATCGCGCGCTTGCCAACGCCCTCGTCAAGCTCGGTCCCGACAATATCGCCGTCCGTTTCGTGCCGATCGACGATCTGCCGCTTTTCAACCAGGACCTGGAAACGCCCCTCCCCGAGAGCGTCGCGCGGTTCAAGGCCGAGATCGCCGCGGCCGATGGCCTCCTCTTCGTGACGCCGGAGCACAACCGCTCGATCCCCGCCGCGCTCAAGAACGCGGTCGATTGGGGCGCCCGTCCCTACGGCCAGAATTCCTGGACGGGAAAGCCGGCCGCCATCGCCGGCACCTCGCCCGGCGCCTTGGGTGCGGCGATCGCGCAACAGCACCTCCGGCACATCCTCGGGAGCCTGGGCGCGCATGTCATGGGGGGCGAGGTCTATATTGCCTTCAAGCCCGGCCTGATCGACGCCGACGGCAACATTGCCGACGACGGGACCCGCAAGTTCCTGCAGGCCTTCATCGACCAGTTCGCGACGCTCCTCGCGCGCTTTGCGCAGCCGCAGCGGGCGGCGGCCTGAGTGAAATAACACTAACGCGGCGGCCGCAAAGATCGCGCGAAGGGCGCAGAGGAAATAACCCGTCGCCCCGCCTCGAACTTTTTTACAAGCCCCACGCCCGGAGTGATAGCATTACTCAAGAGGGGTGAGGAGGCAACGAATACATCGCGGTCGGACGAGGCGGCGCCGCTTTCTTGCTCGGCGTGGCGGGACGAGAGCATGGCGCCTCGCCGAAGAGCGGCGCGCCCTAGCTGGGGGCCCAATGGCGAAGCTATATTATCCTAATCTGACGTTTCTTGCTGTCGCACATGGCTTGGGCATCGTCGCGTTGGTTTACGCGGCCCTCGGTCAAGCGCGATGCCAGACTTGGTTGCTCGGTTTCCTCTGGCTCTGCTGCTGCAGCGTATCGATTACGGCCGGCTATCATCGTCTCTTTGCTCATCGCGCTTATCGCGCCGTATGGACGATACGACTGTTTTATCTCCTGTTCGGAGCGGCATCGCTGCAGAACAGCGCGCTTCGCTGGTGTGCCGATCACCGCGCTCACCACGCCGACACCGACGGCATCAGAGACCCGTATAGCATCTCACGCGGCTTTTTCTGGGCGCATATCGGTTGGGTCATCTTCCGTTCGGATGGAACGCAGGAGCTTGGCCGCGTCCGCGATCTTGTGACGGACGGGCTGCTGAGGTTCCAGCACCGTCATTATCCGGCGTTGGCGTTGATCATGGGAGCCGTCGCTCCGGCAGCATTGGGATGGCTTTGGGGGGATGCTCTCGGTGCCATCCTGCTCGCGGGCTTCTTGCGCCTGATACTGCAGTGGCATGCGACGTTCGCCGTCAATTCCCTCGCGCACATGATCGGACGACAGCCCTATACGACCGCGGTCTCGGCGCGCGACAGTGGCCTTGCGGCGCTGCTTACGCTGGGCGAGGGTTACCACAACTATCACCATCGCTTTCCCTCGGACTATCGCAACGGAGTTCGCTGGTACCAGTTCGATCCGACGAAATGGTTGATTTGGACGCTCGGCAAGCTGAGGCTTGCCAGCGGGTTGAGGCGGGTACCGTCGGACGTCATAGAGAGCGCCAGGTTGAGCGTCTTGCGTGCCCGTCCCCAAGGGCGCTTGGCCGTCGGATGCCGCGCTCATATGCAGCCAACCGCCTCCGCTCCGCCACCCGCGATTGTCCGGGGCGCCCATCCAAGCTAGGCTAATCACCGATATTAGCCTCCCGAACGCGGCTCGCTCGTGCTCTTGCGAGGAGAAGGGCGGTTTCCACCCTGATGAACGTACTGCGGACGCCGGAAGCGTGCTTCGATCACCTACCCGAATTTCCCTTTGCGCCGCGCTACCTCGACGTAAATAGCCTGCGTATCCATTACGTCATGGCTGGGGAAGGAGATGCCATCGTCTGCCTTCATGGCGAGCCGACGTGGAGCTTTGTCTACCGCAAGCTTTTTCGCGTTCTCTCGCCTCGCCATCGGCTAATTGCCCCCGACCTCCCTGGCTTCGGCCGCTCGGACAAGCCCACGGAGCTCGCCGATCACACGCTGCATTTGCACGTCGAAGCTGTCTGCGGCTTTCTCGAGAAACTCGATCTTCGAGACGTTACGCTGGTCGTCCACGATTGGGGAGGTCTGATCGGGCTCGCCGCGCTGCCTCGGATCGGATCTCGAGTCGCCAAGCTCGTCATCATGAACACCGGACTGCCGATCGGCGAAGAGCCGGTGCCGGAGGATTTTCACAGATGGCGGCGCCATGTGGAGAAGACTCCGGACCTATCCGCCGCCAAGGCAGTTCGGAACGGGCTCGCTCACGCGGAGCGTGTGGATGCCGCGGTCCTGGCGGCCTACGATGCGCCCTTCCCTGATCAGACCTACAAGGCCGGGCCGCGTGCGCTGCCGCTCCTCGTGCCCGTGCATCCCCAGGATGCGATTGTGCCCGACATGCGGCGCGCCCGGGCGTTTCTCGGCGAGTGGCTCAAGCCTGCGCTCGTGCTTTTTTCCGACCGAGATCCTGTCACTCGGGGCTGGGAGCGCTTCTTTGGAGGGCACATTCCGTGGGCGCGAAGTCGCTCGGCGATCATCGTGCGCGACGCCGGGCATTTTCTCCAGGAGGAAGAGGGCGACGTCGTCGCGCAAGAGATTGAGCGTTTCCTCTCGGCGGCCGCTTGAGCGGCGGCATCAGCGCTAGCGTGGTGCCGTGTAAACGCTGCCGCGTCGCCCCTTGGAGAAGACTGCCTGGAAAATGACGACCTCTCGGGCTTGGCAGGTGCCGGCGGCGGAGAGCAAGAAGATCTCCCACATGCGGCGGAACCGCTCGTCGAAGCCGAGCGCCTGTATGCGCTGCCAATTCCTCTGAAAATTGGCATTCCACGCACGAAGCGTATGAGGATAATAGCTGGTGAAGTTGTGGAAATCCTCCAGCGTGAAATACCGATCAGCCGGCTCAAGGAGTTGCGCCATGCTCGGGCATACGCCGCCCGGAAAGATGTATTTGTCGAGAAAAGGGTCGTTTCGATACATGCGTGTGCGGTTGGCAATGCCCTGCAATAGGAACAACCCTTGGTCCTTGAGCACCGCGTGGACCGTTGCAAAGAATTGGTGATAGTTTTTGGGTCCGATGTGGTTGATCATTGCCACGGCGCTCGCTGCGTCGAAGCGCTCGCCGAACCGGCGGCGGTCCAGCAGGCGGCAATCTTGGAGGAGGAATTCCACGGGCAGCGCGTTGCATCTCGCCCGGCAGGCCTCGAGCTGCGGCTCGGAGATATTGACGCCAAGCCCGGTGACACCGTAGTGCCTCGCCGCGTGCTCGAGAAGCGCGCCCCAGCCACAGCCTATGTCGATCAACTCCATGCCGGGCTTAAGCTGGAGCTTCCTGCACGTGAGATCGAAAGCCGCCCTATTGGCCTCTTCCAGAGTCATGCCCTCACGATGCCAATAGCCGCACGTATAAAGCGGAGCATCGGTCAAAAAGAAGCCGAACATTTCGTTGCCGAGGTTGTAATGTGCGTTGGTATCGCGCTTCGCGCGAGCTGGCGTCTGGCGGTTTAGCAGTAGCGCCAGGAGGATATCGAGAGACTGCGCAAGCGGGAGACGCATCTTGATGTGAAGCGCGGCGTCATACGCACGGTGGTAGATCTCGTCGATTCGCTTGAGGTCGCACCAGCCATCCATGTAGCTCTCGGCGAAGCCGAGGTTCTTACCGCGCAGAACACGACCGTAGAAATTGGGATTGCGCACCAGGATCGCCGGTCCATCCGACGCATCGTAGTCGCCCCGATTTTCGGTCAGCAGAATGCCGGTTGGAGCGATCAACCGCAGAAGCGCACTCTTCCCGACGACGAGCCCCGACATGTGCTAGGACGCGCGGGCTACCACCGGGGCGACGGCCTGCCGCGTCGTACGGTCGCGGAGGCGCTCGATGCTCGACGTCGCTCGCTCTTCGAGCGCGGTCGCGCGCATGGCGCGTGCCAAGCCCACGGCGCGAATGAAGTCGGCTTCCGACTCAATCGGATGACGCTGCCCTCCGTCCAACAACTTCAATTCACCGCGGAGGCGGTAAAGTTCGGGCCGCCACCAGCCTTCGCCGGTTCGTTCCGACATGCTGAGCGCCTCCTCGATCGTGGCAAGCCCCGACTCACGCTCTCCTCTCGCGCATTGCATGTCTGCCAGCAGCGAGAGGAAATAAGGCAGGATCAAATGCGTCCCCGTGCTTCGCCACAGCGCAATCCCGCTGGCGACCTCATCCAGGGCTTCCTTGCGGCCGGATTGCTGGAACTTTGCCCAACCTCGAACGGTGGCCGCCCAGGCTAAGCCCATGGGGAACGCATGCTCGCTCGATATCGCCGTATTCTCATCGGCGAGATCGATCGCTGCCTGATGCTCGTTGCGCATCTGGCGGAGGGAAGCGGCGTAGACGAGCGCAAATCCAAGGCTAAAAGGATGGGAGATCGCCCGGCCTAATGCGATCCCGTCTTGGGCGGACCGGAGGGCCTGATCGGCGTCGCCCAGCAGCCACTGGACAAGAGCCAAGGTGACGAATCCGACCACGGCTGGGTCGACAAAATAGCGTAACGCCAACTCATGATGACGCTCGCGATCGTAAAGCGCGAGAACGCGCTCAACGCTCTCGCGCGCTCGAACCAGCTCTCCCTGCCAAAAGAGCGTGCTCGCCAAGGAGCGGTGAGCCAGGAGGTCCAGCGTCGGCTCGTTAGTCCGGTTCATGGCAAGGACTTGGTCTGCCAATTCGCGCGCGATCCGCAGATCCGCGCGCGAAGTATGAAAGATGGCCAAGCCCACGAGTACGAACGGCAGTTGCGGTGCTGCGCCGAAGATGTTGCAGATCTCGCGCGCTCTGGTCAGCACGGTTTCCACTTCGGACGAACCGTGTCCGCGGGTGCGCACCAATGGGCCGCTCAGCGCTATGAGCAGCTCAAGCTCGCTGCCGAGCCGTTGCGGCCCGTCCGGTAGCAGTTTCACCAGCTCGAGCGCCTTTCGGATGTGGACCACGGCTTCAAGATTTTCCGACCGCTCACTACAGCGGCGACTGGCGCGAAGCCAAAAAGCGATCGCCTTCGGTGCGTTCCCAGCGGCCGCGTAATGTCTCGCCAACATCTCTGGGCGGCTGTCGCCCGTCTGCGGGAACTTCTCCTCGAGGATCCGGGCGACTTGCGCGTGGAGCTCGCGGCGCTCGGCCATGAGCAGAGCATTGTAGGCCGCATCCTGGATCAACGCGTGACGAAAAAGATAGGAGCGATCGCCCTCGGAACCCCATTCGACGAGAAGACCGACATTCACCAGGCGATCGAGGCCGTCGCGGAGGGTATGGTCATCCTGCTGCAAGACTGCGCGGAGCACACTGTAATCGAACTGGCGACCGAGCACTGCGCCGACATTAGCGATATCTCTCTCGCGGGATAGTCCGGTCATGCGCGCCAACAGCAAATCCTGCAATCGACCGGGAATGGCGTCGCTGGTCTCGCAGCCCGCGCGCAGGCAAAAACGGTCGCCCGCATCGACGAGCACGTTGGACTCGAGCAGCAAACGAGCGAGCTCCTCGACGTAGAGCGGCACACCGTCCGCGCGCCGCATGATCTGCTGTGTGACCTCCGCGGGCAAGCGCTTGCCGCCGACGATGTTCGTCGCCATCGCCTCGACCTCATCGTTCTGCAGCGGCCGAACGTCAAGGAGCGGTGACGCTTGCACGAAATTCCAGGGCGGCGTGAACTCCGGCCGGGCAGACACAAGCACCAGTACGCGCTGCTTTGGGATGCGGCGAATCAGCTGCCCGAGGAAATCCAGCGTCGAAGGGTCGAGCCAATGCGCATCTTCAACGATGCAAAGCACCGGCCTAACGGCGGCAGAAGCGATCACCAGATTGATGAGCGATTCCTGGATCTTTTGCTTCATGCCTTCCGGCGATAAGTGGAGCGCCGGATAATGCGGCGGCACCGCAAGCCCCAGGAACGGCGCGAGTAGCGGCAACCACTTGCGGGCGGAGAGATCGCGACGATTGAGCGACCTCTCGAGCTGCCGAAGCCGCGCCTCTAGCGAGTCTTGCTCATGCAAGCCGAAAATGCGTTGGAGCAACGCGATCAGCGGATAAAAGGCGCTGTGCTGATGGTGCGCCCAACCCTGGCAGGTGAAGCGGGTGTGAGGTGTTGCGGCGATGCGACGCTTCAGTTCCCGCACCAGGCGCGATTTACCAATGCCGGCATCGCCTTGGAGAAGGACGATGTTGCCGTCGCCTGTGCTGGCGGATCGCCACGCATCCAGCAATTTCGCAGTCTCTTCAGCGCGGCCGATGAACGGCGCAAGCCTCGGACCACGCAGGGCGTCAAACCGGCTCTCCACCGCAATCCGCTTGACGACACGCCACACCCTCTGCGTCGGCCCAAATCCCTTGATCGGCCGCTCGCCGAGATCGATGTACTCGAATAGCTCGCCGGCGAGCAGGCGCGTGGCGTGCGAGATGAGTACGCCACCGGGCTCGGCCAGCGCCTGCAGACGTGCCGCAAAATTGGGTGCTTCCCCGATCGCCGATCGCTCCTCTCTCGCATCCTTGCCGATTAGGTCGCCAACGACCACGACTCCGGTCGCAATGCCGATGCGAACCTGCAAGATATGCTCCGGGTGTACCTGCGGCACTGACGAAGTAATCTCGAGCGCTGCCCGAATGGCGCCGGCAGCGGTGTCCTCATGTGCCTCGGGATAACCAAAGAAAGCCACGATGCCGTCGCCCGCGTATCCCGAAACGGAGCCATCATGCGCGCGAATAATCTGCGCGCAACGATCCCGATAGGCGCGAATGATTTCTCGCACCTTCTCCGGATCGAGACGGCGTGACAGCGCCGTCGAGTTGACGAGATCGCAGAACATCACGGTCAGGTTTCGGCGCTGCGCCAAGTGCTTCGGCAGCGGCGCGGTGCCGGTCTGGGACGACAGGCGTCGCCCACAGTCACCGCAGTACTTCTTGCCCTCTGGATTGATCTCACCGCAGCTTGGGCATCGCATGTTTGGCCCTCGGTCCGGGAGACGCTCCGCCCTCGCAGAAAACGATCCTGAGGCGGGTGCGGCTGCTCGCCCTTCTGACACTAGCAGAGAGCGCCGCCGCGATCACGAGGTTCCGTGCGCCGGGGTGTATCTCGAGTTTACCCGGAGCTTGCGCCGATCGGCGGGCACCACGTGTGACAAACGTCACAGGGTCGTCGCAAAAAAACACTGCCCCCAAGCACGCTCGCTCCACGAAGCACCTCCTCCCCTTGTCGGCCAAGGCAGCGCGCCACGATACACTGGCGTAAAAGCGGGTCGAGGACGGTCGCCATGTCACAGGCGGGAGGACGTCGATCAAAGCTCGATGACGAGACCGTCATAGCCCGGCTCGACGCCGGCCGGCAGCTCGCGGCAGAGCGTCTCGTAGTCAAGGCTCTCGTCCATGTGGGTCAGTACCGCGCGTTTCGGCTTGACGCGCGCCACCCATTGCAGCGTCTTCTCGAGATGGGCATGGGTGATATGCGGCTTGCGGCGGATGCAGTCGACGATCCAGACCTCGATGCCCGCCAGCGCGGCAAAGGCCGCGGCGTCGAGATCGACGACGTCGGTCGAGTAGGCGAAGCCGCCGATGCGGAAGCCCAGCGTCTTGGAGAAGCCGTGATCCTGCTCGAAGGGCTTCACTGGAATGCCCGCCGCGGCAAAAGGGCCGTCGATGGCGCGCGGCTCGAGCACGGGCTTGTAATAGACGGATTGCCGATCGGGCCTGGTCGGATCGAAGACATAGCCGAAGCGGCGGCGGATGTCGTCCAAGGTACGGTGATTGGCGTAGACGGGGATGGCGGACTGCATCAGCCAGTTGACCGAGCGCAGGTCGTCGATGCCGTGGAGGTGGTCGGCATGGGCATGGGTGAAGAGCACGGCATCGATCCGCCGCACCGCCGCCGACAGCAACTGCTCGCGCATGTCGGGGGAAGTGTCGATCAGCAGCACCCCCTCCCCTTCCTCCACCAGTACCGAGACGCGCCGCCGCCGGTTCTTGGGATTGGCGGGATCGCAATCCCCCCACTCGCCGCCGATCCGCGGCACGCCCCAGGAAGGTCCGCAGCCCAGCATGGTGACGCGCATCACGCGCTCCCCGGCGGGCGTGCCTTGGCGAAGAGGCGGAAGAAGTTGTCGCTGGTCGCGCGCGCCACCTCGGCGGGGTCGACGCCCTTCACTTGCGCCAGGCGCTCGGCGGTATGGACGATGAAGGCGGGCTCGTTGGTCTTGCCGCGCAGCGGCATGGGCGCGAGATAAGGAGCGTCGGTCTCGACCAAGAGCCGCTCCAGCGGCAGGGCGCGCACGGTCTCGCGGAGATGCTCGGCGTTCTTGAAAGTGAGGATGCCCGAGAGCGAAATGTAGAAGCCGAGCTCCACAGCCTTCTCGGCCAGCGCGCGCCCCGTGCTGAAGCAGTGGATGACGCCGCGCGGGACCTTTTCCTCGACGAGGATGGCGGCGGTCTCGGGGTCGGCATCACGGGTGTGGACGATGAGCGGCAGCCCGCTCTCGCGCGCCGCCGCGCAATGCGCGCGGAAGACCGCGGCCTGGCGCTCGCGCGGGCTGTGCTCGTAGTAGAAATCGAGCCCGGTCTCGCCGATGCCGACCACCTTC
>Ga0335081_10022053_pt1 | contig 10301 bp, 6 predicted proteins | sample Lox_Sample_35_FD_206713 | JGI IMG/M metagenome (GOLD analysis project Ga0335081, IMG submission 206713) | Soil microbial communities from Loxahatchee National Wildlife Refuge, Florida, United States - Lox_Sample_3.5 | ecosystem: Environmental > Terrestrial > Soil > Wetlands | place: USA: Florida...
TGCTGGTCGCGGTACCGGTGCTGCTGGGCGCACTCGCGCGCATTCCGATGGGGATGCTCACCGACCGCTTCGGCGGCCGGATCACCTTCACCCTGCTGATCGCTTTCGTCATCCTGCCGCTGCTCGCGGTTCCAAGAGCGCACGCGTTAAACCAGTTGCTGGTGGCGGCTTTTTTCCTCGGGATGGCCGGTTCATCGTTCGCAATCGGCATTGGGTACGTCTCCCGCTGGTACGCGATGGAGCGCCAGGGCAGCGCCCTCGGCGTGTATGGCCTGGGCAATATCGGACAGTCAGCAGCGGTGTTCCTCGGACCCGTCATTGCTCTGCGATACGGCTTTGCCAGCGTCTATTACGGGATGGCCATCTTGTGCGCAACCTGGGCAGTCGCCTTCTATGCGCTTGCGCGTAACGCCCCGGTCACTGTTAGCCCGAAGTCGCTGGGCGAGATGCTCGACGTCCTGGCTCGCGAACGATTGTCGTGGGCGCTGGCTGCGTTTTACTTCCTGACCTTCGGTGGCTTTGTTGCCTTCTCGATCTATCTGCCAACGCTGCTGAAAGACGATTTCGGCCTCAAGCCCGCCGATGCCGGACTGCGCACCGCAGGCTTCGTCGTGCTGGCCACGCTGATGCGCCCGGTGGGCGGCTGGCTTTCCGACAAGATTGGCGGCGCGCGCGTGCTGAGCGGCGTTTTCTTCGCCATTGCGCTGTTCGCGCTGCTGCTGGGGTGGAAGTCGATGGTGCCGTTCACCGTCGGCGCTCTCGGCTGCGCTGCCTTGCTGGGCATGGGCAATGGCGCCGTCTTCCAGCTTGTGCCGCGTTACTTCCCTAAAGAGCGCGCCACCGTGACCGGACTAGTGGGAGCGATGGGCGGCATGGGTGGATTCTTTCCACCGCTGTTGCTGGGAATCTTCCGCGATCGCGTGGGCGTGATCTGGCCCGGCTTTGTTTTGTTCTCGGCCACCGCGCTGCTGATGTGGTGGATCAATCGGTTGGTTTTCGTACCCAAGCAGGAGTCGCTGGAGGCCGTACTCCCGGCACATCTGCGCCGCACCACGGACGCAATCCGCGCTGGCGCGTGGGCGACCACGTGGACCGCCTTGCTGGTTGCGGCCATTGTGGTCGGCTCGCGCAACCTGCAGAACTTCGATCCGGCGCTGGTGGTTTACACGTTCGCCGTGATCTTCGCTGCGTGGGGCGTGATTTACCACTACCACGTCTGGATTCAGAAGCCGCCAACCAAGGTCTACTGGCGGCGCGGCTGGCAACTTTTCTGGAGGCGAGGCCCGATTCGCAGCCTGGGGCAAATTGTAGGCACCGCGGCCACGCACATTTTCGCGCAGACATTCATCGGAAAGCGTTCACGCCTTCGCTGGATGATGCACCAGCTCATCTTCTGGGGATGCGTGCTGGCGGTGCTCATCACCTTCCCGCTGGTGTTTGGCTGGATCAACTTCACCACGCCGCTGAACGATCAAAGCATCTACGTCATCCACCTGTTCGGATTCGAAGCAGGACGAATGCCGATTCACTCGCTTAGGGCTGGAGTGATGTTCCACGGGCTCGATATAGCGGCTGTGCTGGTGATCGCCGGCATTGCCCTCTCGTTGTGGCGAAGACTGCGCGACGAGGGCGCGCAGGCGGTGCAGAGCCTCATGATGGATTTTTTTCCGGTCATCCTTCTTTTTGCGATTTCGCTGACCGGACTCGCGCTAACCGTCTCACAGATCTGGCTGGGCGGCGCGGCCTACTCGTTCCTTGCCATCCTGCACGCGATAACGGTGATCGCAGGACTGCTTTACTTGCCTTTCGGCAAATTCTTCCACATCTTCCAGCGCCCGGCGCAGCTTGGGGTCAAGCTCTACCAGCAAGCCGGCAAAGAAGGCGAAGCGGCGCGGTGCGCACGCTGCGGAGAGGCCTTCGCATCGCGCATGCATATCGACGATCTGAAGCAGGTGCTTCCGCAGCTCGGCTTCGATTACACGATGCCCGGGCCTGCCGGCAACTGGCAGGAGCTGTGTCCGGCGTGCAAGCGCAAGACGCTGGCCACGGCGCAGCTACGCCTGCAGGAGGAAGCCCGTGGCTAAGCCGCCGCAGCCGCCGGACATCCTGATCGAGCAGTTCGGCCCGCACCTGAAATACGCGCCGCCGGGCGGCTGGCGCGACGAATCAACGCACCCTGCGGAAAAGCTCGTCAAGACGCACTGCTGCTTCTGCGGCCAGCAGTGCGGCATCCAGCTCAAGGTTCGGGACAATACCATCATCGGCTTCGAGCCCTGGGAAGACTTCCCCTTCAACCGGGGCATGCTCTGCCCGAAGGGCGTGAAGCGATACATGCAGTCGTCGCATCCCGACCGCCTGTTGCAGCCGCTGATGCGAACCGACCAGGGCTTTCGTCAGGCGCGTTGGGACGAGGCACTCGACTTCACAGTTAAGCGCATTCGCGAGATTCAGGCGCAGCACGGTAAAGACGCGGTTGCAATCTACGGTGGCGCGTCGCTCTCCACGGAAAAATCCTACCTGCTCGGTAAATTCGCGCGGCTTGCCGTCGGCACGCGGCACATCGATTACAACGGCAGACTATGCATGGTATCTGCCGGCACTGCCTACAAACTGGCGTTTGGCGTGGATCGCAGCCCGATTCCCTGGGAGGACATTCCCAAAGCCAACGTGCTCTTCGTGATTGGCGCCAACATCGGCGATTGCGCGCCGATTACCACCGACTACATCTGGCGCTGCCGCGATAACGGCGGACGCTTGATCGTTGCCGATCCGCGCATGACTCCGATCACCCGCAATGCCGATCTTTATCTGCCCGTGCGACCGGGAACGGACCTCGCGCTGCTCATGGGCATGCTGCACGTGATCGTGCGCGACAAGCTTTACGACGAGGACTTCATCGCGAAGTACACGACGGGCTGGGACGAAGTTGCGGCCTCGGTGCAGGCGTATGATCCGCGAACCGCGGCGGAGATGACTGGCGTCCCGCCCGAGGCGATCGAGAAGGCGGCGCGCTGGATGGGAAAGGCCGAGCGCGTGATCGCCATGCACGCTCGCGGCATCGAGCACCAATCGAAGGGCGTCGAAAACTGCCTGGGCGTGATCAACATCATGCTTGCGCTCGGCAAAGTCGGACGCGAGGGTTGCGGGCCGACGATGATTACGGGCCAAGGAAACGGCCAGGGCGGTCGCGAGCACGGCCAGAAGTGCGACCAGCTTCCCGGGCAGCGCTCGCTCACCGATCCTGCGGCGCGCAAATACATCGCCGAGGTTTGGGGCATCGCCGAAAGCGAGCTGCCGCAACCCGGCCTCTCCGCGCAGGAGATCATGAACGCCATTCACGCCGGGGAGATCAAGGTGCTGTTTTCGCTCTGCTTCAATCCGCTGGTCTCGCTTCCGGACGCAAACTTCACACGCGAAGCGCTCAGCAAGCTCGAATTCTTCGGGGTGATCGACTTCTTCATGAGTGAAACCGCGCGCTATGCCGACGTGGTGCTGGCCGGCAGCCTGCATGAAGAGGAAGAGGGCCTGGGATGCAGCGCCGAGGGCCGCGTGATTCACTGGGCGCCGAGCGTCACGCCACCTGGAGAGGCGCGGCGCGATTCGGAGATCATCGTTGAACTGGCGCACCGCCTGGGTCAGGCCGACAAGTTTCCCTTCCGCTCGCCGCGGGACATTCTCGAAGAGCTGCGCATCGCCTCAAAGGGCGGCGTTGCCGACTACTACGGAATCACCTATGAAAAGGTGGACGCGCACAAGGGTGTCTTCTGGCCATGCCCGTCGCCTGAGCATCCTGGAACCCCGCGCCTGTTTGAAGATAGAAAATTCCACACCCATGACGGCAGAGCGCATTTCCAGGCCACCGCGTGGCGGCCGAGCGGCGATCCTGTGGACGAGGATTATCCCGTCTACCTAACCACGGGGCGCGTGGTCAGCCAATATCTGAGCGGCACGCAGACGCGGCGTATTGGAGCGCTGCTCGAACAGTATCCGGAGCCGCGGCTGGAGATCCATCCCCGGCTCGCCGAGCAGCACGGCATTAAAGACGGCGATTACGTCACCGTCACCACGCGCCGCGATGAGATCACGCTCCCTGCGATGGTGGTTCGCACCATCCGGCCGGATACTGTCTTCATTCCCTATCACTGGCCGGGCAAACGGAGCGCCAATCGCCTGACGCACCGCACGCTCGACCCGCGCAGCAAGATTCCTGAATTCAAAGTTTCGGCTTGCCGCCTACGGAAGGCGGCCGCGCCCGATCCCGGGCCGGATGACCGCGAAGCTCGCCACAACGGCGTGGGGCAATCCTAGTGTTCGGCTACGAGTTCTACGTCGATCCCTCGCGCTGCATCGGCTGCCGCTCCTGCCTGCAGGCGTGCGAGGAGTGCGAGACGCACCGCGGGAAGTCGATGATCAACTTCGATTTCATCGACCGCCCCAGCACCATTACCTCGATCGCCATGGTGTGCATGCACTGCGACGAGCCTACGTGCGCGCAGGTCTGCCCCGCCGACGCCATCAAGAAAGGCGAGGACGGCGTGGTGCAGTCTTCGCTCAAGCCGCGCTGCATCGCCTGCAACAACTGCGTGCTCGCCTGCCCCTTCGGCATTCCCAAGATGATGGAGCCGGAGCAGCAGATGATGAAGTGCGATATGTGCTACGACCGCACTTCCATAGGCAAGCGTCCCATGTGCGCCACGGTTTGCCCCAGCCAGGCGCTTGCCTACATCCGCCCGCAAGACGCGGCTAAACGAGCGAGCAAACCGACGAACGTTTTCCAGTTTGGCAATCAAGTCGTGCGCACCAAGGTCGCCATGATGGTTCCCCCGCAATTCGATTCGCTTACCCTCGACGTGGCGGACTACATATGGGAAGCAAAGGAGACGGCATGACTTCGCAGGAGGCCGGCAATCCCCTCTGGAAGGACGAGTTCAGCGTGCAAGCCGCCGATGAGCGCTACGTCACGCGGCGGCAGTTCACCAAGTTCCTCGTCCTAACCAGCCTGGCGATGTTCGTGGGCCAGCTATGGATCGTGGTCAAGTCGTGGTTCGCGCGCAAGCCTCCTGCTGCCCCGGCCATGCCGATCGCGCGCAAGGATGAAATTGCCGTCGGAGAGGTGAAGCTGTTCACTTATCCCACGCCGCAGGATCATTGCATTATGGTCCGCACCGCGCCTGACGCTTACGTCGCCTACAGCCAGAAGTGCACCCACCTGAGCTGCGCCGTGTACTACTCGCGAAGGAGTAACAAGCTCGAATGTCCCTGCCATAATGGCTTTTTTGCGGTTGAGGACGGACGGGTTCTTGCGGGACCGCCGACACGTCCACTACCGCATATCGTGCTGGAAAGCCGCGGGGATGAACTAGTCGCCGTCGGCGTGCGCGAAGAGGTTTAGAATGCCAGACGAACCCGCAAAGCTGCCACCGCAGATGCGCGGCCTAAACGCCATTACCTGCGCCATGTCGCTGGTAGTTATTCTCCTGATCGTACAGATCTGGCTGTTGAGCGCCACACTCGACTCTTATCTAGCCGGTCGGCGCAGTGCCGCGTTACCCGCAGCATTAATTTCTGGAATGATCTTTGCCAGTTGCTTCGCACTCTATCTCTTCGTGGAAAGAATCGATTCGCGGAGACAGACAAGTAATGTCCCTGACTAGGCGCGGGTCTTGGGGTTGGAATTTGCACTGCTCAGTTCGAGAAGCAATGATTGGGTTCGGGCCTACCTCTTGACGTCCACGGGATTGAGCAGCTTGAAGCTGAGCATGGTCTCCGCCGGCAGCTCGATGTTTTTATTGCCGGTGAAAGCGCCGCCCGCCAGGCCCACGCCCGCGCCCACCACCATCCCGATGCCGAAGCCTTTGGCGCCTCCGGCCAGGGCCCCGACCAGGGCGCCCGTACCGGCGCCACCTCCGCCGAGCACCGCCGTGCGCTTGCCTTTGCCCTCCATGCTATGGGCGACTGCGGTGGTCTGGATGACATAGTTCCTATCCTTGACGCTCACAGAGTCCAGCACCAGCCGCAGTGTGGCGCTGCCCTTGAGCTTGCCGCGCGCCTTGGCGTCAGTTACCGTGCCGCTGACGGACGAGCCTTTTGGGATCACTATTTTGCCGCCCACTTTCACGGGTTCTTCGATGGTGGCAGTGAACTTGTCGCCGGCGTGATTGCTTTTCGAACTGAGGCTTTCATTCAGCCGCACCGTCAGCACCGTTCCCTCAGGCAGGGTGACGGGCTTGGGGACAGAGCTCTCCTTGCCCGAGGACGGTTCGGCTGATGCTTCGGAGGTGACGGACTTGTTGACCACGTGCTTCTTGACGGCAGGCGGCTTGGCCGATTCCGAAGTCTCGGGCTTGCTGACCATGCCCTTATTGGCCGCAGGTGGTTGGCCGGGTTCTTCTGCGGGTGCTGGCGTATTCTGTGGTGACGGTGCGGTGGATGTGCCGGCTCCGGTGGTAGTGGTGTTGCTTTGTGTCTGGGTCGTGGCGGGCGCTTCCTCCGGCTTCTTGTTCTTGCTGCATCCGTCGGCCGCGATCAATAACACGATGAATACGGCCAAGATTGCTGACTTGACTTGCACAGGCGCCTCCTATCAATTTACAGGCGCCGTTCTACCAGAATGACGCGCCCGGCTGCAACCGGTCGAAACCCGGGGATAACCAGGGCTTGCAACGCCACCGGCGCAGCGGTCGGCTGGCGCCTTTTGAATCCGACCGGCTCTATCGTCTGGCGCGCATTGTGGCTATCGCCAATGAATACCTTGGCGGTCAGGAACGGGCTGCGCGCTGGCTCAAGCACCCCAACCACGCTCTCGGCGGGATCTCCCCGGTGGCGGCAATCGATACCGAATTAGGCGCTCGCCAGGTGGAGAACATCTTGGGTCGCATCGCCTATGGCGGAATCTAATCCGGTACTCGCCCACGCTGGAGTCGTAGCCGAATTCAACGGTAAGCCGTGGTTCGGATTTCATGTTGTTGCTCTTCTTCTGCAACTGCGCGCCAGTGCGGGAGAAACGCTGCGCAGTTGCAGTTCGCACCGGACTGGTCGTGTGAAACCTTTGTTCACCACGATCCGCCCTGCCTGAAGACACCCTCCTAAGCGACATTCTGTCTCAGGCGGTTCGGCCACAGTGTCCCAATCCAGCCTGTAGTCTCGCCGCGACCACTTTTTGAATCAATAACTTACGGGAGTCTCCAGTGGCAGTGTGCCTGCAATTGTCTAGGCCGAGGCGCGTCCCCGCGCCAGAGGGAAAAATGAACATCGTGGCCAGACAAAAGGAAACGTTGCAAGCGCTGAAAGGCGTCACGATCGCCGTGCTGGTGCTGCTTAGCCCGGTTTTCGGCTGGGCGGGATCGAGCAAGCTCGCTGCCGACCTTGATACCACCAAGGGCGATCGCACCGACGTGATCGTCGTCTACAAGGATGGGCCCAGCAGCCAGCATGTGACCAAGGCAGTCAATCGCGGCGCAGCCATTCACCGGCACCTGTACAGCGCAAAGGGAACGGCCATGTCGCTGGCGGGCAACCAGATCGAGAAGCTGGTGGCCGACGATCCCGACATCGCCTTTGTCGCTCCCGACCGGCCGGTCCACACTTTCGGGGAATCGTACACTCCGAACTTCGTGGCCGTGAACGCGGATATGGCCCAGAGCGCCGGCTACAACGGATCGGGCGTGTTCGTGGCCGTGCTGGACAGTGGCATCGACAGCACTCATCCTGATCTGGCCAACCGCGTCGCCTATTCGCAGGATTTCACTGGTGAAGGAGAAGGCACTCAAGACTACTACGGTCACGGGACGCATGTGGCCGGCATTATCGCCGGCACCGCTGCCGAGTCCACCTGCTCTTCGTGCACTCTAAAGTACATGGGAATCGCTCCCGGAGTGCAACTGGTCAACCTCAAGGTGCTGGACAAGAACGGCGCCGGCAAGGACAGCAATGTCATCGCCGCCATCGACCAGGTGATCTCATATCAGCAGCAGAACCCTGGCCAGCAGCACATTATCAACCTGTCGTTAGGTCGTGGCGTGTACACCAGCTACAAGAACGATCCGCTCGATCAGGCCGTGGAAGCCGCGTGGAAGGCGGGCATCGTTGTAGTCGTGGCGGCGGGTAACTACGGCCGTGACAACTCCGCTGGAGAGAATGGCTACGGCACCATCACGGTGCCCGGCAATGATCCTTACGTGATCACCGTGGGCGCCATGAACACCTTGGGTACGATGAGCCGCGCTGACGATGTGATCGCCAGCTACAGTTCCAAGGGGCCCACGATGCTTGACCATGTGGTCAAGCCGGACCTGGTTGCACCGGGCAACCTGATCACCTCAACGCTCGGTGCTTACGCCACCATGGATACACTGTATCCGACGACCCAAGTCCCGAAGTCGGCGTACATCAGTGGTGGAGGGAGCGCTGCTTCCCCCTATTACATGACGCTGAGCGGGACCAGCATGGCGGCTCCGGTGGTTTCGGCAGCGGCAGCCATGTTGCTGCAGCAGAATCCCAACCTCACCCCGGACCAGATCAAGGCGCGGCTGATGAAGACGGCCTACAAGAACCTGGTCCAGCATTCAACGGCGACGGATCCAACTACTGGCATCACCTACACGGAACAGGCCGACATATTCACCGTCGGCGCCGGCTACCTCGACATCAACGCAGCACTGAACAACAACGACCAGGCCTCCTCGGCGACCGGCGTCGCCATGTCCCCCACGGTCACCTTTTCGACCTCGAAAGGTGTGACCACCGTGAGCCTTGTGACCGGCAGCTCAGTGCTCTGGGGCAGCTCGGTACTGTGGGGATCGTCAGTGGTATGGGGTACCAACGTCTTGGTGAACGGAAGCTCCGTACTGTGGGGCAGTTCCGTCCTGTGGGGCTCGAGCACTACCGAGGGCTTCAGCGTGTTGTGGGGAAGCAGCACCTCGCCCCTGAGTGTGCTGTGGGGATCGTCAACCGACTCCTCGGAAGCGACAAGCGTGCTGACCAAAGGCGACAAGAAGTAGAGCGGGCACAACAACAAGAACGGAGAACGACAGTGCCTGAATCATGGTCAGCCCGACTCTACATCACGCTAATCGCCCTCGCCGGAACAGGCACACTCGCAGTGGGTATCGCACATCCGGTGTTCGGTAACCCGGCCCGGTTCGCAGCGCTGCTCGCGGTTGCCGTGATCACCTCACGGCTGAAGGTCAAGCTGCCGGGAATGAAGGCGAATATGTCGGTCAGCCTGCCGTTCCTGCTGCTGGCCAGTGCCCAGTTGCGGTTGCTTCCAACCCTGGTGATTGCTCTGGCAGCGACGATCGCACAATCGGTGACCCAGCAGATGTCGTCGGCCAAGCTGGTGCAGATGCTCTTCAACGTAAGCACCGTGCTGGTGGCCATCACCTGCGCCTTCGGCATACAGCACCGGGCCGGCATCGTGGGACACGGCGTCGTGCGGGTTCTGCTGGGCGCAGCAGCCTACCTGCTCATCAACACCGCCCTGATCTCGGGCATCGTCTGCCTGACCAGCGCGCAACGCATAGGTCAGACGTGGACCGGCATCTTCGCCCTGACCTATCTGTACTTTGCGCTCAGTGCGGGGATCGCAGCGGTGGTCGTAGGCTTCGGAATACAGTGGAGCGTAATGATGCTCACGCTGATCGTGGTATACGGGGCCTATCGGTCGTTCCAACTGTACTTCGTCACCATGTCTGCCAGTCTGGCTCCGCAGACGGCAAGCGCCGGCGATTAGCATGATGGTTACAGGCCGGCGTTCTGGCCTCCCGTGTTAATTGCGAGAGATTCGCTTAGCTTCCAGCTTTGAGCTAACGTTGCCGCCACTTTGCCGCTGGTCTCGCCTCTCAAGCCGCCAATTGCGACGCGTGCGTGGCGCAACCGGACGAGCTATTACCCGTGTCCTGTTCCCCGCGCAGGTCTTGTTTGCGAGCGACGAGAAATAAATCTGTGGGGCGCCGGTTGCGGAACCTGTTCAGCCTTAGCATCGGCCGTTATCATGGCGACTGCATGAAGCGGGTTCTCGTATCGTGGAGCAGCGGCAAGGACAGCGCGTGGACAGTCCACATTCTGCGCCAAAACGGCGATTGCGACATTGTCGGCCTGCTGACCACGCTCAACACCGAATTCGACCGCGTGGCGATGCACGGCACACGGAGGTCTGTATTGGAAGCGCAGGCAAAAGCGGCGGGGTTGCCGCTGTGGATAGTGCCGCTGCCTTGGCCGTGCTCCAACGAGGTGTACGAACAGAGGATGAAGGGCATCTGCGAGCGTGCGGCGGACGAGGGCGTGGACGCCATCGCATTTGG
>Ga0335081_10022054_pt1 | contig 10301 bp, 10 predicted proteins | sample Lox_Sample_35_FD_206713 | JGI IMG/M metagenome (GOLD analysis project Ga0335081, IMG submission 206713) | Soil microbial communities from Loxahatchee National Wildlife Refuge, Florida, United States - Lox_Sample_3.5 | ecosystem: Environmental > Terrestrial > Soil > Wetlands | place: USA...
GCCGGCGGCTGAAGCCGACTCGAATTCGGTGCTGGCGACGGCATCGCTGAAGCGATGCCATGATACGAACCTGGGCGCCGAACCACCTCAGCCGCGTTCGTGTTCCATTTTCCAAACACCGGACAACTTTTCGTTGACAACACGGAGATCCGTGATTAGCTGAGAGCAATTGATTGACGAGAGGTCGTCCCATGGGCACGTTCTACACCGATGTGATTCAGAAAGACCTTCGCTTCCAGTCAGCTGCACGCGTCGCCGACCCTGCTCTGCTCGAGCCCACAACGCAACGTCTGGTCGAGCAGATCATCGCCGGAGCGCAGAAGATGGGAGTCGCGCTAATGATCTACGAGACTTATCGCAGCCAAGCGCGGCAGCAGCAGCTTTTCGAAGCGGGTGCCTCGGAATTGCGAACCGTCGGCGTGCATCACTACGGGCTGGCCTGCGACATTGTCCGCGACGTCGGCGGTGAACCGTCGTGGAAAGGCGATTGGACGTTTCTTGGAGAACTCGCGCGCGCCAACGGCATGATCTGGGGCGGAGACTGGGGCAGTCCGAAGACGAAACATAACTTTGTGGACTTGGTTCATGTTCAGCGCTGCACCGTCGCCCGGCAGGACGCGCTCTTTGCGGGGAGGTGGTATCCGGACGAGGCCTACAACCCATATTCGGATATTCCGCAGATTACCGCAGGGGTGGCGCCGAAGACGAAGCGGGCGAAGGCTTCAAAGTCAAAACCGCAGAAGTCGCGACGAAAATCCGCAAAGGGCGCAGAGAGATTCTTCTGAAGCCCGCATACACATCCGGATTCGGCTGAGGTAAGATGCTTGCTTCGCCCGATTCCCATCTGCGAGGAACCGCACGCATGGCCCGCCACGAACGCGATTTGGCCAACTCTGCCTCCCGCCGCACTTTTCTGAAATCCGCCCTCGTCGCCAGTTCGGCTCCGGCGCTCTATCCTGCGCTGGGTGCGGCGCGCGCTGCCGTTTCGCTTTCGGCCGAAAGTGGAGGCCGGGAGGCGGAAGCCGGAGCGTCACGATTCGAACTCGATGAAATCACCATCGCTGAGCTACAGGAAGGGATGAAGTCCGGCAGGTTCACCGCACGTTCGCTGGTCGAAAAATACACGGCACGAATCGAAGGAATTGACAAAGGCGGGCCCGCCGTCAACGCCATCATCGAAATGAACCCTGACGCGGGAGCGATCGCCGACCAACTCGACCAGGAACGCAAGGCCAAGGGGCCACGCGGGCCGTTGCACGGCGTTCCTGTGTTGATCAAAGACAACATTGACACCGCCGATCGCATGATGACGACGGCCGGCTCGCTGGCGCTGGTGGGATCGAAGCCTCCGAGAGATTCTTTTGTGGCGCAGAAGTTGCGCGCGGCGGGCGCGGTGATTCTGGCCAAGACCAATCTGAGCGAGTGGGCCAACATCCGCTCCAGCCACTCGACCAGCGGATGGAGCGGCCGCGGCGGTTTGACAAAAAATCCATACGCGCTCGACCGCAATCCCTGCGGTTCGAGTTCGGGCACGGGCGCGGGAATCTCCGCGAACTTTGCTGCGGTTGGCATCGGCACGGAGACGGACGGTTCGATCGTCTGCCCGTCGTCAGCGAACGGGCTCGCCGGCATCAAGCCGACAGTGGGACTGGTGAGCCGCAGCGGAATCATTCCGATTTCGCACAGTCAGGATGGCGCCGGCCCTATGTGCCGCACGGTGCGCGACGCGGCGATCCTTCTCGGCGCGCTCACCGGCGTCGATCCCGGCGATGCGGCCACGGCAGCGAGCGCGGGTAAGGCCCAGACCGACTATGCGCAATACTGTGATCCCAATGGACTGAAGGGCGCGCGCATGGGCGTGGCGCGAAAATATTTCGGATTCAACGACGCCGTGGATGCGCTGATGGAGCAAGCCCTCGATGTGATGAGAAAACAAGGCGCAACGCTGGTTGATCCCGCCGACATCGAAACGCAAGGTAAATTCGGGCAGACCGAACTGCTGGTTTTCCTGTACGAACTGAAGGCCGACCTGAACGCTTATTTGTCGCGGCCGGGATTCAACCCTCCGGTAATGACCTTGAAGGAAATCATCGAATTCAACGAGCGCAATCGTCAGAAAGAGATGCCTTACTTCGGGCAGGACCTGTTCATCAAGGCGGAAGCGAAGGGACCTCTCACCGAGAAAGAATACCTGGATGCGCTGGCCAACAATCATCAGATGGCGCGCACCGAGGGCATTGACGCGCTGATGAACAAACACCAACTCGATGCCATCGTCGGTCCCACGGGTGGCCCGGCCTGGCTTACAGACTTGCTCAATGGCGACAACTCGGGCGGCGGCAGTTCGAGCGCCGCGGCGGTGGCCGGATATCCCAACATCAGCGTAACCGCGGGATTCATTTCCGGGTTACCGGTGGGGATCTCGTTTTTTGGCCGCGCCTGGAGCGAACCCACGTTGATAAAGCTGGCCTATGCCTTTGAGCAGACGACCAAGGCGCGCCAGACGCCGCGGTTTCTGCCCACCATTGGAGTGGGCGTGTAGAGTTACGCAAAAGCCGCCATAGAAAACAGCTCCAGCGGCCTACAATAGAAGCGCAGCCGGAGGTAAGTCATGATCGCGCTCCGTACTTGTCCTGGGTTGCGGGTCGCCACCCAGCTTTTGATGGCACTCCTGGCCGTCTGTCTGGCTCGTGCCCAATACTACGTACCCGAGGATATTCACGTTCATGATCTGCCGACGCTGACGGCGAAGTCGGAACACTCGTTCGATATGCTCGCTGCCTCGGTGGCGACGGTGCTCCACGACAAGAGCGTGTGCTGCGGCAGCGATTCAGCGATCGAAGACAGTCTCGAACGCGCGGACAAGAACTCTTTGAAGGACATTGCCGACCGGTTGCAAGGGAGGCATCTTCTGAGCGATGGACGACCGATCATGGTCACGGCGGAATATTTGCCGCTCGATCAGGTCAACTCCGGACACCTCATTACCATGCTCGCTACCGATCACGCTCCGGTGATGATGTGGAATTCCCATGTTTACGTGGTGCACGGCGCCAGCTACCTCAAAACTGTGGATCCGAACTCCGGGGTGGTCCTTTATGCTATCCACAAATTCTTTTTGTGGGACACGCGCTATGCGGACTCGCGGCGCAACGTTACGTTTGATCGCCTGACCGAAGACGTAAGCAAGGTGCAGGGACTGCTGTTTCTGGATTGGAAACCGCAGTAAGTTATGCCTTCTTCTTCTTGTTACTATGTTAGGCTTGAGTTATGAGGGGGAAGTGAATGACTAACTTGAATAAAGCAGTTGTTTCACTGCGACTTGAATATTCCCGATTAGAAAGGGAAATGCAACGAGTTGAGCGGGCACTGGACGCACTCGGACGCTCCAACGGCAATAAAATCAACAAGGTGAAACGAACGCTCAGCAAGGAAGCCCGGCGCCGCATTGCCGAAGCGCAGAAACGTCGCTGGGCAAAATTCAGGAAGGCAGCCTAGAGCACATCCACCACCGCAAGCCTCGAGGCGAGCTCACTTCACCATCGGCGTGTCCTGATACACGCGCGCCAGCCACTTGCCGTCGCGACGCACCTAAGTGGCGTTGGTTCAGTAGTTCGCCTCGAGGATCCTCCCAGTTGGGCGCAGCAGCTAGGTCCAGCGAAACCACCTCAGAGCAAGCACGAATGAAATCCCGCCCCAGAGAATCATGATCAGCAAGCGCGGCCATTGATGCAGCAGGGGTGTGCCTTCCAGAATGCTGGCGCGGAGCGCGTCGTTGAGCGCGGTCAAAGGCAGGGCCTTGATGAAGGGATGAATGATCGCAGGAAAGCGTTCGTAAGAAAAGAAGACGCCGGAGAAAATCCACATAGGCATCATCACGAGATTGATGAGGCCGCTGACGGATTCGATTTTCTGCGCCCGGCTGGCGGTCAGCAGGCCCACTCCGCCGAAGGTGAGCGAACCGAGCCCGGCGATCAGGGTGATGGCTGCGACCGACCCAGCCACGCGCATGTGGAAGAAAATCACGCCGAAGACCAGCAGCAAGCCAACTTCAACAATCATCAGGATGAGGCGGCTCGAAGCCAGGGCGAGCAGAAAATCGCCACGGCGCATGGGCGTAGCCACGAAGCGTTTGAGTAGCTTGCGCTGGCGCATGTCCACCAGCGCGAAACCGATGCCCCACATACCCGAGTTCATCAGGTTCATACCCAGCAGTCCGGGGATGAGGAAATCAATGTAGCGCGAGCCGGGCTCGGAGGATGTGACCGCGGTGGTGGGCACCGTGTCTTTGCGGCCGGCGGCGGCCTGCAGAGCATCGTTGACTTCCGATTTGGCCAGCACGCTTTCGGGACGCGCGGGATCGTAGCGATAGTCGAATCCGCCGTTGGCGCCGGGTTCGACGACAAGATCGAATTTGCCGAGGCGGAATCCTTTGCGGGCTTCGTCGGCCTCAAGCACCTGGACTTTAAACATGCCATGCTGCGGCGAGCGGGCGAGCAGGGCTTGCGCCTGATCCGAGCCCGGGCCCCTCACGATCACAAGCGAGACGACATCGGCGGGCTTGTTGCGGAAGGCGATGCCGAGTCCGAGCGCCAGCAGCAGCGGAAAGGCGAACACCCAGAATACGACCTCGGGCTCCCGTTTCAGTTCCAGCATGCGCGCCATGAGCAGGTGGGAATAACCGGACCAGCGTCCGTTGCGGCGCGGAGCTGCGGGTTTGGATGATGCGATCGGGCTTTGGTGTGCGACGCTAATGGTTAATCCCTGTCGTCCCTTGCGGGACTCGTTCCGCGCTTGGGCCTCTTCCAGGGCCTACCCCTCGGCTAAGGAATGCCGCCGCTACGCGGCTTTGAACCAGCTACATCAAACCGCTGTTCTCGATGAATCGACTAATCCGAGTTGCGTTCCCCGGTCATGGCTATCGTGCCTGTGGCTTCCACTTGTTCAGGAACTCGATCAGCACGTCGGGGGTAAGGCCACGCGCGTCCTCGAATTCGCCATTTTTCTGGCTGACCACCAGCCTGCCGTCGCTTTCCGCGACTGCCAGCGCCGGAATGCCCTTGTCGAGCGGAATTTCGTAGGTCTTAACCAAGTCCGGATTCTTGTGCTCGTCCGGTCCAAGATCAATGTGCACGACTTCGTAGTTGGCGGCGAGAATCGGTGCCAGATCGGACTGGTGGAACGCAAGGTCCAGAACGTGGCAATCGAAGCACCAGTTCGCGCCAAAAACCAGCAGCACGCGCTTGTGGTCGCGCGCTGCCTTCGCTTCGGCGTCCTTAAGTTCGGCGTTAGCGTCAGCGTTAACCGGGTAGATCTCCTTCTTCATATCCGCAGGCTGCTTCAGCCGCGGCGCGTCGGTTCGCTCCGCCGAAGCGAGTTTCCATTGATCGCCTTCCTTCAGCCAGACGTGATCGTCAGTGACAGAGGTCGGGCCGTTGAGAATTCCGGTCACGAGGTCGGCGCGAAAAATGATATGTGTGACGTCAGGGCGCGGTGTGGTGCTGCGGATGACTTCAACTTTCATGCTGCGCACCTTCAGGCCCATCCAGAAATTCACGTCGGCGCTGGCGTCAACCATGCGATCCTTCAGGCGAATCTTGGCCGGCGGATCCGTGCTGTATAAAGCCTCGAGCGCGGCGGCGTCCCCGGTGAGGACGGCGCCCACCCACTGCTGGAACGGGGGAAAAGATGCCGGGTCCGGGGCGGTTTGGGCCCAGGCGCACGCGGTTAGGACTATGAGTCCAGCGACAATTGCGAGTTTGATTGCACGATTCATATTAAAACCCTTTCTTCTGGGACGCGGGCGAGAGCCCCTTCGACTGCGCTCAGGGCAGGTCCGCGCCACAAATCTAATCGTCGCGCAGATGGCGGCCCGTCAGGCGCACAAAAACGTCCTCGAGGCTGGCCTGCCGCGTCGTTAAATGGTCCAATGCTCTTCCCTGCTGCTCGATCGCGTCGAGCAGCGCAGGAATCGTCAGGTGCGGTTCCTTTACGTTGAGCGCGACCAGACCGTCGTCTTCGCGCACCGATTCCACGCTGGGCAACCCGCGCCAGCGTTCGAGGTCCGCCGCATGGTGTGCGGCCGCACCGTCGCTGGCCGAAAACTCCACCACGTGATGTCCGCCCAGGCGGTCAATCAAATCCGACGGCGAGCCTTCGGCGATGATCAGTCCGTGATCCACGATGGCGAGGCGGTCGCAGAGGCGCTCGGCTTCGTCCATGTAATGCGTGGTCAACAGCACCGTCCCGCCGGCGCGCTGAAAACCCCGAATGATGTCCCATAACTGGCGGCGACTTTGCGGGTCCAGGCCGGTAGTGGGCTCATCGAGAAAAAGAATCCTGGGATTGCACACCAGCGCGGTCGCCACCGCGAGCCGCTGGCGCTGGCCGCCGGAAAGCTTTCCCACCCAGGAGTCGGCTTTTTCGGTCAGTTCGAGCTGCTCGAGCACGTCGTCGGTCGCGCGCGGCTGGCTGTAGAAGCTGGCGAACAATTCGATGGTCTCGCGCACGGTGAGCTTTTCTGACAGCCGCGTCTCCTGCAGCGAGATCCCCAGCCACTCCCGCATTTCCCGCTCGTTCTCGTGCCAGGTGTGGCCGAAAATAGTGACTTGGCCGGAGGTCGGAGCAAGCAGGCCTTCAAGGATTTCGATGGTCGTGGTCTTCCCCGCCCCGTTCGGGCCGAGCAGGCCGAAACATTCGCCGGCCTGGATTTCGAGGCTCAACCCGCGAACGGCCTCGACTTTGCCGTCGTAGGTCTTGCGTAAGTCGCGGCACTGGATCGCGGCAGACATTAAGTAATTTTACCGGATGTTGTTTCCTGCGCGCTGCTTGCGGATCAATTCTGTGCAATATCCTCGCTGCAGACGGACGGCACGACGAGCTCCACCACCTTAGGCCCGCCTTTGAAGAGCCACCGGGCAGCGAGAGAGTACCCCACCAGTCGGACGACGAGAGAACCCAGGCGAAGGAGGTAGTACCAGTACAGATAGCTATGCGCCGTGGCAAGCACAGACTCCTGGCGCAAGTGGTGGACAAAGGAGTGCATGTACTCCGGCAGGTAGGACACTTCGGTGAGGACCCACACAACCAAGAGCAGGGCCAGCGTGCGGCTGGCCAGCACCGCAGCCTCTTTTCTGGACATAAACCTCTTCCCTCCGTACAAGTATTCGAAGTTTCAAACTCGGGGCTAAATGCGGGCATTCGATTCTGCCCTTTGCAATCCCGCACCCTCGCCCTAGTGGCAACGGGGGCAGCCGATCCGCAGTAGTCAGAATTCACTCTAACGATTGGAGCCGCCCGCGACTTCGCCGGGGCCTGGACTTCCGGGCGGGTTGGTTGGGGGCGCGGGAGGCAGCGAAGACGGCGCGTTGGAGGGCTCGGCCGCGGGCACGTTGTCGGGATTCTCGCCGGGACGGCGGAGCGTGGGGGCATTGGGGGAGCGCTCCTCTTCCTTCTTGGCTTCGGCTTCCTTGTCGGGCCGCTCCAGGATCACTTCTTTTTCCGTGCGCACGATTTTCTGGCCGCCCACCTTCATGGTCTCGACTCGCACAACTTCATCGCCCACGATGCGGACGAAATCCACGTCCTGCGGCGGCTCGCCGTAAATCCATTCCTCGTATTCGGTATCGCCGTCTTTCTCGCGGACTTTCTTGGGTGGGCGGCCTTTGGCATGCACCACCATCTCTGAGTTCATGCCTACAAGAACGCGGTGTTCCTGAATGGCCTGTTTCACCTTGGGAGGGACCGTGTCGAGGTAGGCTTCCTCCTTGTTGCGGGCATTGAAATCGAGGGCGGGAAAAAGCAGATCGCGCAACTGCTGCGCCGTCATCTCGGGTACATAGTTCCGGTCGAAGTAAATCTCGAGATACGTGCCGTGAGGGTTCTGCTGGCTTTCATTGGGCGATAGCTGAATCGGCGTGCCGCTGTTGCCGGAGACCTGGATGCGCTGATACCACTTCCTGCGGCGCATTGCGCCGCCGTTGATGTCGAAGTGGATGTGGTTGTCCTTGAACTGCACGAAAGAGATCAGCGCCGGATCGCCCGGCTTGAGCGCCGGCCCCCAGAGAGCCAGCAGTTGATTCAGTTCCTGCCCGTTGGGAGTGATCACTCCGTCTTTCAGAGCGAGTCCCTTGGTGCCCATGGGAAACGCCGTACGCGTGTAGACAAGCTGGGTCTCAAAGTCGCGGATGATCTCGTAACGCGTCTGCTTCGAAATGTGCGGAGCGTTGGCGGGAATGGGGGGTCCCGACGGTAGCGCCTGCGGGCCGGGAGTGGGCAGAGTTGTATTCGGTTGCGATGCCGCGGGAGTTGCCTTGGACGAGGTATCTTGTGCGGGCAGTGTCGCGGCGCAGAAAAGGAAAGCTAGGAGTAGGAAAGGCGCGCTGCGCAGACGTTCCATAGACTGCCCCAGGCCAACTACCGGCATTATACAGCCGTTGGGAGCGCGCTGTTTCTTCTCCCGGGCGTCATTCCGAGCGCAGCCGTTCGCCGTTCCGGCGGAGCGAGGAATCTTGCGCGGAGTGAAAACGAGGCCAGTGAAGCTCCCCGCGCGATCCCTCACCCCGCTGGTGAAAGCGCGGGGCATCGGGATGACCCGGGGGTATCACGCTTTCAACTGAGTTCGCAGGCGGGTTCGAGGATAGCGAGAGCTGGGAGCTGACGGCTGCTCTTACGCCAGATTCAACGCCTTGCGCATCGTGCCGCGCTCCTTCTGGATTTTTTCCTGCAGAAGAGTGAGCGCATAGATCAGCTGCTCGGGGCGCGGGGGGCAGCCGGGAACGTAGACGTCGACGGGGATGACCTGGTTGACGCTCTGCACCAGCGCGTAGTTGTTGAACACGCCGCCGGAAGTCGCGCAGGCGCCCATGGATATGACCCACTTCGGTTCCGGCATCTGCTCCCAGAGCTGGCGAATAACGGGCGCCATTTTGTTCGAGACGCGACCGGCGATAATCATCAGATCGCTCTGGCGCGGCGAGGGGCGGAACACCTCGGCGCCAAAGCGGGCGATATCGAAGCGCGCCGCGCCCATGGACATCATTTCGATGGCGCAGCAGGCCAGGCCGAAAGTCATGGGCCAGATTGAGCCCTTGCGCATCCAGTTGACGAAAGCGTCCACCGTCCCCAGGATCACGCCTTCCGGCGTGGGATTGCCGAAGGTCAGGTCTTTGACGACTTTCTTGCCGTCTTCGACGTCAACGTAGGGGCCGAAGTTGAGTTCGCGGGCCATGCTTCTATTTTAAACCACGGAGGACTCCGAGGGGTGGTGGAGGCCCGCTCGCCATCCAGCCAGTTACAACACTTTACTTTCCTTGTATCAGGATCAGGTGTTAAATCTTGGCTATGCGAGCCAGAAAAGGAATTTGGCTCCTGTCGACATTCGTATCGGCGTATTTATTGATTGGGGCCGCGCAAGTTCCCGCTAGTCCGCCACCTAACGACCCACCTGCCGTTACCATCACGTTCCTTGCCGAGGATAAAGTCGGAAATCCAGTTGGCAACCTGCAGATTTCCGACCTGTCCGTGCAGGATAACGGCAAGCCTCCGATGCCCATCGTTTCCTTGGGCAGCGCAACAGAGCTGCCATTGCGGCTCGGGGTGCTGATCGATAACAATCCTTTTTACGGGCTGTACTACTCCGACAAACTGCCAGAGTACAATCGCACGCCGCAATGGGTGCTTGATTTTGTCGAAGAAATGCTGACTGGACCTGACGATAAGGCCTTCATTGCCTCCTATTCGTCAGTTCAGCACGGTGCCGTGTTCGTGAGCCGGGACGAACTCAAGCCAATTGATCTAGCTCACTTCCTGAAGTTCGATGCACCTGACTTCTTCGGATATGGCGAAGCGGTGGTTGGCGCCTGCAAAAACGTCTTCGGTGCTGAGCCGGCAGGGCAAGAACGGCGGATTCTGATCGTGATCGGTGGGTCCGATAGGCAAGCAGGTAGTGAGGAGTTACGTCACTATCCGACCAGCTCATATAAGACCATCTCGGCAGCAGCAGAGCGCGCCGGCGTAAAGGTCTTTACTTTTGGCTGGCTGATCTCAGACCACCCCGGTAAGGGTCCACTCGTGTACCATCCAGTGTACCAACCGGTGTACGGTTGGTTCGAGACGGGCGGATGGGTTCTGACCTGGCAGCCGGACCCTTCCTCGTGGTTCAAGCTCCTCAAATCGCAGATCGACTCTATGCATAGCCTGACCTACGTTCCAGCAGAGCCGTATCATCCGGGGAAACTTCGACGGCTCGATTTGAAGACGACAAATAAGGGCTGGCACGTACATGCGCCAAAACGATACCT
>Ga0335081_10022055_pt1 | contig 10301 bp, 10 predicted proteins | sample Lox_Sample_35_FD_206713 | JGI IMG/M metagenome (GOLD analysis project Ga0335081, IMG submission 206713) | Soil microbial communities from Loxahatchee National Wildlife Refuge, Florida, United States - Lox_Sample_3.5 | ecosystem: Environmental > Terrestrial > Soil > Wetlands | place: USA...
CGTCGTCGAGGGTGGCGAGCTCGTCGCGGTGGAACCCATACTGGCCGTTGGCGAGCGTGCGCAGAATCAGCAGCCCCAACCCCAGAAGGACCAGAATGCCGGTGTCGCCGAACAACCTACCGCGCCCGCCACGGGTGAGCGTCATTTCCGCCTTTCCTTTCGGGCATGGCACGTGGGATGGGCCACGCCGCCAGCCGTGCATTCTATCCCGAAGTCCCCCGCCGCCGCGCGCTCTCCACTCGTGAGCGGCTCCGGTGAATCGTGATCGACGATGGTCCAGCGAAGTATCAGATGGCAAACGCGCGGTCTGGCGCAGATAGGCGGCGCGCTTGCCCTTGTGGACTACGCCTCTCAGACCGCCCAGACTGGACTTCGGGCATCTTTGTTTTTGGCGGAAGAATCCAAACCGCAGGCGAATTATCTTACAGTCTAAAGATGCGTTCGGGGTTGGGAGGAAGCTATGAAGAATGTTGAACTGCGGGTCGGATTGGTGGTAGCGGCGTTGGCACTGACGCTGGCGAGCTGCACGTCCTTAAAGGAAGCGCCAAGCGATCAGACGATCACCGCCGACATCCAGGCCAAGCTGTTTCAGGATCCCGTGCTCAAGACGCGCGATATCCAGGTGAGCGCGCAGAATGGTGTGGTGACGCTCGGGGGCACCGTAAACACCGATTTGGAAAAGGCGGCGGTGGAGCGGCTCGCCAATCAAGAGACCGGCGTGAAACAAGTGGTGGACCAGTTGACGGTGAGCAGCGCGTCCGTCGCGCCAGCCATCGCCCCTCAGCCGGCTGCGCCCATGGCCGAGTCAGTCTCCCCGACGGCTCGAAAGCATGAGCCCGCCCAAAAGGCCAGGAAACACCACGCGGCGGAGGCCGCCGCCGAGGCTGAGCCGGCTGCAACGGCTGAGACCGCTGAGGCGAGCGCGCCCGCTCCGCCGCCTGCTCCTGCGGCAAATCCAACGCCGGCGCCGGTGGTGGACCAGCCTCCGTCGCAACCTGCGGCGCCGGCTGCGCCTCCGCCGCCCGTCACCGTCACCGTGCCGGCCGGAACGGTGGTGACTGTCCGTATGGCCGACACCGTTGATTCCGCCACCTCCCAGCCCGGGCAGCAGTTCGCGGCCACCGTGACGGCGCCCGTGGTGGTGGACAACCAGGTTGTGATACCGGCGAGTTCCAACGCCAGCGTGCGCCTGGTGGCCGCCAAGAGTTCAGGACGCTACCAGGGAAGCGCGCAACTCACGCTCGAGCTGGTTTCAATCACCGTCGATGGCACGCCCTATAGCGTTGAAAGCAGCACCTACCAGCAAACCGGCGCTTCGCGCGGCCAGCGCACCGCCGAGACGGTAGGCGGCGGTTCCATCCTCGGTGGACTCATCGGCGCCATCGCCGGCGGCGGCAAGGGCGCGGCGATTGGCGCCGGCATCGGCGCTGCGGCGGGCGGCGGTGCGCAGGCGGCCAGTAAAAAGAACGAGGTGAAGGTTCCGGCGGAGGCCAAGATCGATTTCACCCTGAAAACTCCGATTACGGTCACTCTGAGCCAGTAGACCCTCACTTTCTTTTTGGCCGGGCGCAGTCGCGCGCCCAGCCTGACCCATCTCCGCTACGGCGTGGCATCCGTGTCCACGGGCGGACACAATGTGCTGACAGTGGACACGGCTCGGCGGCGCTCCGTCGTGCGCCGGTCGATATGTTCATTGGCCAAAGGACTTTTGGTTGCGGTCGAGTGGCAACGCAGTTGCGCGTGTTTTCACGTCGATGCGCCGGCTACAGTCTGCTGATTTGGGAGTGGAATTGGGGCCGCGAGGTTCGATTCCAGTTCGGAAACTTGGAACGTTTCGTCGATGCGCGGCGTATTACTGATGGCAGCGCGAGACGCCGCAAGCAGCGCGAATGGGTTGGGTCTTTGATTTTTTTAGTGAATGGACGGCAGTTCGATAACCCCCAAGGGGTCCGCTGCGTCTAAGGTTTCGTAAACGTGTGACGGGGTCGGGGGATCGCCGCTGCCAACGGTTTGGCGGCCTGAGAGCAACGGCGATCCGAGACGCTGGAGGCTTTGCCCTGCGCGGGCGCGCCTCTTTGCGTTTAACCCCGGCTGATTGTATGCGCGCCGGTTCCCGAAATGCAAGCGCCAATCTTCATCGGAGGCGGCCTGCATTTCTTGCAGCACATCCGCCGGCTTACCGGAGGAGCCGAAGAGCGGGCTGAGCCCGCCCATCAAACAAAGGAGCGCAAGGAACATGAATGTTCGGATTCTTAAGCGACTCACTCCGGTGATCCTGCTAGCGGCCCTAATGGCCGGCACGGCTTTTGCGAAGGACCATGCCACCATCACCCTGGGGCAGACAGCGTCCATCAATGGAACCACGCTTCCTCAAGGCAACTACAAGGTAGCCTGGGTCTCCCACAGTCCGCAGGCAACAGTCACTTTCAGCCAAGGCAAGGAAAAAGTGGCCACGGCCGAAGGCAAGTGGGTGGACCGCAGCACGAAGTACGACAGCGATCAAGTGCTTTACTCTAACGACGGCGCCGGGCCCAAGAAGGTGATTGAGATCCGGTTCGCGGGCATGAGCCAGGCGCTGGTGTTTGGCGATTCCGATTCGGCGTCCTGAAGACTTCGCAACCGGGTACGGACAGCCCGGGAGCCGTTCGGGGAGGGCTGGCGGAGTCGGCGTGATGGAGGCCGGGAAAAGGTGTAAATGCTGACGTTTCCCGTTCTCCATTGGGCCGGCCGCGCCGCCCTCAAGTTGGGCAGGCAGTTCGACCGCTTGCCCGAGGCAGGGGAGGAGGCCCTCGCGCACCGAATAACCTCCGGCACGGTGGGCGAGGGAAGACTCCCCTGCATTGCTCTTAACTGCGGCACGCTCTTGGCCGCGCGCCCAATTCCCTGGTTTGGGCAGGCAGCCCCATCGCCTGCCCGAGGTAGGGGAGAAGTCCTCAACCGCTTGTGACTCCTCCGGCCTGGCGGGCGAGGGAAGCTCCCCTACCTTAAAAATCCTCCGGACCCTCCGCCTTCGTTTTCTTCTGCCGCAATCGCCACCGGGGCAGGCTACAATGCTCCCGCCATGGTTCCGCTGCCGTTGAATGACAACGTGCGCCGCAGCACCTTCTGTTATTCGACGCTCGCGATCATCGCGGCGAACGCGTACGTCTTCTGGCTGGAGCTATCGTTGGGCGGCCACTTGGACCGCCTGATTTATTTCTACGGCATCGTTCCCGCGCGCTATACCACCTTGCGAGGCCTCGAGACCCTGACGCCGGCGGGATTCGTGATCCCGATTTTCGCCTCCATGTTTCTGCACGCCGGCTGGCTGCACCTGCTCGGGAACATGCTGTTTCTTTACGTGTTCGGCCGCACGGTGGAAGACCACTTCGGCCACCTGAAATTCCTGCTGCTCTACTTTGCGAGCGGCTTTGCCGGCGCGCTGCTGCACATCTATCTCAACGCGGGCTCCGGCGTGCCGAGCATCGGCGCCAGCGGGGCCATCGCCGGCGTGCTGGGCGCTTACTTCGTCACCGCGCCGCGCGCTCGCATCAAGCTCACGATTTTCCCCTTGATATTCTGGACCTTCCACCTCCCCGCGGTGCTCGTGCTGGGTTACTGGTTTCTGATCCAGTTTCTGGAAGGCTATCAGATGCTGGCCATCGAAACCGCCACGCGCGGGGGCGGCACCGCCTGGTGGGCACACGTGGGAGGGTTTATCTCCGGCATGCTGGTGGCCATGATCCTCGAGCCGCGCCGCCCGCCGCCGGTCCAGTTTTCGGTGTGAGCCACGGCAAGTGCGTCGATGGCTGGCAGGGGAACCGCGTCCTTCCTTAATTGACTCATTGACTCAATGAGTCAATGAATCAATCCTCTCTGGGCCTTTGTGGTGCGTCTTCTAGAGTCGTGATGCGATCCAATCGCCTACCTCGCGCGTGCCCAGGTTGCCGCCCAGGTCGCGCGTAGTGACGTTCTGGCGGATCGCCTCCCGCACCACGGCCTCGGCGCGCGTTGCCGCTTCGGCGTGGCCCAGGAACTCGAGCATCATGCCCAACGTGAGCACCGCCGCCATGGGATTGGCCAGGTTTTTGCCGGCGATATTGGGTGCGGAGCCGTGAACGGTTTCGAACATCGACACCTGGCCGGGATGAAGGTTGGCCGAAGGCGCCAGGCCCAGCCCGCCCTGCAGCGCCGCGCCCAGGTCGCTCAATATGTCGCCGAACATGTTGCAGGTGACGATCACCTGGAACGCGCCCGGGTCGCGCACCAGTTCCATGGCCAGCGTATCCACGTAAAGGTGCCGCCACTCGATTTCGGGATAAAGAGCGCGCACCTCGGAGAACGTACGCTGCCATAAGCCGTGCCCGAAGGTGAGCGCGTTGGCCTTGTCGCTCATGCAGACTTTCTTCAGGCCTTGCCGGCGCGCGTATTCGAACGCGTGCACCAGGATCCGCTCCACGCCCTTGCGCGTGTTCACGTCCTCCTGTACCGCCACCTCATCCGGAGTGTTCTTTTTGAACACTCCGCCCATGCCCACGTAAAGCCCTTCGGTGTTCTCGCGAAAGATGACGAAGTTCACGTCGCGCTCGGTGCGGTCCCGCAGCGGGCAAAGGCGCGCGTCGAGCAGCTTTACGGGACGCTGATTGACGTAAAGATCGAGGTTAAAGCGGGTGCCGAGCAGAATATCGGCAGCGTGCTGGTTGGAGGGCACGCGCGGGTCGCCAAGAGCGCCGATGAAGATGGCGCTGTACTCGCGGCGAAACATCTCAAAGGCCCCTTCGGGAAGGCTCACGCCCTCGCGCAGGTATTTCCCCGCGCCCCAGTCAAGGGTGTCGTAGTCGACGGCGAGGCGATGGCTCTTGACGAGGGCCTCGAGCGCCTTGAGGGCTTCGGCGGTGACTTCAATGCCGATGCCGTCGCCCGGTATGAAGGCAATGCGCTGTGGGTTTTCGCTCATCTCTCCCCGAACCGCAGCATTTCCCGCCGCGCCCGCCGCCGCGCCGGGTCAATAGCCTGCCAGACCGTATGCCGTAGTCGGAATTCCCGTAGCTTTTGTGATGTGCATTAGGCTTCCATTGGACTGCACCGAGAAGCCGCCAATGGTCCCCACGGCGCGTTCAAAAACGTACAAGTAGTTCGAGTCGGCGCTCAGGGCCATGTCGCGCGCGTCGGCTGCCGAACTCCCCGCCACAGCGGCGAGCAGAGTTAGCGTACCCGTCGAACCGATGGTGTAACTCGAAATGTTGCCGCTGCCCGTGTTGGCTGCGTACGAGTATTGAGTTGGAAACGACGGATTGTTGGTGTTCACCACCCAGCAATCCTGTTTCTCGTTGTCCGTCACCGATCCGCTGATCACGGTGAGCACGCCCATGCTGGAGACCGAATACGAGGAATCTGCGCTGGGGACGCCCTCGGAGACAATCAGGTGACCGGCGTTGTCGAAGGCGAAGCCGAAAGGTTCCGCCCCGTGCGAGTTCTGGACCAGCGGTCCCGTGGCCAGGCCGTCCGGTGCAACCGTGAAGGTATCGATTTTGTTGGTGTACTTCTCCGTCACCACCAGGAGCGTCCCGTCGTTGCTAAAGGACACTTGGCCGGGCCGCGCCATCATACTGCTCAGGTGGCGCGTCGAGTTCGGAATGGGGGTAAGCGAGCCGTCGGAGGCGATCGTGAACCCACTGATGTTGCCGCTCGCGTTCATTACGTACAAGAAGTTGCCGTACGCGGTTACGCTGGTGGGAAGCAGACCGCTGGTGGGCGCTTTGCTGACGAACGTCAGGCTGCCGTTCGCCTGCACGGCGAAGGAACTCACCTCGTTGCTGCCGGCATCGACTGCGAAAAGGAATCTGTGGTCGGGGCTGAGCGAAACCGAGCCCTGCGAATAGAGATTGGCGCCGGTTCCCAAACCGTTTGTCGAGAACATGCCGATCGGCGTGAGCAGCCCGTTAACGCCCCGGCGGTAGGCGATCACCCGATTGTCTGTCGTGTCGTTGGTCATGGTGTATACCGCGCCCGGGCTGCCCTGCGCTTCAACCCGGTGAACGCCAGGTCCCCATCCCCAGGAATCCAACCATCCTGTAAGTGCCATGAGTGCTGTCACCCCTGTCGCCAGGGCCGGCCAGGTTTTCTTCGGCGCTTTCATCGCACACCTCCCTGTGCTGTGGACGTTTTGGTGGTGTTCCGTGACGAGGTTTATATCACTGCAGCCCCTTGCGGTCAATCGCGGCCGGCAATCCAGCGGGTCATCGGTGCCGATGAACCGGGGCGCGACTCGCAAAGGATGCTCCCTGGCCTTCGCGTTCGGTGAGGTAGACGCCCAGCAGAATGGCGGCGCCGCCCGCCATCACGCGGGCCGTCAGGGTTTCCCCGAGCAGCCACACGCCCAGGCCGGCTGCGATCACCGGCTGAAGATAGGCGAAGGCCGCCACCCGCGTGGCCGTGAGCTCGGTGAGGGCGAACGCGTAAATGAGATAGGCCAGCACCGAGCCGCAGACCACCATAAACCCCATGGCCCACCAGGCTTCGGCCGGGAGCGCCGTCCAGCGCACGCGGGCCACGGCGCGGGCGCTGTAGGGCGCCATGAAGAGCGCGCCGAAGGTGAAGATAACGGTGTTGAGGGTGAGCGCATCGTAGCGGTCGGCGATTTTCTTCAACAGGATCGTGTAGTAGGCGAACACGGCGCTGCCCACCAGAAGGGTCATATCGCCCAGCAAGGTCGCAGCGCTCCCCGCCTGGGGATGGCCGGTGGTGAGTACCGCCACGCCCGCAAACGAAACGGCGGCGCCGGCGGTCTTGAGTGCCGTCAGCGCCTCCAGGCGCAGCCCGCAGGAGAGCACCAGCACGATGACGGGTCCGAGGGCTACGATCAGCCCGGCGTGCGCGGCCGACGTCTTTGCGATGCCGCCGATAAAGAAAATCTGGTTCAGGGTGATGCCGACGAGCGCGGTCACCGCCAGATAGCACCACTCCCGCCGCCCGAAGTCCAGCCGCGGCCGGCGGCGCCAAAGAATGAACGTCAGTAGAAAGGCGGCCCCGGCCGCCGTTACCCTGAATTGCGCAAGCGCCGGCGCGCTCACAGCCTTCAGGGCGAACTTTCCGGCGATGATGTTCGAGGCCCAGAACAAGGTGCCCAGCAACATCAGCAGGTGCATCAGGCCGTGGCGGTGGCGCCGCGCCCCGGGCGGATCTTCCCGCCGGGTTCCCGGTGCGCCGTGCGCCCCCGCCTCGTGATTCGCCGGGAGGGAGCGCGCGCTAGGCAAACGATTCCTTCCTGACGGTGGCCTTGTCGATGCGCGCCTGGTTCGGTGTGTAGCCGAGCCCGGGCGTTTGTGGGGCCGGAATGGTGCCCTGGGCGCTTACCGTCACCTCGGGATCGATGATATCTTCGCTCCAATAACGGCGGCTGGCCGAAACGTCGCCCGGCAGGGTGAAGCCGGCGAGCGTAGACATCGCGATGTTGTGGGCGCGGCCGATGCCGCTCTCCAGCATGCCGCCGCACCATACCGGGACCTTGTGCGAGCGGCACACGTCGTGTACCTTGATCGCCGAAGTGAAGCCTCCCACCCGGCCCAGCTTGATGTTGATAATCTTACAGGCCCCGGCCTCAATGGCCTTACGGGCGTCGTCGGCGTCGTGGATGGACTCGTCGAGGCACAGCGGAGTCTGGAGTTCGCGCTGCAGGCGCGCGTGGTCGATGATGTCGTTCCAGCCGAGCGGCTGCTCGATCATCAGCAGGTGGAAGCGGTCGAAGCTTTTCAGGTGTTCGACGTCGGCCAGCGTGTAGGCGGAATTGGCGTCCACCGAGAGCACGATGCCCGGGAACTTCTCCCGCACGCGCTCCAGCACCGCCACATCCCAGCCCGGCTTGATCTTGATCTTGATGCGCTGGTAACCAGCGCTCACCTCGGTCTGGATTTTCTCCAGCAGCGTCTCCACCGAGTTCTGAATGCCGATCGAAACCCCGCACGGGATTTCTTCGAGCGTCCCGCCGATCAGCTTCCACAGCGGCAGGCTCTGGCGCTGCGCTTCGAGGTCCCAAAGAGCGTTTTCGAGCGCCGCCTTGGCCATGTCGTGACCGCGGATCGGCTTGAATCGCGCCGACAGCTCCGAAGGTCCCGAAAGTTCGCGGCCGAGCACGCTAGGGATCAGGAAATCGCGCAGAATGTGCCAGGCGGTTTGCGGCGTTTCGTGGTTGTAGAGGGGCTGCTCGCCGCAGGTCGCTTCGCCCCAGCCCGTGAGTCCCTCTGTCTCGGCCCGCACCAGCACGATGCGCCGGACGGTGGTGCGGCCGAAGCTGGTCTCGAAGAAGCTCACCAGCGGCAGCCGGATCTCGCGCAGCTCAATACGGTTTATTCTCATGAAGGGTTTCCAATCGGTAGTATCCGAAGTCCTGGCCGGGCTCAAAACCCGTCACCACCAGGCCGCGGCGAAAGCAGTTCTCGAACTTCCTCCGCACGGAGCGCTGCTGGCGGACTGCCTCCGCGTGGTCGCGTTCGGCGAGCGCCGCGAAATCGGCTGGGATCACGATCTCTGCCTGCGGCCTCTTCTCGTTCCGCCGCCGCGGCACACCCTGCTGCCGGAGCGCGGCCTGCACCCATGCCGAGTGCAGCCACCACTCGCACACCAGGCGGTCGCTCGGCAGGCCCTGCTGCAAGCGGCTCTCCACCCGCCCGTAGTAATCCGGAGCGTACCGGCGCGTGATGGCGCCCAGCCTCACCAGGTTGAGGAAAGCGTTCTTGGCCCGCAGCGGGTCGAAGGTCCATTCGATCAACCGGATTCCCGCTTCGAGCGCCAGCCTGCGCTGCTCGAGCTTCAACCGCCGGCCGAGCCCGTGGTTCTCGTGGCCCCGGGCCACGCCGAGCGAAAGCGAGTGCAGATAGCGCCGGCCGTCGCGCCAGGCCGGCATGGCAGCCACAAAGCCCACCATCTCGCCGCCGTGGCTTGACGTCGAGCCGCGCGCGAAGGCTCCGATCACGTGCCCGCCGATGTGGGCGAGGTTCACGAAGAGCCGCAGCGGGTAGACTTCGCCCTCCGTGTAGCCCCAGATCTGCTGCTGCAGCCGGACGCAGGCGGCGAGCTCGTCGATGTTGCGGCAGGCACGAACAGTGTAGCCTCTGCGAGTCTCATTCGGCATCAACGGATCACTCGGGGGCGGGCGCCGCCGCAGGCCGCGCCTCCCCGGCCTTCACCACGCTCCACACCGCCTCCAGTTCGTCGAGATCGCAGTCCTTCAGCTTCCGCCCGCGCCGCTCCACTTCGCGCTCGAGCGCCTGGAAGCGCCGGCGGAACTTTCGATTGCCCCGGCGCAGACAGCTCTCGGGATCGCTGCCCAGATGGCGGGCAAGCTGGCTGAGCGAAAAAAGCAGATCGCCCAACTCCTCTTCAAGGCGGGCAAGGCTTTGGGCGCGCTCCGGTCCCCCGGCGCCGGCCCGCAATTCCTGCCTCAGCTCGTCAACTTCCTCCTGCACTTTGTCGAGCACGTCGGCCGCGGTGCGCCAGTCGAAGCCGGCTTCGGCGACGCGCAGGCCGAGCTCGTGCGCTTCGAGCGTGGACGGGAGCGCGGCCGCCATGCCGTCCAGAATAGACGCCGGCTTCACGGGCCTCGCGGCGCGTTCCTCGTCCTTGACGGAGTTCCAGCTTTTCAGCGCCTCTTCCGCGGTGCGCGCCTTCACGGCACCGAACACGTGAGGGTGCCGCCGCACCAGCTTGCCGTGCAACCGCTTCATGACGCTCGCCAGCGTAAAGCGGCCCTGTTCCTCCGCGAGGCGCGCGTAAAACACCACCTGGAAAAGCAAGTCGCCCAATTCGTCTTCGAGCCCGTCAAAATCGCGCCCGTTGACCGCATCCACCACTTCGTAGGCTTCTTCCAGCAGCAGAGCCTTCATGGAGTCGTAATCCTGCGCGCGGTCCCACGGGCACCCCTCCGGGCCCCGCAACCGGGCCGTGAGCTCCACCAGCTTCTCGGCCGCCCGCCCTGCATCTGGCGCTTTGGTCTGGCGGCGGACGTGCCGGGCCGACGGAGACTCCCGTTTGCCCGATTTCGAATTTCGATTTCCCGGTTTCGTGCGCTTGATTGCCAAGGAAAGCTCCACCTGTTGCTCCGCGGCCCGAAAAGCGCGGGGCAATGCGGAGTCGTTACTCTATCAACTGGCGGGAAGGGGTGGCAAGCACGCGGCCATCCTCAACATCCGCGGGATGTTCTGTTACCTGTGCAGCTTCAATGGCGGCGGCGGGACGTCGCTGGATTTTACTTGACAATTAATGTAAATCAGTTTATACACTGGAGACAGCCGAAACAGGCAAGGTGCAGGCATGGCTCTCCTCAA
>Ga0335081_10022056_pt1 | contig 10300 bp, 7 predicted proteins | sample Lox_Sample_35_FD_206713 | JGI IMG/M metagenome (GOLD analysis project Ga0335081, IMG submission 206713) | Soil microbial communities from Loxahatchee National Wildlife Refuge, Florida, United States - Lox_Sample_3.5 | ecosystem: Environmental > Terrestrial > Soil > Wetlands | place: USA: Florida...
AGGGCGACCCGACCACGAAGGTGAAACTGGCCCTCTCTTACGGCGCGCTGATTCTGCTCTTTCTGTTTGGCTTCTTGATCCTCGCCGCCATTGCCAGCGGGAAGATCGACATCTCAACGCTGTTGTCTGAGAGTGGCGGCGGCGCCAGCATGTCACGGTTCCAACTGCTCATCTTCACCTTTGTGATCGCGCTGAGCTTCTTCCTGATCGTAGTCTCCAGCTCCAGACTTCCTGATGTTCCGGCAGACGTGCTCGCCCTTCTGGGAATCAGCGCCACAACCTACGGAGTGAGCAAAGGCATCCAGGCCGGCGGGGGTCTGCAATCGAAATCCGGGCCGAACGGCGGCGGCAACGGCGCCGCCGCGACTGACGGCACCAACGACACGAAGAAGTCTTCGTAGGATGAAGGCAGCAAGAAGTTCTGGGGAGAGAGTTATGGCCACGAACAAGTCGAAGACTGGTGTCACATTTTCGCGGCACGTCGCCCCATTCGCACCCTTGGCGCTGGCCCTGGCGATGACCGCCGTTCCACCGCCCGCCGTAGGGCCACCGACGGAAGCAGCCGTGACCTGTGATGAGGTCCTGGATTTCCAGGATTGTCACACCCGCTATCCGGCGGGCTGCAGTGCGGGGGCCGGATATGATCCGGCCCTGAATCTGTTAAAGAACGCGTTGATCCCGCCGCCCGGTCCCGATCCCGTGAAGTACCTCTCGCGGGAAGATTTCAAGAACCTCGACGCCGGAACTCCTTCAGGACTCACTGCGCACAACCATGAGGAGTTTGAGGCCGCTCTCAAGGATATGGGGGAAGGCCAGAGTTACGGAATTGTGGGCTACCTGTATTATTTCCAGCATACCGGAGCCGAAAGCACAAACTGTCAGCTCACTGGCCCTACCGGCGAATCCGATCCGCAGGAGAACTACGCTAACGTTGACTACCATCTTGGGATTGGCTTTGACCCTCCTCCAGCCAAAATGGGCAAGCAGGATGCGCAGGAGAACAGCGTCATCGTCGAGATGACTCCCTACTCGAGGTTCCTGTACGAGGACAGGATCTGGACACTCGACAACCTGAAGAAGGCGCAAGGCAAACTAGTGAGAGTGGTGGGGCAGCTTATGGTCGACAGCGAGCACAATGTCCCAACTCAGAACTGCGCGCTGGCAAAGACACAAGGTGAGTCGACCAAATGCTGGCGAGCCTCAGCCTGGGAACTGCATCCCGTGGTCCGTTTCCAAGTCTGTCCCACAAACTCGTGCACGGCCGTCTCGCAAGACTGGCTGGACTTGGGGCAGTTGCCATAGCAAGCCAAGGGGAGACAGGGTAGCAAAGGTAGCGCAGCAAGTCACCACCGAACTGGACAGTACACGGGAACACCCGCGCACTGGCCTGCCGACGAGGTTGACAAAGCGTAGCGGGGGCCCGTCCACGGCTCTTGATCTGTTCTTCCGCGAACACCGAATCGCTAACTCCGAAACCCGGGCGAAGCGTTTATCCTCATTCCGAGAGCCACGCACGGATCCTAGACCATCGTTCTGTAAATAACTGGCCGGAAGGGCGGGGCTTCAGCCCCGCCGCCTCCGGGCCTGACTGACAAGGGCCTTTAGGCCCTGAAGCCGCGTTCCCTTCAGGGGCTGAAGCCCCTGGGAGACCGCTGAGTTCTGGCGGGGCTGAAGCCCCTGGAGACCGCTGAGTTCTGGCGGGGCTGAAGCCCCGCCCTTTCGGCCAGTTATTTACAGAACGTCAGTCTAGCATTGGCAGAGTATCGGCCAGCTAAGTATTCTTCTTGAAAACCATCCTTTGGTAGTGTATAATTCCATAACAGGGTGCTGAAAGACCGTTTTAGGCCCACGTAGAGGCCCGCTTTAGCCGTGGATCTTGTTGAATTTAAAATGCCGCGCTAAAGGGCGCCTCTACGAAGACCGCTCGAAACGGGTTTTTCAGCACCCTGCTGGGCTCGCGTAGAGCCGGGGGTCGGGGATTCGGGGTTCGTTGAGAAAATCGGGACTCGGGGGCCGGGGACTCGCAGAAGGAATATTACGCGGTAAAGGACGGTCCGTCAAAACGGGAGCCGTGCCAGAAAGGGCCCAACGGCCGGAGCGAGAACGCAGGAATGCACATCTCAGACGTCAACGGCCGGGACTCGGGACTCGCGGTTCAGGACTCGCGGAGACAAACAGGATAGGGCTCGCAGCCGAAAGTGAAACGAAGAAGGCTTGGTATTTGCGACGGCCAGACTCGCCGACTGTAACGATTCGAGACAACCAAGGGTTAAGCTATTGAACCTGAAAGCTTTAAACGAAATGGAACCGACAACTCCTGTATTTTCTGTAGGATGAGCCATTTTAGGGCGAACGAAATATTCAGCGCCAGGCCTTTTATTATGTTGGGGATAGGTGCTGGTTGGCCGGAAAAACTCACTCGGTTTTCCCCCCGATTGCTGAATTGGTGAACTCGAAAACGGAAACCGGAAAATGGAAACTCGAAAACCCGAATCTCACCCCGCCGGGCTTGGCGACGGATGGGGGCCTCGCCGAGTTTCGAGTTTTGAGTTCGGAGAAACGAAGCCAAACGAAGCCAATGGGAATAACTCGATTATTGTCAATTAGATTGGCCTAGAAATGGGAGAAACGAAGCCACGGCAGCTATCATATGTTCCGTCAATAGCTTACAGTGATTTTAGAGCCCATTTTCGACATGTTAGTACCGATCAAGGTGTTTCTATATTGCCGATTTGGGCGCGGCGGCCAACTGAGCCAAACAAACCCAACGTTAGCTAAAGCTTTCTTTATCAATAACATGACTGAGAAATCGGTGAAACAAACCCAGAAACTTATCATGCTTTTTATCAGTTACTTAAAGCGATCTTAACCCCAAGTTTCAGGAGATTTGGATGGAAGCGACCCTCTCTACCGGGAATTCGGCCGCAGGGCCAAGCGCGATGAGCACACCGCGCTTAGGACCATCGATTGCTAGAGCAAAAGGTCTCCTGCCCGCCCTCGGTCCCTCCCCCGATGACCATCAGAGGGCTACCTCACCGGCTCAAGGGTCTCGCACGGTATTTCCCGAATGTGCCCGAATGGGGGATTGCACCTCGAAGTTAGACAGGTGTATATTAGCCAGCATCAGAAAATGGAAACTGGCATCCCAGTCGAACGGTTGGTGGGCTCGGCTCCGATCTTCTTGCGAGCGATCGATCCCATTCCCGCCGCGGCGCAGAGTGAGGCCACCGTGCTGATCAGCGGCGAGACCGGCACGGGGAAGGAACTGGTGGCCCATGCCATTCACTATCTGAGTGCGCGGGCCCACCTGCCCTTCGTCGCCGTGAATTGCGGTTCCTTTTCCGATACGCTTCTGGAGGATGCTCTCTTTGGTCATGAGCGCGGGGCGTTCACCGGGGCGGAGAAGCGCATGCAAGGCCTGGTGGCCGCGGCTGACAAAGGCACGCTGTTCCTGGACGAGGTGGACGCGCTTTCCGGCAAAGCCCAAGTAGATTTGCTGCGCGTCGTGCAGGACAAAAAATTTCGCCCGGTGGGAAGCAGCGTCGAGCAGCATGCGGACGTGCGGATTGTCGCCGCCACCAACGCCCGGCTCGATCAACTGCTGGCGTCCGGCCGTTTTCGCCTCGATCTGTACTACCGTCTGTGCGTGTTTTCGATACACCTTCCGGCGCTCCGGGAGCGCAAGGACGACATCCTCGCCTTGGCGTCTCATTTCCTTCGGAAGCATGCGCCGCCGGAAAAGGGTCCTTTGCAACTGTCGCGTCAGGCGCGCGCGGCCTTGTTGGCCTGGGAGTGGCCGGGAAATGTGCGCGAGCTGGAGAGCGCCATCATTCGCAGCACCTACCTGTGCCGGTTCGGTACCGTGGAAGCGGAAGACTTGCGTCTGCCGGCGGACGGAGCGACGGCGGCGGGCGAGACGGTTCAAGAATCGGCTTTGCTGCGCCCTTTCCAGACCATGAAGCGCGAGGTGATCGAGGCCTTCGAGAAGAATTATCTTCACCGGCTGATGTCGCAACACGCCGGCAACGTGACGCAAGCAGCGCGCGCGGCTGGAAAAGAGCGTCGCGAACTCGGCAAGCTGCTGAAGAAGTACCGCCTCGACCCCAAGACCTTTCGCTTGCGCGGTTCCGAAGCCGGAGCGTGACCGTTCGCGAAGCAATTTTGGATTTTCGATTTTAGATATTTTAGATTTTGGATTGAAGAAACGTTGCCTTCGTTCCTTTCTTCAATCCAAAATTATCCAAAATATCCAAAATCTAAATCGAAAATCCAAAATCGAATCTGAAACAGAGAAATTCAAAATGGGAAGATTAAGCCCCGGGTGGGATTTCCCCCGCTCGGGGGTTACACCCACCCACCCTTCTTGGAGCTTCCTAAACTAGCCCAGCAACTTCTCCGATCGTCACTTCTGCGTCCGGCGGCCACGGGTGAGGCTTCACCCAGGCGAGTCGGGCCGGCGCAGAGGACTCTGCGGCTAAGCTAATTTGTCTCAATAGGATCTGGTCGGCAACGCGAACTGGCCCCACGATTGCCTGAAGATCACCTCAGGGGCAAAAAGGGGGCGGCGGTGTGACGGTTGAGGCGGGCTGGATTCGGCATATGGAAGAGTTGGCCGAAGCCGTACGGGCGTACTTGGCCCAACATCCTCAGGCAATGGATTCTCTGGAAGGAATCGCCGAGTGGTGGCTACCCCGTGACTCGGGGCACGTGGATTTGAATGCTTTGGCGAGGACTCTGGACGTCATGGTGGAACAAGGCGTTCTGGAGAGGGTCGGATCAACCCGGGTCAGCTATCGTTTGAAGAAGCAACTTCCGTGACCTTCGGGCTTGCGGAGGGCAGCCGTACGGCCGGCCTGGCACGGTCGGCAGTGCAATCCGGTTCTGAGGAGGCGTTCATGGCCACAGCAGCCGCAACAGGAAACGGACCGATGGAATTCACCGATGCGAATGGCAACCAGGTGTCCATTCCGCTATCAGCGCTGCAATTTGTGAACGGCAGCCTGGGAGTCAATTCCAGCATCTGGTCACCTTTCACGAGTTACCCCGCCGATGAACAGGCGCTGATTAACGATCTGCTTGCCTACGCCTCGGACCAAGGCCTTATCACTCCCGCTGTGGTTCCGGCTCCCAAGCCGGCGCTGACGGTAAAAGCTGTGAGCTCGGGCTCGATGGGCAACAACATCCAGGTCACGGTGGCGGTGCATCCTGCGGCCAGCGGAGATCCCACGCAAGCGACGTTCGATATTACGGTCACGGAGACGGACACCTGGGCCGGACTGGGCTTGGGCACGATTGAATCGGTGCTGGGTAGTGACAAGTCGACCGGTTCGACGCCCGGACTGGTCCATGTCGTCGACGGTACGGTGACGGCGACGGTCACCGATCTTCCGGCCAACAACCAGAACTACACGCTTTCCGACGCGCACACGCCCAGCGCGAGGGCGAACGTCACCGACCAACCAGCGGGCGCAGGGAAGACGGTCTTTACGCTGGAAGCTAAGAGCGCCGGCGACGATGGCAACCACACCTCGGTGACCATATCCCAGGTTGACGCGGTCAAGAAAACCTTCACCCTCGCGGCCACCTGGACCAAGCCGGCCCTCAAGGGTCTGACGACCGCCGACGTGATAACGCAGGTGCAGAGCAGCCTCGGCTATGATATCGCTGTGTCTGCTCCCGCCAGCGGCATCATCTCGGTCCCGGCGGCCACCGGGAGTTCGACGATTCAGTTGAGCGGCGGCGCCGACGGAACTTCGCCTTCGGCGGCTTCCGCGACCATTTTTGCCAGTCAATAGGGCCGGTCGATCGACCCATTCAACAGGCTCGGCCTGCCGCTCAGGCAATGCATTCTACTGGAGGATAATTCATGCCGATCACACCGACCTACCCGGGCATCTACATCGAGGAACTGCCGAGCAGCACCCATGCCATTACGGCGGCGCCGACGTCCATCACCGTGTTTGTCGGCTACACGCACCCCTTCAAGACGAACCCGGCGAATTGGGGCAAGGCGGTGGAGATCTTCAGCTTCACCGACTACGAGCGGGAGTTCGGCGGCCTGTACACCAGCGGAGTGCTGGAATCGCATGTAGCGTACGCGGTGAATCAGTTTTTCCTGAACGGCGGCGCCGACGCGTACGTCGTTGCCCTCCAGCCCAACTACTACGATCCCACGACGAAGCCCATGACGAACAAGGGCGCCGTGGCACCGGCCGTCCTACAGGTGGGCAGCGTGATGTTCACCGCGCTCGAACCGGTCGACCTCATTCCTATGACGGTCACCATCAACAACGTGCAGAACACCTTCACCACCGGCGACACCGCCGACGTCCAGGTGAGTTACGGATCGAGGGCGGAAACCTATCGTAAGGTGAACTTGCAGCAGGGCGATGCCAACTCCATCGGGAAGCGCATCAATGGCTCGTCGCAACTGATCAGCGTGAGCCCTGCCTACGATCCGCCGTTTTCGGCCGCCAATAACGTAGCAATGAGCCAGGGGACGCCGGTACCGATCGGAAGCGTCGCCTTTACGGCCATCAAGGCCACAACCGCCACTCCCATGACCGTGACGGTGAAGAACGTTCGCCAGACCGTGGTTCCCGGTGACACGGCCGACGTTACCATCACGGCTGCGACTCCCGAAACGTTCACGGACGTCACACTGAATCCATCAGACGCCACGAACTTCATCGAGAAGCGCATCAACGGCGTCTCAGTGAATGTCACCGTGTCGCCGGCGTATGCGGCACCTTTCGGGCCCGTCAACCAAGTGGCCTTAGGGTATCCTTCCGGCAGCCCCAGCCCATCGTGGACCACTTACAATGCCGGCGACTTCGCGCCCGTATTCGCACAAGATAGTTCGCTGGACAAGGTTTCGATCTTTAACCTGCTGGTGATTCCGGGCGTCTGCGACAATGGCGTGTTGAGCGAGGGTGTTGCCTTTTGCGAACGGAAGCTGGCCTTCGTCATTGTCGATCCGCCCCGGCAGGACTCCGCCGATGGCGAGGACGGCCTGCCCCTGATCGGCGACGACATCCAGACCGCGATCGTGCCGAAGAGCGCCAACGGCGCCCTATATTTCCCTTACGTGCAGTCGAACGATCCGCTGACAGGCAATCTTCTGGAGCTTCCCCCCAGCGGAACGGTGGCCGGTATCTACGCGCGTACGGACGTGAACCGCGGCGTTTGGAAAGCGCCCGCGGGGCTGGAGACCACAGTAGTGAACACGATCGGGGTGGTGGAGCGCGGACGCATGACCGATATGCGGCAGGGCACCCTCAACCCTCTGGGCGTGAATTGCCTGCGCGATTTTCCGGGAATCGGCACCGTAGTGTTCGGTGCGCGCACGCTGGTGACAGACAATCCGGCGTTCGAGCAGTGGCGCTACGTTTCGGTCCGGCGCATGGCCCTCTTTCTAGAGCAGTCTCTCCGTCAAAGCATGGGATGGGTGGTGTTCGAGCCCAACGACGAGCCCCTCTGGGTCGCCATTCGCATGGAGATTGAGAGTTTCATGCTGTCGTTGTTCCACCAGGGAGCCTTTCAGGGCAGCACACCCAGCCAGGCTTTCCAGGTGAAGTGTGACAACTCCACCACCACGCAGCAGGATATCGACAACGGTATCGTCAACATCATCGTAGCCTTCGCTCCTCTGAAGCCGGCGGAGTTTGTGATCATCCAGATCGCGCAACTCGCGGGTCAGACCCAGTCTTAGGAGGTGGTTTCATGGGCAAGCCGTTCAGCGTCAATACCGACCGCTTCGACCCTTATAAGTCGTATGCCTTCCTGGTCTATTTCGGCACCAGCACCACGCCGGTGGCAGCGGTGAGCAAGGTGACGGGCTTGAAGCGCTCTTCCGACCCCATTGAATACAAAGAGGGCGGAAATGCGATCATCCTGAAGGGACTAGGCCGCACCAAGTATGACCCGCTCACACTGGAGCGCGGCGTGACGCACGATACCGACTTCGAAGACTGGGCCAACGCCGCCCAGGTGCTCGACAAAGGCGCGCCATCCACTTCGCTGCAGAACCTGCGCCGGGAAGTGCGGATCGATCTGTTGAACGAAGAGCGCCAACCGGTGCTGCGGTTCATCGTCCATCGGTGCTGGGTCTCGGAATATCAGGCGCTTCCCGATCTCGATGCCGGGGCCAATGCGGTGGCCATCGAGCACATTAAGATCGAGAACGAAGGATGGGAGCGCGATCTCAGTCTGACGGAAGCCAAAGAGTTTTGATTTGGAAATGTTTCGACTTCCCGTAACCGGATTCGAGGTGGCTCTCCGCAAGCCAACCGGAGCCGAGGAATTACTGCTGCATGAGAAGTCGAACTCGAGCGCCGAGCTGGCGCTGGAGCTCATCGCCCGAGTTGCCACCCGAGTGGATGGCGAGCCCGCGGAGTGGAGCGTCCTGCCTGTTCCCGATTTCGAAGCGTTACTGCTCAGGCTTCGCCAAGCAACGCTGGGCGACACGGTCCGCGCCGACACTACCTGCACTACGTCGAGTTGCGGCGCGCGCGTGGATGTCTCCTTTCGGATAGAAGGCTATCTGGAGCACGAACGACCCCGCACGCCAAGCGCCGTCGAGGCAGACGCGGAACGCGGCTGGTTCCGCCTGCGGGGCGAAGTCGTACGGTTCCGGCTTCCGGTGGTGGCCGATCAACTGGCCGCGACCCAATGCGATCGACCTGAACGCGAGCTTATGCGTCTTTGCATTCAACCCGCCGAGATCGGTGCGCGATTGCGCAAGCGCGTCGAGGTAGCTATGGCGTCCCTGGCTCCGCCGGTGTCGCGTCTTTTGGAGGGCCAATGTCCGGAATGCCGAGCTGCACTAACCGTTTACTTCGACGTTCAATCCTTCGTGCTCCGCGAACTGCGTGAGCGCGTTGCGTCGCTCTATCACGACGTTCACCTGCTGGCATTCCACTACAAGTGGGCGGAAGAGACGATTTTGGCCCTCCCGCGGGATCGGCGCATGTGCTATGCCGAGATGCTGCGCCAGGAAGGAGGGCAAGCCTAGGATGCGCCGGCTGTCCCTCTCTCGCACCTTGACTGGCCAGCTTCCGGCGGACACACCCGTCTTGGCACCCCCTCACACCCCGCGCTGGGACGCCTCGCTGCTGTTCAACCCACGGACCACCCCTGATGCGGCAAGCAGCGGCCAACCAGGGCTTCCACGTCCGTCGTCGGCAGCCGGCGCAGAGGTCGCCGGAGTGAGGTCGCACTCCGCCCAAACCAGCGCCGGTCCCTCACAGAAGCCCTCACCCGAACTTGAGCCTAAGCAATCCGCGGGAGAGAATGCTCTACGAAAACTTGAGGTATCAGCGGCCAAGTTTGAGACACAAGTAGCGAAGCGAGTGGCTTCCCCGGGACCCACTGACCCGGGCGCCACACCGCCGTGGGTAGGTGCTGCCGCCTTGCCGGTGCAGGCGTTTCATCCTGAGTCTAGGTTAGAGGAACGCGTGAGGGTAACGGCTCCGCCGGATCCTGTGCCTGCGCCGCACGGTGGTCCGGCAACCACACGCCCGAGACACCTCACTCTGTCGGAGGATGTTGCGGCGGGCGAGCCGCCCTTCGTCGAAGCGCGATCCCGCCCTGCGTCACCAAGGCGAGTTGATGCCGACGTGGAGTCCCGTGCTCAACGTGAGGACAGGCCGGAAGCCGGCGGTAGGGTTGCGGTCCCACAGCCGTTGCCGATCAAGCCGGGCGCAAGCCACCCCCCGTCAGATCGGGTGCCGTCGCTCGCGCCGCGGGTCGAGCATGGCCCCGTGACTGCCTTGCGAGCGAGGGAGGCGCCGCAGCGCGCGTCGATCCATATCGGCAGCATTACCGTGCGTGTTGTTCCTCCCGCGCCCCAACCTCGGCCGCAGGCGCGGATCATCGCCCCGGCGCCGAGGGTTCCTCTTTCACGCGCCATGACGTCATCTTTCGGCTTGGTTCAAGGCTGAAAGGGAAGAAACGATGCCGCTCAACCCGCTGGGAGTGCTCGATCTCTCGCACATCACCGATCGCTTGGTCCATATGATCGAGCACTGCCGCGATAACTCTCCGTTGTGGGCGACGCTCAATTCGACAACTCCGACGTTTACGATCACCGTTTCGGGATCGGCGCCAGAAAGCGTGCGGAAGGACGGCGGCTGCCAGGTGACAGTGTCGTTGATTCACATTTCTCAGGATAAGTTCCAGAGGAACTTCGTATATCCGCCGTCTCCTCAGCCACCGCCACTCCACCCACCACCGCCGCGCGCCCAGGAGATTCCGACTCAGCCGCTCGCACTTGATCTCTACTATCTTATCAGCGCCTATG
>Ga0335081_10022057_pt1 | contig 10300 bp, 12 predicted proteins | sample Lox_Sample_35_FD_206713 | JGI IMG/M metagenome (GOLD analysis project Ga0335081, IMG submission 206713) | Soil microbial communities from Loxahatchee National Wildlife Refuge, Florida, United States - Lox_Sample_3.5 | ecosystem: Environmental > Terrestrial > Soil > Wetlands | place: USA...
CGCTGCCATGCCTGAAAACTTCCGCTAAATATTCCGGTTTTAGAACGTTGGCAGCTTTTTCACCGTCCTCTTGGTGCAGTCCAAAGTTCCTTTTCTCTGAGTAATCAGTCCCATCCTTCCAGCGCTACATACTCTCCTTCCTCACTCCCCTTCCCTCTTTTCGGGTTCCGACCCGACCAAAAACAGTAGCCTTGAGACCGTTTTTTTGTACTGCATATTGCGGTGCACATCGGACAAATATTGAATCCACCTCACTTCATGTTGTGCAAATCATTTACTTCTCTAGAAAAGTACCCGAATAAATCTAAATTTCGAGGAACTTCATTGTGTACAGCTCATACTTTTACTAAAGATGGATTTTGGAGACTTTTCTATGTAAAATAACTCCAACACGTTATATTTTGGGGAACATCAAATTTCATTACAGGTTTATCCAACATTAAATTCATATTCATCATTTTGTGATGATCAATTGCCACCTTATAGCTATATGCGCTAAGCAAGGAAATATTCAACTCAATTGATTGGCAGTAATGTCTGCCAGTGGAGTCGGATCTCAGTTCGGCTTTATATCTAATTCGACCGGTAGACATTGCTAGTTAATGATGATCTATCTGATCATTGGTCAGATTTTGCATGATGCCGTCCCTGACTAGTAAAGTTATCGGGTTTCGCTCTCTATCAACTCAACTTGACCATCTCATGATCAAGTTTAGGAATTTTTAACCTTGACTTGACCAATCTAATATTTATAACACATAAATGTTACAGGCAATAGTTTAAAGATGTGATTTGAACATGAAAACATTATTCTGCATATAATAAAAAATTATAACCATGAAATTTATGATTATTTTCTGTTATATTTTCATTATATATAACTTGACTGAAGTTAGAATTGGTTCAACTGACATTTCAGTTCTGAATGATCCGGGACCCGGCTGAGGTTATAAAATTACATCCTGAACCGGGATGGATTTACTGGTCGATCTCCAGTCGGTCCGCGGATCGTCGCACGTCACCGCCGCTAAACCCGCAATTTATTGGCCAGCCAAAACGGAGACAATTACAGTCCCGTAAACTTAATCCCCAAGCCAAAGCTCGAGAACCCGCTCGTTTTGCACCTCGCAATTGCTGGCGTCCTTTCGCTTGGCAAACAACCATTTTGAAACCAACAGCTTTGCCGTTACATTCATTCGTCTCTATTTTCCATTGATATGGCTTCTCGACCATATTGGCCAAACGGCAATATCAAGCCTCCCGCCTCATCGATTACAATTGTTGCCCTTTCGGATTCTCACTCGTTGCACAGCTCCCTGTCTGCCGACTGGCCACCTGCAGATGTCCTCGTTCATGCTGGTGACCTGACTCAATATGGTACCAAAGATGAATTGCAGTCTGTCATTGCATGGCTTGCTACGCTCCCCTACGAACACAAAGTCGTTATCGCCGGCAACCACGATATTGGGCTGGATAAAGACTGCACATATCGTTCTGCACTCGCACGACGGGCGGGGACATACGCTACGCCCGAAGAAACGGATGTCCTCATCTCGACGATGAAGCATGACAATATCATATACATTTCTCCAAAGAATCGAGTCGCCGAATTGGTCATACGAGGATCTATGCTGAGGATTTACGGACTACCCTTTTCGCCAATTTCGATCGGGCCCTCAGCTTTTACGCGTCCTAGATTCGAGGATTGCCGGAGTGATATACGACATGGACCGTACGATCTTCTTTTATCTCATTCTCCACCACGTGGACACCTCGATCAAAATCGTCGCGGCGAACATATTGGTTGTGATCACTTCTTGTCTGCTATCCGAAGGATGCAACCATCGGCGGCAGTATTCGGTCATGTACATGAAGCTCGGGGCTCAGATATCATTGAGTGGGGAAATGGTACATCTACACGGTTATATAATGCCGCAATCATGAACAGAGATCAATCGCTCTCACCTCTAACGATTTTCGAAATCACACCCTCCACTAGCCAACGCTGATGTCGATCTTCTGGATGTATGATTACGTACGTGAATCATGTCAGACTCGTCGATCCTCCACGAAGCATCAGATGGTGACCAACATACTTCAGCGTCTATCAAAGTATCTCTCCGAGCGCAACATCACTTATGCTATCATTGGGGGGCAGCAGTGTGGGTATTGACAGGGGGAAATGGTCGCGATGTAGCAGACATCGACGTTTTAGTGTCAGCAGATGTAGACGTACGGAACTTGCGCAAAGACTTGGTTGCTCAGTGTCCAGATGGGTGGTACGGCATGGCCGGCCTCAATTTGTTTGGCGGAATGACGGATACGGATTCATCAGGCATCCTTATCATCTCCCTCTTAACTAATTCGATATAGGGATGAAAGTTCAGATTATGAGGGCAGGGTATTTTGCTGCAGAACCCGCTTTGCGTGAACCCTACATCTGCAAAACTTTGATCCCGAATACATCCCCGATGGAAAGCCCTGAATTTATATGGACAATATCTCTCATGCCACTGCTTTGTTGGAAGATGCGACAGGTCCAGAGTCGGTCGAACCATGGAGAAAAGGATTTCCAAAATGCTAGAGCCCTAATCGTTGCGGTACCGGATTTCAAAATCCACCCTCCGGTTCAAGAGTAACGCTTAGATCTCGACCTTATCAGATGAGGCCACAAAGGCCAAACTCAACGTGTGCCCTGATTCACTCTCATCTCGTGTTTTCGAGGCTACTCAATTCGTCAGAGATAATTATCCACTCACAGATCGAGAAATTGTTGTGTGTCAGATTATTCATGTATATATCTCGTTTATATCTCACGTTGACGCACATCTGTAGGATGAATGCCGGAAGGGAGAACAAAATGTGGAACAGATACCCGGCCGATGGGAACGCCCGGCTCCACAACAATTGAACCGGAACCGATTTGATTGGGGACCTACTTTCAAACGAGGTGGACGGGATTAGTGAGTCCTACTTTAGAGAGAATCTACAAATAATTGGTCTCGACCTTGCCACCCGCTCTGACTTTTATCATGTGTCTCCTGTTTGTCGTTTACTCCCTGATACCCTGTCGCACTCTCGCATCCAAGCTTTATTTAATGATGCTCGCATGGACGGGATCTCGGAGTCCGCGCCCAGGCGGTTTTCACCTGTGTAAACTCATCCTATTTTACGTCCACGCATCCCAGGAATGCAACTTTGCGAGTGTAATTGGAGAGTGTATTTGAAATTTGGGTGCGTTTCGTCCGTGTTGGAACTGAAGGTTGTGGAAGTTTCCACCTTTGAGAGGTTCTATTACAAACATACCATATAAGTGCCGCGTAGTTTCTTTTTGATCAATATAATTCTCCATCTGAACTTCAACAAACCCGGGATTGAGATGGAAGTTTGGGTGTCACACCGTGACAGGAAATCAGGAGGTGGACGCTCAATCCGACGTTTCAGCGTTGCGCCCATCCGAATTGTCAGCCAGTCCGCTGTAGTGGGGGCGGTGTAAGTTAAGCGAGGTTCGGGGGTGTAGAGGTGAAAAGATATTCACTCGGGCGGGATCGAGACAAAGCGGGTGCTGGGGTTTGGAATGAGCAATCTATTGCTATCAGATCACTCAGACAATCCAACTCGGCTCGATCAATGGCTGGTGCTAAAACATCTGACTCAGCGGATGTATAAATTAACTTGACCGATATTTTCTGATGATCTGGGATCCAGTTTACATTATACAAATTAGAACTCGACTCGATCCAAGAACTAAAAAAAGCCAGTTGGTCTTTGGTCAGTCTCCGGTTTGGCCTGACCGGCAGACGTCACTGATCATGGCAAAATTGTTAGCTTTTAAAACAGATCGTTATGAGAATCAGTATTAGTGTACCCAGAAAATCTGTTACTGAGAGAAAAGAAGGATACCAATGTGAAACCAAATGATCACTTTACTGGAGAGGATTGAACTGAAAAAACAAAAAGAGTGAGAGGGCAGTGATTCAACAGATGCTAAGGAGACCATGTATCTAGATTGAAGAGGATTTCTTAGACGATTAGTATTTGTAAGAACTCTTTCTTTGATAATATTTTTAATGACAAAGCTAATTCAAAATGAATATTGCAATCTCCGCGCGAGACTTTAGCCAGTTCGAACCTCGTATGATGCTATATCCTCCATTGCTTGATAAGGCCATCATCGCCGGCACTCCACAGGATATTATCCGGACGTCCAAATATAACACAATTAACCTCAGACACACCATGAGCGGCCTCTTTCACAGCTTTAACCCTCCACTGCCCATCTATTTCTTCATAAACTACAATCCTCCCATCGCCACCAGCAGATGCAATCAAACCACTCTTGCTCCATGCAACGGAATAAATCACGCGCTCGTGAACTTTCGGTAGTATCCTCCAGATCTTCCAGGTATCCCTTGGTGGCTCTCGCAGGATCGAGAGAGATGCTCCAGAGGGCGGACGATAGTAGTCTGTCCGATGCCATATGATAACACAGAGATCATCCGAGCACGATACAAGGCGAACGGATGGATCGGGATCATTGGGTGAAGGATGATTGAGGACGGGTTCGAAGGCAACCGACCAGACAGTTGACGTATGACCTCGCAGTACTGATATGGGCACGAAGTCGTCCTGGTCAGGGTAATACAACCGAATTGTATCGTCGTAGGAACAGGAAGCTACGATCGGTTCACTAGGATGCCACGCCACTGACTTGACGTCCTGCGTATGTTCCTGGAGAACGGCCAAACATTCAAACTCGTCATCCTCCCCGGCTGCAGGTTAGTCTCCAAATTGCATATCGTGTCTACCTTCCCAAACCCACACACTCTTGTCTCGTGAACATGTGGCAAGGTATCGTCCGTCCGAACTCCAGGCAACGCATTTACATTCGTTCTCATGTCCTTCCAATTGAGCGACACACTCCCATTCTCCACTCTCTTCGCCTTCTCCACATTCTGGACGCCAAATACCGACACTTCCATCAAAGGAAGCAGTGGCGATGGCTGGCGAGGTGGAAGGCTTCCAGTGTGAAGCACGGATCGATCGAGTGTGTTGGCCTTTGAGGGTGGTAATGAGGGCTGTTGATTCTGGATTGTAAATGCGCACCGTTTGGTCGGAAGATGATGAGGCGAGCAGGGGAAGGGACGGGTGAAGGGAGAGATGCCAGCACCGCTCAATATGAGCCTGCGTTGTCGTCACTTCCACTGGACTGTCTGTTGCCGCATCCATTCTGTCCACGCCATCCATTAAGCAGGCCCTGACGCTGCGCGAGGGATCAGCACATGAGATTGAGATTCCCAATATTCTAAACTCGACCGCCCTTAATTCAGCTTGCCTTGCCGCTTTCTCCGCCACGGTATTGTATCCTCCATGTTGAAGGTACTCGCGCTGCCCACACGGTTTGAAAACGTCGAATCTGTGCAATCTTAACTTCAAACCACATGTTTTGCAGAAGAAGAGACCTTATCATGCGCTCTCGTCACGGTGCCATAAGGTTCATCCTTCTGTAGGATGCGTAATTCCACCCGCGGTCTGCTTGCTGAATCGCGAGCCGAAGTGACATACAACAAGGTCGTCCCGTCTCAGGCGAAAATGGTGCGGCCAAAAACGGTGTCCGTTTGTCTGACGCGGCTTGTGCGCCAGCTTACGTACCGATGGCGGGATCCCTTGCCGAATACGAAACCTTATTTTCCTTACCCAGGTGCGATATCCAGGGAAGTTTGCTGAGGAGGCTGGTCGGACCCCCGACATCGCACCCTCAAGTTCTCGCCTCCCCAAGATTTTGCTCCTCAGTGTCGCTCGTTGACCCCCAATGACGACCATAACGACGACGACGATAACAACGACCTCCGGAGCCACTGTCCAGGCCCCCGTGCCACACTGGATATCCGGCCACCAATGTCTCAAAATCGAATATAATCCGACATCGGAATACAAGCTCAAAAGAGGCGAGAAGACTGGATACGGCGTGATTTGCCAATACACCACTCGCGCGCAGCGAGATATGAATGCCATTTACGTCGGCGGTTTGGATGAACGTACACCGGAAGGATACGGCGAATGGCATTCGGAAGAGGAAGGGTTGTCTTATCATGGCGGATGGAAGAACGGCGTCGCATCCGGATGTGGAAAGTTTACTGATTCTTGGACAACGGATTGGCCAGACAGTTGGGCGAGGTTTTTGCCCGGGGATGCAGAAAGTACCGCCAAGCATACTTATAGTGGAGGCTTTAAGGACGGATATTTCCATGGATGGGGCCAGCTGACGTTCAAGGATAAAAGCTGGTATGAAGGTGGTTGGAAGGATGGTAGAAGGTGGGGGTACGGCAAGTACGTTAAAGATGATGGAACAACAGTCGAGTTCCAGCCGGAGGGATGGAAACAGCCCCAGCCGAAGAAGGACGAGGATACCAAGAAACCCGACAACAAACCCTCTTCTCCCCAATACATTTACGTTCAACCCGCCCAACCTCAATACGTTCAACCGGTCATCCAAGTCCCCGGTCCCCAGCCTGCACACGAACACACCGCCAACGCAGGCATCAGTCTTGCTTGGGGTCATGGCAATGTCCACCAGCCATCTCCTCCTCAACCCGGACTTCTTTACACCGTGCCTCCGCCTCAACCTCCCGTCGTCGAAATTCCGGGTCGTCCTCTGACTCCTCAACCGATTCCTCTCCAATACACTATTGGCGGCGATCCCTCTCGTCCTACCACTCCAAACCCTGGCCGTCAAAATAGTCAAGCGTATATCGTTTCGCCACTTCCTACTGTCCCGCAGCCTCTTACTCAGAACCCAGGAGGCGCAGGCCTTCCCTACCCTCCGGATGTTTCACCCTCTAACGCTGCTGCAAACCCATATTTATCTCAAATGTAACCGGTCGTTGTGTCTTTAGTCTCTTTGGATTAGTTCAATCGATGTGTACTCTTTTCCCATGTATCGGTATCGCGAAATCTCTCGCGACGGTGCAAGCTCCGATCGTGAGATCCACTTCTTGTGGCCCTTTGATATTGAACAGAAACGCCGATTGAAACTCAAACGATTAATTAGAAAGTAAAGAAATGTATGCCAAAAAGAAGAGCGATCGACTGCTTCCGAGTCCATTTCCAACAGATATCAAGCTACCGTTCCATTGACAGCACGCATTCTCGCTCGTGTTGACGCTTCACACGCTCCACCGCTATAAATTTCTCCTTCGCCGACTTCTTCTTGTCATTGCGTCTCTCTTTAATCCGCTTATAAGGCCATATCTCACCGAACATGCCCAAGGCAAGAGTAGCCAATCCGACCTACACTCGTGCTGGCCATCTTCGCTGTGGTCGAGGGACCGGCATGATTGGGGTCCTCATCAGCGTGGATGCGGGTGCTGGTGCTTTTATCGGGGGGGACTCGCACAAGCTCGACAATATTGACCGGAAACTGCAGCGCCCCTTCGGATTCAATTTGCCAGTCTTCCGCAGTTTCTGGTCCGTTCCTTCTCTCTCTCTCTCTTTTTTGTTTTTTTTTAAACAAATTTTCATCTCTCCAACTGCCATTGATCTCACCACGTGAGATCTGGGAGTGAGAGTAAATTACAGGCGGAAAAAGCTCACGGCTACATGGATGATGAAAACGCATGTATTTTATGGTATCGTTCATAATACACATCGTTCTATACCTTTCCCATCTCGATAAAGTCCACTATGCCATACCTGAGGAGAGATAACCCTCGCAAAACTATACCTATCCCCAAACGGCCCACTTAATCCAAAGATGGCAAATTAATATTTGTCCCCGCGACGATAGGGCCAAGGTTGAAACTTCTTTTTGAGCCTACCCATCGGTGCCGGCGGGTCCCGCCTTCTAACGGGACGGTCATCCGAACGACCGTCCTGACGGCCGGACCCATAACGATCTGAGAATTGTCGGCCCTGTGTATCGTGACTTCTCATGCCATCGTTGAAACTGGTCCGTTCATCGTATCGCTGTCGGCCACGGGACCTCCCCGAAGACGAGGAGCGTCGTGGTTGACTATGTCTACTGCCGAGGAGACGAGTCAGGAAATTTTCGCTTACTCGGGGGATTGCCGGGGCACCTATGGCCAAGGCCCAGTTTTCCATTTCACTGAGCGCTTGATCAATTGGAGACCTCCATTGCTTAAGTTTCGGTGCATCTGTCTCATTAGCATTGTTACGGTGGAAAGTCAGGGAGATGATAAGGGACATACAGTAGCCCAACATAGACATGAAGGTTTCCTCAATCATGCCGGGTGGAGGCAATGCCTTTGCACCTGCGAGGACTTTATCCTCCGCCGGACCGGTTTCTAATTCTGATTCGGGAAGTTTGCAATCTTCCATGGGGATATCGGTTAATTCACGGAGGAAATGCTCTTCGAAGGGGGCGAGGATCAAGACTGCGCTGCCATCGGCACCAGCTCGTCCGGTTCGCCCAACACGATGGATATAAATATCTCTGCTGACTGGCGCTCCGACTTGAATAACTTTTGTGACCCCGGGGTAATCAACACCGCGCGCCCTAAATGGCGAAAAGCATTAACGGATGTTGGGAAAAGAAGGGGAGGTGGTTCATACGAGACATCGGTAGTGAAAAGGACCGAGCCAACATTTGCCCTGCGGAACGCATTATTCACCTTTGTTCTAATATCCTGATCCTTCTTGGAATGTATTTCGAATTGTTGAAAATGCGGATTGGCGTATAGGCGTCGTAGATATCGGAAGAGAAGTGTATACAATTGAACTTCCTTTGTCGTATTGAAAAACACAATTACCTTTCCTTGGGGTTTCTCCAATTGTTCCTTGATGATCAAGGACAACACCAACTTGAGTCGATCCCCCATGTCGCGGAGAATATACGTTTGTCCGACCTTTTGATGGACGTCCAAATCGTCATGCTTAACGGTATTGATGAATTCAACGTCATGGTTCAATTCCCTTTCGGCGAGCCGCTTGATATCCGAGGAGAGGGTTGCAGAAAACATCATGTTACGGCGTTGCTGTTCCGTAGGCTGAAGAAGGCGGAGAATCTTTTCAACATCACTACGGAACCCCATGTCGAGGAGGGTATCGACTTCATCAAAGATGAGGGTCTGGATACTCATGAACATGTTGTTGACACCCGGCTCCGTTTCCATGAAGTCGATGAGTCGACCTGGTGTAGCGACGATAATATCGTTCCGCTCACGATCCATTCGCCGAATCTGCTCGCGCTTGGAATCTCCGCCGACGAGAACTTGAACTTTCATTCCGGAGGGCTGGATGAGATGGATCAATCGTCGAGCTTCAGCGCCAATTTGGATGGCCAATTCTCGGGTGGGCGAGACGATAAGAACGCCAGTATTGGACTTGGAGTAAACTCGGGGACTCACTTCGGCTTCCTTCATGTAGTCGATATGCCGTTGAATGGCGGGAATCAGAAAGGCAATCGTTTTCCCGGTACCCGTCTTCGAACGGACGATCAGATCGTTTTTGAGGGGTACTTTAGAAAGCAGTGTATGCTGAACTTCGGTGAGATGGGAATATCGGAAAGTGTGTTTCATCGACTCGAGGAAACCGTCGTCGATTTTACCTTTGTAGGCAAGCCAGTGGACAGGCTTGTATCCCGCGTACTGATCGTCTCTAACGATGGTTTCCGTCTGGCTGATTTCGACGGCCTCTCCGTCAACTGCTTTGAGTTTCACCATATCGTCTGGCAATTCATTGCCTTCAGCATCAGTGAATTTCTGCTCCTGAAAAAGCTCTCTGGGTCGAAATCGCCCGTGGTCTCTGTTCCAATCGCTAGCTTCTCGCCCTCGATAGGCGGCACGACGATCGCCGTATCTGGAATCATCGCCTCTGATATCTTCTGCCGCAGCCGTTTGCTGTCTACTTGCAGGGAGCCCGGAAAATGGCCTACAGGACATCGGAATGATGCGACATGGGAAGACTCAGGGTTAACGCAGCTGTGGAGAGGATTGGTACTCTGGAGCGTCCTCTGCTGAAGACGGCGGACAGCATAGCCCAAGATTCTGCTCTGGGGCCTCATTCTGTTGCAGTCACGCAGCAACCACGAGTCGACCTGCGTGTGAGGTCGAGCTGAAGGGCGGCGGCAAAGAAAAATTTTCCTTCTGCGTCCCGAATGCAATTGACTCGTCTCAAGCCCAATAGCATCGTCGCAGCGAAGTGAAATTTTGATATGGCCGACAAATTCAACAGCGTGCGGCTACGTTGAAGAATGACGGAACCTGCAATTGAATGCAGTTCACACTCTGCGGATGCAACCACGCCTTTACGCAGCTTGGGCTCTTGAGCGACAGGATGGCCC
>Ga0335081_10022058_pt1 | contig 10300 bp, 7 predicted proteins | sample Lox_Sample_35_FD_206713 | JGI IMG/M metagenome (GOLD analysis project Ga0335081, IMG submission 206713) | Soil microbial communities from Loxahatchee National Wildlife Refuge, Florida, United States - Lox_Sample_3.5 | ecosystem: Environmental > Terrestrial > Soil > Wetlands | place: USA: Florida...
ACTGAGCCACCTGAACGATGAAACGCACATTTCCCTGGTGGATGACCGGGATATCGTAGATCAGCAAATGATCGCTGTTTGCAGACGAGGTTTCCCACCAGACCTGCTGATCCTTTAGCCTCTGAAGTCCCGCCGGGCTGAGCGGGAGAGCCTGGGCGGCATCATCCTGTTCCTGGCCTGCGAACGGGCTGGCAACCAACCGGCCATTGGAATCCAACACCCGCACGATCACGCGCTCTCTCAATTGATCGAAGGCCTGATCGCCTGAAAGCGTTTCGATCGGGACGGGCGGCGGCCCCGGCCCTTTTGGAGGGGGGTTGGGATTCAGATAGTTGTTCAAGATGGATTGGGCCAGGCCGCTGCCGCTCTGGATCAAGTTCGCCTGGAGGGCGTTCATTGTTTCCCGGGCCTGGATCGTATAAAGTGCCGTTCCAAACACGATCAGGGTCAACGTCAGGATGGCGCTGTAGAGCAGGGTCAGGCGGAATCGGATCGACATCATTCCACCCGCAAAACATAACCGATGCCGCGCACGGTTTGGATCAGGCGAGGATGGCCGCCGCTTTCCATCTTTTTGCGCAGATAACCCACATAGACCTCCAGCACATTATCGCCTCCGCCGAAATCATATCCCCAGACACTGCTCAAAATCTGGGCGCGCTCCAGCACCTGGCGTGGATGCCGCATGAAGAAATCCAATAGATCAAACTCGGTCTTTGTGAGATCGAGGACTTTTTCCGCAACGCGGACCTGGCGCGTGACCGGATCCAGCGCGACATCCGCGAACTGCAGCGCCTCCTTGGCGGGGTTGGAATCGGTCCGCCGTAGCAGGGCGTGGACGCGCGCCACAAGTTCCGCCGGTGCGAACGGCTTGACGAGATAATCATCCGCGCCGCTCTCCAATCCCTGGACGCGGTCCTCCAGGGCATCCCGCGCGGTCAGCATCAAGACCAGCGCCGGATTCTTTTCCGCGCGCAATTCCTGCACCAGTGTCAAACCATCCATCTTCGGCATCATCCAATCTACGATCAGCAGATCGGGCTGGCTGAGGTCCGCCTGATGCAACGCCTCCTCTCCGTTGGAGGCGGTGACAACCTGCAGTCCCTCATACATCAGAGTGCGCTGCAGCATCTTGAGCAGTTTCACGTCGTCGTCGATGATCAACACCGTTGGCATTCCCGCAGACTCCCGGGCCAATCATACCGTCCAATCAAGCATTTGCGCAGGTTTCTTGTTCATAGCTTCATCATACCCAAACGTGCTGAGAAAATGCTGTTAAAAGGCGGGCGCCGGAGGATCTTTCACAGGGGTTTCTCAACCTTCTCTTGGTGATCTCACAGCTTCTATTTGTATACTTCCCGGTATGGGCGCGGGGCCGGCAGTTCCAGAAATCGACCCAATCCTGCACCCGGCCCGGTTGGCGATCGCCAGCATCAAGTGTGCCTTGAATATGAAAGATCATAAGGAGATCCTATGAAAACCAAAATGTTCGTGACAATTATTTTGATAGCCCTGGTGCTGACGGCGTGCGGCACAACCGCAACCGCATCGCAATCCGCGGCCGCAACCTCAAAGTCCAAGTCGTTTTCCGGGCAGGCCGAACTGATCGTCGGCCTCTTCAAACTGGAAGGAACGGCTCGGGCCGTGACGGCCCAGCAAGCCGCGCAGCTTCTGCCTCTGTGGGAGGTGATGAAGGTTTTGGCCGCCAGCGATACCGCCGCCCAGGTGGAGATCGACGCCGCGGCCCGTCAAATCAGAGAAACGCTGACGCCCTCCCAGCTCCAAGCCATCACGGCCATGCAACTTACCGAAGGAGACGTAGCAGCGTTTGAACAATCCTTGAATACGACGACCGTTCAGAGCTCCCGTCAGAGCAGCAGCAGTCAAAGCAATCAGGGCTCGTTCGCACCCGACGGTGGAGGCCCCGGCGCCGACGCGCTGGATGGCATCCTGGGGGGCGTGTCACAGCTGCAAAATACGACGGCCGCGGCGGCATCGGTCCAGTCAGCGAGCCAGACTGCGAGTTCGCTCCCGACCGCCCTGCTGGATGCGGTGATAAAGCTCCTGCAAACCAAAGGAAATACGTAGAAGATCGATCCGCGTCTTGATGAATTCCTGCCCGGGATCCGTGGCGGCGGCAAGATCTGGGGGCGCCACGGATCATTTTGTTTGGGCCCGCTCCAGCCGATCTCCTATCCGATCTATACATTTCATTCTTCGCTGAAGGGGGCCGGGTCACGAATATGACAAATGACACATGCTTTTGAGCCGGAAATTTGTTATATTGGGGTAGTCATCAGAGGTCTGACCTCTCAGGCAACCCAATGAAGGCAGCATGGCTTCCGAATTGAGACGGATCAAAACCACCAACGAGCCGCTTCATTATCAGGCTCAATTTTACCTGCGCGACCTGATCCAGAGCGGTGCCTATCAGCCTGGACAGAAGCTGCCGCCAGAGGGGATCTTTGCGGAAAAACTGGGAATTTCACGTCCGACATTGCGCGAGGCACTTTACAAACTGGAGATCGAAGGCTTGATCATCCGCAAGCACGGGGTCGGCACCTATGTTTCGCCCTCCTACCAGAGTCGCCTGGACAGCGGTTTGGAAGTCCTTGAAAGCATCGAACACATTGCGCACCGCATGCGGCTGAAAACCGAAATGGGGAATGCCCAGATCGAAGAACGGGCGGCCACGCCTGCAGAAGCGGCAGGTCTGGAATGTGATCCGGGCGAACAGGTTCTATCCGTCATGCGCATTATCCTGGTGGGCGAGGAACCGGTGGCGCATCTCTCGGACGTATTGCCCATCAGTTTCATGCGCAAACAGGACCTGGGCGTGAAGTTTCGCGGCTCTGTGCTTGACATCCTTCTCAAGCGCGGCCAGCCTGCCCTCATGTTTTCCTTTACCAGGCTGGCTGCCATCGCGGCCGACAATGAGGTAGCCCGTCAGCTGCAGATCCCGCGCAAGACTCCGCTGCTGAAGATGGAGGCAAAGTTGTTCACCCGTGACAATTTGGTAGTAGACTACTCGGTTAGTAAATTTGTCTCCGACTTCTTTGATTTTCATGTGATTCGACGGATCGGCAAGTAGCTTTTTGTGCTGAATTTGGGATAAAGCTGTTGGAGCCAATGTGATTTTTTAGGCGACTGGTACCTCAAAATTGCATCGGAGAAAAGATATGCAAGGTAAGCAAGCAGCCGGAACTTCCTCCCTCCTCCATCGGTCGGCCTTTGATTGGAGCAATGTTGTCCTGCACCTCCTGCTGCCGCTGGCGGGAGTTTTGGTTGCACTTTTGATCGGCGCACTGATGCTGCTCATTCTGAAGGCCGATCCCCTTGCCGCCTACCGGGCGCTGATCGACGGCGCCGTGGGCAGTGTTTCGGGGATCACGCAATCCCTGGTGAAAGCCACTCCTCTGCTGCTGGTAGGTTTGGGAATCTGTATTGCATTTCGCGCCAACGTGATCAACATCGGCGGAGAGGGACAGATTATTCTCGGGGCCATTGCGGCCACCTGGTTTCCACTGACCTTTAACACGTGGCCCGGATGGCTATTGATTCCCGCTACGCTGACCTTCGGTTTCCTGGCTGGAGCGGTGTGGGGTTTTGTCCCGGGCATTCTCAAGGCCCGCCTGCATGTGAATGAGATCTTAAGCACGATCATGATGAATTCCATTGCCCAGCAGTTCATGTACCTGCTCATTCGCGGGCCATTGATGGATCCAGCCGGAATTGCCGCAGGAACCTTCCTGGCTCAATCGGCGCGGATTCCCCAGCAAGCCACGCTGCCTCGTTTGGTCCCCCAGACCCTGCTGCATGCCGGGGCCATTCTTGCGGTGGTCCTGGCCATCGTGGTCTACTTCTTTTTGTGGCGGACCACGATTGGCTATCGCATCCGCGCGGTCGGTCTAAATCCAGATGCCTCGCGCTATTCTGGGATCAATGTTCCCTTCTATCAGGCTTTTTCAATGACACTGGCGGGAGGCTTTGCGGGTCTGGCAGGCGCGATTGAAATCATGGGCGTGCAGCATCGCCTGTTGGATGGCATCACGAGCGGATATGGCTTTACAGGGATCGTCGCTGCTTTGCTGGGCGGATTACACCCGTTGGGTCTGATCCCGGCCTCCATCCTGTTTGGGGGATTACTAGTAGGTGCGAATGAAATGCAGCGCACGGTGCAGGTGCCCTCCTCCCTGATCAACGCCCTGCTCGGCTTGATCGTACTGTTCGTATCCGGATCGGCGATCTGGTCGCGGCGCTGGGCTGCCCGGCGCAATATGGGCGTGCAAAACGAAGAGGAGAAGTCATGAAAGAGATCATTGGCATTTTGAAAACGATGATCCCGCTCGCTGCGCCGTTCCTGTATGCCGCCATTGGGGAAACCTTTGCGCAGACCTCAGGCGTGGTAAATCTGGGCGTGGAAGGCATCATGCTGCTCAGTGCTTACGGCGCATTTTATGTAGCCTTGAATACAGGCAACCTCTGGCTGGCCCTGCTGACCGCCGTGCTGATCGGGCTGCTCATGGGTTTGTTAATGTCCTTCATCAGTGTTACGCTAAAAGCGGAGCAGGGCATCAGCGGTATCGGTTTGTATCTGTTCGGATACGGCATGTCCAGCCTGCTATTCGAGACCACGATCGGTACCGTGAAAACGATCAATGGATTTCGGCCTGCCAGCATCCCTCTCCTGGGTGATCTGCCCGTCGTGGGTCCCCTCCTGTTTCAAAACAGCATTCCGGTCTATGGCGCCTTCCTGCTTGTGCCCGTTGCCTGGTGGGTGTTGAATAGAACCACCCTGGGGCTCAAGATCAAATCGGTTGGGCAGAATCCGGCGGCCGCCGATTCCCTGGGGATTAACGTCGACGGCATCCGCTACTTCAGCGTCTGTCTGGGAGCGGCGCTGGCTGGCCTGGCCGGGGCCACTTTGTCTACCGCCGTGGTTAACCTGTTTCAGGACAACCTGACCGCGGGTCAGGGATTCATCGCCGTGGCGTTGGTTTATTTCGGCGGCTGGAGTCCCATTGGGGTCCTGGGGGGTGCGCTGCTGTTCAGTTTTGTAAATTCACTGCAACTATGGATGCAGGTACTGGGCGTCAAGATTTCATCGGATGTTGCGGTGATGCTGCCCTACCTGATGACCATCGCGGCGTTGATGTTCAGCGTTAACCGGGCGCGCCAGCCAGCCGCACTCAACAAGCCTTTCGAGCGCGGTGAGAGTTGAATCAAATCAGCAAGGAGGTGCAAGGATAAGTCTTACGGAAAAGGCCTCACGGCTCCCACGGCCGCGTTAGCAAGCCGGCCATTCAAGCAAGTCAATCCAAATATTCTTCTATAGGAGGAAGAAAATGAAACACAAAAGTTTGTTGATCGTAGGTTTGCTGCTGATCGCCATGCTGTTCACAGCTTGTGCTCCGGCAGCCACTCCAGCGCCCGCGCCTGCCCCGGCGACTTCCGCCCCCCAGGCGACGGTCGCGCCAACGGATACGCCGGCCCCCAGCCCGACCCCGAAACCCTTCCGGATCGCGGTGATCATGCCAAGTGCCACAAATGATGCGGCGTTCAGCCAATCGATGTGGACTGCTCTGCAGTCGATCCAGAAGGATATGGGCGGCCCATCGGGACTGGAGATCGCCTACACGGACAATCTATTTAATGTCCCCGATGCCGCCGCGGCCATCCGTGACTATGCCAGCAAAGGCTACGACATTGTGATCGCGCATGGTTCGCAGTACGGTTCGTCTGTGCAGGACATTGCTCCCGACTTCCCCAACACAACCTTTGCCTGGGGAACGGATGTCAATACGTTCGGCATGAACAACGTGTATGCTTACACGGCCGCTGCGGAAGAGGGCGGTTACGTCAACGGCGTGATGGCCGCCAAGCTTACAAAGAGCAAGGTGATCGGGGTGACCGGACCGGTGGATGTGGGCGATGCCAAGACTTATATTGATGGCTTCACGCAGGGCGTGGCCTCCGTCGATCCGACCATTAAAGTGAACACGACCTGGACGGGATCATTCTCCGACGTGGGTCTGATGACCGCCGCGGCCAAGACCCAGATTCAAGCCGGGGCCGATATCCTGACCGGCTCATCCCAGTCGGTGGTCGGCTCGATCGGGGCGGCCAAGGATGCGGGCAACGTCCTGTGGTTTGGCACCCAGGCTGATCAATCCTCCCTGGCTCCCACCCTGGTGGTTGCCAGCCAGGTCTACGATTGGACTGGAATGTTAAAGGATATGATCGCCAAGCATCAGGCCGGCACGTTGGGCGGCGCGCAATATACGCTGACCCTGTCCAATGGCGGCTTGAGCATTGCCTACAATCCGGGCTACAGCCTGCCCGCGGATGTGAAAGCGGCCGGCGACGCGGCGATCGCCGGCATTAAGAACGCAAGCATCGGCGTTCAGCCATAAAGTTTGTGAAAGGATGACCCCCCTCTCCTGCCGAACCGGCAGGAGAGGGATCGGCCGATCTGTGCAGCAGGAACGATGCAGGTGAATTATGACGTCGGAAACTCAAGTGACTCAGAGCCGCCGTATCCAGCACGTCGAGATGCGCAACATCGTAAAGCGTTTTCCCGGTGTGCTGGCGAATGCCGGCGTATCATTTGATGTACAGGCCGGTGAAGTCCACGCTTTGCTGGGCGAAAATGGGGCAGGCAAAAGCACATTGATGCGGCAACTATATGGCTTGTATCAACCGGACGAGGGTGAGATCCTGATCGATGGCCGGCCCAGCACGTTCCGTTCACCGGCGGACGCGATCCGCTCTGGCATCGGGATGATTCATCAGCACTTTATGCTGGTTCCGACGCTCAGCGTCGCGCAGAACGTGGCGCTGGGTCTTCGCTCTTCGCGTGAGCCGTTGCTCGACCTGGATCGGGTTACGAAGCGCATCCTGGAGCTGTCGGCGGCCTACGGGATAAAGGTGGATCCGCGCGCTTATGTCTGGCAGCTTTCGGTGGGGGAGCAACAACGCGTGGAGATCATGAAGGCGCTTTATCGCGGCGCGAGCCTGATCATCCTGGATGAACCGACCGCGGTCCTTACGCCTCAGGAAGTCAATGATCTATTTGCCACACTGCGCCGCATGGTGACCGAGGGCCATTCGCTGGTCTTCATTTCGCACAAACTGCATGAGGTCATGGATATCAGCGACCGCGTCACCGTTTTACGCGATGGAAAGGTGATTGGCACGCGGCCGACGCGTGAAGTCAGCCGCGATGAATTGGTCCGGATGATGGTCGGGCGTGAACTCAAAGAACTTGAGCCGCGTCCGCTCAAACCGGGAGCGGTCACCCTTAGGATCGAAGGGCTCAAAACGATGGGTGATCGCGGTGCCGAGGCGCTGCATGGACTTGATCTGGCAATCCACGCGGGGGAAATCCTCGGTCTGGCAGGCGTCTCCGGAAATGGACAGCGTGAGCTGGCCGAATGCCTGGCGGGCATGCGGAAGGCGACGGCAGGCAAGGTTGTGATCGGACAGAGCGACATTACCGCCTCCACTCTGAATCAGAGGATCGAGGCGGGGATGGCCTATATTCCCGAAGAACGCATGCGGGATGGCGCGATCCGGGAATTCTCGGTGGAGGAGAACATTTATTTGCATGATCATGCGGAGGCTCAATATACGAACGGCATCTTTCTTAATTTCCCGCGGATGGAATCCCATGCACTGGATCTGGTGAAGGAATTCACCGTGAAGACGCCCAGCCTCGACACGCCGCTCAAGAATCTGTCGGGCGGCAATATTCAAAAGTTGATCATGGCGCGTGAACTTTCACGCCACCCCGAAGCGTTGATCGCCGCCCAGCCCACGCGCGGTGTGGACATTGGCGCGACCGAATACATTCATCAGCGTCTGCTTGCGCAGCGCGAGGCGGGAACCGCAATCCTGTTGATTTCAGAGGACCTGGATGAGATCCGCACGCTCTCCGACCGGATCGCGATCATGTATGAAGGCAATATTATCGGGATCGTTAAGCGCGGTCAGGCGAGCGTGGAACAAATCGGATTGATGATGGCGGGCATTTCCATGGAGGAGGCCATGCAGGCCTCCACCTGAGGCCTGGCGAGGAATTCTTTGAAGCAATTTGCATACTGAAAGTGCCGGCAATCTTGCCGGCACTTTTTGATCTCAAGGTTCCCCCCCCTTACGCGGGTTGCAGCCTGGAGGCTCCCTGCAACCCCCACAGAATCCGTTCCTGATCCACAGGCAGAGCATCCACTCGTACGCCGACCGCATTATAGATGGCGTTGGTGATGGCGGGGGTGGTTGGGATGCTCACAATTTCTCCAACACCCTTCGCGCCATAGGGTCCATCCTTGGCGGGGTGTTCAACCATGATCGAAATAATGTTGGGGGTCATGGCAATGCCCGGAATGCGATAGCGCGCCAAACGGTCGGTAACCACGTGTCCCGCCTCGACGATGAAATGTTCGGTCAGGGCGTTGCCGATCCCCATTACCACGCCGCCTTCCACCTGTCCCTGGAGTCCCAGCGGATTGATGATCCGTCCAACATCGTTCGCGGCAATCACGTTCAGCACGCGCACCTCGCCGGTCCTGGTGTTGACCTCGACCTCCGCGGCCTGCGCGGCATACGAGAAGGCCACATGCATATCTCCGCCCTCGCCCAGGGGCTTTGTTTCCGGCGCCCAATATTCATAAAGTGCGCGCGGTTCCTGTCCGCCCGCCTTCATTTCAACGGCCACATCGCCGAGCGCGATGGAATGCCCGTCCACCTGGGCCAGGCCCTCGATGTAATGGATCCGTTCCGGCGGCTGATCGTATTTTTCCGCAAGGGCCGAAGTCATGGCCGCCCGCAGCGTCTTGGCCGCCATGCGCGCCGCGTTGCCCGTAACATACGTTTGGCGTGAGGCGGTGGTCGGTCCGCCGTCCGGGGTCAGATCGGTGTCCATCACCAGCACCCGCACTTTTTCCGGCGGCAGGCACAATTCTTCGGCAACGATCATGCGCAGCACCGTGACCAGACCCTGCCCGAGCTCGGCGGCCGAGGTGCGGACCTCGACCACGCCATCTTTGTACAATTCGACTTCCACCCCCGATTTATCGGGAGAGCCTCCGCCCAGACCGGTGTTCTTGTAACCCGCCGCAAAGCCCCAGGCCCGCACCAAATGGGGGGCCTGCGCGGCCGATCGAGGTTTAAAAGGATCGTTTGTCCCGGATAAGCGCATCATCTCCGCTTCGACCTTATCGATGCACTCGGTCAGCCCGACGCTGTCCCGCAGCACCTGTCCGGTATTGGTGGTGCTGCCGACATGCAGCGCGTTCATGCGGCGCAGCTCCACCCGATCCATCCGGAGTTCCTCTGCCAGCATGTCCATCATGCTTTCCACGGCAAAGGCGGATTGCGTGACGCCGAAGCCCCGAAATGCCCCGGCTGGAGGGTTGTTGGTATACATGGCGTAACAGTCGGCACGGACATGCGGCACCTCGTAAGGTCCGGCAGAATGCGTGGTCGCCCGCGTCATAACCTTTTCGCCCAGGGAGGCGTAGGCGCCGGTATCGCCATAAAGTTCTGTCTCGACTGCGGTCAAATGGCCATCTTTCTTCGCACCGACCTTGACCCGGATCTGCGTGGCGTGGCGTTTGGGATGGACCAGCAGACTCTCATGACGGTCAAACAGCAGCTTAACCGGATGCCCGGTCGCATTTGCCAGCAGCGCGGCATGAACCTGGCCGGCGATATCTTCCTTCCCGCCGAAGCCGCCGCCCATCAACTGACCCACGACGCGCACACGACCTTCAGGCCAGCCAAGGATGCGCGCGACCTGCTCGCGGTCCTGATAAGGGATCTGTGAGCCGACATAGACCTCCAGCCGGCCGTTCGGCAGAGGCACGGCAATACTGCATTCGGGTTCCAGGAAAGCATGCTCGGTGATGGCAGTGTGGAAGATGTGTTCCAGCACCACATCGGCTTCCGCAAAGCCCTGTTGCATGTCGCCCTTGCGGACCTTGATGTGTTTAAGTAAATTGCCGGATCGGTGCAGTTCGGGCACATCCGGCTGACGCGCCTGGACCGGGTCGCTGATGACCGGCTGCGGGTCGTATTCCGCTTCGATCAGCCGGACGGCTGCTTCGGCGATCTCCTGGGTTTGCGCGGCAACGATCGCAACCGAATCGCCGACATACCGCACCCGTTCGTTCAGTCCAACGATCGCGGGCCAATCGTAGATGACCAAGCCGTGATTGTGCTCGCCGGGAATATCCTCCGCCGTCAGCACAGCCGCGACACCGGGCAGGGCCCGGGCCCGGCTTACGTCCAGCCGGCGCAGAAT
>Ga0335081_10022059_pt1 | contig 10299 bp, 9 predicted proteins | sample Lox_Sample_35_FD_206713 | JGI IMG/M metagenome (GOLD analysis project Ga0335081, IMG submission 206713) | Soil microbial communities from Loxahatchee National Wildlife Refuge, Florida, United States - Lox_Sample_3.5 | ecosystem: Environmental > Terrestrial > Soil > Wetlands | place: USA: Florida...
TGGACCAGATGCTGGCCAGCTCGATCGAAAACGAAGCCTCCCTAGCCTCCGTCCCAGGCTACCGGATTGCGGGAAAGACCGGCACGGCCCAGATCCCGATCGAGGGCGGCTACGACCCCACCAACACCAACGCCTCTTTTATCGGCTGGGGACCGCTCGATGATCCGCGGTTCATGATCTATGTCTGGCTGGAAGAACCGTCCGCCTCCATCTGGGGTTCCGAAACCGCGGCGCCCGTCTTTGCCCAGGCCGCGCAGGAAACGATCCTCATGCTGAACATTCCGCCGGATGCGATCCGCCAGCAAATTGCCCAACATTAGACATGCTTACTCTCGCTGATGCAATCGAAGCTTTGACCAACACACGCCCGGAGGCCGGTGCCGTGATCACCGAGGCGGCTGTGGACTCGCGGCAGGTCATCCCCGGCTCCCTGTTCATTGCGATCCCCGGCGAACGATTGGATGGCCATGACTTCATTGAAGACGCATTTCGGCGCGGGGCCTCTTTTGCTTTAATTCAACGCGAGGCGAATGCCGCCCCGCGGATCCTCGACCTGCGCCAGGGCTTCCCCTCCGAGGCACATCCCGACCTGACCCTTCCGCTCTGCCTGCTGGTTGAGAACACCGTTGCCGCGCTGCAGCAGATTGCGCGGTTCTGGCGCCGCAAATTGAATCTGCGGGTGATCGGGATCACCGGCAGCGTCGGCAAATCCACGACCAAGGAGGTCATCGCTCAGGTGCTCAGCCAGCGTTATCACACGCTCAAGAGTCCGGGCAACCTGAATAACGAGATCGGGCTGCCCTTGACGATTCTCCGCCTCGGGTCAGGATACGAACGAGCCGTCCTGGAAATGGGATTCTATGTCCCGGGCGAAATCGCCCTGCTATGCGACATCGCCCTGCCGCAGGTCGGTGTGGTCAGCAACATTGGAACAGTCCACGCCGAACGCGCCGGTTCCCAGGAGGCCATCGCCCGCGGCAAATCGGAATTGATCCAGGCGCTGCCTCCTGCGCCGGAGGGGATCGCCATCTTGAATTTCGACGACCCGCTTGTGCGAAAAATGGAAGAGAAGACGAAAGCCCGCATTTTCTTCTACGGACTTTCCCCAGAATCTCATTTATGGGCCGACCATGTGGAAGGCCTCGGGCTGGAAGGCATCCGGTTCCAATTGCATTACAGGCAGGAGACCCTGCATGTCCATGTACCCATGATCGGGCGCCATTCTGTGGAAACTGCGTTGCGGGCCGCGGCCGTGGGCCTGGCCGAGGGCCTGACCTGGCAGGAGATCCTGGACGGCCTGCGGGAAGGGCTGACCCAGTTGCGGTTGGTGGCCGCCCGTTCCGCCTCGGGTGCATTGATACTGGACGATACTTACAATGCCTCCCCGGAATCCATGCTGGCCTCGCTGAACCTGCTGCATGAACTCGAGGGATCGCGCAAGATCGCGGTGCTGGGCGATATGCTGGAGCTGGGTCCGTATGAGCGGCAGGGGCACGAAATGGTCGGCTTACGCGCCGCCCAAGTGGCCGACATCTTGATCACCCTGGGACCGCGGGCCCACCTGTACGCAGAGTCCGCCCGCCGTGCCGGGAAGAAGTCCGCCCACATTTTGGAGTTCGAGGCGGCCGAGCCGGTCATCGATTGGCTGCAAAAAAATCTGTCGAAGGATGATGCGGTGCTTCTCAAAGGTTCGCATGGCCTGCGCATGGATAACATCACCGCCGCGCTGGAGGTGCTGTCGTGATGAGGCAGGTTTCCCTGGCTCTCAGCCTGGCAGGCTTGTCGTTCATGATGACCGTCATCTGGGGCGGACCCCTCCTGCGGATCCTGCGTCATTTCAGGATCGGCAAACTGATCCGGGTGGATGAGCCGGGGCATCATGCGGTCAAGATGGGCACGCCCACCATCGGCGGCGTGATGTTCATCGTACCGGTACTGCTCCTGACGGTCCTGCTCAATGCAGTGGCATTGATCGGCTTCACCCAAAGCGGCGTCGGGCGGTCCGTGCTGGTCCCGATGATCGTGATGGTCGGTTATGCGATTCTCGGCACGGTGGACGACTGGGAAGGCATACGCGGCAAGCGCAAGGGCGAAGGAATGCGCGCCCGCACCAAGTTCTTCTTCCAGGTGATCCTGGGCATCGGCACCGCCATCGTGCTGAAATATCTGCTTGGCTCGCCCGATCTGATCGTCCCGGGCGTCCGCGGCGTATTTGATCTGGACTGGTGGTATGTGCCGATCGCCGCCTTTATCATCGTCGGCGCCTCGAACGCGCTCAACTTTACCGACGGATTGGACGGCCTGGCGGGCCTGATCTCCGCGACCGCGTTCGCGGCCTATGCCATGATCGCCTTGAATCAGCACCAGGTCTATCTGGCTCGATTCTGCTTCACGCTGGTGGGTGCGTTATTTGGTTTTCTGTGGTTCAACGTCCATCCCGCCGAACTCTTCATGGGGGATGCCGGTTCGCTCTCGCTGGGCGCGACTCTGGCAGTCGTCGCATTGATGACCGGGCAGTGGGTTATCCTGCCGCTCATTGCGATCATCCCCGTCAGTGAGTTGATCAGCGTGGTCATTCAGATCGCGTATTTTCGAATTACGAAGGGCAAGCGCTTTTTCAAGATGGCACCCATCCATCTGCACTTTGAGCTGCTGGGCTGGAGCGAGACCCAGGTGGTGCAGAGGTTCTGGCTGATCGGTTTGCTCGCCGCAATGGTTGGAGTGGGACTGGCGCTGGTGTGAGATGAAGGATTGGAAAGGCACGCGCATCGTCATTCTGGGAGCGGCCCGGCAGGGCCTGGCTCTGGCGCGCTGGCTGGTCAAACACGAGGCGGTCGTGACCCTCAGCGACCAGCGCCCCGAGGCAGAACTCGCAGCCGCCCGTGCTGCTCTGAGCGGCCTGCCGATTCGATGGGCCCTGGGAGGCCACCCCGTCGAGCTTCTCCAGGAGGCCGATCTGCTGTGTCTTTCAGGCGGGGTTCCGCTCAGCCTGCCCATTGTCCGCGCGGCCCTCCAGCGCGGGATCCCGCTCTCCAACGATACCCAGATCTTCATGGAAGCCGTGCCATGCAAAACGATCGGCATCACCGGCTCGGCCGGAAAGACGACCACCACCACGCTCGTCGGACAAATGGCGAAGGAGGCCTATGGGGATCAGGCGCACGTGGGCGGCAACCTCGGAGATCCATTGATCAATCATGTGGATGAGATGAAATCCAGCGACCTCGCCATCCTTGAGATATCCAGCTTTCAATTGGAGCAGATGAGCGTTTCCCCCAGCGTGGCCTCGGTCTTGAACATTACGCCCAATCATCTGGATCGTCACGGCACGATGGAGGCCTACACCGCCGCCAAAGCCCGCATCCTTGAGTTTCAATCTTCGAAGGAGGCCGCCGTGCTCGGCCGCGATGATCCCGGCGCCTGGAATTTGCGGAACAAGGTCAGGGGCAAACTCCATTCCTTCGGATTCAGCCAAATGGAGGAGACGGCGGAAGGCACGTATTTCAACGACGGGATGCTGTATCTCTACGAGCGGCGGGTGGACATCCCGCTGCTGCCCCGCGACCGGATCCAATTGCGGGGCGCTCACAACGTGAGCAACGTCCTGGCCGCGTTCGCCATCGGCCACGCGGCGGGCTTTCCGATCGATGCCATGCTGAAGGCCGCCGAGGAATTTCGCGGCGTTCCGCATCGCCTTGAATTTGTCGGCGAACGGCGCGGGGCGCGCTGGTACAACGACTCGATCGCCACGGCGCCGGAGCGGACGATGGCCGCCGTCCGTGCGTTCGCGGAGCCGATTGTGCTTTTGCTGGGCGGACGCGACAAGGATCTGCCGTGGGATGCGCTGGCCGACCTTATCCATCGGCGGGTGGATCACGTGGTGCTGTTCGGAGAGGCGGCAGACAAGATCGAGAAGGCCATCAGCTCGGAGCGGTCTGCCCAGAGACCGTTTACGCTGGAGCGGGCCCCCCATCTGCATGAGGCGGTCATCAAAGCCGCGGAGGTGGCGCAGCCCGGTGATATCGTTCTGCTTTCGCCGGGCGGCACCAGCTTCGATGAGTTTAAGGATTTCGAGGAACGAGGAGAGAAATTCCGCGTATGGGTACAGAAACTTTCTTAAGCGGACGTCCATTTGCCGACGAACAGCCGGTCCCCAAAACCGGCACACCGAAGCGCACCGTCGATCTGCCCCTGCTGGTGGTCGTGATCGCCCTGGCGGTCTTCGGACTGATCATGATGTTCTCGGCCTCGTGGGATTATTCGCTGAAGGAATACGGCTCGCCCATGTATATGTTTGAGCACCAGCTGCTCTGGCTGGCGATCGGGATCGCCGCGGCGTTCGGGCTTTCGCGTTTCGATTATCATCACTGGCGCAAGCTGGCCGTCCCCACCCTGGGCCTGACCATCGCTCTGCTGATCACGGTCCTGCTCGCCAATGAAATCCTGCTGGGCTCCAGGCGGTATTTGTTTCAGGGGTCCTTCCAGCCGTCTGAACTGGCGAAAGTGGTTACCATCCTGTATCTATCGGTCTGGCTGTATGCCAAACGCCAGTTCATCCACGACGTGACCTTTGGCTTGTTCCCCCTGAGCGTAATCCTCGGCGTGGTCGGCGGTCTTATTTATCAACAGCCCGACCTGAGCACTGCGGCGATCGTCTTGATGCTGGGCGGGTTGCTGTTCTTTTTGGCAGGGGGCGACCTGAAGCAGATCGCGATCCTGCTCGTGATCGCCATCCTGGTGGGCTGGGCCGTGGTCCGTATCAACCCGACCGGCCATGAGCGCGTGGCCGCATTCCTGGCCGGCCTCAAGGATCCGACCCAGGCCTCCTATCATGTCCAGCGCTCTTTTGAAGCCATCGTCAACGGCGGCTGGTTCGGCGTCGGGATCGGGCGCGGCCAATCCAAACTGACCGGATTGCCGGTGCCGCCCACCGACAGCATCTTCGCGGTGATCGTGGAGGAACTGGGGGTGGCCGGCGCGGCCTTCTTGATCGCTTTATACACGCTCCTGATCTGGCGCGGGCTCGTCATTGCCCGCCGGGCCCCCGACATGCTGGGCACCCTGATCGCATCGGGGCTTGTGATCTCGATCGGCATCCAGGCGGCGATCAACATGTCGGTGATGGTCGGGCTGGTGCCGTTTTCCGGAGATGCCCTGCCCTTTGTCAGCGCCGGCGGATCGAACCTGATCTCCTCGCTCGTATCCATTGGAATATTAATGAACATCTCACGTCAAAGAGGCGAGATGATCCCAGCCTTCAATGAAGAACGGAGAACCTATCGTGCGGCTCTTGATCTGCGCGGGTGGAACCGGCGGCGGCGTGTATCCCGCTCTCGCCGTCCACCGCGCTCTCGTAACCGGCAAGCCTGAATCCGATGCATTGTGGATCGGCGGAGCTGGCGGCATGGAAGAAGAACTCGTGAAACGGGCAGGTATTCCCTTTAAGACGATCCCTGCCGCGGGCCTGCACGGTGTGGGTCCACGCGCCTGGCCGCGCAATGCGGTCATCCTGGTGCGCGGAGTCCGGGCATCCATGAAAATTCTGCGCGAATTTGAACCGGATGTCCTATTCTTCACCGGCGGTTATGTGGCTGGGCCGATGGCCTTCGCCGGAAGAAGGGTCCCGACCCTGCTGTATGTGCCTGATATCGAGCCGGGGCTGGCTTTGAAATCGCTGGCGCGCTTTGCCGATGTGATCACAGTCACTGCCGCAGATTCTCAAAGATATTTTGCCAAAAAAGTGATCCCCACCGGCTATCCGATCCGGGACGAATTGACGGCCTGGAGCGGCGGAGCGGCGCGGGCCGCGCTGAATCTGGACGAAGAGCGGCCGGTCCTGTTGGTCTACGGCGGAAGCCACGGCGCCCGCTCGATTAATGAAGCCATCGTCCCCCAGCTCCCGACGCTGCTGGAATTCACGCAGATCATCCACATCAGCGGGCCGTTGGACTGGGAGGCGGTTCAAATTGCGCGCAGCGGCCTGACTTCCGGGCAGAGAAACCATTATCATGTCTTCCCCTATTTGCACGAGCAGATGGGTGCGGCACTTGCGGCCGCGAACCTCGCGGTCTCGCGGGCGGGCGCCTCCAGCCTGGGTGAGTTCCCGGTCTTTGGTCTGCCGGCCATTCTCGTTCCCTATCCGCACGCCTGGCGCTATCAGAAGGTCAATGCGGATTATCTGGCCGAGCGGGGGGCGGCCGTGATCGTCAAGGATGAAATGCTGAAAAGCGACCTTCTGCCGGTGATCAAGGATCTGCTGGCCAATCCAGCCAAGCATGCGGCCATGAGCAGGGCCATGAAATCGCTGGCCCGCCCGCAGGCCGCGCAGGCCATTGCCAGGCAGATCCTGCAACTAGGAGGAGAACATCCATGATCAGCATCCTTTACGTTTTCTGGATGTATGTGATTCTGTTTGGAGTGATCGGCTGGCTGCGCGGCTGGGTCAAGGAATTAATCGTGGCATTTTCCGTGATCACCGCCCTGGCGGCGAACACGCTCCTGCGTCAATATCTCCCGATCGTCACAAACCTGGACATCAAAAGCAGCGAGCTGTTCTGGATCCGGGTCTCGATTTTGGCGGCCCTGGCCTTCTTCGGTTATCAGACGGTCGGCGTGGTACCTCACCTTGCCTCCAAAGCCACCCGCGAGCGCGTGCAGGAGGCCCTGTTCGGGATGGTGCTCGGGGCATTCAACGGGTACTTGATCGCCGGGACCATATTATTCTATATTGACCAGGCCGGCTATCCCTTCCCGGATGTGATCAGCAAACCCACCGGAAATCTGGTAGCGGCCATCCAAACGCTGATGACGTTCATGCCGCCGCGCTGGCTGGGCGTCCCCTGGGTATATGCGGCGCCCATTATCTGCCTGATCTTTATCGTCGTTGTCTATATCTGAACTGGACCCGGATGACTGTCATGACTCACGTACACCTGATCGGCATCGGCGGAAGCGGACTTTCTGCCATCGCCCGCCTCCTGAAGGAAAGCGGATACAACGTCACCGGTTCTGACCGCGCCCTGACCCCGTTCGCGGCCGATCTGCAGGCGGCCGGCGTGACGATCTACCTCGGACATCACCCGCGCAACATTCAGGGAGCAGACTGGATCGTTCGATCTTCCGCCATTCCCGACGACAACCCGGAGGTGGTGGCTGCCAAACATGCAAACATTCCCGTTTACAAGCGCGCGGATTTCCTCGGAAAGCTGATGACGGATAAGACCGGCGTCGCCGTCGCCGGAACGCACGGCAAGACCACGACCACCGCCATGCTCGCCTTCCTGCTGACGGAACTCGGACGCGATCCCTCGTTCATCGTCGGCGGCGTGCTGGCCAATTACCATGTCAACGCGCGCGCCGGCAAGGGCAACCTCTTCGTGATCGAAGCCGATGAGTATGACCGCATGTTCCTCGGTCTCAAGCCGCGCCTCGAAGTGGTGACCAATCTGGAGCACGATCATCCCGACTGTTATCCGACCTATGAAGATATGGTCTCGGCGTTCGAATCATTTGTGGCCCTGCTGCCCTTGGACGGCACCCTGATCGCGTGCGGAGAAGACAGCGGCGCGCTCGCCCTTCTCAACAAGGCCCGCCGCGAAGGCCGCCATGTCATTGCCTATAGCGTGCAGGCGGATCTGACCCTGAATGCCTCGCAATGGATGCAGGCCCGGGCGCTCAAAGCCAACGAGCAGGGCGGCTTTGCTTTTGAAGCCTCGACCAATATCGGCGAACTCCAGACCATGCATGTCTCGCTTCAAGTGCCAGGGGAGCATAACGTCCGCAATGCCCTGGCGGCCCTGGCCGTGCTGGCCGCGTTGGGCTTACCACTCAAGGAGGCCGCCGCCCGACTCTCCTTTTTCAAAGGCACGGCCCGCCGTTTCGAAGTCAAGGGCGAGAAGCGCGGCACCATTGTCATTGACGATTACGCCCACCACCCGACCGAGATCCGGGCCACGCTGGCCGCGGCGCGCGCCCGCTATCCTCAGCACCGCATCTGGGCGGTGTGGCAGCCTCATACGTATTCACGCACCCAGGCGCTCTTCCAGGATTTCAGCCGCGCCTTTAAGGATGCCGATGAAGTGATCGTTACCGAAATTTATCCAGCGCGCGAACCCAGGCAGGATTTCTCCTCCGCCGAAGTGGTGAGCGCCATGCCGCATCCCTCCGCCCGCTTCATCGCTTCGCTCGAGGCGACCACGGAATATTTGCTCAAGCATCTGCGGCAGAACAGTGTACTGATCGTCCTTTCCGCCGGCGACGCAGATCAGATCAGCACGAAGGTATTGGCCGGACTTTGAAAGTGAGGTGACTCATGGACAGTGACCAGAAGCGAACCTATTCCTCCGAGACCCTGGGCCTGCCGCCATTAAAGATGGTTCTGGTGCATGCCGAGAATGACCGCCAGAATGAAGCCGCCCAGGCGATCCTCGAATCGCCGAAGGCAAGGGAAAAGAGAGAAAAGCAGAAGGTGATCGTGAAATTGATCAAGCACTTGAACGATGAATAAATGATGAAATTTTCTGCCCTGCCCGTTGATGATCTGCTCGCCAAATTCGGCGACAAAGTGCAGGAGAACATATCTCTGGCACCCTTGACCTCCGCGCGCATCGGCGGACCCGCGGATTATTTGATCACGGCAAACTCGTCCGAGGAACTGGCCGAGATGATGACATTGATCTGGCAGGAGGGATTGCCTTATTTCGTGCTGGGCGGCGGTTCGAACATATTGGTCAGCGATGAAGGCGTGCGCGGCATCACGGTATTGAATCGAGCGAAGGCCGTCCGCTTTGAAAACGGAAGCCAGCCCGGGGTCTGGGCGGAATCGGGAGCGGTGTTCAGCAACCTGGCCAACCGCTGCGCCACGAAGGGTCTTTCCGGACTCGAATGGGCGGCTACCGTTCCGGGCACGGTGGGCGGTGCGGTCTACGGCAACGCGGGCGCCTTCGAAGGGGAAATGGCCGGCAATTTGATCTGGGCGGAGATCCTGAGCGAATCGGGCCGCCGACGCTGGTCCGTGGAAGAAATGGCTTACGGTTATCGCTCCAGCGTACTGAAGCGCGACAAGACCAGGGCGGTGGTCCTGGCCGCGGAATTGGGTTTAAAGAACGCGACCAAAGAGGAGGTGTCGGTTAAAATCGGACAACTCAGCGAACGCCGCAAGTCCACGCAGCCGCCCGGCGCCAGCATGGGTTCGATGTTCAAGAACCCGCCCGGCGATTATGCCGGAAGGTTGATCGAAGCCGCGGGATTGAAAGGAACCCGCATCGGCAACGCTGAAATCAGCACGGTGCATGGAAATTTCTTTGTCAACCATGGCAGGACCAAGGCCAGCGATATCCGCGCGCTGATCGAATTAACGCAGCGGACCGTCAAAGGCAAGTATGGTGTTGCGCTCGAGTTGGAGATTGAACTGGTCGGTGCCTGGTGAGTAGCAGCCAATGATGAACAAGAAGAAACTCCACGTGGCAGTGATATTCGGCGGACGCTCGGGCGAACACGAGGTCTCGCTCATGTCGGCGCGCTCGGTCCTATCGGTGCTGGATCCGTCCAGGTATGAGGTGACCCAAATTGGAATCACCCGGGAAGGCAAATGGCTGACCGGCGAGGAGGTGCTTGACAAGTTTGAAAGGGAACGAACCGACGGCCTGGAACAGGTTATCATTTCGCCCGATCCGGCGGAAGCAGGCATCTACGTGCTGCGAGGCAGGCAATTCGTGAAACTGGCCGAAGCCGATGTTTACTTTCCGCTGCTGCATGGAACCTTCGGAGAAGACGGAACAATCCAGGGCTTGTTCGAACTGGCCGATGTGGCTTATGTCGGCGCGGGCGTGGTCGGTTCTGCCGTTGGCATGGACAAGGGAATCTACAAAGACGTGATGCGGACCAACCACATTCCAACCGTTGAATCGATCATTGTGCTGCGCTCCGAGATCGAGCAGGACCTGAACGCCGTCCTGGAGAGGGCGGAGCAGGTCGGCCCTTACCCGATCTTCACCAAGCCCGCCAATCTCGGCTCCTCGGTCGGCGTGACGAAGTGCCGCACGCGTCCGGACCTGCAGGAAGGACTGCTGGAAGCCGCACTCTATGACCGCCGCATATTGATCGAACGCGGCGTGGCCAATGCGCGCGAGATCGAAGTCAGCGTGCTGGGCAATGACGACCCGCGCGCCTCGCTGCCCGGCGAAGTTCTGCCCAGCCGCGAATTCTATTCCTACGAATCCAAGTATCTGGATGGGACCTCCGGCCTGATCATCCCCGCTCCCCTGCCCGGTGAGACGACCGCCTATATTCAGGATCTGG
>Ga0335081_10022062_pt1 | contig 10298 bp, 6 predicted proteins | sample Lox_Sample_35_FD_206713 | JGI IMG/M metagenome (GOLD analysis project Ga0335081, IMG submission 206713) | Soil microbial communities from Loxahatchee National Wildlife Refuge, Florida, United States - Lox_Sample_3.5 | ecosystem: Environmental > Terrestrial > Soil > Wetlands | place: USA: Florida...
CAGGTCATCGCGGACACGGCGCTGTACCTGAACTCCGAGCTGGCGGCCAAGGTGACCGGCGTGACGATCCCGGTCGACGCCGGGCATCTCATCCTGCCCGGCATCAACCCCGCCCCGGTGAAGTAGCCGCCGGGCGTTCTGAAATCAGCCGAACGGGCTCCGGGAAGAGTTTCCGGCCCACCGGGGCCCGTTCGGGGAACCGGTAACAACGGCGCCAGGAACCGCGTCAGGCCGTCCAGTTCGCTGAAAACCCCCGGAAGGGCTTCTCGGCACACGACGTCGCCAGCAGGCGCGAGGCCCTCGCCGGCCCAGCGGTCATCTGCAGGCCATGGCTGCAGGCAGCTACCTGACCATCTCCCATCATATGAACCAGGCCGATACACGGGTCCGCGAAGTGCTGGACCGAGACCACCATCATGTCTGATCCGAACGTGGGCGTAGGGGTCACACCGGCGAGGCGGACGATGCGGCCCTCGGCCTTGGACACGACCTTCTGCGCGACCACCACGACATCGCCGTCGGCGAGAGCGAGACCGTCGGCTTCGGCGGCCCTGGCGATCAGGGCGGCCAGGTCGTCGCCGGGCTGGATGAGCGGTATCCCGGGCAGTGCCCGGAACCGCAGGTCCCAGGTGGTCACAAGACGGCTCCCCGGTCAGCAGGGGAAACGGCGGGAACGAGTCCGCGGGCGAGCGCAGCGCCGGCGGCGTTCCCGCGCTGCCCGGTGCTGCGGGTGCCGTGTGCTGCGGCCTCAAGAGCCCGCAGCACACTACCAAGCAGTGCGTCGCGGTCGTGCCAGTCGCACCGGGGCGGCGCTGCTGGCCCGGGACCGGGCACTGGGCATGCGCGAGGACGCCGGGCGCTGGCAGATCGTGCACCGGGCCACCGGGAGTGCTACGAGCCCCCGGCTGACGAGCCGGCCCCCGCCCGCGCCGACCTGGCCTACGTCGGCCGCCGGCCTTGGGAGGCTCATGGCGTGGCTCCGATGGGGACGGCCATGGCGGCGGCCTCAGCGGCGTCGGCGGGCACCGGGGGCTCGGAGCGGCGCCAGTCGAGCACGCCGAGAATCACCATGGCGACGCCGAAGTAGATGAGCAGGACGGTCAGTGCCTCGGTGGTGCCGTGGCCGTTGAAGTAGATCGTGTGGTGCAGCAGGATGTAGGCGTTGCGGGGCGGCAGGTACGGCCCGAGGTCCCGCCAGAACGTGGGCAGGTACGGTACCCCGGTGGCCCCTCCGGAGGAGGGGTTGCCGAGCAAGATGATCACGATGATTGTCAGCAGCGTGCCCGCGGCCCCGACCAGCTTCTGCAGCACCGCGGCGACGAAGGCGACGGCGGCGGTGATCAGCGAGCAGATGGGCCATACGATCCAGAACTTGCTGCTGGGGAATCCCTGCAGCCAGAAGCACACGATCACGTCGACGGCCAGGCCCGCGACGATCGCGAACCCGGCCAGCGTGGCGGCCCGCCAGCGGCCTGCCGCCTTCCCGGTCGCGGCCATGAGCAGGGTCGAGCTCATGTACCCGCCGATTAGCAGGGGGATCAGCATCAGCCCCTGGACCAGCCCGAACGGGTCCTTGGCGGCCAGCGGGACCGGCGCGTACTGCTGCACGGTGAGCTTCTGGCCGGTGCTCTTGGCCGCATCCTCGAACCGGACCGCCAGGTCCAGCGGCGCCAGGTCGCTGATGGACGGGACCACGATCAGCGTATTGGAGGTGCCGGACGTGATCAGCGCACCCCAGATCTGGGCCTGGTCGATTGCGTTCTTGGCCGCCGATTCGCCCGGGTACTTGGTGACCTTGAGGGAGATGGTCTTCTCGGCCGCGGTCAGGACCGGGGAGGACCCGGTGACGCCGAACGGCATGTCGGTCGCGGCGGGAGCATGCTCGGCGCTCATGTAGGTGGTCGCAAACAGGCATTGCATGATGGCGCAGACGCCCAGCGCCGCGACGATCGCGATCATGGCCCGCCTGCGGCCCGGCGGGCTCGCCGCGGGCTTGCCCGGCGGCAGGCTGGCCTCCGGGCTGGCGTCGGACAGGTCTGCCTGGCGGCGCGCGGCCGCCGCCCGGGCCGGGCGGATCCGGCCCAGGTAGCCGATGACGGCCACCCCCGCCGCTGCGTACAGGAACAAGACGATCAGCGGGGTGGTGATGTCGTTGCCGCCGAAGTAGATCACGTTGCGGATCAGGGAGACCGCGTTCTGCGGCGGCAGGGCCACCCCGATGTTCCGCCAGTACACCGGCAGCAGGTAGGTGCCGGCCCCGCCGGCGGGAGGACCGCCGACGACGATGAACAACGCCGCTACCAGCAAGGTGCCCATCTTCCCGGCCAGTCCCTGGATCGCGGCAGCCGCCAGCACCACCGCCGAGGTGACCAGCCAGAAGCACGGCAGCAGCGGCCAGAAATGGCTGCTGGAGTACGCGCCGATGCCAGGCCCGGCGATCAGGTCGGTGAGCAGCGCGCCGAGAAGGGCGTAGCCGATCAGGATGAGAGCGCGCCACGGCGCCGCCGCGGTGCCGCGGGCCGCCTTGAACACCAGCACCGCGGCCAGGTACCCGCCGATCAGCAGCGGCAGCAGCAGCAGCCCCGTGACGCCGCCGACCGGATCGCTAGGCGGGAACGGCCTGGCCGTCTGGACGGTGACCGGGCGGCCCAGCTTATGCGCCGCGGCCAGGAACGCCGGCTCCAGCTCGGTCTGGGCGAAAAAGCTCTTCGCCGGGACCACGATCAGCGTGTCGCTGGAGCCGCCGGTGACGTACGCGCCGTAGAGCTTGCCCTGGTTGATCGCGGTCATCGCCGCGGACTGGCTCGGATAGTCAGACAAGGCCAGCCCTAGCTTCGATGCCACCGCGGCGACCACCGGCGACGGCGCACCGGCCACGCCAAAGGGCATGTCCCGCGCCACCAGCAGCTGCTGGGCACTGACGAAGCACAGCGCGAACAGAGCCTGCAACACGAGCACGGCGCCCACGGCGCCAGCGACCTTCCGCGTCACAGCGTGCCTGGCCGCTCTGCGAGCCGCCGCTGGTGTGACATCAGTCAGCTGCCTTGCCATCTCTGCACCTCCGGGCCGTGCGGCCGTCAACGGCCTCCCGCGCCATATCACGACCCCACCATGCGCCGCCCGAAGCGGCATCGCCCAAGCTTGGGTATAGGCGACAGGTCTGCCCTAAGAGCGGATATGCCTGGCGGGCCGCACGCCGTCGGCGTCTTGCGGCCGCCGCTGCCGGCCGCGGCTGATCGCACCCACGATGATCTTGATCGCGAGCCCGAGGATGACCAGGTCGGCGATCATCTGCCCGGTGACGACGAGCCGCGCGGCCTCGGCCTTGGCGGTGATGTCGCCGAACCCGACGGTGGAGAACACAGTGACGGTGAAGTACACGCCGTCGGTGTGCGACAGGTGCCCGCCGAAGTTGCTGGCCGACAGCGCGGCCATCACGACATAGGTGCCGGCGAACAGCCGTCAGTGGTCATCGCGATCTTCCAGTGCGGCCTCGATATCGTACCCGAACGCGCCCGCGACGCCGGGGGCGGCGCCGACCATCCGGCCGAGCCCGATCACCGGGGCGATGGCCAGCAGCACGCCGGCGATCTCGTCTTCGGTCGCGCCCGCCGCCAGCGCCTGGCTGCTGCTCCATTCCAGGCAGACCTCCGGCGCCCCGATCGCCGCCAGCACCCCGACCCGCACCAGCGCCGCCGTTTTGGGATCCAGGACCCGGACACCGGGCAGGCCAAGCACGAGCCCGGCCTGATCGCCGACGAATCCTTCATCGACGATCGCCAGCCTGCGCAAAATCTCCTGGTATGTCACCGCCCGGCCCATCGGTCCGCGCTTTCCGCCTACGCCCACTGCATCGCGCCGGGGCGGGCTTCCCTGCCTCTATCGTCGGGATGCAAAGGCGGCCTCGGCATCACCCTGATATGGGTATGTACTGGATGACCCGCAATCGCGGGTGGAGACACCTCGGGTCGGCGGCCTGATAGACCGGGCGGCCTGGCGTCTACCGGGCCAGTTCTTCGAGCGTGCGGCGGCGCTGCCGTTTCCCGAAGATCGTGACCATGGAAGCGGGAGGAGCGCGGCCCGGTATGGTGATCAGCACGATCCAGCCCAGCGGCGCGGCGGCGGTGAAGACCACTCCGCTGAGCAGGACGCCGCCCCAGGCGCCGACGTGACCCTGGCCGGGCTCGTCGCCGCGGTCACGCAGCCGCTGCGGCGCGCAGTGCCGTCGTTCCTCGCGCCCGGGTATTCAGGCCGGTGCGGGCGTGGCTTTAGCCGGTTTCTGGGCGCTTGACCCGATCTGCATTCTCAGCTGATGATGGGACGGCAACCCTCGGAGGTACACGGGCCACTGGCGGGGTCATGGTTGACACGGGCGTGAGGGAGCGACCCGGCCAGGTGGGCGTTGAAGCTAGGCCGGTGTTCGATGCTCTGGTCGGCAAGCTGCGCATTCCCTCGACGCGGCCTGGGTCGGTCCGCCGGACTTCGCTGATTGAGCGGCTGGCGCGGGAAGCCTCCCGTCCGGTCGTGTCGGTGGTCGCTCCGGCGGGTTACGGCAAGACGACGCTGCTGGCGCAGTGGGCGGAGCGCAGCGGCCAAGCTGTGGCGTGGGTGTCGGTGGATGAGCAGGACAACGACCCGAAGGTCCTGCTGGGCTACGTGGCCAGGGCGCTGGATGCGGTGCAGCCAGTCGGCCGGCCGGTGTTCGACGCGCTGGCCTCTCCCGCCAGTTCGGTGCCCGGCTCGGTCGTGCCGCGGCTCGGCAACGCCTTCGCCGCGATGACGGCGCCGGTGCTGCTGATCCTGGATGACTTGCATGTGCTGCACAACTCCGAATGCCGGGCCGCGCTGTCAGCGCTGGCCGGTCACGTGCCGGGCAGCGGGCGCCTGGTGCTGGCTGGGCGGGATCAGCCGCCGGTGCGGGTCGCGCGGCTGCGCGCGGAGGGCAGGATCGCCGAGATCGGCCCCGCGGACCTGGCGCTGACCCGCGAGGAAGCGGCCGTGCTGGTGCGCGACGCCGGGGTGATGCTCGGCGTGGAAGCGCTGACCGACCTGCACCGGCGGACCGAGGGGTGGGCGGTCGGGCTGTACCTGGCGGCGCTGTACCTGCGGGAAGGCGGCTCGCTGCCGGACGCGGCGGCTTCCTTCGGCGGCAGCGACCAGTTCGTGAGCGAATACCTGGAGTCAGAGTTGCTGGCGCAGATCTCGCCTGGGCAGCGGGTGTTCCTGACCCGGGCCGCGGTCCTGGAACGCATGTCCGGGCCGCTGTGTGAGGCGGCGCTGGCCCTGCCCGGATCCGGCGGGACGCTGGCCGAACTGGCCCGGTCGAACATGCTGCTGGTGCCGCTGGATCACCGCGGCGAGTGGTACCGGTACCATCACTTGTTCCGCGACATGCTCCTAGCGGACCTGGAACGCCGCGAGCCCGGACTGGCCCCCGCCCTGCGGCGCCGCGCCGCCGCCTGGTATCTGCAGCAGGACTCGCCTGAGGAGGCACTGGAGTACTCGATCCTGGCCGGGGATGCCGACACTGTCGCCCGCCTGGTGCAAACGCTGTGGAGTCCGGTCTACCGTCAGGGCCGGACCGCCACCCTTCAGCGCTGGTTCAGCTGGCTGGAGGACCGGGGCGGAATCGAGGAATATCCGCTGAACGCCATGAACGCCGCGTTCCTGGCCGAAAAGACAGGGCAGCCGGCCCAGGCCGAGCGGTGGGCCGATGCGGTCGACCGCTGGCAGCATCAGGACGCGGGCCCGCCCGGTGACGCGTACACCGAGGCGATGGCCGCCACGCTCCGGGCCCTCTTGTGCCGCCGCGGGGTGGAGCAGATGCGCGCCGACGCCGACGAGGCCGCGCGGAAGTTCGCGGCGGCCAACTTCGCGGTGACGGTGACTCCGCTCCTGCAGGGAACGGCGCGGGTGCTGTGCGGTGATCCCGACGGTGGCGATGCGTTCTTCTCCGATGCCCTCAGCCTCGAAGAAGAACGCGGTGCCCCCGATATTCTCGCGGTCACGCTGTGTGAACGGTCGCTGGTGGCGATGGCACGCAACCAGTGGAACGATGCCGGGGCCTTTGCCAGCCGCGCCCATGCTCATCTGCGCCAGGCCGGGACCGAGGATTCCTACGCCGCCGCCCTGACCAGCGCGGTGCAAGCCTGTGCCGCCGTGCACCGCGCAGACGTTCCGGCGGCGCGCCGGGAACTGATGAATGCCCTGCGGCTGCGGCCTTTGATGACGTACGCGCATCCGCACTGGGCCGTCCAGCTCCGGATTGCGCTCATCCGCGTTCACCTTGCGCTTGACGACCTGGCCGGGGCCAGGACGATCATGCGGGAGCTCGGTGAGATCCTCAAGCGGCGGCCGGACCTGGGCACCCTGGCCGGCGAAGCCCGGGAGCTCCGGGCCCGGCTCGCCGCCGAGCGGGCCCCCAGTGCTGCCGGAGCCTCCGCCCTGACCGCCGCCGAGCTCCGCCTGCTGCCGATGCTGTCCACCCACCTGCAGATGCACGAGATTGCCGCCGAGATGTACCTATCCCCGCATACGATCAGGGCGCAGGGCAAGTCGGTCTACCGGAAACTGGGCGCCGCCAGCCGCAGCCAGGCCGTCGCCCGGGCCCGGGAGCTCGGCCTCCTCGAGGGCTGAGGTTAGGTGCCGAGCAGGCCGATCGCCGTTGCTCGTTGCACCGCGTCGTTGCGGGAAGAGACACCCAGCTTGCGGTAGATCGACTTGATCTCGGTCTTGACCGTGTGGCTGGAGAGGAACAGCCGCTCCGCGATCCCGTCAGCGGTGAGATGTGTTTGCAGGTAGGGGAGCAGCCGCAGCTCGGCTGGGGTCAGCGGCAGGGTGCCGGCCGGTGTTGAGATCGCACTGGAGGCAAGGACGCTGCGGAAAGCCTTGACCTCATCCCCGAGGGTCCCGAGGGCCGGGCGGTGGGCCAGGATGTCGTCGATCTCGCGCAAGAGCTGGTGGGCCGTCCCCAGGCCGGCGATGGTGAGGTAGACCGTGGCCAGCTGCAGCCGCAGCCGGACGGCATGGTACGGCAGCAGGTAGGTAGCTGACGGGCGCGCCCGCATCGCCTGGGTGAGCTGCCGCTGCGCGTCGTTCGGGTCACCGCGGTGCACGGAAAGCCTGGCGGCCCCGGCGAAGGCCGGAATGGCGAAGACGTGGTCGTGCATCCGGCTTTGTTCGATCGTGGCCAGCGCCATCCCCAGCCGGTCGGCCGCCTCAGCCCACTCGCCGCGATCCATGGCGAGCCACGCGAGCCGGGCTTCGCAGATAACTGTGTTATCAAAGTTGCTCATCGTGACGGCGGCGGCGGACGCTTCGGCGAACAGGCTGCGGGCCTCATCCAGGCGGCCAGTGAGCAGGTGAGCCTCGGCCAGCAACCACAACGCAGTGTCTCGGTACGGGCTCCAGGCCGGCTCCCGGGTCACGGCGAAGGCCGCGTCGGCCGCCATCTGATCTGGGCCGGCCGCACACATGAACGCCCGCAACATGGCGCGGGAGGAGTCGAAGGAGGCCGTGCCATCCGCAGGCACCGGATCGAACGAGGCAGCGTCAACGGCCGCCGCCCACCGCATTGCCCCGGGCGTATCGCCGGTGATCACGCTGGCGAGGCACGCATGTACCGCGAGCGGCGGGTAACGTTCGATGTTCACGTCGCCGATCGCGCGGTACCAGCGCTGCAGCGCTGACACGTGCCCGGCCTGGTAAGTCTGCCGGGCCAGCTTCGTCACCAGCCGTACGGTGCGGTCCCGGTCGGTCGTGAGCAACAGGTGCTCGACGGCCGGCACCGGGGCTCCGCTGGACTCATACCAGTCGGCGGCCCGCTGGTGCAGCGTCATGATGATGTCAGGTTCGGTGCGGCGAAGCTCCCCGAGCAGGAACTCGCGGAACAGGCCGTGATAGCGGTACCACTGCCGCCGCCGGTCGAGCGGAGTCAGGAACAAGCCGTGTGCCTCGATGCGGCGCAATTGTATGGCCGCAGCCGACGACCCGAGGACGGCCTCGCAGAGCGGACCCGAGAGCTGGTCGAGCACGGCCGTGCGCCGCAGGAACCGCTGAATGGCCTTCGGCTGCCGGACCAGGGTCTCCAGGTACAGGTAGTCGGCCACGTACCGGTCGTCACCGGCGACGGTAGCTGCCCGGCCGTGTTCCTCCCTCTCAATCAGGGCGGCGAGGTAGACGCCGACCGGCCAGCCTTCGGTCCGTTCGGCCACCGCTGCCGCCAGCTCAAAGGGCACGCTGACCTGCGCGCGTGAGAAGAGCTGCCGGGCACTGGCCGCATCGAAAGCCAGGTCGCCGGCCCCCAGCTCGAGGGCATCGCCCGAGACCCGAAGCCGCGGCAGGTGAGGCTGCTCGGAACGGCTTGCGGCAGCCAGCTGGGATCCACGGGGAATCGCCGAGATCACCACGCCCAGCACGTCGTGGCAGGCGGGCGACCGCAGCTCATGAAGATCATCCAGCATGAGGACGAACGGCACCGGGCTCGCGCGGAACTCCGCGGCCAGCCGCGGCGCCGCACGGTCCAGCACCGATACGCGGGGCCCGCCGACGTCGTCGGTCAGGTCACGGCTGGCCAGGCCGGCCCGGCAATACGCGGCCGACAGCGCGGTGAGCAGGACCGCGGGATCATCGTCAAACCTGTCCACAGACATCCACGCCACGCGGCGATTCTCGGTGGCCGCCCACTCCGCCAGGAACGTCGACTTGCCGTAACCCGCCGGCGCCGTGACCGCGACGTAGCGGCAGCCGCTCGAACGGGCGGCCTCGATAAGGTCACCGCGGCTCACGGCGTCCGGCCGGGGTGGCGGGACGGAGAACTTGGCGTCGAACAGCGACTGGCTCAGGCCGGGAACCAGCGAGCCCGCTTCGTAAAGATCCAGGTTCACGGCCGGGCCTTCACCTGTCCGTGCCGCAACCCCACGCTCTGCCGTGGTACATACAGACATCGCGTCCTCCCACCAGGACACAGCCACGACCCGCCGATGGCGGTCACCAGCCGCCGTTCTCTTCCGTGATCGCCGGGGGTCAGCTCCTGCCGCCCCTTCCCATGGTCCCTATCGGGGCACCCGGGCGCATAGCCCACCGTGGGCTATTTGCCGGCTGATGGACCCGGCGGCTCGGCGTTTACCGGGCCAGCTCTTCGAGCGTGCGGCGGCGCTGGCGTTTCCCGAAGATCGCGACCATGGAGGCGGGGAGGAGCGCGCCCGGTATGGTGATCAGCAAGATCCAGCCCAGCGGCGCGGCTGCGGTGAAGACCACTCCGCTGAGCAGGACGCCGCCCCAGGCGCCGAGGTGGCCCACGCCGTCGGTCCAGCCGGTGCCCAGCGAGCGCATCCGGGTCGGGTAGTTGCCCGGGATGTACACCCACATACTGAACTGCCACAGCGTGGTGCCGACGGTCGACACGACAAAGAAGGTGACCAGGGCCGGGGTGTTGTGGGTGGCGTAGACGCCCCACCAGCCGCCGGCGAACATGATGGCGCCTGCGAGCTGGGTGTACTTGCGCTCGACCCGTTGGCCGAACAACGCATTGAGCAGGTAGACGGCCGCGGAGGCCGCCGCGGCCCAGGCGGCCAGGGCGAAGATGAAGCCGGCGCTGTAGTGGCGGCTTTCGGCCAGGAACAAGAAACGATAGCCCACGCTGCCGTAAACGATGCCGCCGTAGCCGAGCACCATGACCACGAGCAGCAATACGGTGACGACCACGTACTGCCTGCCGAACGGCGCGAACCATCGTGTCTTCTCCTCGGCCACCACCTGGTGCGGAGTCAGATCCGGCTCGGGCAGCACAGGATGACGCTTTATCACCCGCGCCTCCATCCGCTCCACGATCGCGCGGGCCTGGTCGCGGCGCTCCCGGGCCTCCAGCCAGCGCGGCGACTCAGGCATCCGCCAGAACAGCACCAGCGCCACCACGATGTTCAGCCCGGCCAGCAGCCACAAGTAGCGCCGGTACTGTCCGGGGATCCAGTAGTGCGGGATGAGGCTGGCCAGGACGACAGCGAGCAGGAAGATGGCGAGTACCTGCGCGCCCATGATCACCTTGCTCCGGACCGCCGGCCCCATCATCTCGCTCATGTACACGACGTTGACGGCCAGGTACCCGGCGAAGCCGAGAGTGTCGGCGATCGACAGGGCAACCAGCGCCGGATAGCTGGTCACGTACCCGAATGGCCAGATGAACACCCCGGCCAGCACCGAGGACAGGATCAGTGCCTTGCGCCGGCCGATCCTGTCGGCGAGCCAGCCGATGGCGTAGCCGCCGATCAAGATGCTGATCCCGGTCTCCAGGGCGTACA
>Ga0335081_10022063_pt1 | contig 10298 bp, 6 predicted proteins | sample Lox_Sample_35_FD_206713 | JGI IMG/M metagenome (GOLD analysis project Ga0335081, IMG submission 206713) | Soil microbial communities from Loxahatchee National Wildlife Refuge, Florida, United States - Lox_Sample_3.5 | ecosystem: Environmental > Terrestrial > Soil > Wetlands | place: USA: Florida...
TTTGCGATCTTATATGCCGCCTTGTCTGTGGCAGTCATTCTTACGTGGAGGCATCTTGGTTTTTACAAGCGGAGACTCTCACCGCGACGCAGCGCGAACCTTCTCTTTCTGTGGCGCATGTTTCCCTTGGCGGCCGCCGCCGGGGCAACTCTCTTTCTCGCCGTGCCGTCGTTTGTTTTGCTGGAACCGCGCACCATTCACGAGCCAATCGGCGCATTACCCCTTGGTCTGGGAATAGGCGCTCTCATGATCCTGGTCGGCGGAGGGGCGAACGCATTGCTCTCGCTGGCGCGAGCTTCTCAAGCAATCGCGCGCTGGCAGAGCGGCGGAGTGCCCGTTGAGCAGTCCGGTTCGGTGCCGTTCTTGCGCGTTTCGCAGTCGCTGCCCGCGCCTGTGACCGCGGGAATTCTGTGGCCGAAAGTGCTGCTCTCTCGCGAGGCAGAGCATCTTCTCACTCCGCAGGAGCTAACGACGAGCCTGCGGCATGAATGGGCGCACGTCCGCCGCTACGACAATCTGAGAAAGCTGATCCTGCGCCTCGTAGCATTTCCCGGAATGGCGGAACTGGAAACCTTCTGGCGCGAGTTTTCCGAGATGGCCGCCGACGATGCCGCCGTTTCCAGCGCCTCCGAAGCCCTGGACCTCGCAGCCGCACTGATTAAAATATCGCGCTCACGTCCGCTCCAAGCGCCAGGCGAACTTATTACCGCGCTCGTCCACAGCCCCGCCGCGTCCGTGAACGCGCGGGTAGAGCGGCTAATGACGTGGGGCGAGCGGGCGCAGTTCCCGACCCGCAGATTCGCGCCATGGTACTCGGCCGCCGCTGCCCTTGCGATGGTGGGCGGTGTGGCCTTGATCTATGGCCAACTGCTGGTGATGGTCCACGCGGCGACCGAGTGGCTGGTACGGTAACACTCTCTTCAAATTCCCAGGAAAGCTAAAACGTAACCCGAACGCCCAATTGTGCGGCGAACGGAATGCCAACCGTCGTTCCCGGACCAAAGAAATCTCCCAGCGCTCCGGAAGGGACCAGTAACTGCCTGAAGCTGGTAATGGGCACATAGGTTGTGCAAGCCGGCGGGTCCTGGCAGATGGCGCTTGCATTGGCCAGATTATTGACGGGGTTGGGCAGGGCGGAAATATCGGTCACATAGTTCGCCCCGGGATTATTGCGATTGAAAAGATTGAAGAATTCAGCAAAGGGTCGAATCTCCCATCGATCGCCCACCTTGATCGGGCGGCTGATGCGAAAATCTGCCTGAATAAAGGGAGTGCCGCGAAACTCGTCAAGGGTCGATTCAACTCCGTTAATGACCGCCCGAGTGCCCACCGGCGTGGTCAGCGTTATGGGACGGGCGCTTTCGGCCTGCGTCAGGGTCGTCAGTTCCACCCCGCCGGGCAGATGCAAGGTTCCGGCGAGAACGAAGCGATGGGTGACGTCCTCGCCGGATGGGCCGTAATCTCCGGCCCCGAAAGGATTCAGCGGATCGCAGACGCCATTCACGTAGTCAAAGAGTTCCCCCAGCAGGCAGCCCCAGGTTTCTGCCCGGGAAAGCGTGTAGTTGGCGATTAAATCGAAATGGTGTGTGACATTGCCCTGCGCGTGCAGCATCAGCGCGTTGTAGCTGGAGCGATTGTCGGACTTGAAGAGGTTCAAATCAGGAACCACGCTTGCCTGATCGTCAGCATAGTTCGGGTCGGAGGAAGAAATAAGGGGCGTGAACAGATTCGTGCCGCCCGTGAAACTGTAGCCACGATAGCCGTGGTTACCCTGCTCGTGAGTGTAGTCGGCGCTGAACATCCAATGTTCGTTCAGGGCGTGTTGCATGCCGCCAGTTATATGGATGGCATAGGGTGTCTTGTAGTGGCCGTCGATGAGATTGCCGACTCCTCCGGCCGCATCCCCGGCAACGCACCCGGGGCCAACCGTTGAAGGCGGAGGCCCGCTGACGAAGCTGCAGGAACCAGCGGGAACAGCATTGGTCGAATTCACGCCCTGAAAGGCGGTCGCCCATCCATTTTGTGCGAGATCGTTGTAGAACATGCCGAAGCCGGCTCGGATCACAGTCTTGCCGCTGACGCCCGGAGAATACGCAACTCCAATCCGGGGCCCGAATTGCCTGCGGTAGTCGTGCGGCACGCTGACCGGAATCGCCAGCGCCTGCAGTGTTACAAATGCCGGATTCGCCTCCTGGTTGCGACCGGAGGCGGTGAACAGGCCGAAGGTGGTCTGGTAGCGCAAGCCGTAGTTGACGGTCAGGTGGGGTGTGACGCGCCAGGAATCCTCGGCGTAGAGGCCAAGCCGCTGGACATCCTGGGAAAAACTGCCGTCGCTCGCCGGGGTTGTAGCTGCGCCTGCGGCGTAATCGATGGGAAATTGTCCCGGGTTGGCTAAGTAGAATGTCGGGTCTTCAGGAAAGGTGTAGAGCGTCTCCTGGTTTCCCGGGAACGCGCCGCTCAGCACAGGCTCGTGAATGAAGTTGATTCCGAACTTGAGGGAATGGTCGCGGAACGCATGGCTCAGGTCGTAGCGGAATTGATACTTCTCCTGGTTGCGCAGGGAAGGAAAAAACGTGATCGGGGTGGCGAACTGATTATCGCCATAGGTTTCGAAGCCGGAGACAGTCAGCGAGGTTGCGCTGAATGGGAAGGCCAGGGCGAAGCCGAGCGTAGAGTTGCGCGTCTGCGTCAGATGCAGCTCACTTGCGTCGAAGACGAACGTGCCCAGCCAGGTTGGACTGAAGGTATAGGTATTGCTGAGCACCGTATTCCAGTAGTTGTTGTGGGTGGTCAGGCCCGTCGAAGGCAGCGTGGCTTGCTGCACCAGGGCGTTGTGTGTGAGGTAGCTGTCCTCGGAAGTGCGCAGAAACCACTGCGATTTTGGGGATTGCGCCCAATCGAAGCGTAGCGATCCGATATGGTCGCGGAAAGGAATGGGTACGTTGCCGGGAACCGCGATCGAGCTGACGCCGGGAATGAGGCCGTCAGAAGCGAGCTGCGCAAGGGCATTGAACTGCTGCGTACTGCGGGGGCTGTAAGCGATGCTGGCATTCTCGTGGACATATTCAAGAGAGGCAAAGAACCAAAGTTTGTCTCTGACAATGGGTCCACCCAGTGTGCCGACATAGTTCTGGCGCGAAAACGGCTGCTTGGGATTGTTCACGCACGCGCCGTTGGCGCAGGTCTGCGCCGGATTTTCGATGGGGAAGCGCGCGTTGAGAGAAGCAGCCCGGTCATAGAAGGCTCCGCTCCCATGCCATTGGTTGGTTCCGCTTTTTGTAATGATAAGTACCGACCCCGCGGTCGTGCCGCCGGTATCGGCGTCTTCCTGAGCCGTGCGCACCGCGAACTCCTGAATCGCGTCAGGCGAAAAATTTTGCAGGAAGCCGCCGATCCAGTCGTCCGAATTGTCGCCCCCGTCGACCGAGAGTTCGTTGTTAAGGCCGGAGCTGCCGCCTGTGGAGACCGCGGTGATGCGAGCCTTGGTCGGATCGGATGGCTCGACCGGTTCGGTTCCGGGAGCAAGGTAAGCGATGTTTGCGAAGCTTCGAGCAGCCAGAGGCAGGGTTTCCAGATCGCGGCTAGTGATGACACTCTGATGAACTGCACTGGCCAGGTCGATAGGCTCGGTTGTGATGGACGAGGCAGATCCTCTCACCTGAACGGTCGTTGACGCCGCCGCAGGTTTCAACATGACTTCGATATCGCGAACGGTACTGACCACAACGGAAACGTTTGCCTGCGCCGGCGTAAATCCTCGTGCAATCACCTTGACGGTGTAATCACCCGGTGGAAGATCGTCGATGCGAAATTCGCCACGATCTTCCGTGACCGCCTGGCGCTGTAACGAGGAACCGACCTGCTGCAGCAGGACTTTCGCCGATGCAATTCGCGCGCCCGTAAGGTCCTGCACCGAGCCGCGCAGCGATCCACTGGCCGTCTGCGCCTGAACGGACGCAGCCAGCAGGATGATGGAAACCACCGAAGCTATCTGCCCGCCAAATCTCCTTGCCAACCGCTGCGCCCTCACGATTCAGCCTTGAGAACTCCTGGAGATTAGCTGGCAGGAAAAGTTACTACCAGAGATCGTAGGTCGGTGTAATCCAATCTGAAACGCAGCGGCCAGAACGAGCAATTCACGCATCCCGCGAGGACTGAAATGAAACCAGCGTTTCAGTCGGACCAGGGCTGCGGCTTGCGGTCCCAGCGATGTTTTTTCAGTTCGGCAAGGAGGGGGGCATCGAGCGGCCCGGCGTCGCTCGTGGCAATGTTTTCCCGCACATGCGAAGCCGTTCGCATACCCACGATGGTCGTAGCGACAGCCGGGTGGGAGAGAATGAAGCGCAGCGCCATGACGGGCAAGGTCATCCCCGTGGGTACGATCTCTTTCAGCTTATCGACGCGTTCGATCGTGTTGGCGAGATTCTCCGGGCCGAAGTAGAGAGCGCGCCAGTCATCTTTGGGAAAGCGCGTTTGCAGCGTCATCTTGCCGCCGAGGCTGCCTTCATCGAGCGGAACCCGGGCAATCACGCCCACATTGAGCTCCTGGCACACAGGAAACAACTCGTCTTCCGGAGCTTGGTCAAAGATGTTGTAGATCACCTGCACCGCGTCGACCAGGCCAGTTCGCAGCGCTTTGATTCCGTTTTCCGGTTCCCAGCGATTCAGGCTGAGGCCGAAGTAGCGAATCCATCCTCCATCTTTCAGTTTCTCAAGCGTAGAGCGGAATTCCGGTTCGTCGGTCCAGCCATCGTCCCACACATGGAATTGCAGCAGGTCAATGGAGTCGGTACGGAGCTTTTTGCGAATCAGATCGGCGTATTTGAGGACGTGCGCGGCGGGAAAAACATCGCGGTACTTGTACTTCGGCAGCGCCGGCCATTGCCCGTTGGCGGGCGGAATCTTGGATGCGGCGTAAAGCCGTTTGCCGGAATTGCGAGCGATGATCTCGCCCAGCAGGCCGTCACTCTTGCCCTCGCCATAAGCCCACGCGGTGTCGAAGAAGTTACAGCCCAAATCGACCGCCAGTTGCAGAGACTCGAGCGATTGCCGGTCATCCGAACCGCTCCAGCCGCTCATGCCCCACAAACCGTGCGCGATTTCGCTGACCTGAAAACCAGTTCGTCCTAACTTGCGATATTTCATCAATGCGATCCTGCGATAAATGAACTGAGTCACCCATCCTAGCAGTTTCGGCGGCTGCCGCCGGAGATGTAAAATGTTCTTGCAGATTTTTCGATGCAAAGCATTGAAATTTAATGCCGCCGGGACCGCTTTAACGGTGCTGTAATGGAAGGAGCTCATAAAGAGAGACTCTGATCATACGGATGAAGGAGTTCTTGCCATGGATCGCGAACATTGCGGCGAAGAGTTCAAGGGGAAGGACGAGCCGACAAAGCAGTCTCGCCTACTCGACGAGAAGATTTCCGACCAGACTGGGACGGAAGCGAACGCCGACAGCGCTCTGGCGCCGGCCGGCCTCGACAACCCATTCTGGAATTAACTCGTGACACAGTTCGACCCAGCAGCCCGCCATGCTTCCGCGGCGGGCTTTTTTTTGCATCATGTTTCCTCTTCTCGTAAATAGCTTCGCCGCGATCGTTTCGTTGTTGTCCATAATTGTTTCTCCCTGATGAAAAATCGGCCCTTTCACGACTTTTGCGCCGGCACTGGGTTTTCTTGAGCCGAGACCGAGTTTCAACCCATCTCAACGAAAACAAACTGTGAGGTAGCATGTCTTCATTCCGCTCTTATTCCCGCCAAGTTTATTTGCATGTTTGGAACGCGGCGGCCGTCGCCGGACTGGCATCGCTGTTGCTCGCAGCGCCTTGTGCCTCGGCGCAGTTTTCCCGAAGCACCAACGGTGATGTTTACCCCAAGCTCGCGGCTGACGGCGTTACTTCCGATGATGTTTCGCTGGCGGCTGCGGCTGCCGCCTGCGATGCCGCCGGGAGCAGGCTGGTTCTTCCCGCTGGACAGATCCTGCTGACTGGAGCGGCAACGGTCACGCTCAATCACTGCGCGATGAGCGGCGTCGGCGCGCCGGCAGGCGATAACAGCGGCACTTATGGCACGACCATTCTGCTGACCAGCCAAAGCGTCCCGCCGTTCATTCTCGAAACCGGCTGGCAGGTTTCCGGAATCAACTTCTATTGGCCGAATCAGAGCACGGGAAAAACTCCCTACCCGCCGTTGTTCAGTGATGGAGGCAAGGGCCACGGCTTCAACCATGGCGTCATCCAGAACATCGTCATCGTTAACGCCTACGACGGCATGACGACAACTCCTGGCGGCGGCTCAGGAGATGTGAAGATTTCTAACTCGACGATGTGGGCTTTCCATCATCTGTTTAGTCTCACCAACACAGGAGACAGCTGGGCGTTCAGCAACAACCGTTTCACTCCCGGTCCGTTATTGAATACCTGCAGTTTCTCCGCAGCTTGTGAGGCAGCCGTCAACGAGGCCAATCACATCAATGCCATTTTCCACATTACCGCTGGAGGCACAGTGACCATCGTCGTGACCAACAGTGAAACTTTTTCCTGGCGTTACGGAATTCTGATCGACAAAGGAGCGGTGCTGGGCGGGTCGATATTTGATGTTGCCTGGGATGGAATGGGCACGCTGATCGACTCCAGTTCCGGCGGAATTTACGCGTTTCAGAATAACTTCACCGGTTCGATGTCGGAGTGCGGCATCGCGGTATTCGGAGGCGATTCTCCGACGGGCAACACACCCTGCTTCAATCTCGGAGTCAACAGCGGACTGTTCATTTACGACTTTCGCACCGACGGAAGCATCGGCAGCTGGCTGGTGGGCGTAGGCAATAATACCGTGGAAATCAATAACGTCGATATTGCCAGCATCGGCGGGGCAAACGACGGCGGCAATTACTATATCGTGCACTTCCTCACCCCGACGAACTCGCTAATCGTGCGAAACAGCCAGCTGGGCGGCTTACCGAACAACGCGCACGTCCACGGAATCAACATTGGCACAAATACAATGGGCAGCACGATCATCCAGAACTGTATATTCAGCTTCATGAATGACTCCATCACCGGGGTCACGAACAACCGGGCTGTCGTGAGCGGGAATACGTCATTCAGCACCAACCCTTCGGGCAGGAGTGTGGATCTTAGAGGCACGGGTAGCATGGTTTATGTCGGGAACTTCTGGGATGTGCCGCCCACCGCCCTGCTGCCGATCATTTCAAACTAGAAACGAAAAATTAAGGCATTTCGCGGTTGAAGTCGTGATGGGTGCTCGGCCAGTTGGCTCTGGAAGGAGAAATTAGCCGCCGCGCGATCAGTCAATCGTCGCAATAAGTTGGAAGCCCGGTTCTCTCGGTGTCAGGGCAGGATGGGAAGGCAGAGACAGGGCTTGATGCAAAAATCCAGCGCGGCCATTTTTTCAAGGGCGGGGTGAAGCTGCGAGTCGCGGCAAGGCTCCAGCGTGATGACAAAGGGGAGCGCAGCCTTCGCAAAGCCCGGTTTTTGCAGCACGGCATCAATGTTAAGCTCATGATCCGAAAGGATTTCGGCTAGCCTGGCGATGATGCCGGGACGATCGCGAACCAAGAACCGCAGATACCAGGGAGTCTCGAAGTCGCAACTGATTTTCGGCTCAAGAAATTGTTGCGGCCAGTGGGAGCGAACACCGGCCGAGAGGCTTTCCGCGACGAACATAAGATCGGAGACAACCGCGACCGCGGTGGGATCTCCGCCCGCGCCTGGGCCAAGGAAGGCCATGTCGCCGGCATACAGGCCGGAAGTGACCACCAGATTCAGATTTCTCTGCACACGCCCGAAAGGCGAAGCCGCAGGGACCAGGCTCGGACCGACCTCCGCGAACAAGATGTCGTGTTTCAGGTCAGCACGAGAAATCTGGCGGATGGTGCAGCCGAGCTCGGCGGCATAGTCGAAGTCGAGAGCGTCGACACCGCGAATGGTGCGGGCGCGAATGGTTTCGGGAGCGACGCGGGTTTGCAGTCCGGCGAGAGCGAGGATGGCGAGCTTGGCGCGGGCATCACCGCCATCGAGATCTTCGGAGGCGTCGGCTTCGGCGTAGCCGCGGGCCTGCGCTTCTTCGAGCGCCTCGCTGAAGGGAATGCGGGCGCTCTCGATACGGCTGAGAATGTAGTTGCAGGTTCCGTTCAGGATGCCGGAGATGCCATGCAGGCGATCGCCACAGAGGCCGGTGCGCAACGCGGGAAGGACAGGAACTCCTCCGGCCACCGAAGCGCCGAACTCGAGCCGGCAGCTGCAGGCGCGCGCCAGTTGCAGAAGGTCCGGGCCATCGCGCGCGATGAGCTGCTTGTTGGCGGTGACGACGGATTTGCCCGCTTTCAGCGCGTCGCGCACCAGATCTCCTGCGGGGTGCAGGCCACCAATCAGTTCGACGACGATATCGGCGGCGGAATCCAACACCGCGTGGAAGTCTTCGGTCCAGAGCACATCCTTGGGAACCCAGGGCTGCTTTTTGCGCTCGACATTGCGATTGCAGATTTGCGTGAGGCGGAGGGGACCCTCGGGGCTGGCGCAGAGAATCTTCGCCACAGAGCGGCCCACCGTTCCGAAGCCGACCAGGGCAACGCGGCATGGCGAGGCAGGGCCGCGGCTCTCCGGTGCTTTGGGCAGGCTCGCGGTTTGGCTGGATCGAGTTTTCGGCAAAGCTTTCATGGTGGGCAAATGTGATCTTCATCATACGGGGAGTGGCAGTTCTCGCGAAATGGGAACTACATTTTGCCGCGATACCGCCCTGCGAGGAATTTCTTCAGATGGGAAAGAGGGCGCTGCGGTGCAACCCTCCGGCATCAAAGTTGGTAATATGATGCGTTCCTGCCCGCGAGCGGAGAGTGGCGCGGGCGGGCAGTCATAAGCGGACAGTTCGAAGCCAGCGCCTTTCGTCTTTCCATGCCGGGCGCTACGGTCCGCCACCATGCCCGGTTTGGGAGGAGAATGGATGAGTGGAAAGTTCGCGATGGTTCGCGTGTTGTTGCTGGCTGGCCTAACGACGATCGGGATAATGGGATACGCTCAGCAACCCGCGAATGTACAAGGGGCGAGTGACGCGCCCGCGACCCAGGCTACTGCGGGCCAGCAATCCGACAGCGCGCAGGAGAATCCGCAGGAGGAATCTTCTTCACGGCGAAGAACCCGGCCTCGCGACTACAGCAAATGGACTTTCAACGTTGGTGGCGGGGCAAACTTGCCCCGCGGAACAAGCGATACGTTCATCAAGAGCGGCGGGCTTCTCGGAACGGCTGGGGTGGCGCGCAACACGAGCAAGTATCTTGGCCTGCGGCTCGACATCTTCGGGATGAATTTTCCCTTACGGGATTCTGCGTTGTTAATGGCTTCCGCGCCGGGAGGGCGAAGCGCACTGTATGGGTTGACACTGGGCCCGGTCATCAACATCCCGGTCACAAGAAAATACAGTGGATATGTGGTAATTGGCGCGGCGTTTTATCATCGTGACGGGAAATTGGACTCCTCGACGGCGCTGCCGGGCTCGGCGTGCAATCCTTTCTGGGTGTGGTGGGGCCGGTGCAACAATACCAGCATTCCTTTGAACGGAAACTTTCTCAAATCAAGCCAGAATGCATTTGGACTGGACTTTGGCGGAGGAGTGGCGCGCAACGTACACGGCAACATCGAAATCTATGCTGAGTACCGCCTGATGCACGGGTCGCACAACAACATCACGACCGATACCAGGCCAATCATGGTAGGAGTGCGCTGGTAGCGCTACTCGGGGTTGGTGCGATAACTCCAGAGTTCGGCGGTTCCCCGCTGCAGTTGTACAAAGGAGGAGGCGGGCGTTGGTTGGGCGATGGCCGCCCCGGAGTTGGCCTTTTGCAGGGCCACTTCCACGAGATGATGCGCCGGAGCGAGCGAGCAGGCGGGATCGGTCGCGGCCGCGTCTTGCGCAAGCAGGAAGGCCTGGCAGCGGCATCCGCCGAAATCCTCTCCGCGGCGGTCGCAAGATCGGCAGGGCTCCGGCATCCATTCTTCGCCGCGAAATTTCTCGAATGACGACGATCCCCGCCAGATGGATTCCAGAGACTTCTCACCGACGTTTTCAAACTGCAGGCCGGGAATCACTTCGGCCGCGTGGCAAGGCAGGGCCTTGCCGGCAGGATTGATCAGCATCAACTGGCGACCCCAGCCGCCCATACAAGCCTTGGGATAACGGGCGTAGTAATCGGGAACCACCGAGTCGAGGCGAATGCGCCCGGACATGCGCTTTTCGGCGGCGGCCACCACTTCTACGGCTTTTTCCAGTTGGGCGCGGGT
>Ga0335081_10022064_pt1 | contig 10297 bp, 6 predicted proteins | sample Lox_Sample_35_FD_206713 | JGI IMG/M metagenome (GOLD analysis project Ga0335081, IMG submission 206713) | Soil microbial communities from Loxahatchee National Wildlife Refuge, Florida, United States - Lox_Sample_3.5 | ecosystem: Environmental > Terrestrial > Soil > Wetlands | place: USA: Florida...
TGAGCAGCGCCGCTCCGTCGCCGCCTTTGGGAAACGTCGCCGCGGCATACCCCAGCCCTGCCCTGGGAAGCTGCTCGACGGAAAAATCCGCCGCGAGCGCCTTGCCATCCGGAACCAGCGCATAGAGGCTACCCCGCTCGCTGCTGAGGACGTCTGCCAGCACCTGGGCCGCGGCTGAGTCCGGACTGTCAGACCCGGGCAGACGGTAGGCGAGCACGGCCATGCCGTACGGCAGATCGGTGTCGAGGCGGAGCGAGGCGGCCTGCACGGGTTCGAGGCGGATGGCGGGACGATCGGGCAGCGTCCGGGCCGGAATCTTCTCAAACAACGTCCTGACGGTGGCCAACGCCTGTTGCGGTTGCACGTCGCCCACGATTACCACAATCGCGTTGTTGGGCGCGTACCAGGCGGCGTGAAATTTCCCGAGCATCGCGCCGGTGGTCTTGTCAAACGAGGATCGGCTGCCGAGCGCATCGTGGGCATAGGGCGTCCCCTTGTACAAGGCCTCGAGCAGTTTCGTGTAGAAGACATATTCGGGATTGGACAGATCCTGAGCCACCTCCTGCTCAATCGCGCCCCGTTCCTGCTCCCACAATTTCTCATCATCCAGAACGGCCTGCATGCGAATCGCTTCGATATGGAGCGCCACATCCAGGTCGTCCGCGGGAACGGTGAAATAGTACTGGGTCACCGTCTGCTGGGTGTCGGCGTCGAACTGCCCTCCCATGGAGGCGGTGAGCACGGCCAATTGCTCGGCTGAAAGATTCGGGCTGCCGCGGAACATCATGTGCTCCTGGGCATGCGCCATGCCGGGAAATCCGGCAGGCGCCTCGTTCGAGCCGACCAGATAGTTGACCACGGTGGTGACGACCGGGGCCAGCGTATTGCGGACGATCACAACCCGCAATCCGTTCTGAAGCGTGGCCCGCAGCACGCTCGCCTCCTGGCCCGTCGGCTGATCGATCGCCCGGGCACCGGCCGTCCATGCCATCGTCATCGTCAGCCCCGCCATGAGCGCGAGGATCCGGAGCAGATGCGGACGGGGACCGATCACGCAACGGCCCCTGCGCGGGTCCGCCGCCTAGTTTCCATGATCCGACTTGATGACCGTTCGCAAAATCGACTTCGCCCTCGCCCACGCCGCGTCGCGGGCCTTTTTAACGGCGGCCGTTGCGGCCGGATTGTCCCCCTCCCGCATGAAGGCGTGGCCCGCCCCGTCATAGATCACGACCTCGTATAGCTTGCCCAGCCGCGCCATCTGCTCGCGGGTTTTCGGAATAGTCGCGTCGATTCGTTCGTCCAGGCCGCCGTAGAATCCATAGACCGGCGCCGAGATCGCCCGGAGGCTCGCCTCATCCGTCGGGGCTGGTCCGTAGAAGACCAGCGCGGCCGACAGTCCCGGCGCCGTCGCGGCGAATCTGAAGGCCTGTCCCCCGCCCCAGCAAAAGCCGATCACCGCAGTCCGGCCGTCGGACGCGGGCAGCGCGGCGACATAGTTCTGCACCGCCAGCAGATCCCGGATGATCTGATCGGGGTTGAGATCATAGATCGCTTTCCTGGCCTGGTCGGCGTCGGCAAAATCGGTCGTCCGGTGATGCGAGGCGTCGAACCCGGAGAGCAGGTCGGGCGCGATCGCCACATAACCGGCTGCCGCGAGTTGATCGGCCGCGCTCCTGACCCAGTCGGTCAGCCCCTGGTTCTCATGGATGACGATCACGGCAAGACTTTTCTTCGCCGTCTCCGGATAGACCACAAAGGCCTGAACGGTCCGGCCGCCGGAGGGAATCTTCACCCACTCATGATGGCGCGGCGAGCGATCCATCTGTGCGCGCGCAAATTCCTGCGCCCGGGCCGGCGGCGTGGAGAGCAAGATCAACACCATGATGGCGGTAGCCGCACAGGCATTCATCACCTTGTGTATACCGAAAGACACCGGGCCGATGCAAGGCGGACCGGCGAGAGCCTACCGAGGCGTCCCCGCAGAGGGACGGAGTCCCTTCTTCGCGCCGTGCCGCGACGGCGCGCCTTGACACCCTTTTCGCGCTCCGTGGATAATGAGCGTGAGATCGGGAGGCGCCGTGTCCTACACGCTGACGGTCACCCCAAAACCCGCCTATCTGCACTTCGTCGTCACCGGCGAAAACAGTCTGGAGAACGTCACGCGCTATCTGGCCGACATCCAACGGGAATGCGCGGCCCGGCACTGCTTCAGGGCGTTGATTGAAGAGCGGCTTGTGGGGCCCCGCCTGGGGGTGATGGACATCTTTCAAATTGCGTCGGATGGAAGCCACCGCGCCCAGGCTCCTTTCAAGGCGATCGCCTACGTCGATGTGAATGCCGAAGGGGATCTGATGAAGTTTGCCGAGACCGTGGCGGTCAACCGCGCCCTGCCTGTCAGAGTCTTTCCCTCCGTCGCCGAAGCCGAGCATTGGCTGCGGGGCGGCGAACGCTGACCCCGTCGGCGGCACATCGCGTCTCGCGTCTGCGCGGTCACATGCCGCGATCTCCATTTCGGGCTTATGACCCCATGCGGTCTGTCTGGCGGCGTGCGCGCTAGGCCGCCAAGCGATCCGCCGCCAGATTCGCCAGCCAGTGGTTCACCGCATTCCAGTTGATATTCGACTGAAAGCTCTCGATGTAGACCTGCTTGTTCGACGGCGAGTAGTCAAGCATATAGGCATGTTCCCACATGTCCATCACCAGCAAGGGCTTGAACGAAGGAGGAACCCCCTGGTCGTGCAGCGCGATCCAGTGGTTGGACAATCCGCCGGTGACCGGATCTTGATAGAGCACGGCCCACCCCACTCCCCGCATGTTTCCGACCGACGTGAAATCGGCCATCCACTCCGGAAAGCTCCCGAAACACTCATTGATGGCACGCCTCAACTCCTTCGAGGGCTCACCCGCCCCCTTGGGGGCGAGGGCAAGAAAATAGTACTCGTGCAGAATCATGCCCCCGTACTCGAAGCCCAGATGGCGTTTCAGCTCCGAATAGGCGGGATTGGCCGACAAGGCCTGCTTCTTGTGAATCATTTCAGCAAGTTGTTCGCTGAGCAGATTGGTGTGTTTGACGTAGCCCTTGTAGAGCGCGTAGTGCATGTCCAGCGTTCTATCGGAAATCCCTGTGAGCCCCAACAGGTGGAAATCCTTCGGCGCATACGTTTGTCTGATGGTCATCTTCGCCCCTTTCGTCCCGAAACAGCCCCCCGGGTCGTGCCGAAATTCATTCGCACACATGAAGCTGGCTGGTCCGCAGGCAATCGGTGTGTCGGATTAAAAGTTGGGTTCGACGTTGTGATTGGCGCACACTTTGCGCGCCTTCAGCAGCGTCACAAATGGATTCGAGGAGATCTTCACGAACCGCGAGGCGCGGTTCGACTCCTTGCAGATCACGGGCGATGAGCCCCTGACCAGCGCCTCCGGCGGGATCCGGTACAAATCGCCCGTCTCCAGATCGACATAGGCGCCGGGATCGTCGATCTGTTCCCAGGTCACCTGGGTGAGGACATCCCTGTGTTCGAGTTGTGCCGACGTATGTGCTTCCATCTCTGCCTCCTTCCGGTTTTGCGGCCTGCGGAACCAACCAGCTTCAGTGGTCTTGCGTCATGTGATAGTCCGTGTCTTGTGCAATGGGCGTACCAAACCATTCTCAAACCGTCCAATGAACTGTGCCGCCGATAACACGCGGGAGGAACGCCGGGGAAGGAATTTCAATGGGCCGACAGACCCGCCTTCTGGACCGGCAATGCCGAATGATAAGGAGCAACGGCCCGATGTAAATCCTGTTCATGAAGCCTGACCGGAGGCACCGGGAGGTCTCCTCCACGGCCGATCACCACGATCGTGAAGCCCTCATCCCGGCTCCTGCCGCGGCCGTGGAGTCATCTACAATCACCCACGGCTCCGGTCCAAATCGAGCTGGCGTAAGCCACAACGATCCGGGGACACATTATTGGCGTTGTCCCGACATCCTCCCTTTCATCGAGAGGAGAGCGGCGGTGTTCCATCCGCCGCCCAATGCCTTGATCAGCAGAACGCTCGCGGACATCCGGCCGGCCATTATTGAAACAGCGGACCGTTCATTGTTCAATTCGATAGTCTGAGCCGTGACTACATTGAGATAACTGATGATTCCAGCCTTGTATTGATCAATGGTCAGGGTCACGGACTGCCCTGCGGCCTTGACCGCTTCATCCTGGATCTTGGCCTCCTCCTCCAATATGCGGAGTGCGGCCAGATTGTCCTCCACTTCCTGAAATGCGGTGAGCACGTTCTGACGGTAGCCCGCCACCGTCGCGTCATAGGCCGCGCGGGCTTGATCGGTCTGCGCCCCCCGCAGGCCTCCATCGATCACCGTTTCAGAAATCGACGGACCGATCGACCAGAAGCGCATGGGCCATGTCAGCCAGTCTGACCAGCTTGAGCTCTGAAATCCTCCGGACGCATTCAACGTAATCGTGGGGAAATAGGCCGCCACGGCGACGCCGATCTGTGCGTTGGCCGCCGCAACGAGCCGCTCGGCCGCGGCGATATCGGGTCGGCGTTCAAGCAGCTCGGACGGGATGCCGATCGGGATCACGGGCGGCACGGCCATCAGCGGCGCGCCGGCCAGGGAAAAACTCGATGCGGGCGTGCCGATGAGCAGCGCGATGGCATGCTCCGTCTGCGCTCGTTGAACGCCGACATCGATGGCCTGGGCCTGAGTGGTCTGGAGCTGGGTTTCCGCCTGGAGCACGTCCGATTTCGACGCCACACCGCTGTGGAATCGATCGCGCGTCAATTCCAACGTTTTCTGGTACGCCACGACCGTTGAATCCAGCAATTGCTTCTGGGCGTCGAGCGCGCGCAGTTGGAAATAATCCTGCGCCAGGTCGGACTGGGCGCTCAGGCGCGTCGATTCGAGATCCGCCGCGCTGGCCTGCGCGTTGGCCCGGCCGGCCTCCACCGTGCGGCGGATCCGGCCCCACACATCCGCCTCCCAGGTGAAATCCGCCGGCAACAGATAGTTCGAGGTGGGAACGGACTGGTCGGACGGGGCATGGGAACGGGTCACGGCGGCGCCCACCGTCACGGTCGGAAAATAGGCCGACCGGGCCGCACGCACCAGCGCGCGGGCCTCGCGGTATTGCGCTTCAGCCTGGATGATATTCTGGTTGGAGATCGAAACCCGCGCTTCAAGCGCATTCAATTGCGGATCGTTGAACAGCCGCCACCATTCGTCACGGACCCGGTCATCGCCCGGCCGGGCTTGTTTCCATTCCGCCGCCTCTTTGAATGCGGCCGGCGTGTCCACTTGAGGACGGACGTAATTGGGTCCGACAGTGCACGCCGCCAGCGCACCCGCCATGCCGACCGCCGTCATTGTCAAAAGCCGGCACCGCATCACGCCACGCCGCAACACGGCTGTTGCCCGCCGCGCGTCCATGTCATTCCACCCCGTTTGATCCCGTGCGTTGCGGCGCCTGGCCTGGGACTGTCTCTTCATCACGGACGCTCAGAACGCGCAGACACCACAGTCGAAAACGGTCGAGATACAGGTAGACGACCGGCGTCGTATAGAGGGTCAACAACTGACTAACCACCAGGCCCCCCACAATGGATATCCCGAGCGGACGACGCAGCTCCGCGCCCTCCCCGAATCCGACGGCCAGGGGGACCGCCCCCAGGAGCGCGGCCATGGTCGTCATCATAATCGGACGAAACCGCAGCACGCAGGCCTCAAAGATCGCCTGCTCCGGACGCAATCCCCTTCTGCGCTCGGCGTCAAGCGCGAAATCAATCATCATGATGGCGTTCTTCTTGACAATGCCGATCAGCAAAATGACGCCGATCAGGGCGATGACGCTGAACGCTGTGTGAAACGCCAGCAGTGCGAGGATCGCGCCGACGCCGGCGGACGGCAGCGTGGACAGGATGGTGAGCGGGTGCACATAGCTTTCATAGAGGATCCCCAGGACGATGTAGACCGACAACAACGCCGCGAGAATCAACCACGGCTGACTCTTCATCGAGGACTGGAACGCGCGTGCCGTGCCCTGAAAGCTGCCGTGTATGGAAGTTGGCACACCGATGCGGTCGAGCGTGTCCTCGACCGCTTTGGTGGCCGCTGACAGCGACACGCCGAGCGGCAGATTGAACGAAATCGTGGTCGCCACGAACTGCCCCTGGTGGTTCACGCCGAGCGGCGTGCTCGTGGGCTCGTAATGCGCGAAGGCCGACAATGGCACCTGCACTCCGCCGGGCGTGTTGACGTACACACTGTTCAGGGTCGAGGGGCTCTGCCAGTACCGCGGCGCGGCCTCCATCACCACGCGGTACTGATTCAAGGCGTTGTAAATCGTTGACACCTGGCGCTGGCCGAATGTGTCGTTCAGCGTCGCATCGATCAGATTCTGAGTCACGCCCAGGCGCGAAGCGGTGTCGCGATCGATGACCAGCGTGGTTTGCAGGCCCTTGTCCTGCTGATCCGTGTTCACGTCGGCCAGCTCGGGGAGCTGGCTCAGGGCATGGACAATACGAGGCCCCCAGGCGCGCAGCTCGGCCAGGTCGTCAGCCTGGAGCGTGTATTCGTACTGGGCATTGCTCTGACGTCCGCCCATGCGGATGTCCTGGGCCGCCTGCAGGTACAGGCTCGCGCCCGGCTCGTGGGCGAGCTTGCCGCGAAGCCGCGCGATGACCTGGTCGACGGAGAGTTTGCGCTCGGCCAGCGGCTTAAGCGAGATGAACATGAAGCCGGAGTTGACCCGGGAGCCGCCGGTGAACCCGACCACGCTCGCGACGGCCGGATCGCGGTTGATGATGTCCGTGAAACTGGCGAGTTTCTGTCTCATCGCCTGGAACGAGATGCTCTGGTCTGCCTGGATGTTGCCGATCAGTCTGCCGGTGTCCTGCTGCGGGAAAAAGCCCTTCGGCACGACCACGTATAGATAGAGGTTCAGGCACACGGTTCCGGCGAGCAGCGCCAGCATCACCCGCCCATGCTGCAACGCCCAGGTCAGCGATTGCTCATACCATCCCTGCAGCGAGGCGAATGCCCGTTCGCCGGCCTGGGCGAGGCGGCCGTGCCCCCGTGCGGCCTCCGGCTTGAGCCATTGCGCGCACATCATCGGAGTGGTCGTCAGCGACACGGCGAGCGAGACCAGGATGGCCGCCGACAGCGTCACTCCGAATTCGCGAAACAGGCGCCCGATGATCCCCCCCATGAGCAGGATCGGCAGAAACACCGCGACCAGCGACAGGCTCATGGAGAGCACGGTAAAGCCCACCTCCCGCGCGCCCATGAGCGCCGCCTGCGCGGGCGGCACTCCCTGCTCGAGATGACGCGTGATGTTCTCCAGCACCACGATCGCGTCATCCACCACGAAGCCGGTGGCGATGGTCAGCGCCATGAGCGACAGCGTATTCAAGCTGAATCCGACCAGATACATCACGCCGAAGGTGCCGATCAGGGACACCGGCACGGCCACGCTCGGGATCACGGTCGCCCGGGTGTTGCGCAGGAACAGGAACACCACCATGATGACCAGCGCGGTCGAGAACAGGAGCGTCCGCTCCACGTCATGGAGCGAGGCGCGGATGGTGGGAGTGCGGTCGAGCGCGACCGCCAGATCGATGGCGCTCGGAATCGAGGCACGCAGCGCCGGCAGGAGCGCCCTGACGCGCTCGACGGTTTCGATGATATTCGCCCCGGGCTGCTTGTACAGGATCACCAACACCGCCGGCTTGCCGCCGGCCAATCCGGCGTTGCGCAGATCCTGCACCGAGTCCTCCACGTCGGCCACGTCAGACAATCGCACCGCCGCGCCCTGGCGGTAGCTGACGATCAACGGCAGGTAGTCGGCCGCCCTCTTCGACTGGTCGTTGACCGCAATCTGCCAGTGCCGATCGCCGGCTTCAATCGCGCCTTTCGGCCGGTTGGCATTGGCGGTCGCAATCGCCTCGCGCACATCCTCCACACCGATGCCGTACTGGTTAAGCGCCGGGGGATTCAGCTCCACCCGCACCGCCGGCAGGGCGCTGCCGCCGACCTGCACCTGGCCGATCCCCAGCACCTGCGACAGCCGCTGGGCGATGATGGAGTCGGCGGCGTCGTACATCTGGCCCTGCGTCATTGTTTTTGAGGTCAACGCCAGGATCATGATCGGCGCATCCGCCGGATTGACTTTGCGGTAGGTCGGATTGCTCGGCAATCCCGTCGGCAGCAGGGTGCGCGCGGCGTTGATGGCCGCCTGCACTTCTCGGGCCGCGCCGTCGATGTCGCGGTCGAGGTCAAACTGCAGCACCACGCGCGTCGAGCCCAGCGAACTGGAGGAGGTCATTTCCATGATTCCAGCGATCCGACCGAGCGAACGCTCCAGCGGCGTGGCCACGGTCGCGGCCATCGTCTCCGGGTTTGCCCCGGGCAACGACGCCTGCACTGAAATCGTCGGAAAATCCACCTGCGGCAGCGGCGACACCGGCAACAGGGTGAACGCCACCGCGCCGGCCAGGGCCACGCCCAGCGTGAAGAGCGTCGTGGCAACGGGACGGCGGATAAACGGCGCGGAACAATTCACGGTTGCTCTCCGGCGACTTCCCGGCCGGCAATCGCCCCCGCGCGGCGCGCGTCGAGACGGCGCGCGAGCCGGTCGAAGGCCAGATACACGACCGGAGTAGTGAACAAGGTCAGCGCCTGGCTTGCCAGCAGCCCGCCCACCATGGCAAGCCCGAGCGGGTTACGGAGCTCGGACCCGACCCCGGTGCCGAGCATCAGCGGCAGCGCCGCCAGCAGGGCCGACAGCGTGGTCATGAGGATGGGACGAAACCTGAGGAGGCACGCCTGGCGGATGGCCTCACGCGGCGGTTTGCCTTCGTTTCGCTCGGCGTCAAGGGCGAAATCGATCATCATGATGGCATTCTTCTTGACGATGCCGATCAACAGGATGATGCCGATGATCGCGATCACGTTAAGGTCGGTGCCGGAAAGCATGAGCGCCAGCAAGGCGCCCACACCTGCCGACGGTAGCGTGGACAGGATCGTGATCGGATGTACATAGCTCTCGTATAGCGCGCCGAGAACGATATACATGGTGACAATGGCAGCCAGGATCAGCAGCAGCGTATTGCTCAGCGATGATTGAAAGGCGAGCGCCGCCCCCTGAAAGCTGGTCAGCACGCTCGCGGGCAGGCCGATTTCCCGTTCGCCCGCGCGAATCGCGTCGACGGCATCTCCGAGCGACGCGCCCGGGGCCAGATTGAACGAAATGGTGGCGGCCGGAAACTGGCCGAGATGGTTGACCACCAGCGGCGCGGCCGTCTCCGTGACACGGGCCATCGTGCTCAGCCGGATCTGCTGCGGGGCCTGCTCACCGGGGGTGATCAGCGTCGCGGTCGGCACCAGCAGGCCGCTCCCGGTCGCCTGTGAAGGGGGAACGGTGCTGACGTACACGTCGTCCAGCGCGCCCGGTCCCTTCTGAAATTCCGGCTTGACCTCGAGCACCACGCGATATTGGTTGGACTGCGTGAAAATGGTGGAAATCAGCCGCTGGCCGAACGCATTGTACAGCGCGTTGTCGACAGCCGACAACGTCACGCCCAGACGGCTCGCGGTGTCGCGGTCGATCTTGATGAAGGCCTGCAGCCCCTCGTCCTGCAGATCGCTCGCCACATCGGCCAGTTGAGGCGCCCGGCGGAGCCGCTCGACGAGCCTCGTGACCCAGGCGCTGAGTTCGTCGGGGTCCGCATCCTCGACGCTGAACTGATATTGCGTCCGGCTCACGCGGTCCTCGATGGTCAAATCCTGCACCGGCTGCATATATAGGGTAATGCCCTTCACCGAGGCGAGCCTGGCCCGGAGACGGCGGATCACCTCCATGGCGTTGATGCCGCGATCCCGCAGCGGCTTGAGATTGATCAGCATGCGTCCGCTGTTGAGCGTGACGTTGGTCCCGTCGACGCCGATGAACGACGACAGGCTGGCGACGGCCGGATCCTGCGCGATCGTCGCGGCCAGCGCCTGCTGCCGGTCCGCCATGGCGTCGAAGGAAATCGCTTGCGGGGCCTCCGAAATGCCCTGAATCACGCCGGTATCCTGCACCGGAAAGAATCCCTTGGGCACAACGAAGTACAGCAGCACGGTCAGCACGAGGGTGCCGACCGCGACCAGCAGCGTCGCACCCTGGTGGTCGAGCACCCAGTCGAGCATCACGCCATAGCGCGCGATCGCGGCATCGACGAACCGGCCGCTCGCACGATAGAACCGGCCCTGCTGCGCCTCAGGCCGCCGTCGCAGCACCCTCGCGCACATCATGGGCGTCAA
>Ga0335081_10022065_pt1 | contig 10297 bp, 14 predicted proteins | sample Lox_Sample_35_FD_206713 | JGI IMG/M metagenome (GOLD analysis project Ga0335081, IMG submission 206713) | Soil microbial communities from Loxahatchee National Wildlife Refuge, Florida, United States - Lox_Sample_3.5 | ecosystem: Environmental > Terrestrial > Soil > Wetlands | place: USA...
CAGCCGTCCGACCGCATCATGCGCTTCCTCGATGCCGCCGGCGTCGCCAAGCGCACGCCGCGCAAGAATCCGGAGAAGGCGGTGCCGCGCAAGGAGCGCAAGGCGAAGGAAGAGGCCGCCAAGGCTGCCGCCGGCGCCGCGCCGGCCGCGGCTCCGGCTCCTGCCGCGAGCTGATGCGCGCCTGACCCGTCGTGGCCGAGCGCATCCGCGTCGCACGCATCGGCGCCGCGCACGGTGTTCGCGGCGAGGTCAAGCTGTGGTCGTTCACGCAGGACCCGGCCGCCGTCGCCGATTACGGGCCGCTGGAGACGCAAGACGGCCGGCTCGTGGTGGTCGAATCGTTGCGCGCGGCGAAGGATCACTTCGTCGCGCGCCTCGCCGGGGTGAACGACCGCGACGCGGCGGAAGCCTTGCGCAACGTCGAGCTGTTCATCGCGCGCGACGTGCTGCCGCCGATCGAGGAAGCCGACACGTTCTATTACGCCGACCTGGTCGGGCTCGCGGCAGTGACTGCGGAAGGCGCTAAGCTCGGCACGGTCAGCGCCGTGCACAATTTCGGCGCCGGCGACATCATCGAGATCGTGCCCGACGCGGGCGGCGCGCCGCTGATGCTGTCGTTTACCGAAACGGCGGTGCCGAAGGTCGATCTCGCGGCACGACAGATCGTGGTGGTGCCGCCGCCCGAGACAGAAGCGAAAGAAGATTGAGCATGTGGCGCGCGTCGGTGCTCACGATTTTCCCCGAGATGTTTCCCGGGCCGCTCGGCGTCAGCCTGGCCGGCAAGGCGCTCGGCTCGGGCATCTGGTCGCTCGACACGCACGACATCCGCAACCACGCATCCGACAAGCACCGCACCGTCGACGACACCCCGGCCGGCGGCGGCCCCGGTATGGTGATGAAGGCGGACGTCTTGGCGCGCGCGCTCGACGCCGTGCCGCATGACACCCGCCCGCGCCTGCTGATGAGCCCGCGCGGCGCGCCGCTGACCCAGAAGCGCGTGACCCAGCTCGCCGCCGGGCTGGGCGCGGTCATCGTCTGCGCCCGCTTCGAGGGGGTGGACGAGCGGCTGATCAAGGCGCGGAACCTGGAAGAAGTATCGCTCGGCGATTTCGTGCTCTCCGGCGGCGAACCGGCCGCCATCGCCCTGCTCGACGCCTGCGTGCGGCTGCTGCCCGGGGTCATGGGCAAGGAGGCCTCGGCGGCGCAAGAAAGCTTCGCCGACGGGCTTTTGGAATACCCGCAATACACCCGGCCGCCGGTGTTCGAGGGGGAGCCGATCCCGGAGGTGCTGACCTCCGGCGACCACGCCAAGGTGGCCCAATGGCGGCGGGCGGAGGCCGAACGGCTCACCCAGGAGCGCCGCCCGGACCTCTGGGCCGCTTATTTGGCGCAAAAAGGAAGGTAGTTCCCTCTCTCCGTTCTTACGGGGAGAGGGTGGCGAGCGCCGGCAGGCGCGAGCCGGGTGAGGGGCGATTTCGGGCAAAAAGCAAGTGGAGACGCCCCCTCACCTTGACCCTCTCCCCACAAGCGGGGAGAGGGAGAAAGGCGTGACAAGCCACAATCTTTGGTCTAAAAGCCCGCCCGACCCATTCAGGACAGGCATGGACCTTAGCGCCCCGATGCTGGCGCTGCCGACGGAGATTTGACCATGAACATCATCCAGCAGCTCGAAAAAGAGCAGGTCGAGAGGCTCTCGGCCGGCAAGGAAATTCCCGAATTCGCCCCCGGCGACACCGTTCTCGTCAACGTGAAGGTGGTCGAAGGCGAGCGCACCCGCATCCAGGCCTATGAAGGCGTCTGCATCGGCCGCGCCGGCCAGGGCCTCAACGAGAACTTCACCGTGCGCAAGATCTCGTACGGCGAGGGCGTCGAGCGCGTGTTCCCGCTCTACTCGCCGATGATCGAGTCGATCAAGCTCATTCGCCGCGGCAAGGTCCGCCGCGCCAAGCTCTATTACCTGCGCGGTCTGCGCGGCAAGAAGGCGCGCATCTCCGAGGCGCAGGGCGCCGCGGAAGGCGCCGAAGCAGCGAAGGCCGAGTAAGCGCTTTCTCCTCCGGCTTCGATTGAAGGCGCGCTCCGGCGCGCCTTTTTCGTTTCGTTGTCGAAGTCGGCACGACCGGCTATATAGCGGCCATGGTTTCCGAGGCTCACCGCATCATTCTCGCCGATCACGCGCGGCTGCCGTGGCGCTTCTTCGGCCGGCTCGCCGTCTGCGCGCAAGCGGCGCTTTGAGCGCCGTCCGCCGGCCTTGAGCCGGCCCGCGAACCCTTTCACTCATTCAAAGCCAAGGCCTCAAAGTCATGAAACCGCGCACGCTCTACGACAAAATCTGGGAAGACCATCTGGTGGACGAGCAGCCGGACGGCACCTGCCTGCTCTACATCGACCGCCACATCGTGCATGAGGTGACCTCGCCGCAAGCCTTCGAGGGTCTGCGCACGGCGGGGCGCAAGGTGCACGCGCCCGAGAAGACGCTCGCCGTGGTCGATCACAACGTGCCGACCACCGACCGCTCAAAGCCCAATCCCGATCCGGAAAGCGCCGAGCAGATCGCCGCGCTGGCCCAGAACGTCAAAGACTTCGGCATCGAGTATTTCGACGAATACGATCGCCGCCAGGGCATCTGCCACATCATCGGCCCCGAGCAGGGCTTCACTTTGCCCGGCACCACGATCGTCTGCGGCGACAGCCACACCGCGACGCATGGCGCGTTCGGCGCGCTCGCCTACGGCATCGGCACGTCGGAAGTCGAGCACGTGCTGGCGACGCAGACGCTGCTGCAGCGCAAGTCGAAAAACATGCGCGCGGTGGTCGACGGCAAGCTGCCGGAAGGCGTCACCGCCAAGGACATCATCCTCGCCATCATCGGCGAGATCGGCACCGCCGGCGGTACCGGCTATGCGCTCGAATATGCCGGCGAGGCGATCCGCTCGCTGTCGATGGAAGGGCGCATGACCGTCTGCAACATGTCGGTGGAAGGCGGCGCCAAGGCCGGCTTCATCGCGCCGGATGAGAAGGCCTATACGTATCTGAAGGACAAGCCGAAGGCGCCGAAGGGCGCGGCCTGGGATCAGGCGATGAAATACTGGGAGACGCTCGTCTCCGACGATGGCGCGGATTTCGACCGCGAGATCAGGCTCGATGCGGCCAAGCTACCGCCGCTGGTCACCTGGGGCACCAGCCCCGAGCAGGTGGTCTCCATCACCGGCCGCGTGCCGGTGGCGGCGGAGATTCAGGACGAGCACAAGCGCGCCGCCGCCGAACGTTCGCTCGGCTATATGGGCCTCAAGGGCGGCGAGAAGGTCAGCGACATCAAGGTCGACCGCGTCTTCATCGGCTCTTGCACCAATGCGCGCATCGAGGATTTGCGCGCGGTGGCAAAGGTGGTCGGCGGCAAGCAGGTGAACGCTTCCGTCAACGCCATGATCGTGCCGGGCTCCGGCCTGGTGAAGATGCAGGCGGAAGCGGAAGGCCTCGACAAGATCTTCAAGGCCGCCGGCTTCGACTGGCGCGAGCCGGGCTGCTCGATGTGCTTGGCGATGAACCCGGACAAGCTCAAGCCGGGCGAGCGCTGCGCCTCGACCTCCAACCGCAACTTCGAGGGCCGCCAGGGCTACAAGGGCCGCACCCATCTCGTGTCGCCGGCGATGGCGGCGGCGGCGGCCATTGCCGGCCACTTCGTCGACGTGCGCGACTGGCACTGAGCGAAGCACTCACCGATGCGAAAAGGCCCGCCGCGCGGCGGGCCTTTTTATTTTCGCGCGGCCTGCATCACCAGCAGCGCCAGACGCGGCGATAGACCCAGTGGTTGTAGCTCCAGACGCGCACCGGCGCCCAGCCGCAGGTCGGCTCATCGTAGTAATACGGCCCCGGGTAATAGTAGGCGCGGTACGGATAGCCGAGACCGAATCCAAATCCCGGACCCCAGCCCCGGTAGCCGTGCCAACCGTGATGCCAGCCGCCGTGCCAACCAGCGTGGCCGTGGTGGTGTTGCGCTTGCGCCGCGCCGGGCATGGCCAACATCAGGCCGGCGGCCAGCGCCAGGCCGCCCAATAGCTTTACGAGCTTCGACATCGATTTTACCTCCGATGCCCCCAGCCCGATTAAACGCCCCCTTTAGGGAAAAGTTTTGTTCAATATCAATCCCACCAGCAGCGCATCTGCGGCGTGATCACCGGCCCGCTCACGCGGTATTCCTTCTGCAGCCAGGCTTCGCAGTGCCGCTTGGAATTGGGGCCTGGCTGATGGCGCGGATGGATGGTGATGCGCGGCCGCTTGCGGACTTGCTGATCCTGGTCGCGATCGGTCGGCGCACCCGCCGCCGGCCCAATGGTTACCAAGGCCAGCGCCAGCAGCCCCATACCAACCACGATTTTCCGCATGATCACACCCAGCTTTCTGGAGCGATCTTATTATCGCTAGCGGTCGCTCGACGGAAGCTCGATGCCAAAAAAGGTCGCCCGCGTTTCAGTTTGGCGACGCTGCGCGGCATAGACGGTGGTCGTACGCCGCTTGCTGTACTGGCGATGGTGGCGCACCTGGCTGGGCGCACTGTCGTCGTAGAGAACCTGGCCGCGGGTGTCGTTGCAGCCAAAGAATTCGGCCGCCGCCGGCCCCGACGAGATGGCGACAGCACCGGCGATCAGCATCAAGCCAAGGACGATCCGGGTCATGGTCCGGCCCCTCATCCGCTCTGCCATAATGGTTAACGGTCGCCTATTTTGGCTGTTGCGTCAACTGGTTGTCCGCCAGGGCGGCATCGCTAACAAATGCAGCCTAATCACCGGGAAATGCTCTAAAAGGCCGCCATGAAGGACGGAAAACGGGTTGTTTGGCACGGCGTCACCGCCCCCACTTTGGCCGAATTCGAACAACTGGCGGCCGAAGCCTATGCCCGGCTGCCTGGGCAGTTCCGCAAGCTCTGCGAGGACCTGGTCATCCGGGTCGACGACTTCCCGACCGAGGAGGTCATGGACACCATGCAGGTGGAGACCGAATTCGACCTGCTCGGCCTGTTCCAGGGGGTTGGGCTGCCGTTCCGCTCCGAGATGATCTCCGGCCAGATGCCCAACATGATCTGGCTCTACCGACGGCCGATCCTCGATTACTGGGCCGAGCACGAGGACACGCTCGACGGCATCATTACTCACGTGCTGGTGCACGAGATCGGCCACCATTTCGGCCTGTCCGACGCCGACATGGCGGCGATCGAAGCAAGCGCCGATTGATCGCCGGACGGAATGAATACGATCTGAAAAGCGTATTTGACCGGCTGCAGTGGCGTTGGGATATTCGCTCCATTCGCAACACAGGAGGGCCGCCATGATCGTCACGGTCTTTCGTTCGCGTCTGATGCCGGGCCAGCGCGAGGAATATATCGCCCTGGTCGAGCGCATGACCGAGCTCGCCGCCGCGATGCCGGGCTACATTTCGCACAAAGGCTTCTTCGCCGAGGACGGCGAGCGCTGCACCATCGTCGAGTTCGAATCCGAGGACGCGCAGCGCGCCTGGCGCATGCTTCCCGAGCATCGCGAGGCGCAGAAGAAGGCACGCGAAATCTACTACGAGAGTTACAGCCTGCAGGTCTGCGAGGTGAAGCGCGAGGCGAAGTTCGACCGCAACGCTGGCAAGGTCGCCGCCGAATAGTCCGTCGCGGATGCCGCATGGCTGGGGCGCGCCGCCGGCTATTGCCGCTGACCCCCCAAAGGCCTTATGAAACCGGCCGTCTGAACGGGCGATCAGGAGCGGAAAGGCCCATGGAAAAATTCACCGTCCTCGAAGGCGTCGCCGCCCCGCTGCGGATCATCAATGTCGACACCGACATGGTCATCCCCAAGCAGTACCTGAAGACGATCAAGCGCACCGGGCTTGGCAAGGGCCTGTTCTCCGAGATGCGCTATCTCGACGATGGCGCCGAGAACCCGGACTTCGTGCTCAACAAGCCGGCCTACCGCAAGGCGAAGATCCTGGTCGCCGACGACAATTTCGGCTGCGGCTCGAGCCGCGAGCATGCGCCCTGGGCGCTGATGGATTTCGGCATCCGCTGCGTGATCTCGACCTCGTTCGGCGACATCTTCTACAACAACTGCTTCAAGAACGGCGTGCTGCCGATCCGCGTCTCGCCGGAGGACCTGGAGAAGCTATTCGACGACGCCGACCGTGGTGCCAATTCGACGCTGACCATCGACCTCGAGCAGCAGGAGATCCGCGGCCCCGACGGCGGCGTGGTGAAGTTCGATATCGATCCGTTCCGCAAGCATTGCCTGCTCAACGGCCTCGACGACATCGGTCTCACCCAGCAGAAGACCGGCAAGATCACCAGCTACGAGGAAAAGGCGAAAGCCGCGCGCCCGTGGGCGTGAGCGGCCGCCTCGGCCTCACTCGCACAGTTCAGAATTTATAATTGATGCCGAGGCGCACGATGTTGCCGCGCGTCTCGAAGGAGTAGGTCGCGGTCGCCGCCGTGACGACACCGAACGTGGTCAGGTTGCCGGTGATCGTGGTGCCGCCGAGATCGTAATAGAGATATTCGCCCTTCGCCGACCAATTTTTCGCCAAGGCATATTCGAGACCGCCGCCGATCGTCCAACCGGTCTTGGTTTCGGTGGCCGATACTGGAACGTCGAACTTAATCAAGATCGCTTGGCGGTGAATGTTGGCGGTGTATTCCGTTTCGCCGTAGGCCAGGCCGCCCGTCGCGTAGATCAGCAAACTATCGGTGGCGGCGACGCCGAGACGGCCGCGCAGCGTTCCGAACCATTTCATGCGCTGCTCGGCCGATGTCGTATAGGTCGCGAAAGGAAGAATTGGGCCCGGATTGGTGACCGACGAACTGCCTTCGAAGTCGGTGAGGGAAATGTCGGTCTCGGCGCCGAAGACAAATCGATCGAGTTGATAGTTGAAGCCAAGCTGGGCGCCGCCGAGCAGGCCGTGCGGGTTGATGGTCTGCGAAGACGGTATCGTCCCAATATTGATCAGCGCGCCGAGAAGCAGCGTGCCGCTTTGGATCCCGACCGTCTCGGAATCCCAACCGTAGCCGGCATGACCGCCGACATAGACGCCGGTCCAATTATACGGGGTAGGCGGCGCGGCGCATGCAGGCCCAAGACTCGCGAGGCTGAACGCCAGCGCTAACAACGCCACTACGCCACGCATGACCGCCCCCAACCACTACGTCATCAATTGTAGGCGCAAATTGGCCACTGAGACAATCGCATCATGCGACGCTTGGGCGCAAAACTAGCGCACACAAGCCGGTCACATGTGACTAAGCCCACCGATCATGCTACTCAGGCGTGTACGCCGATCAGCCGCGCGTGGCGATCGCCTCGGCGATGGCCACCGTCCGCCGCGCCATCTCGGCGTGCAGCCGCTCGACCATGCGGCCGTCCAGCGAGACGACGCCCTTGCCCTTGTTCTCCGGCAGGTCGAAGGCGGCGATCATCTTGCGCGCGGCCGCCACCTCCTCGGCCGACGGCGAGAAGGCCCTGTTGCACGGCTCGATCTGGTTCGGATGGATCAGCGTCTTGCCGTCGAAGCCGAGCTCGACGCCCTGCCGGCATTCCATCTCGAAGCCGTCGGAATTGCCGATGTCGTTGTAGACGCCGTCGAGAATGTCGATGCCGTATATGCGCGCCGCCGCCACACAGGTGGTCAGCCAAGGCAGCATCGGCGCGCGGCCGGGGACGAGGCGCGCACGCGTATCCTTGGCCAGATCGTTGGTGCCCATGATGAAGCCGCCGAGCCGCGATTCCGAATCGCGCGCCTCCGCCGCGATGGCGAGGATGTTGAAGATGGCGAGCGGCGTCTCGATCATCGCCCACACCCGCGTCTTGTGATTGGTGCCCATGTCCATCAGCCGGCGGCCGATCAATTCCAGCGTGTCGGCTGACGATACCTTGGGAATAAGAATGACGTCGGGCGCGGCATGCGCGGCGGCGGAAAGATCGTCAGCATGCCACGGCGTATCGATGCCGTTGACGCGGATGAAGACCTCGCGCTGGCCGAAGCCGCCGGCCTTGACCGCCGCGGCGACCTGGTCGCGCGCCGCCACCTTGGCGTCCGGCGCGACCGAATCCTCGAGGTCGATGATGATGCCGTCGGCGGCGAGCGTTTTCGCCTTCTCCAGCGCGCGGGCATTGGAGCCGGGCATGTAGAGCACGCTGCGGCGCGGACGGACGGTCATTCTCGGCTCCCTGTCGTTTGCAGCCCGGAGCCTACCGTCCGAGCAATGCGCCTGCCACTGTCACGCGATGAATAGAGACGCATGGCTTGCCGGCGTGGACGGCTGTCCAGGCGGATGGCTCGCCGCTTTCGTGCGGCCGTCCGGCGACGGCGGCGTGCTGGTCGTGCTGCCGCGCTTCGCTCAGGTGCTGGCGGCGGAGCAAGACCCGGCGATTGTCGCGGTCGACATCCCGATCGGCCTGCCCGAGCGCGCCAGCCAGGGCGGGCGTGACGCGGAAAGCGCGGTGCGGCCGCTGTTAGGTGCGCGGCAATCGTCCGTGTTTTCGGTGCCGTCGCGGACAGCCGTTTATGCCGCCGATTACGCGCAAGCCTGTCGCGCGGCGCTCGCCTCCTCCGCGCCGCCGCGCAAAGTCTCCAAGCAGTTGTTCAACATCACGCCCAAGATTCGCGACATCGACGCGGTATTGCGCGACCAGCCGGCGCTCGCCGAACGCGTCTACGAGGTGCATCCGGAATTGGCGTTCTGGCGGCTCAATGGCGAGCGGCCCTTGAGCGAGCCGAAGAAGGTGAAAAGCCGCTGCTACGAGCCGGGGCTCGTATTGCGGCGCAAGCTGCTGCTGGCCGCCGGCATGCCCGCCGCGCTCGTGAACGCGTCGCCGCCGAACGGCGCCGGTCCCGACGACGTGCTCGATGCGCTCGCCTGCGCGGCCATCGCCCGGCGCCTGCAGGCCGGCCTGGCGCGACCGTTCCCCGACCCGCCGCCGCGGGACGCCTACGGCCTGCCGATGGCGATCTGGGCATGACGCTTGCTTCGCCGGCGTCATCATGGAATGGAAAAGCATGGATTTTCCCGCCCAACTGATCGACGGCTACCGCGCCTTCCTGGTCAGCCGGCTGCGCCACGAGCAGGACCGCTACCGCGCCCTATCCGAAACCGGGCAGCAGCCGCAGGTGATGGTCATCACGTGCTGCGATTCACGCTGCTCGCCGGAGATGATCTTCGACGCCCGCCCCGGCGAACTGTTCGTCGCGCGCAACATCAGCGGCCTGGTGCCGCCCTATACACCCGACAACGCGCAGCGCGCTGTCTCCGCGTCGCTCGAATTCGCCGTGCAGGCGCTCAAGGTGAAGCACATCGTGGTGCTCGGGCACGCGCAATGCGGCGGCATCCGCGCTTTTGCCGAAGAAGGCACCCCGCTATCGGCGGGCGATTTCATCGGCCACTGGATGGCGTTGATCGCCCCGGCGGCGAATCGCGTCGGTCCGCGCGGCGCGCGTTCGTTCACGCAATATCTGACGGAACTCGAGCAGGCGTCGGTGGTGCAGACGATCGAGAACCTGAAGACGTTTCCCTGGATCAAGGCGCTGGTCGACGGCGGCCGGCTCGCGCTGCACGGCGCCTATTTCGGCGTCGCCACCGGCCAACTCTCGGTCCGCGACCCGGCCAGCGGTGCATTTGTCCCGATTGCGGCCGAGGACCATGCCCGCCTCTTCGCCCAGCCGCGCTTCTAGCTGGCCGATCACTCAAATTGCCATCGTGCCGGTTACCCAACCTTAACGCTACCTTGGGTTCCATGGCCGGGCGGGTTTCTAATTCTCCTTGAATCATGAGGGGGTTAGCGACAATGCGCCGTTTCGGCCTAACGTCATGGTAATTTCCTCAGGCTAGTCGTGGTGGGGGAAAGGAACCCTAGCGGCTACAAACGGCATGGCGGCAACTTCCATCCTCGCCGATATCGAAACCGTCCTCGCCACCGGCTCGGCCGAGCGGCAGGCGACGATGCTGCGCCGGGTCACCGATCTCTTTCTCGCCGGCGTCGACGTCTATTCGAGCGAACAAATCGACGTCTTCGATGGCGTCATCATGCGGCTGGCTGACCGCATCGAGACGCGGGCGCGCGCCGAGCTCGCGCGCCGGCTGGCGCCGGTCGAGAACGCGCCGCCGCTGATCGTGCGCGATCTCGCCCATGACGAGTCGATCGAGGTCGCCGAGCCGATCATCAGTCAATCGAGCCAGCTCACCGACGAGGACCTGCTCGACATCGCCAAGAACAACAGCCAGCCGCGGCTGCTGGCGATCGCCAAGCGACCGATCGTCAGCGAGACGATCAGC
>Ga0335081_10022066_pt1 | contig 10297 bp, 12 predicted proteins | sample Lox_Sample_35_FD_206713 | JGI IMG/M metagenome (GOLD analysis project Ga0335081, IMG submission 206713) | Soil microbial communities from Loxahatchee National Wildlife Refuge, Florida, United States - Lox_Sample_3.5 | ecosystem: Environmental > Terrestrial > Soil > Wetlands | place: USA...
GGAAATCCATCCGATCATCCTTGAAGATCCGGAACCGTCGCATCCCGTGGGCGCGAAGGGCGTCGGCGAACCATCGCTTGTCGGAGCAGCCCCGGCGATTGCGAATGCCATCTACAACGCTACCGCGGCGCGCCTTCGCACCCTGCCAATGAAGCCCGAGCGCGTTCTCGCAGCCTTGGAGCAAACGAAGTGAAGCTTGCAGATTATCCGCCGCAGGAGCCGCTTTCCGACGCAGGCGCGGCTTACGGCGCCGAATGCTGGAAACGCAGCGAGGGGATCGCGTTCGACGAGGCTGCCTACGGTGCTGATATCTATCAGCGGGTTGCGGTCTTCAAGCCGGCGCGGCCCGACGGGCGCGTGTTTCTGTTCTGGCACGGCGGCGGCTGGACCTCTGGCTATAAGGAGTGGATGGGCTTCATGGCGCCCTGCTTCACGGCGTCGGGGATAACCTTCGTCTCCGCCGGCTACCGTTTGGCACCACAGCACACCTTCCCTGTCGGCTTGGAGGACTGCCGGCGCGCTCTCGCCTGGGTGCGGCGGGAGATTTCAGACTGCGTCTTCATCGGCGGCCATTCAGCTGGAGGACATTACGCGGCGCTGATCGCGGCTGACCAAGGAGCCAATCGGGTTCGCGGCTGTTTGCCGATCTCCGGCGTCTATGAATTCGGCGAAGGCTCTGGGCTGACCGCGCGCCCGCGATTCCTTGGCGAGGTTTTGGCCGCAGACCGGCAGGCGAGCCCGCGTTTCCAACTGCGCGCGCCGCTGCCTCCATTCCTGGTCGCGTTTGGCGGCAACGACTTCCCGCATCTCATCGCCCAAGCGAAGCGCTTTGTCCTGGCCGTACACGACGCGGGCGCCGCAGCCAGTCAGCTCGAGCTTGCAGGGCGCACCCATTTCACGGCGAGCCTAGCCGGTGGTGAGCCGGTCGGGCCGTGGGTTCCCGCAGCGCTTGATTTTCTTTCAAGATACGCCGGCCGCTGAGGGCCCGGGCGCCGACAGAAAATTGCCGTGTTTCGCGGTCCATCAGCCTTCGGTCTACACTTACTCAGACCGGAATGCGTGATGGAGCCGAAGCTGGCGGCTACGCCGGGCCACCACAATGGAAACCGACTTATTCGAAATCCAGGCGGACCGGCTGAGCGAGATCAAGCAGGCTCGCCAAACCAGTTCGGCCTCCCAAGACATCGTCTATGCGCTGCTGGGGCATGCCGAGACGGTTGGCCACGACCGCCGCATTGCCAGCGGGAATGAAGCCCTGCCCCAGCCGACAGCCGGCAGACTTGTCGTAAGCCCCGCCGCAGAGCTCGCGCGTTGCTTTTTGCCCCCCTCGCCAATCTGCCCAACTTCGCGCTAGACCGCCTTAGCCGATATGAAGGAACCCTTTGGCACGAGGCGGGGCAGATCCTGTTTGCGCTCGATACCTTGGATCGCCGCAAACCATACGAAAGAAGGCGCCGCTTTTACGTTGGCGGGCGGCAGGGAATGCCACCCTTCGAGCGTGACGAATGTTGACGTTCGGGTGAGCGATGGACGGCGCCTAGCGCAAAATGGCTTCGTTTCGTAAACCACCGTTCCGGTCTGGCAGTTCCAGTCTCGATGCCGTGAACCTGGAACACCGTGCTTGGCAATGCCCAAATCGATCATCGTGATTCGTAGGCGGCGGCTCGCTGATGACGCCTCTCCTCATAATTCTGTTCGGTATTCACCCAGCAACGGCGGTCGGAACCGATCTCCTCTATGCAGCGTCCACCAAAACCGTGGGGGCGCTCGTTCACGCCGCCGCGCGCAGCGTCGATTGGAAGCTCGTTGGTCTATTGGCAATCGGCAGCGTTCCGGCGACCATCGCAACTATCGTCATGCTCTCACAATTCAATCTGCAGAGCGCTTCCGCCGAGCACGCCGTTACCTCGACGCTCGGAGCGGTGCTTGTGGTCACGGCCGTTTTTCTCGTCCTGGGCAGAAAAATCCACGACCGTTATGCCGATCGGCTTCAGTCGCTCGATGGCCGCAAGATCGGACTGGTCACGATCCTGCTCGGCCTAGTCATGGGTGTGCTTGTCACAACGACGTCGGTCGGCGCCGGCGCCATCGGCGTAACCGTCCTGCTGTAACACCAGGCGGTCGCATTTGGGAACCCGGTTCTTGTTCCAATATTTGGCGAACCGCACCATCTCGAGACGTTCACGAGGCACCAGCTTGTCGAACATCCAAGGACCGGTGCCGGACGGATTTTTCTCGAACTTGCTCCAATCCCGGCCCAGCGCCTCCCAATGTTTCGGGCTTGAATAGTAGATGCTCGACGCAGCGTAGACGAAAGTACCGTCAGCGGTTTTGGTTGTGATGTTGACGGTGAGATTGTCGATCGCCTCGGCGCGCGCGATATTGGTTACATAGTTTCCTGCTTGCGCGGCTTGACGCTTGTCAAACTGCGGCGCAGTTGGATTCTGGAGGTTTTCAAGATTCCATACTACCGCGTGAGCATCAAAGGCGCTGCCGTCGTGGAAAGTCACTCCGGGACGGAGCTTGAAAGTCCAGACTTTCTTGGTCGCCGGATCGACCGACCAGCTTGAGGCAAGCCCAGGGATTAAGCGCGAGGCCCGGTCGGCATGGCTGAGGTCCCAGGCGACAAGCGCGTCATACATCGTGTCGCAGACAAAGCGGATGCCTTCGGCACCGCCAGTGGCCTGTCCGCTGGTCTGCGCGATATCGGAAAGCGTCATGCCAACCCGCAGAACCTTTTCGCGCGACTGCGCATGCGATCGTGACCCTGGCACGGTTCCGGCAGCAACACCGAGCAGGAGAGAACGCAACAGCGAGCGGCGCGCAATCGCCCGGCAAGGAATTGTCATTTCCTCAGTTCGGGAACTGGTGGCGCTGATTGCAGTGGGTCCGGAGACTTGTTCGTTGGCATGGCATCGTTCCCACTTGGGAGGCTGGCCCCGGTCTCGACATCACGCGCGAAGCTTGGACCGCCTGGCCGCACTCCGCTAGAGGCGTCTCGTCGCGCACTCTGACCTCACATCAGGGCTGCGGCTATCGCCTGCGCGAATGCCAGAGTGCGTCTGTCCGAACCGACCGGTCCGACGATTTGCACCCCGACCGGCATACCGGCTGGGCCGCGGTACGCCGGAATATTGACGCACGGTCCTTGCAACACCGTCCATGTCCGGTTGAAGGCTGAGTTTGAGATGCCGGTGAGGTCCGTGGTTGCCTCACCGCACGTGCTCGGCGTCAGGATGACATCGCAGGATGAAAATATTTCGGCGATTGCGTGCATGCAGGCGATGACGTGTAATTCTGCGGCGTCGAACTTCGGCTGATCGATCTGGCTTGCGGTATTTTGGCCGGCTTGCACCCAGTGGTTCAGCTGATCAAAATGATCGCGCAGTTCGGCTGCGAGCGCGCGCACACCCTCCACCGACGATATGATGCGAAATGAATCCTCAATGCCCACAAACACGTCCGGCATATTGACGTCGTGAACACTGGCGCCGCTGCTGCTCAGTCTGTTGGCCGCGCGTTCCAAGGCATCAACGGTTTCCGGAAGGGCCTGGTGCCAATTTAGCGTACGGCAAACCCCAACCCGGACGCCCTTAAGTCCGGCCGGCGGCGCGATGGGCCGTACCCCGGTTACGATCGCCTGGAGTGTTGCGAGGTCGCGCAGTTCGCGCGCGAACAAGCCCATTGTGTCGAGGCCAGGCCGCAAATGCCGCACGCCGCCGCGATCAATTCCGGTGAGGCTCGCCTTGAAGCCGAATACACCGCAAAAGGCGGCAGGCAGAATGGTCGAGCCGCCGGTCTGGGAGCCGACCGAAAGCGGAACCATGTAGTCGGCGACTGCGGCAGCCGACCCGCTTGAGGAGACGCCGGGGCTACGTCCGAAATCGTGCGGGTTCTTGACCCCGATCGGCACCGGGCTTGCGAATTCGGTCGTCGCACACTTGCCGAGAATGATCAGGCCAGCGCGCCGCAGCAGTGCGACGATGGCCGTATCGATTGCGGGGCGGTATCCTTTGTAGATCGATGAGCCGTAGGCCGTGGGCATATCAAAGGTATCGAAAATATCCTTGATCCCGATTGGCAAACCGTGGAACGCGCTGCGACGCGGCTCTTGATCGCGTGCGCGTGCCTGCCGTCGGGCTAATTCCGGATCGACAAAAGCCCAGGCGCCAATGTCCGGTTCACGCGCAGCAATACGCGCCAAACAGTCTTCCACGAGGGCCAGCGATGTCGTCTCGCCAGAGGCAATTTTTTCCGCGGCTTGCGTTGCCGAGAGGAGATTAAGTCCGCCTGGCCGGCTCTGCATCATATCTGTCCCTATTCGTCGGCGTGTCAGTAACTTTTCAGGCTAGCGATTGCCGAATCGTCGTTCAAGGAAGGGCAGCGCGGATCGCCTATGCAGCAGCGCCTTGGTCGCCCATGTGCGCGCCGGTACGAACGTCAATCCCTGACGTTTGGCCTCGCAATGGCAGGCGCCGATCTACGAGATGCGCCATCAAGTCGTTGTCGAGATCACCGCTCCCTGACGCCGCGGCCACGGGCCTCTCATCGATGAACTTTATGCGGATCAGCGAGCCTGCTGGCTGGGCCTTATTCGGTGAAGACTTTTCACCTCCTATCCTTGACAAGCTTGCCTGGCGCACTCGGTCGCAGGTCACAAAGTGCCCCCAGACCAGATAGCGCGGCCGGCGCAGACCCGTCTTTTGAAAAAGTATAGCGTCGCGGGCGAACTCGCCTATAGTGCGAGTTCATGGGGTCATCGCGGACGCGAGACAAATCAATGGATTTGCGCCGTCGCACGCTTGCGGTTCACTTGCTGTTCGCGGCTCTCTTGGGTGGTCTGCTCGCGGATTTGCATGCACGGGCTTGGGCCGACGATTCCTATCCAGCCAAAGTTATTCACCTTGTGGTCACGACCGCCGCGGGCGGCGCTGATGACTTCGTCGCCCGCACGGTCGCGCAGCGACTCTCCGCCACGATGGGACGCCCAGTAATCATCGAGAACGAGCCCGCCGGGAACGGCAGCGTTGCCGCTGGCGAAGTCGCGCGCGCGCCGGCGGACGGCTATACGCTGATGATGGTGGTGGACAGCACGCTGACCATCAATCCGCACCTCTACAAAACGATCAACTACGATGTATTTCGCGATTTCACGCCGATCAGCATCATCTCTCGGTTGCCGACGGTGCTGCTGGCGCGCGCCGATCTGCCGGCCAACAACGTCCAGGACCTGATCACGCTGGCACACGCCCGTCCGGGCAAGCTGAATTACGCCTCGACCGGCGTGGGCACCGTGCTGCATGTCGGCATGGAAATGTTCAAGATCGCAACCAAGACCGACATCGTTCACGTGCCATACCGCTCGACTCCCGGTGCCCAGAACGATTTGATGGCCGGGCGGATAGACGTCATGCTTGCGGGCATCGGCGCCGCGCTTAGCCACAACGATAAGCTCAAGGTCCTGGCCATCACCTCGCCACAGCGTTCGCCGCTGTTGCCAAACATTCCAACGGTCGCCGAGTCGGGCGTGCCGGGCTTCGAACTCACGTCTTGGTTCGCGCTACTTGGACCAGCGCACCTGCCTCAACCGGTCATGGATCGCTTGACAGCCGAGTTGAAAAAGGCCGCGGGCGACCCGCAGTTCCGATCCATGTTCGAGAAAGTGGGGATGCAGGTTGTTGTCAGTTCTCCCCAGGAGATGCGAGCGGAGATGGAGGCGGATTCCAAGAAATGGGGCGATGTCATCAAGGCCATCGGGTTGAGGATCAACCAGTGAGCGGTTCGCCCGCGATGAAATTCGGGGAAATGTTATGAGTTTCACGCTTTGGCGCGGCGTCGTCGGCATGGTGAAGCCGACTCGGCGGCCCGGCACGCTGGAGGAATTGATCCGCATCCTTCCCGAGGGGATCGGCGTCGTGCCGCTATCACTCAATGTCCGCGCCGGGAGCATTGACGAGTTCAAGGCCGCAATCCCGAGCTACGAGAAATTTGTCGCAGAGCTGGCGGAGGATTCGGTTGATCTGATCATTGTCTCGGGCACGCCGCCCTTCATGTTGCTCGGGCGAGATGGTGAGGCGGCGCTCCTTCGCGAATGGGAAAATAAGTACCGCACGCCGATCGTGTCGGATGCCCGGATGCAATGCAGTGGGCTTCGCGCGATGGGGATCCGTAAATTCATTGGCGCAAGCTACTCGGCGACGCAAAACAAGATCGTGCTTGAGTACATGGCGCAAGCGGGACTGCAAGCGGTGGCGATGGAGCCTATTGAAGTGCCGTTCGACCAGGTCGCCCAAATTTCGATTGAGCAGCTTTACGCGCACGTCAAGAAGCTATTCATGCGGCACCCGGGCGCCGACGGCATCTACATCCAAGGTGGGGGCTGGCAGACCGCACGCGTGGTGCCGCTGCTTGAAAGGGACCTGCAGGTTCCGGTGGTCCATGCCACGATCTGTCAGGCTTGGGAGATCCATCGTCGGCTGCGCGTGCACGAGACGACGCCTGGATACGGCCGGATGCTGGCCGAACTGCCAGAGCCGCCCGCCGATTGACGGGCGAAGCGGGCGGGAGCCGCGGAGCGCTGCATCTCGTTAGATCAGTTATGGCGGCACGGCGATTTCGCATAAGCGACTCGATCTCGCCCCCTTCCATTGACCGTGTAGGTCGGCGAGACTATTCCTCCAAAGGAGGAAACGTTCCCGTCACGTCGGCTGTGCTCCGGTAGCACCAGACTCGATCGTTGTGCGGACCGAGCAACTAACGGCCGCCACAGCGAGCGACAATCAACCACATATCGGCCGAGTCTCTCAGGCTGCCGATCCCTGTCGTTACAACAATCAAGAAACCATGAGGGTCCAAGAAGCCATCAGCATTGTCGATCTGGAGCGGCTCGCGCAACGCAGGCTGCCGCGAATCCTGTTCGAATGCATCCAGAGCGGCGTCGAGGACGAACAGGGCGTCATCCGGAATACCGCCGGTTTTCACCGGCACCAATTGCTGCCGCGTCATCTCGCCGATGTCAGTGAACGTGTCCAGGCGACGAAGATTTTCGGCCGCACCTATGCGAGCCCGTTCGGTATCTCTCCAACCGGTATCGCCGAGCTGTTCCGGCGAGGTGCCGACCTGATGCTCGCCAAGGCGGCGGCCTAGCCGCCCAAACGGGCACTGCGCTGGGCGTGTTGCGCTGCTGGGGCGCCAGCACGGTCTGAAGCAACCTTGTCGAAGACCGCAGCTTTAGACGGATTGCGGCCGAGCACGCCGAACAGGCCGCTCAGCGCCGCATCGTTTGCGGCACATAATGAAACGCTCGACGACGCCCAGAGGAAACGCGAGGGAAATACTGTCACATAGATCCCATCGATGCGCGCCACGTGAAGAATGGGGCAGTACCGTCGCCAATCATAGACCGCGCACCACGGATCGCCCTCGTCACTGCTACCGCACTCAACTTCCCAATAGCGATCAATGCGACGGCACGCGTGCTTGAGACGTTCGATCTGAGCAATTTCTGCGTTGCTGCGATTCTCCCAGGTCACCACAGCTGCGGGCAACGTATGGACACGCAAGTGCTGCACGCGACTCTCTCCGCGACTGACAACTAAGCAAGGAAAAGTCCGACGAGACTTTGTTCTGATCGGCGTCAAGGTAACCCTCGGGTGCGTCGTGATAGGAACTTTGGGCCAGAGGGTCACTTTAATTGTGGCAGCCGAAATAGAGGTTGCAGCCCAGGCTAGGGGGTGCATATTCGGTGGGATGGCCGAACCAGGACCGAAAATCAGTTTTAAGCCGCAGCCGGTCAAAGTCGGCCTAGACTGGCAGGTAGTCGCGGTCCATGCGAGCGGCCAGCGGGAGCATATTACGGGCTTTAAGAGCGAGACTGAGGCATTGGATTGGATACGGAGCCCGCAGTGCCACGGCTGGCTCATCGCGCGGGGCTATACGGAATGACCAGCAAATCCCATAAGCGACCTCGCAATCCCGCCCAGCTGGCGGCTGCCCGAGCCAAAGCGAGCGGTGCTCCCTTTCAATTTCCTGGGCACTCGATTATGCCCGACTCCACAACCATGCCGCATGGTGAGTCGGATGCAAATAACCGATCAAAATCGCACGATTTTTGAAGCGGCCGGATATGGAGCCCTTAAGCTCGAAATTGCGTATGGCGGAACGCGGTTTAATCTTGCCGTTCCAAGCGTCGCCGATCAGGCAAAGGCGTGGTTGGTGGAGACCGAAGAAAGGATGAGACGGGCACACGAGGACGGGCTATATCTCGCTCGTCGGCGCCACAACATCATGAGATGTTGGACCGCAATTGCTGTGTTGGGTGGGATCATGGCGGCCGCGACTGGGATGATCACGCTACTCAGATAATGCCCCTCGCCGCGTCACGCCGTGCTGGTTCGTCGAGGAGCGCCCGACGTGCTTCATCATCAACGACGCCAGCGGGCGGCCAATGGCCAGCCGACGAACAGCCGCCATGCTCATGACCCAGGGCGAGGCGCCGCGTATTGCGGTGAATAATCGCCAAGCTGCCGGGTTTCCTGAAGTGGTGAATACCCGCAGCGTTATATCAAGAAATAAAAGACCAGTCCAACAACTATCAAAACCCCGAAGTTTGGCGGTCCTGCCTGCCGAACCGATCTTCATTCGTCGAGTCGTCCGGTCGACCTGCCAATGCGAGTCCTCCTTCGGCAAAGGAGCATGATCATACAAGAAATGCACCCGAAGCGCATGGCCTTCAGCCGGGTGACGTCCTGCAAAAGCCGCCCGAAGGGCAATTGTAGCGGAGCATTCGCGTGACAGCAGAAACCACACTTGAGCAGGCAACACGCCACGTGAGGGACGCGAAGCGGACCATCGCCCGACAGCGGGCGTTGATCGCCAAGCAAAAGGAGGAAGGCTATGACACGGAGACTGCAGACAGCCTTCTTATCCAATTTGAGCTGGCGTTGGCGATTTTTGAAGACGACCTTCTGGCCATTCAGAAGACCATAAAGCAAAATTAAGGACTCGACGGTGAACCGGCATAGGGTTTGGACCCCGATCGGCGCGGCTAAAGTATGGATAATCCTGAGATTGGAGGGGTCAAAGTTCGGCGCCTATTCACAGGCAAACTGCGCTGCTGAAACAACACTAGGCATATAATCGCGGTTCCGTAGCAGCATGCCAGCCGTCATGGGGGCCCAGGATTATGTGGTGCCTCTGGGCTCGGAAGCCCATTGGCTGTTGAGATGTTGATGGTGAACCGCACGGGATCAACCTCGTGCGCCGGCGTGGGCTGATTATCACCGGTTAGGCGACCAGCAGAGCTTGGATATCCGGCCAAACGTCAATGCCCCGTCTCTTCAGTTCGTCGTCGTATGCATTGGAGCGAAAGGCTGTGATACCGGTTTCGAAACTTTTCCTGGATTGCACGTTGAAAAGCCAGCGGCTGACGTTGGCATACGTGGCCCACATTTTCTCCAGACCAAGCCGATCAAGGCGCGTCACGTAAGGGATTATTGCGATATCCGCCAGTGTAAAGTCGTCGCCGGCAAGCCATTTGGAATTTGCGAGAGTTGACTCCATTTCCTTGAGAACCTTGGCATGTAGTAAAACGGCATCCTTCACGAAAGGCGCTTCGAATCCGAGTTCGAGGATTTGCTTTTGCCGAGAAGCTCGCGCCCTATCCGGCAGCTTGGCCAACCGCTCTTCCCACATTTTTTTGTCGTAGTGATCTCGCAGTTGATGCACGAAAGCAGCCGAATAGGTTATTGATGCACAGGCCGTATGCAAACCCTCGTCGGGCACTTTGGTCCATGTGCGCATAGTCGCGCGCCCAAGCGGCGTAAGCGGTCGCAATGGCGGATTAGGAAATACGTCTTCAATATATTCAAGGATAACGGTGGATTCGGAAACCGGAATTCCATCGTGCACGAGGACCGGCACCAGTCCGCGAGGATTGATCTTGAGAAACTCAGGCGAGAGATGCTCCTCTCGCATAAGATCTACTTCCTGCCCCTCCCACGGGATTCCCTTCTCGTCAAGGGCAATTCGCACTTTTTGTGCGCATACTGAAATGTTGTGGTGATATAACTTGAGCATTCTTGCGCTCCGATTTGGTTAGTGGGGCAAACTGGTTAAAATCGCTTCCGACTTAATCGTTCGATTGGTCATCGCTGAATATCCCGGGTTCCAACGTGCACTCAGACAAAAAGAAAACCTCCATCGCAATTGAGACTCTGGCCGGTAATAAAGTCGCTCTCTTTCGAGCATAGAAAAATAAGGGCACCGACGAGATCGTCAGGAACCTCGACCCGCTTCA
>Ga0335081_10022067_pt1 | contig 10297 bp, 7 predicted proteins | sample Lox_Sample_35_FD_206713 | JGI IMG/M metagenome (GOLD analysis project Ga0335081, IMG submission 206713) | Soil microbial communities from Loxahatchee National Wildlife Refuge, Florida, United States - Lox_Sample_3.5 | ecosystem: Environmental > Terrestrial > Soil > Wetlands | place: USA: Florida...
ATTGCTCAAGCCGGCTGGCACGTCGGTTTGGTGCTCGATATTTCTACCCCAGGCAATGACGGTGCTGTCGCTCTTCAGGGCCAACGAATGGTAACCACCAGCGGCAATCGCCACGACATTGCTTAATCCCGCCGGCACATTGGTCTGCCCGTAAGCGTCGCTTCCCCACGCCGCCACCGTTCCATCGGCCTTGAGGGCAATACTGTGTTGATAGCCTTCGCCAATCGCCACGACATTGACCAGATTCGTCACGATGGAGGGCGGGCCACCGGCCAGTCCCAGGTTGACCAGCGTGCCATTGGTCTTCAACGCGAGGTAATTATAATTGCGGGGGACAATGGCAGCGATGTTAGTCAGTCCCTGAACGAGCAGCGGAGAATCAAATTGCCACGAGATGACCGTGCCGTCGGGTCTTAATCCCAAATTGGGACCGTTGGCTCCGCCACAGGCGATGGCAATTAGATTCGTCGCCTTCTGGACCACAAAATCGGAAGGACTGAGGGGCCACGAGACGGTCGTGCCATCGCTTTTCAGGGCCAGACAATCCATCGAGCTCGCGGCTCCGCCTGATATCGCAATGAGATTGGTGAGGCCGGGTGGAAGATTGGTCTCGCCGGAATAATTTCCCCAGACGGCCACTTGGGAAAGGAAGAGCGTGGCATTGCTGCTGATGACACTCCCATACGCATTGCTGACGATCACATCATACGTCCCGAACTGCGCAGCCTGCAAGTTCGTCAATGTGAGCAGATTCGTGACCGGTCCCGGCACGTCCGCGCCGTTGCGCTGCCAGTCAAAGCTGAACGGCGGCTGGCCGGAAATATTTACTCTGAACGAAGTTGATCCACCCAGCCAGGCAGCGCGGTTGGTCGGTTGTGTGGTGATGGTCAACGCCGCCACCGTCAAGGTGGCGTTGGAGCTGTCCGCCGTTCCATAGATATTGCTGATAACGGCGGAATATGTTCCCGCCTGGCTCACCAGCACATTGGTCAGCACCAGGGGATTGTTGGTGGCCCCGTCCAGATTCGTGCCGTTAAATTGCCATTGATAAGCGAACGGTTGCTGGCCGGTTGCCGACACGCTGAATGTGGCGGTTGCCCCGCCCAGCACAGACCGGTCTTGCGGTTGAGCCGAAATCATGGGGTTTAAAACCGTGACGATTGCGGGCGCGCTGGTGGCCAAGCCGGTCAGGTTGCTGACCACCACGGTATAATTGCCCAAGTCAGCCGGCTGGAAATTTGCAACCGTCAAATTGGTGGTGGTCGAACCGGAGATCCGGCCGCCATCAATCAATTGTGAGCCATTAAAATACCACTGATAACTGAAAGGCGGGGTGCCGGCGGCGGTGACGCTGAAAATGATATTCGATCCGAAGATGACCGTGGCTGCGGGTTGCGCGATGACGCCAGGCGGTATCCAGACGGTAGCCGTCGCACTGGTGATTGAACCGAAATTATTCGTCACGACGACTTGATAGTCGCCGCCCTGTCCGATTTGGAGGGCGGACAACAGCAGCCAGTTGTTCGTCTGGCCGGCAAGTTGGTTGCCATTGAAATACCACTGCGACTGCATGGGAGAAGAACCAATTACCCGGGAGAGGAGAATCACCGTCTGGTTGGTTTGCGTGGCGGCACTGAGGGGTTGCTGGATGAAGCGCGGCGGCAACCTCAAATCGGGATCTTGCACCAGAACTGTGTCGTGATAACCATCCCCGCTTGCGGCGATCGCCACGCAATTGGTCGGCGAAGGACCGCCAAGCCCATAGTCAAAGGCGGTTCCATCCTGTTTCAATCCCATCCAGTGGCTGTCACCCGGAGCCATGGCGATGACGTTGGTTGCATCGGCGGGTATGCCGGGTGCGGTTCCAAAGCCCACCACAGTCCCATCCGCGCGCAAGGCCAGGCTGTAGGTGTATGCGCCAAAGGCTCCGCCGCCCACGGCGATAACGTTGGTGGCCGGGGCCGGCGGACTGATTTCCCCGGATGAATTGTCCCCCCAGCCGACGATCGTTCCGTCCTGCCGCACCGCGAGGCAGGAATAAAACCCGGCACCGATGGCGATCACATTCGTGGCACTTGCTGGCGGGGCGGGCGTGCCGTTCCACGTAACGACGCTTCCATCCTGGCGCAGTGCGATGCAACCGCCATAACTCTCGACCGCCACCGCGACCACGTTGGTAACATAGTCTGGAACAACCGTGCCGCCGTAACCCCAGGAAACCACGGTCCCGTCCGGTCGCACCGCTATCGCCTGCTCGGATCCGGCGGCGATGGTCAGGAGGTTGGTCGCGTTGGATGGAATGTCCAAAATTCCGTAAAAGTCGCCGCCCCAGCCGACGACTGAACCGTCCGCGCGTACCGCAAAATCCGCGGCGAGAACCTCCCCGGCGCTGGCGATGGCCATCACATTTGTTACGCTCGCCGGCGGGGTCGTGACTGCGATGCCCCAGCTCAGCACGGGCACAACCGTAAGCAATTCCGAATTCGTGGCCGTTCCCCAGGAGTTGCTCACGATCACACTGTATTGGCCGGAATCGGACAATTGAGGATTTGAAACCGTCAGACCGGGGCCATCTGCACCGCTGATATTTGCGCCATTGGCCAGATTGGTCCCGTTTTTCTGCCATTGATAATACATGGTCGGCGCGCCGGTGACCGTGACGGAGAGGATTACGTTGCTATACACCATCGTCACTTGATTGGTCAGCGGCGTTATGAACGTCGGTGCCGCTATCACCGTCAATGACGCCACGACACTGGTAACCGAACTGGCGGTATTTGTGACCACAACCTGATAATTTCCTGCGTCGGATGGCTGGAGACCGGTAATGGTCAGATTTGTCGTCGTTGCACCGGAAATGTGTCCACCATCAGCCAGCGGCGCGCCATTCAAATACCAGAGGTAGCCCAAGACAAGCGGACTGACGGCAGCGACATTAAATTGCACGGTTTGTCCAGCCAGCAGTGTTTGACCCAGCGGTTGAACAGTGATGGCGATGGTGGGAGCCTGATATTCGTAAGCGCCGATGTCCACGGTGGGACCGATGATGCGCGCATTGCCGTCCAGATCGTTGGTGGTGAAAACCGAGGCGCTGTTCCCCCCATTAATGCACGGAGAATTGGATTGCAGGTGCCAATCGCCGTTGACCGGGTCCACAACCAGCGGCGGGACGCTGATATTGCCGGTACCGTTGGTTAGTTGCGGCGTGGTGCAGGAATAATTCAGCGTGCTAAACGCACAGTTGGTTTGATCCGGCGTCCAACCGTAAAAAATGCTGTTGATGAAACTGTTGTAATAAACGATGCAATTGTTCACCGTGCAGGAGTCAACCCCGCCACCCGGACCATTTTCCGCCGTGTTGGCGACCACCGTGCAATTGTTCAGCACGCTGCCGAATGCGCCGCCGCCCGCATACCCGGCATCGTTGTAGGCCAGCAGAGAATTGTTAAGCGTGCCGACATAAGCCCCGCCCGCGTTGTTCAAGTTCGCGATGTTGTTGGTGATCCGGCACAGCGTCGCGAGGCAATTATTCAGCCCGCCTCCCATGCCGCGGTTGAATGTAAAATTGGCGCTGACCACGCACTGGATGAGCACGCTGCCGCCGGCGCCGCCGCCGGCCGGATTGCCATAAGTGACTCCGCCACCGGCCGAGTTGCCGATCAACGAGCAATTGATGAGGGTCCCCTGAAACGCGCCGCCGCCCTGATTGGTGGCCAGGTTGCTGGTCAAAATGCAATTGGTGATCACCACGTTCGTCGTGTCGCAGCGGATGCCGCCCCCGTTTTCCGGGGTCATGCCATTGGTCAACGTAAAACCTGACAACGAACTGCCATCCACCATGTTGAAACAACGCATCGCTCCGCCGCCGTCAACCGACGTCACCGCCGGACCGTTCACGCTGGCCAACGAAAGAACCTTGGTAACGGCCACACGGTTGGTCATGCCCGAGACCACGCGGTTGCCCACCTGATAGATTCCGTTCGTTACGAGGATTTGGTCACCAGGATTGGCCGCATCAATGGCCGTCTGGATGTTCGTGGCGGCCTTGGCCCAACTGTTATAGGGCGATGCCGGACTGGGATTGTTCACGTTCACGAAGCGAACAGTTGCGAAAGCCTGGAGCGAAAAGCCGAACCAGAAGACGAGTATCAGTCGAAATAGGGTTGGAGTCATGCTCGCACTCTTTGATTGGCTAATGAATATCATTCCCGAACCTGAATTTCAAGCCAAATCCGGTCCAGCCAGGAAGATTTCCGTCACACCCCACGAGCGTGGCGGCTGCCCCGAAATGCTCTATTGAACGCCGACGCGATAGAAATACGGACCGGGGCAGACGATATTCATTTGACCGGCAACCGTTCGCGCTGGCGGCAACACTGACAAACGAACACCAAAGCCTTTTCCCCGGTCTGCTCATCGAATTCCGCTACCGGCCGGACTTGGAATGAATCACAGGCCAAACAGCTCACCTTGAACTTGCGGAACGGAGATTCGCGGGGTGTTTGCGGTGGTGATAGGCGCGAGGTTTTATCACGATCGATTGACAACTAGCTTGGCCCTCAGAATTTTAGCCTTAATGTCAGAGATTTTGCCTTCAAGAATTGTTTTCCTGTCTTCTGCTAATGAAATTATGCCGTCCCGCACAGAGGCGGTGCACTTTGTACGTTGAACATGTTGCACAATAGCCCTGATAGGTGTGTCGGTTGCAAGTTTCCAAATTTCCAAGATTAGTGAATCAAAATTAACCTCCGCCAAGAGTTTAGCTGGATATTTAAATTCCTTGAGGAGTTTGAAAAATGATGAGTTTGATGTGGACAATCTTTTATGCGCGGCCGTTATGAGAGTGAGCTTGCCGCTTTCGGTGGAAGTTTCAAATTCCAGAACTTGATGCAACATGAAATCCAGTTGATCAAGGAGCAGGTCCTTTTGGTGAATTTTTTATCCAGCATCGCTTTTATGCCGCCTTTTCGGCGTCCGTCATTTCGTCAATGTGCTTTGGCCGTCTGGCTTTTGCCGATCTCGAGCCAGAGGGTCGACGCTACAAACCTTGCGCGCGGACGCAAAGGGGTTATAATCTCGATCAATGAAACTTGCAGCGGCGGTTCTGGTTTACGTGTTGATTGGGCTGGTCCTGAGTTGGGGCATTTTGCTGCTCCTGTCCGGCAAGCCGTGGCTGTTCATTGTCGCTTTCCTCGCCTACGTCGTCGCCTTCGGCAAGATTGGATGTACATCTCATTAGCAGATAGGAGATAGCAGATAGAAGTCAGGGGTACAGTTTTGAGTTCCCCATCTACCATCTTCCATCTTCCATCTCCGATTATTTCTGCGGCACGGCAAATTGTTGCTGCATCGCCGACTGAATCTGTGTCCACGGCCAGCAGTTGGCCCCTTTCGTTCCCGCCGCCACGCCCGTCGCCAGCGCCGTGGAGACCGACGTTCCCTGAAACACGTAAGGTTGGCCGTTGTAATAAACCACGTTCGCGCCCGGCAATGCCATCGAAACAAAATTCCCGTAATCCGCATACGGCGCGATTTGTCCGTTCTGCGTGGCGGTGACGGCGTTCACGCCGGGTATCGCCGCCGGATACGTTGCCGTGTTCACCGGTTCATTGCCCGCCGCCGCGAAAACCACAACACCATCGGCAATGGCCTGTTTAACGACGGCGTCCAGCACCGTGCTGTCACCACCGCTGCCGAGGCTCATATTCAAAACGTTCGCGCCGTTGTTGACCGCGGCCTGGACGCCCAGTGCCACGTCCCAGCTCGTGGTCATCGGGTTCTGGCCATAAACGTCCACCGCCACCACGCGCAACGAACTGCTGCCGTGCCCGGCTTGCGAGGCGGAATACAGCATATTGTAAAGCATGCCGGTCGCGTGCGTGGGACTGGATGGGTCGGGCTTGGCATCACCGGCCACGGGGATTGATTTCACGACGAACTGGTCAAGCTGCGGGCCGAGCGATTGCAGCGGGGTGTCAATCAGGCCGACCGTGACATGACAGGGATCACTGGAATCCGTCGTCGGATTGAGCGTGAGGGAAACCGGGCCGATCGCGGAGTTGGCGAGAAGTTGCGGCGTGGGCGGCGGATCAAAAGTGTAATTGTAATCCACGTCGAGCACGTTGGAATTATTTTTCAATTGTCCCAGCGCGGCATCGGTCGCCGTCGCATCACCAAATTGCAAACGGTAAATCCCCAAAGCGTCATCGCGCCCGGTGATTTTGGCGCCGAGCATTTTTGCCAACGCGTCCATGTCCGTGCCGGGCTTGACTCTCACCAGCAGCACATTGGGCACGTGTTTAGGCGGCGACGGCGACGCGCGGACGGGTTGCGTGGCGTTTTCCATCCGGGTGGTGAACACGTAAAGCCGCGCCGGACTGTTGGTCCCCGGCACGAGGGCAAAATTCAGTTTGCCCAGCAACATCTTCAACGCGTCGTTGGACGGCAGGTTCTTGAATTTTACGGAGGCGACCCGCGTGGCGCCCGTTTCGACAAAAATACGCCACCCCGTCTGGCGCGCGACGTTTTCGAGCAACGGCCACAGCGGTTCGCCGTGGATGTCGGCGTCCACGCGACCAGCGGCATTGTGCCAGACCAGCACATTGGTCTCCGCCGCGCTTGCGTTCAAACAAAGCGCAGCCACCAACAAACTAAAAATACAACGCATCTTTGGCATCGCGCAAAACTGCCTTATAACTCTAGCACAAGCGCCCGCGCAAGGGAAACCGATCAAACCTCCGCCCCCGCGGGTAAAAAGCCTGGGGGAGCGCAGGCCGCCGGACTGCGGTGGTTGGCGGCCCGCCAAACACTTCGTCCGACTATCTTGACGCCGGCTTTACGATCTGCGCAAAGCAAAGTTCGTCCCACGCTGTTTTCGGCGGGCCGCCGAAAACTGCACGCGGGCCACGTGCGCTCCTCGCCGCTACATGCTTTTTTTCAATACCGCTTTCACCCACGCCTGATTATCAAGATACCACTGGACCGTTTCGCTGATACCATCCTCAAATTCATGCGCCGCGGTCCACCCAAGCTCGCCTTTAAGCTTGTCCGCGTCAATGGCGTAACGGCGGTCATGACCGGGGCGATCTTTCACGAAGGTGATGAGCTTGCGCGACTGGCCGCCCAGGTTGGGCTTGAATTTGTCCACCATGTCGCAAATCAATTCGACGATGTGCAGGTTGGCCCATTCGTTATGGCCGCCGATGTTGTAAGTTTCGCCGTCGCGCCCGCGCGTGAGCACCAGCCACAACGCCTCCGCATGGTCGCGCACGTAAAGCCAGTCGCGCACGTTCAGGCCGTCGCCATAGACCGGGATCGGTTTGCGCGCCAGGATGCTTTGGATGGCGACCGGGATGAGTTTCTCGGGAAATTGATACGGGCCGTAATTGTTCGAGCAATTCGTAATCACAGCCGGCAAACCGTAGGTGTGATGATAGGCGCGCACGAGCATGTCGCTGGCGGCTTTGCTGGCCGAATAAGGCGAGTTGGGCGCGTACGGCGTCGTTTCCTTGAAGAAACCCGTCGGACCGAGCGAGCCGTAAACTTCATCCGTGGAAACGTGAAGAAATCGGGCCTGGCGGCCGGCATCCAGGGTCTGCGGATTTGAAAGCCAACACGCGCGGCAAGCCTCGAGCAGATTGAATGTGCCGACGACGTTGGTATGGATGAAATCGCCCGGGCCGGTGATGGAGCGGTCCACGTGCGATTCCGCGGCGAGGTGCATGACGTGGGTAATGCCATGCTGCTCGACGACACGCAGGATGGCGGCCTTGTCGCGCAAATCCACTTTCTCAAACACGTATTTCGGGTGCCGGGCGACTTTCTCCAGATTTTCCAAGTGGCCGGCATACGTCAGCGAATCGAGATTCACCAGTCGCGTCACTTCGGGCCGGTCAATGACATGATGAACGACGTTCGAGCCGATGAACCCGGCGCCGCCGGTAACGAGTAATTTCATGGTTTGTCCAAAACTTGTCGCAGGCTGGCCTGCCAATCCGGGAGTTGCAATCCGAAAGTTCTCCGCAACTTACCGCAATCGAGGACCGAATACGCCGGACGCTTTGCCGGCAGCGGAAAATCCGGCGTGGTGATCTTTTCCACCGCGCGGCATTTGCGCTCGGATGGCGGCATTAATTCGATTATGCGGGAAGCAAATTCGTGCCAGTCGGTTTGGCCGCCAGCGGCAAGGTGATATTCGCCGTTGAATGCGGAACGATCCGCGCCGGCGAGGACCTGCCGGAGCGCCTGCGCGGTTGCCTCGGCAATCATCCGCGACCAGGTCGGGCAACCGAATTGGTCACCCACCACGCGCAATTTCTCGCGCTCGCGCGCCAGGCGTTGCATCGTGAGCATGAAATTCTGGCCACGCGCGCCGTAAACCCAGCACAGCCGGAAAATCAGATGGTCCACGCCGGACGCCCTCACCGCCTGATCGCCCTCCAATTTTGTCCGGCCATAAGCCCCAAGCGGGTTCGGCGCATCGGCTTCGACATACGGCGATGTTTTCGTCCCGTCAAAAATGTAATCCGTCGAGTAATGCACCAGCAGCGCGCCCGCGTTCTTTGCCGCTTCGGCCAGCACGTCCGGCGCGACGGCATTGATTTGCCGGCAGAGTTCGGGTTCTGACTCGGCCTTGTCCACCGCCGTGTAGGCCGCCGCGTTCACGACCGCCGACGGCTTGTTTTCGGCGACCAGGGAGCGCAAACCTGCAACGTCCGTAAAGTTGATTTCGGGATAATCCACCGCTGTCACCTGCGCCAGCGGCGCGAGCGTGCGCTGTAATTCCCACCCGACCTGCCCGTTTTTTCCAAGAAGCAAAATGTTCATGATGCGCAGCCCGTCAGGCAAACAAGCGGTCCGGCGGAACGTCCTTCAATCGCAGACCGCGCGTGTCCTTGTCCGAAAGCTGCGGGTGCTCCAGCGGCCAGCGGATGCCGATGTCCGGATCGTTCCAAGCAATTGTCAACTCATTTCGAGGCGCGTAAAGGTCGGTGCATTTATAAATAAACAGGGCCGTCTCGCTCAACACCGCAAATCCGTGCGCGAACCCGGGCGGTATGAAAAACTGCCGTTTGTTTTCACCGGAGAGGCGCAGGCCGTGCCACCGGCCAAACGTGGGCGAACTGCGCCGGATGTCCACCGCCACGTCAAACACCTCGCCTTGCAGCACATAAACCAGCTTGCCCTGGGCGGTGGGATTCTGAAAATGCAGCCCGCGGAGGATGCCGCGCCGCGAAAGCGATACGTTGTCCTGCACGAAATTCCAATCCAGTCCCGCTTCCTGATAACGCTGGCGGTTCCAGGTCTCCATGAAGAAGCCGCGGGCGTCACCGAAAACTTTTGGCTCGATGATCAGCAGTCCGGGCAGCTCGCAAGGGATGACGTTCATCGCTCAAGCGGCGGCCAGCCGGCGCGCCTCAGCCACAACCTCGCTGAGATAATTGCGGTATTCGCATTTCGGCATTTTGGCCGTGAGCTTCTCCAGCTCGTCGAGTTTCAAAAACCCGCGGTGAAATGCCGCCTCCTCCGGGCAGCCGATTTTGACGCCCGCGCGGCGCTCAATCGTTTGCACGTAAGCCGAGGCGTCGTGCAGGCTGCTGCTCGTGCCGGCATCCAGCCAGGTAACCCCGCGGCTCAACCGTTGCACCCGCAACTGGCCGCGCCGCAGATACGCGACGTTCAAGTCCGTAATTTCCAATTCACCGCGCGGCGACGGTTTCAGCGACTTCGCCGTGGCGACCACCTGGTTGTCGTAAATGTAAATTCCCGGCACGGCGTAACTGCTCTTGGGCTGTTTGGGCTTCTCCTCGATGGACACTGCCTTGCCATTCCCGTCGAACTCGACCACGCCGTAGCGTTCCGGGTCGTTGACGTGATAACCGAAAATCGTCGCGCCGCTTTTAAATTCAGCAAAGGCGCGGTGAAATGAATCGCCGCCATAAAAAATGTTGTCGCCCAGAACCAGGGTCACTCCATCGTTTCCGATGAATGATTCAGCGATAAGAAAGGCCTGGGCGATGCCTTCGGGTTTGGCTTGCTCGCGGTATTCGATGGCCAGGCCGAACCGGCTGCCGTCACCGAGAAGCTGTTGGAAGCGAGGCAAATCGTGCGGGGTGGAAATGAGGCAAATCTCGCGGATGCCGCCTTCGATGAGCGTCGTAAGCGGGTAATACACCATTGGCTTGTCATAGACGGGCTGGAGCTGTTTGCTCGCGACGAGCGTAAGCGGATACAGCCGCGAACCGGCGCCCCCGGCCAGGATTATGCCTTTCATTGGCGCGAAGCGTAGAAATTTCTG
>Ga0335081_10022071_pt1 | contig 10296 bp, 9 predicted proteins | sample Lox_Sample_35_FD_206713 | JGI IMG/M metagenome (GOLD analysis project Ga0335081, IMG submission 206713) | Soil microbial communities from Loxahatchee National Wildlife Refuge, Florida, United States - Lox_Sample_3.5 | ecosystem: Environmental > Terrestrial > Soil > Wetlands | place: USA: Florida...
GACGCCGCGCCCGCGGCGCTGGCGCTCGCGCCGCTGATTGGCGCCTGGATCCTGTTCGGCTTGTTCATCATCGTCGCCTCGACGCTCGTCGCCTGGTTCGCCGACCGGCTGGCGCACCGGCGCCGCAACATGGTGTTGGCGGACTTCTTCGAGCACGTCCTGCAGCTGCCGCTGAGCTACCATGCCGGCGTCCATTCCGGCCGGCAGCTCAAGATCATGCTCGCCGGCACCGACACGCTGTGGTGGCTGTGGGTCTCGTTCTTCCGCGAGCACTTCGCCGCCTTCGTCTTCATCTTCGTGCTGCTGCCGACGACCGTGGTGCTGAACTGGCGGCTGGCGCTGCCGCTCCTGGTCCTCGCCGCCGGCTTCACCGCGCTGACCGCGCTGGTCATGCACCGCGCCGAGGCGATGCAGCGCGCCGTCGAGCGGCACTATTCAGACCTCGCCGAGACCGCGTCCGATGCGCTGGGCAATGTCGCCGTGGTGCAGAGCTTCGCTCGCATCGAGCTCGAAGTGTCGTATCTGCGGGGCTTGGTGAACTCGCTGCTGCGCGCGCAGATGCCGGTGCTGTCGTGGTGGGCGGTCGCCGCCGTGCTGACCCGCACCGCGACGACGTTGACGCTCCTGGTGATTCTTCTGCTCGGCGCCTGGTTCAAGCTCAACGGGCTCGTCAGTGTCGGCGAGATCGTCAGCTTCATGGCGATCGCGACGCTGCTGATCGCCCGGCTCGAGCAGGTCGTCGGCTTCGCCAACCGGCTGTTCATGGATCTGCCCAAGCTCGCCGAGTTTTTCGCCGTGCTGGATACCGCCCCGGCGGTACGCGATCGCCCGGACGCGGTCGATCCCGGCCGCGTGCGCGGGCTCGTCGAGTTCCGCGACGTGTCGTTCTCCTATGACGGCAAGCGCCCGGCGGTGGCGGACTTGAGCTTCACGGTGCTGCCCGGCGAGCGCGTGGCTTTGGTCGGCGAGACCGGCAGCGGCAAGACCACCTCGCTTGCGCTCCTCCATCGCGCTTTCGATCCGCAGTCGGGCTTCATCACCGTCGACGGCATGGACATCCGCGCCCTCGCGCTCACCGGGCTGCGCCGCAATATCGGCGTCGTGTTCCAGGAGACGCTGCTGTTCAACCGGTCGATCGCCGAGAATCTACGGGTCGGCAAGCCGGACGCGACCGACGACGAATTGCGCGGCGCCGCGGCGCGGGCGCAGGCGCTGGAGTTCATCGAGCGCAACGAGGCCGGCTTCGAGGCCCGGATCGGCGAGCGCGGCCGGCTTCTTTCCGGCGGCGAGCGCCAGCGCCTCGCCATCGCCCGTGCGCTGCTCAAGGATCCGCCGATCCTCATCCTCGACGAAGCAACAAGCGCGCTCGATCCGGTGACCGAGGCGCGGGTCAACCTCGCGCTCGACGAAGTGATGAAGGGCCGCACCACCTTCGTGATCGCCCATCGGCTCATCACCATCCGCGGCGCGACGCGCATCCTCGTGTTCAGCAAGGGCCGCATCGTCGAGACCGGCACCTATGAGGAGCTGATGCTGCGCGGCGGCGTGTTCGCCGCGCTGGTGCGCGCCGAGCAATACGCGCTGGCTGAAGAAAAAATGCCGCCGGTCAGGGCCGCGCAATAGCGGCCGCTGATCGAGGGCTGAATTCGTAGCCCGCATTGAGCGTAGCGAAATGCGGGTGTGGCCGATTAGCTCGCGCATCCGCCCCGGGTTTCGCTGCGCTCAACCCGGGCTACGACGACTAGCGCAGCCGCTCCAAGATGCTGACATAGTTGGCGACGGCGGCGCCGCCCATGTTGAAAATGCCGCCGAGCCGCGGGTTTTTGACCTGCATGTCGCCGGCGGCGCCGGTGAGCTGCATGGCCGAGATTGCGTGCATCGACACCCCGGTCGCGCCGATCGGATGGCCCTTGGCCTTGAGCCCGCCCGAGGGGTTGACCGGCAGCTTGCCGTCCTTGGCGACGATGCCCTCGGCGATGATGCGGGCGCCCTGCCCTTCGCCGGCAAGCCCCATCGCCTCATATTCGATCAGCTCGGCGATGGTGAAGCAGTCATGCACCTCGGCGAAGGACAGGTCGCCGAGGCTGACGCCGGCCTGCGCCAACGCGCGCTTCCAGGCAAGCGCGCAGCCTTCGAATTTGAGAATGTCGCGCCGCGACATCGGCAGGAAGTCCTGCACGTGCTCGGCGGCGCGGAACACGATCGCCTTGCTGAGCTTGAGCGCGGTCTCGACGTCGGCGAGCACCAAAGCGGCGGCGCCGTCGGACACCGGCGAGCAGTCGGTGCGCTTGAGCGGACCGGCGACGCGGGGGTTCTTGTCGCTTTCGGCGCGGCAGAATTCATAGCCGAGATCCTTGCGCAGCTGGGCATAGGGATTGCCGACGCCGTTCCTGTGGTTCTTGGCCGCGATCTGCGCCAGCGCGTCGGACTGGTCGCCCCAGCGCTGGAAGTAAAGGCCGGCGATCTTGCCGAACACGCCGGCGAAGCCGCCCTCGATGTCGGCCTCTTCGCGCACATAGGACGCTTTCAACAGGTTGCGGCCGATCTCGGCGGCGGGCGTCGCCGTCATCTGCTCGACGCCGACGACGAGCACGATGCGCGCTGAGCGCGCCGCGATCGCCTTCAGCCCCTGATGCACGGCAGCCGAGCCCGTCGCGCAGGCGTTCTCGACGCGCGTCGCGCGCTTGAAGCGCAGATCTGGCGAGGCCTGCAGCACCAGCGAGGCGGTGAAATCCTGGGCCGAGAAGCCAGCGTTGAAATGGCCGAGCACGATCTCATCGACGTCCTCGGCGGCGATGCCGGCGTCGCCGAGCGCGTCATTGGCGACCCGCGTCACCAGGCTCTCGACCGTTTCACCTTCGAGCTTGCCGAACGGCGTGTGCGCCCAGCCCACGATGCATGCCGTCATCTTCGTTCCCTCGCTTTGTGCCGCCGCCGAAATTTGGTCGCTTTTGCTCGGCTTAAGCCATCCGGACCATTCACACGGCGCAGCATGATATCGGTATTCGCCTTTGCCTTCGAGCGTCGCTTCGGCTTAGATAGTTGTGCGTCGGCGCTTTCGGAACTTTTCGTGAACCCCTCGCGGCCCTTGGGGCCCGACCAACCGGACGGACCGCGACACGTGCATCAATCGAAATCGCTTCGGGCGCCGCTTGCCGTCGCCCTTGGCTTGGTCTTGGCATCAGCATTGACTCCGGGTTCAGCGCGCGCCGAAGCGCTGCTTCTGGTCGAAGCCGATTCCGGCAAGGTGCTGCGCGCCGAGAACGCGACCTATCCATGGTATCCGGCGTCGGTGACCAAGCTGATGACCGCGTACGTGACGCTGCACGCGATCAAGGAAGGGCGAATCACATTCGACACACTGTTCACGGTCTCGCGCAATGCGGCGCTGCAGGCGCCGACCAAGATGGGCTTCCCGGTCGGCACCCAGGTCACCGTCGACAACGCGTTGAAGATGCTGATGGTGCATTCGGCAAACGACATGGCGGTGGTGCTCGCCGAGGGCGTCGCCGGGTCGATTGAGAATTTCGCCGACGAGATGACGCGCACCGCGCACCGCCTCGGCATGAGCGAATCGAATTTCGTCAATCCCAACGGGCTGCCGGCCGACGGGCAGATCACCTCGGCGCGCGATCTCGCCATCCTCGCCCGGGCGCTGATCCGCGAGTTCCCCGAATACGAATCCTATTGGCACATCGCGGCGATCCGCTTTGGCCGCCGCGTGATGCGCAACACCAATTCGCTGATCGGGCGCTATCCGGGCATCGACGGCATGAAGACCGGCTTCATCTGCGCGTCCGGCTTCAACGTGGTCGCGACGGCGACGCGCGACGGCAGGCGGCTTATCGCGGTGGTGCTCGGCGCGCCGTCCTCGGGGGCGCGCGCCGTCAAGGCGGCGGAGCTCCTCGAAAGCGGCTTCACCCAGAATCCGCTGTCGTGGCTCACGCCCGCGCTCGGGCAGGTCGACGCGCTGGCGCCGATCGAAGCGGCGCCGCCAAATCTGCACGAGGAGGTCTGCGGCAAGCATCGCAAGCGGCCGCCGGCGGAAGACGAGGATGAAGCCAATGTCGGAGAAGGCTCGCCGTTCTCGGCGGTCCTCTCCAGCCTGCGCGCGCCGGTGCCCAAGGGCGCCGCGCTCCTCTCCGATTTCGGCGCTGCGACGCCGATCGTCGTCTATACCGGGCCGACGCGCACGCCCGAACAGCTCGCCCATCTGAAGGACGAGCCGATCGCAGCCATGCACCGCAAGAAAAAGGGAGCCAAGACCGCAGCGGCGAAACCGACCGACGATAAGGCCGCGACCACGGACACGAAGGCCGCCGGCAAGAGCTCCAATGCCAAATCTGGCGACGTCAAGCCTGCCGACAGCAAGGCGAAGGCCGGCAAGGGTAAGGCTGACGTCCACTGGACGCCGACATCGTCTTCCTCCCTGACGGCCAGTCCGCCTCCGGATTTGGCGACGAAGCCGTCCGCCGACGCACAGAAAAAGCGCGCCAAGGCCGCGCCGCCGCCGGCCAAGCCGACGACGACACAATAATCGCGACGTCTTGCTGCAATCGTATCGGCGCGACGATGAAGCTGCGCGTCAATTCGCCAGGCGCAGCGGCGCCTCGGTCACTTCCTGCAGAGCCTCGAGCGTGAGGCCGGGCGCCATTTCGCGCACAACGAAGCCGTCCGCGGTGACATCGAGCACGGCGAGATTGGTGTAGACGCGCTTGACCACGCCGGGCGCGGTCAGCGGATAGCTGCACCGATGCTTGAGCCGGCTCTCGCCGGTCTTGGTGGTGTGCTCCATCACCACCCAGATCACCTTGGCGCCGGCGGCAAGATCCATGGCGCCGCCGACCGCGGGCGTCGAATCGCCCGCGGAGGTCGCCCAATTGGCGAGATCGCCGTTCTCGGCGACCTGGAAGGCGCCGAGCACGCACAAGTCGAGATGGCCGCCGCGAATGAGCGCGAAGCTGTCGGCGTGATGCATGTAGGCGCCGCCCGGAACCAGGGTGACGTATTGCTTGCCGGCGTTGATCAGCCAGCGATTGATCTTGTCGGGCGCCGGCGCCGGCCCCATGCCGAGGACGCCGTTCTCCGAATGGATGATGACCTCGCGGTCTGCCGGGATGTGGTCGGCGACCAGCACCGGAATGCCGATGCCGAGATTGACGTAGTAGCCCTCGGGGATGTCGCGGGCAGCATGCGCGGCGATCTCAACCCGGCTCCACGGCCGGCAGGCGGCAAGGACGCTCGCGCTGACATTGACGTTCACATCGGCCTCCTCAGGTCACCGTGGGCTCGCCATAGGGAACATGTAGCACACGATCCACGAAAATGCCCGGGGTCGGGATTTGCTCGGGGTCGAGTGCGCCGAGTTCGACGATATGCTGGGCCTGGGCGACGGTGAGCTTCGCTGCCATCGCCATCACCGGGTTGAAGTTGCGGGCGGACGACCGGTAGGTCAGGTTGCCCCAGCGGTCGGCCTCCCAGGCCTCGACCAGCGCCACGTCGCCGTAGAGCGCCTCCTCGAGCACGTATTTGCGGCCGCGGAACTCGCGCTCCTCCTTGCCTTCGGCGAGCTTGGTGCCGACCGAGGTCGGCGTGTAGAACGCCGGGATGCCGGCGCCGGCGGCGCGCATGCGCTCGGCCATGGTGCCTTGCGGCATGACTTCAAGCTCGACCCGGCGGGCGCGATAGGCTTCGAGGAAGGCGATCGGATCGGCGGTGCGCGGGTAGGAGCAAACAATCTTGCGCACGCGGTTGGCGTCGAACAGCCTGGCGAGGCCGGTGCGGCCGATGCCGGCATTGTTGGCGACCACGGTCAAATCCTTGGCGCCCTGCTCGAGGAGCCCGTCGACCAGCGCGTAAGGCAGGCCGATGCTGCCGAAGCCGCCGAGCAGGACGACGGAGCCGTCGCGGATTCCAGCCATTGCCTCGGCCGCGGTTTTCACGATCTTGTTGATCATCGCAACAGCGTCCATTGCCTATGCCGGCTTGAACATTGGCGCCGGCGGGCCGTTTTCGGTTTCCCGGAATACCAGCGTGACCGGCTGACCGATCTTGAGCGTGTCGAAGTCGCAATCGACGATGTTGGTCAGCATGGTCGGGCCTTCCGCCAAGGTCACATGCGCGATGGCGTAAGGGTCCTTGGCGCGGCGCATGACGCTGAACGTATAGATCGTGCCTTTGCCGGACCCTGGGCGCCACTCGATCCTGTCGCCGGCGCAGAACGGGCAGATGGCGCGCGGATACCAATGCGCCTTGCCGCAGGCGGCGCAGAACGGGACCAGGAAGCGGCCCTCGCGCGCCGCGTCCCAGAACGCTTTGCTCTCGGCATTGACTACCGGAGCCGTAAGCTTGCGGGCCATGGTCCTATTCCCGTTCCATGATCAGGGTGGCGCTGCCGTGGCGCGTGGCGAGGAGGAAGCCGGTGCCCTGCGCCAGCGCGAGGTCGCAGTTCTTCACTTGCACCGCCGGATGGGCCTCGCCGCGCAACTGCCGCACCGCCTCGATGATCTTGGTCATGCTGCCGCGATTGGCGGGATGGTTGTTGCAGAGCCCGCCGCCATCGGTGTTGAAGGGGAGCTTGCCGGTGCCGGAAATGAGATTGCCGTCGGCGACGAACTTGCCGCCCTCGCCCTTGGCGCAGAAGCCGAGGTCTTCGAGCTGGATGATGACGGTGATGGTGAAGCTGTCATAGATCGAGACGTATTTGATGTCGGCCGGGGTGACGCCGGCTTCGGCAAACGCGAGCGGGCCTGAGCGCGCGGCGCCCGAGGTGGTGATATCGAAAGTGCCGCCTGCAAGGTGCTTTACCGCTTCGCCGGCGCCGATGATCTTCACCAGCGGCCGCTTGAGCTTCCTGGCGATCTCCGGCCGCACGATGACGAGGGCGCCGCCGCCGTCGCTGATCACGCAGCAATCGAGCCGATGCAGCGGCGAGGCGATCAGCGGCGAGTTCACCACGTCCGCGACGGTGACCACCTCGGGCAGCATGGCGTGCGGGTTGTATTGGGCGTGGTGCGAGGCCGCGACCTTGACCCAGGCCATCTGCTCGCTGGTGGTGCCGTATTCGTACATGTGGCGCATCGCGCCCATGGCGTAGGCGTTGGCGGTGGTGATGGCGTAGGGCACTTCCCAGCCGCCTTCGGGCTGGTCCGGCGGGCGGGCGCGCGGCGCGGTGCCGGTCGCCATGCCTTCGCTGCGCGGCCGGCCGGCGAGCGTCACCAGCGCGACATCGCATTTGCCGGCGGCGATCGCTTCGGCCGCGTGCGCCGCGAGGACGGTATAGGAGGCGCCGCCGAGCTCGGTCGATTCGGCGTGGCGAAGCTTGAGGTTCATGTATTCCGCCATCGAGGCAGGGCCCGGCCCCGGCGCGTCGCCGGAGCAGAAATAGCCGTCGACATCGGCGCGAGTGAGACCAGCGTCAGCGAGCGCGCCGAGCGCGACCTCGGCGTGGAGCTGCGCCACGGTCTTGTCCGGCGCATGCCGCGTCGGATGCTCGAAAACGCCGGCAATATAGGCTTTGCCCTTGATCGTCATGCCCTTGGGATCCCCCTCGCGGGCGGCACCATATCGGGCTCTTCCGCGCCCTCCAACTCCCCTAGCCGGCAGGCTTCCATGCAGCTGTCGCGTAGCTCGACACCGCGCCCAGTCCAGGTGATCGCGCGTCCTGACGCCAGAAACAGAGGTGACGGGGCGACTAGTGTGTGCGCGACGTCGCCGGCAAGGCTGCCCTGTCACGCTTCCTGGCCCGATAGAGCAGATAGGACAGGAGCCACGCGGCCAGGAACAGAGCAATGACGAGAAGGCCAAGATTGTTGAAGTTGGCACTGAGGGCCGCGACGGAATCCCAGAACGTGCCGGCAAGAGCAAATCCGTTCCCGATCAGACTCAGCACCTCGATGCCGGCGATTGCCAGCGCGACCAGGACCGACACCAGCGTGATGGTCATGTTGTAGTAGAGCTTTCGCATCGGCTTGACGAAGGCCCACTCATAAGCGGCCAGCATCACCACGCCGTCCGCGGTGTCGACGAGCGTCATGCCCGCGGCGAACAGCAGCGGAAAGATGAGAATTATTCCAAGCGAAATGCCCTTCGCCGCCTGCGAGGCGGAAATGGCAAACATCGAGACTTCGGTCGCGGTGTCGAAGCTGAGACCGAACAGAAGGCCGAGCGGAAACATTTGCCAGCTATGCGTGATCAGCCGGAACAAGGGCCGCAGCACGCGCGATACCAGGCCGCGCTTGTCGCCGAGCGTATCGAAATTCTGCTCGCGGTCGACCTCGCCGCGACGCACGCGGCGATAGGTCCGGTAAACCGAGACGAAGATCGCGATGTTGGTTGCCGCGATGGCGAACAGAAACAACGCCGAGATCCCGGTGCTGAGCGCCCCGCCTACGCTTCTCAGCCTCTCGAAGCCGCTCAGCGTCGCCGCCGCGGTTGCCACGGCCGCCGCGACCGCGATCACCACCGTGGAATGGCCGAGGGCGAAGAAGAAGCCCACTGAAACCGGCCGCTTGTTGTCCTGGGTGAGCTTGCGCGTCACATTGTCGATGGCGGCGATGTGGTCGGCATCGACTGCATGGCGCAGTCCGAGCCCGTAGATCATCACCGCGATGCCGAGCAGCACCGGCTGGCCGTTGAACGCGAGCAGCGCCCAAAGCCAGGCGCCGATGTTGAGCCCGGCCAGCACGACGCCGATGGCGATGAGGCGCGCCTTGAGATCGGACCCGCTTTCGTCGAACAGCCGGACCACGGCCGACCGTACCGTCGCGGTGAGGTTCCTCGCTGGCCGGGCCACGTGATCGGGCGTCATCAATTCGCTTCCGCGCCGCTTGAACGCGTCAGCTATTTGCCATGGCGCGCGACGCCCTGTCACGCCAATTGGCGAAGCGCGGATGCCGGAACCCTATTGCGATCCGGCGGCCGCTTTGGTCAGGGCCGCAAGCGCAGCCGCCAAAGCCGCGACCGTCGCGTCGGCCTCGCGCGCAAGCCCGTGACGTTTCGCGAGCCACGCCGGATCATTGTACGAGACAAAGGTGTCGCCGGACGCGTCCTGCCAGACCAGGACCTTCAGCGGCAGGTCGATGCCGGTCGTTTGTGCCGATTGCATCAGCGGCGTACCGCCCTTGGCGTTGCCGAAGATCAAAAGGTCGGTCGGCCGCAGCGGCATGCCGACCGCCGCCGCGCCGGCGGCATGATCGACATGCGCGAATATGGTCAGACCCTTTGCCTTAACGGCGGCTTCGAGCCGGCTCATCGTTTCCTTCGGGCCGGAGGTGCTGCGTATCGTTATCAACCCGTCCACGGCCATGGCCGGCGCTCCCTTGAGGCATGTCAATCCTATTAAAATGAGGGTGAAACCTCGTGCCGCAAGGCGGACAAGGCGGACGCCACCAATCATGATCGCCATCCATCTGCAAGGCGCGCTGCCGTGCCGCCGCGCCGGCGTCGTGGATTTGATCGGCCGCCGCCGCTACTGTAAAGGGCCATCCGGCTGAAGCCTTGGCGCGCGGCGCAATGATGCGGCAGTGCGGATTGTAAGTTTCGGCGCAACGGAACTCGCGGCGTCGGCGAAAAGGGCCTGTCGGCGATGAAACGCGCCTCTCAAGTCAAGCCGGCCGGCCACTGGAACGCTGCAAGCGCGATCGATTGCGTCACCCTCGACGCGCAGGACCGCCATCGCCGCCGCGTCGTCCTCAGCGGGGAACGCGGCACCTCTTTCCTGCTCGACCTGCCGCAGGCGATTGCGCTCCGTGACGGCGACGGCCTCGTTCTCGATGACGGCGGCATCGTGCGCGTTGCCGGCCGGCCGGAGCCGCTCGTCGAGATCGCGGCGGCCGATCCGCGCGAACTGGCGCGGCTCGCCTGGCACATCGGCAACCGGCACCTCGACCTTCAGATCGTCGGCGAGCGCCTGCGCATCCGCCGTGACCACGTGATCGAGGACATGCTGCGCGGGCTCGGCGCCCGAGTGATGCCGATCGAAGCGCCGTTCGATCCCGAGCCCGGCGCCTATGGCCACCACCACGGCCACGGCGACGCCGATCATCACCACGACCACGACAGCCACGATCACCACAGCCACGATCACGGCGATGACTAAAGCTTTGCTCCATTCGTCCGCGCGCAAGCGGCGAAAAACCATCCTCCCCCGCAAAGCGGGGGAGGATGGTGGACCGGACGGCGCCGCGCTCTACCGTCTGATGGCCTGGCTGTCGCCGGCCTACCCGATCGGCGCGTTCTCCTATTCGAGCGGCATCGAATGGGCGGTCGAGGCCGGCGACATCAAGGATGCCGCGA
>Ga0335081_10022072_pt1 | contig 10296 bp, 12 predicted proteins | sample Lox_Sample_35_FD_206713 | JGI IMG/M metagenome (GOLD analysis project Ga0335081, IMG submission 206713) | Soil microbial communities from Loxahatchee National Wildlife Refuge, Florida, United States - Lox_Sample_3.5 | ecosystem: Environmental > Terrestrial > Soil > Wetlands | place: USA...
GTCCGACCGTATTCCAGTCCGGCCCGGGCGCGGCGAGTCGGCTCGGTGGCGGCGTGCATCGCCGCCTCCAGCCGGCCGAGGGCATCGGGCGCCCCAATTCGGCGTTCCGCGAGGCCGAGCTCGAGCAGGACCTCGAACCGCTTCTCACCCTCCGCCGGCTCGGCGAGGGCCCGGCGGAGGTAGTCGACGGCGGTCGTGTACGCGCCGCTCGCCAGCGCCCGGTCAGCGGCAATTCGCAGCGCACCCACGACATCCGGGTCGCCGGCTGGTGCGACCCGGAGGAGATGACCGGCCGCCCGCTCGGGTGGAGCCCCGGCCCCCGCGAGGATCTCGGCCGCACGGCGATGCAGCACGATCCGGGTCCCGGCGTCGATCGTGTCGTAGACGGCGGAGCGAACGACCGGGTGGAAGAACTCGATCGGGTCAGCGGCACGGAAGAGATCAACCCGCACCAGCCCGCTCGCCGCCTGGCCCGCGACGACGAGGTCGAGCTCGACGAGCGCGGCGGCGTGGCGAAGCTCGCTTCCGTCGCCCAGAATCGCCGCCGCTCTGGCGATCGCGATCGAGTCCGGCCGCAGGCGACCGAGGCGGACCGAGACCGCTCGGGAGATCGCACGCGGGCCGAGCCCGAGCACGGCCTTCGCGTTCGCGCCAGTCGGCTTGAGCCGTTCTTGAGCGATCGCGTCGAGCAGTGCACCCACGAAAAGCGGGTTCCCGCCCGTGGCAACGGCGACCGCGGCGCAGAACGACTCAGCTGGCTCGAGCCCGAGTCGCGTGCGGGTGAGCTGCGTGATCGAGGGAAACGTCAGCGGAGCAGGCTGGATGATCAGGGCCGCCGGGTCGCTGAGGAGCTCGTCGAGCAGCGCCGGGTCGCTGATCTGCTCGGGAGGTCTCGTCGCCGCGACAACGACAAGCGGAAGCCCGTCCAGTCGACGGACGAGGTACCCCAGCCAGTGCAGCGACGGTCCGTCGGCCCAGTGCAAGTCGTCGACGATCAGGCAGGTCGGCTGCAGGTAGGCCATGTTCGCGGCCAGCCAGTAGAGCCCGTGCTCGATCGCGAAGGGCGAGTCGGCGAGAGCCGGCGGCGGCCCCGGCTGGAGAGCAGGGAATAGCGGCTCCACGAGGGCTGCGGCTCCGGCGAGAACTTCGGCCCGCTGGTCTGCGGAGCCGTTCGCGAGCACCTGCTCGAACAGCTGCCTGACGACGCCGAACGCGAACTCGGCCTCGTGCTCGCCGGCCCGTGCCCGGAGCACCCGCATAGCTGCGCCACTCGCGATCGCCCGTGACGCTGCGAGCAGACTCGACTTCCCGATCCCCGCGCTCCCCTCGATCACCACCAGCCGCCCGTCTCCTGCCCGAGCGGCGGCGACCGCCTCTTGCAGGGCTGCCAGCTCCCCATCGCGTTCGAGCAAAGGCCGCTCAGGCCCCGCCCGGATGCCGAGGCTGCTGAGTTCAGCCGGGAGATCGCCCGACGTCGAGCGTTCGTTAAGCGCACTCCACGCCTCCGCGCTTACGGGCAGGTCGGGATGGTCGACCGCAAAGACATGCTCCGGGCGCTCCAGATCCCTCAGCCGGTGCGTCCCGAGATCGACAAGCCGCACACCATCGGGAAGCCGATCGACGACGAGATCGTGCACGGCACGCGACAGCAACGTCTGACCGCCGTAAGCGATCGCCCGCAACCGCGCGCACCGGCTCAGCGCGACGCCGAAATAGTTGCTCTCGTCACGCAGCTGCGCCTCCGCGGTGTGCAGGCCGATCCTGATGCGGAGCTGCAGCCCGTCCGGCCACACCCGTGTGGACAACGCCAACTGGGCTTCCAGTGCCGCCGCCACCGCATCCGAGGCGCGCGCGAACACCGCCACGATACTGTCGCCCTCGCCCTGCTCGACCGGCCGCACACCGCCACGACGGCCCACCACATCAGACAGCAACGCGTGGTGGGAGGGCACAGCTTCGGCCATCGCTTCGGCGTGCGTCTCCCACAATCGGGTCGATCCCTCGATATCAGTCAGCAGGAAAGTCACGGTGCCGACCGGCAACGCGAACGTCGATTCGTTCGCCCCGTCGATACCGCGCAATCGATCCCTCCAAAATGGCCGGCCGAGCGAGCGCCAAGCCGTCAGCGGATCGTACAAGCCCCGACCCTCGTCTCTCTACGGTAGCGCGAGCCGGAGCTATCGCAACACACAAGGCAGGCGCCGTCAGGATGCCCAGCCCGAGGTGACAAGCTCTCCCTACTACCGGACGCAGGTATCCGCCGTCGCCTTCGGCAAGCTGGACTACTACGTGTGGCGGCTCACATGGAAGGGGGCCACACGCAGCCACCAGAACAAGCTGAGAAGCTGGGGGTTCCCGGTACTTCGGCAATTCAACAAGGCCCGGCAAGACCGGTGGGTGTTCGGCGACCGCACCATCGGCGCGTTCATACACCGCTTCGCTTGGACCAACATCGTCCGACACAACATCGTCAAACACGCGGCGTCGCCCGACGACCCCGAGCTTGCCGATTATTGGGCCTGGCGACGACAGAAAGCCACCGTGCCGATCAACCGCACCGCCCTATGGCTCCATCGCCGACGGGACGGACGCTGCGCGATCTGCAAGACCACGCTCCTCGCCGCCTCAGACCGCCCACAAACCCCACGCGACTGGGAGCACTGGCTGGCCACCACTCGCAAGACGATCGACGTCGTCTGGAACACAGCCACATCGGACGCCGCTGCACCCGTCTCATCCACCTCCACTGCAACCCCACCCGACGGCCACCAAGGCTTGCTTGAGCCGGATGCTCGGAAACGGGCACATCCGGTTCTGAGGGGGGGGCCCGGCGTCGCAAGGCGCCGGGCCTATCCGACGAAGTCGCCGGCGTTGGATCTACGAGATGGTTCGCGACGGCATCACCGTCAGCGAGTAGCGCAGAGGGTCAGAGCATCGATACACGAGACCCGACCCACTCGCAGACCTCAAAACACAACGACGCGTCGTCGCGCGACCGCTACGGCTTTCATCTGGGCGTCGCCGTCGGACTGCGTAGCATCAGGAGCATGCGAACAGTCCAAGAAATCGTCGACTCGATCGATACCCGTCTTCGCGAACTACGCAAAGAAATGAAGACGTTGGATACCGCCCGCGCGGCGCTAAAAGCCAGAGAGGCCGGCTCGCCCCGGCGTGCCGCTCGCAAGGCGACGCAGCGAGACACCTCGGCCTCGCGCACGTCCCTCCACACGCGGATGGCCGCGAATTCCAACACGCAGGCCTCGGTGCCGGCTGCTGGCGAACGGTCGCGCCGATCGCGGCGCGCACCACCGAAGGCTTCTCGCCGAAAGGCGAACCGAGCCGGAAACGCTTTTGCCGGAGACCGGCTCGAGTCGCTGTTGTCCGGCACCGGTAATGGCGGACTGACCACGTCGGAGCTTGCCGCCCAGGCAAACGCGGACCGCGACCGGGTCCTCGGGATGCTCCGAGAGCTGGAGACAGCCGGCCGCGTGCGGCGGAGCGGCCAACGCCGCGCCACGCGATGGCACGCGATAACAGATGAGGACCGTATCCGGGAGCGCGCCGCGGAGCTAGAGGCTACGCGCAGGCGTCCCGCTTGACGGTTCGGGCCACACGACTTAGTCGTCCCGCATATCGAAGCGAGCATGCTCGCCGTGGCGGGCAGCTGGCTGCACAGACAAGGATCTTGGGGTCGTTCATGCGACCGGTGACGGTGCTCCAGGAACGCCCCCGACCGCCGCTTCGCGACCGCTCAGTTCCTTGGGCCTGCTTCGTCGGAGAACGGTCGTGGCGACTTTGGTCCCGAGTCGTCCTGGCATGAGCGCCACATCTTCCGCTCGAGCTCTTCCACAGCTTCATTTGGCGGCGCCTTGAGGACGATCCACCACAGCCACTGTCGAGCGCGTCCCATGACGCCGAACAAGAGCGCTGCACCAACACCGATCCACACCGCCGCGAGCACGAGCGCCGAAAGCCGGGTGACTAACACCCTCGAGAGCCCGGCCAAAGCGGCAACGTTGAGGAACGCGAACGCCGAGCGTCCTGCGGCTGCTCGGCCAAACGGACACAGCAGCACGGTGGACGCGGTAACGACGGGTAGGCGGAAGACGGTGAACATACAAGCCGATCACACAACGAACGTTCATGTCCGCGACACCCCCGTCGGCGTGAGCGCGATGCCGGTAACCGGCTAACGCGAGCCTGCCCCGCACACGCGGGTCAACGACCAAGACGGCACATAGGCGGTCCGCGTAGGTCGTCGATGGTCTCGGAGATACTCGGCGAGGTCTCGGAGACTTGATGTGGGGTGGGCTTGTGCCCGCCCCACACCTAAGCCGACGGGTTACTTGATAAAGCCGGTCTTCTTGACGTCGGCGACGATCTCGGCCGCCGTGCGCCCGGTGTCGAGCGGCCCGTTGGGCGCGATCGCCTTGCCTAGATACAGACCGATCGCTCCGGAATGCCGGGCCTCGACGGTCACGATGGAAGCGGCCGCAAGGAGGACCTTGCCGTCCTGGATGTTGGGCGCCTGACCGAGATAGGCATGCACACCGGTGTTCTCGAGCACGTACGTGGTGGCCGCGAACTTGGCCTGGTCGCTCGGGATGCCCTGGAAGTCGAACTTCGGCTTCTTGACGGCGCGGCTGCCGAGCGCTGCCCTGAGGTACTTCACGTGGAAGTTCTCGTCCTTGGTCACGGTCCTCAGCAACTGCTCGAGCGCAGGGTCGGTGATCCTGCCCGCGCTGGTTGCCTCGTTGTAGAACGAGCTCTCGAGGTACTCCAGCGTGAGCGCGAAGTTCAGGATCCCGATGTCTCCTTTGCCGAAATTAGTCGGCGGCCGGCCTGCAGCGAGTGCGGTGCTCGGCACCAGAGCGCTCAGGATCGCTCCTCCCCCGACGGCCGCTCCTCCGGCGAGCGCACCCTTGCGCAGGAACCCGAGACGGGTGTCACCGGCTACTTCCTCTGCCGCTTCGCGGACGGCCCCGTCTATGTCGATCGCTTCGAGATTGATTTGATCCATCGTTGCCAATGCTCCTTTCGTACGATGCCGTCAGCATCGTCGCGGTCATGGGAGGGGACAAAACACCGACTGGACCCCTGCCCTTGCGTTCAATAGTGGTTTCGTGATCCGTCACAGATCGGATCAGCGCAACTTGCTCAGCTGTCTGGATGCGGACTTACCGGGGAACGGCGGTCGGCGATCGTGGCCACGAGCACGCTGAACTCGAACAGCAGATACAGCGGCAGGGTCTCGAGCAGCATCGTGATCGCATCACCGGGCAGCACCGCAGCCGCCAGACCGCACGCGAGCACCGCGTAACGACGGTTTCGTCGCAGCTGGCGCGGGGTGATGAGGCCTGCGCGGGTGACCGCCACGATCGCGACCGGGACCTGGAACACGAGCCCCATGGCGAGCAGGATGGTGGCGGCGTACTTGTAGTACTGGCTGGCCTGCACGAGCACGTTGAACTGGTCTGAGTTGAAGTTCTGGAAGAAGTGCAGCGACGCCGGCAGCACGACCTCGTAACCGAATGCCACTCCCATGGCGAACAGAGCGGGGATCGCCAGGGTGACCGGCAGCATCCGGCGGCGCTGTTCCGGCTCGAAGGCCGGCATGAAGAAACCGTAGGCCTGCAACAGAAGCACCGGCAGCGAGAGAATCAGCGCGAAAATGAACGTGACCGTCACGGTGCTGCTAAAAGGCTCCCCGATCCCAAGGGTCACTGGCCGGTTGCCCTGAGGCGCCGCCGAGAGCCGGGCGACATCGCGGCCGAGGCTGGCCTGGGCGTGCGCGAGCGCCGCAGAGACGGTTGCCGTGTGCGGCTGCGTACGGAGCACACCGACCACGGTGCCGAGTTGCTGGGCGATGTCCTTGGCGCTCTGCTGCACCGAGTAGGTGGCGCCGAGCGGCCCGTGACCGGCGCGGACCTGCTGCTGGGTCTGGTCCGAGAGCGGCTGGTTGACCAGATGCAACAGCTCGTGGTTCTGCCAGAAGCAGATGCCGAACGCGACGGCGACCGCGATAAGCGAGGCGATCAACCGCGTCCGCAGCTCGTCGAGATGGTCAACCACGCTCAACCGAGCGTCATGGCTGATCGGCCGGAATCGACGCAGGGTGATCGCGCCGGGCATCTGCATTCTCAGCGTTCCTGTGCGGACGGGTCGTCGGCTCGCTTACGCGACCGGGCCGACCGGCGAGCGCTCGGTACGCGGCTCGGCCGCCACGGCATCGTCGTGATGCCGGGTCGACGCGTCGGCGCGGGTGATTTCGGGCCCGGAGGACAGCTGAGCGGTGCTCGTCTCGCCGCTGAGTGAATCCTTGAAGCCGCGCAGGCCCGCGCCGAGCGATTGACCCATCTCGGGCAGCCGCTTGGCGCCGAACACGAGCAGCACGATGAGTAGCAGGAAGGCGATGTGCAGCGGGTTGTCAAGTCCCATCATGGGATGCTCCTTCGATCGTGGTTCTCACTGGTTCCTTCGCACCGGAGCTCGTTCTGGATCACTGCGGCGCGAATGCGCGGCGCACGAGCAGCCGTTCAGCTCAAGCGGGCGACGATCACGGCGGGATGCGTGGGCACGTCGCTGCCGCCGTCGGGTTCACGGGTAACCAAGATCTCGTTCACGCCATTAAGCGGGTCCGACACGCCGACGTCGCCTGCTCCATGACCGGTCACGCTGAAGAGGACGCGGGTCGGAGCGGGGACGCGGCCCGGGCGCTTCAGCCACACCTCATAGATCAGCCCGGCCGGAGGCTGCGGAAAACCGCGGACGATCAACTCGGCGCGGCCTCCCGAGAGGCGCACCCGCGCGCTTCCAGCCGAGTCAACCACGCTTGCGCTGATGACTCGGACTCCACGCGCGCCGCCCGACAGACGGGTCCCGATCACGATCACCGCAGCTACGAACCCAACCGTGAGCGCGGCGGCTAGCGTCGTGAGGGACGCAGCCTTCGAGGTGACGCTCGAAGGCCTCGGCCTCGGCTCGCTCGGCCTCGGCTCGCTCCAGCGCACCGAGCGCGTAGGGGCCGCATCGGCGCCACACCCCTCGTGCGTCGGCAGGTGGTTCTCACCGCTCACCGCGCACCTCGGCATCCGTCATGACGCGACTCCGGAGGGCGGGTCGAGCAACAGCCGTAACTTCTTCAAGCCCAGCCGCGTCCGCCCTTTCACGGTGCCCGCCGGAAGCTCGAGCAGCCCGGCAATCTGGCTGTGCGTGAACCCACCGAAGTACGCGAGCTCGATCACGTGCCGCTGCTCGCTTGGAAGTCCGACCAGCGCGGCGCGAACCGTCCCGGGTCCTCGCGCCGCTCGATCTCGCGTTCGGTCCGCTCGGATCCCGGGATCCGTCGTCCGCAGTCCCGTCGCGGAAGTCCCAGCCGCTCTTGGCCGTCTCCCGGTGGAACGTATCGATCGCCTTGTGGCGCACGACCCCTCGCACCAAGGCGCGGACACTGCCGCGGGCGTCGTCGTACCGCATCCCCGTATGCCACATCGACAGGAACGCCTCCTGCACGACATCTTCGGCCACCACCCGTCGGCCGCACATCCGGTAAGCGAGCGAGAACGCCGCGTCCGCGTGGCGATCGAATATCAGTTCAAAGGCCACCGGGTCACCCGCCCGGGTCGACCGGATCCCTGGCGTCCGGCTCCACCGATCTACTTTGGATCAGGCGCGATTTTGGATCACACGCCTCCCCGATTGGGAGCGCTTACGCAAGCGAAGGCGCTTCGACGTTCAGTTTTGGCCGCCGGTACGCGTACGCAGGCGACGCGCTCGGATTTCGAACGTCAGCGGGTCAACGCCGAGCGCGGCAAGCACGCGTCGCGGGTCGATTCCGCAAGCCTCGGCGCGCAGCGCGACAGCCTCGATCTCCTCCAACTCGCGCGGCGTGTGCCCCACGTTGCGCTCACCACCGTCCAAACTCGCTGGTGAGAACCGATCCGGTGGGCCTCTCCATAAACGCCGCGGCATATCGGCACTCTGCCCCGACGCCGACGTCACGACACCGCCGGAATCGCAGTGGTTGCTTTGCAACCGCGTCGAGGTCCGGTAATCGCCATGCGGGTCTGGGTAGTGGCTCGAAAGAGCGCAGCGCCGGTCCTCAGACCGGACGGGTGCCATCAGTTTGTTCTGCGATCGGCAAGGAGTTGAGATGAGAGCGCTTGTGTCCAACGGCCCGCGCGAAGTCAGCATCACCGATGTCCCCGATGCGAACATGGACGCGCCGACGGTGCGCGGGTAAGCGATGAAGGTCGGAGTGATCGGCGCCGGCGCGGTCGGGAGAGCGTGCGCCTTGGCGCTGCTGCAACGTGCGTCTGTCGCGAGATCGTGCTGGTCAACCGCACCCGAAAGCGGGCTGCCGGTGCAGCAACGGATATGCGCTACGGGCGGCCGCTGTTCACCTCCGGTTGACATCAGCGACGGCGACTACGACGATCTGGCCGGCGCCCACCTGGTGATGATCACCGCGGGGGAGAACGAGCAGAGCGGTGGCGCGACCGATCGCGACGACCCTCGCGGCCGGCTGCGTCTGCTCGACGACAACGCCCGGGTCTACCGGGACATCGTGCCGCAGATCGTGGCCGCGGCGCCAGAGGCGGTCCTGCTGGTGGTCACCGATCCACCGGACCCGCTCGCCGACCTGACCCGCCAGCTCGCCGGCCACGATCGCTTGTTCGGTACCGGAACCTTGATCGACAGTCTGCGCCTGCGCGTTCACATCGGCCGACAACTCGGCGTCGATCCGGTCGCGGTGGACGCGATGGTGCTCGGCGAGCACGGCACTTCGTCGGTCACGATGTGGTCCTCAGCGACGGTCGCCGGCGTGCCGGTGAGCGACCTCCTCGGTCAGGGCGACCGCCCGGCCCACGAGCTGCAGAAGCAGATCGAGGAGGACGTCCGCAACGCGAACATCACCATCATCGAGGGTATTGGCGCCAGCCAGTACGGCATCGGGATCGTCTCGGCGCGACTGACCGAAGCCGTCCTGCGGGACGAGGGCAGCGTCTTCCCAGTGGGCACCCACCAGCCCGCCTACGGCGTCACGCTGTCGCTCCCCTGCGTGGTAGGACGTTCCGGCGTCGCGCGCACGCTCGCGCCGCGCATGTCCGATGCGGAGGCCAACGCGCTTCGCCGCAGCGCGGATGTCCTTCGCAACGCGCTCGAGGACGCCGGCCTGGAAACGACTTAACGCCCTGGAGCACGCGGTATCGGTCGAATGCTGGCGCGGCGACCCCAGAGCGGCGAGACGGTAAGCCGCCGTCACCGGACCGGGGGCGCGTCGACCTCCTCGATGAGCCGAGTCGACTCTTCGGCCGCGTGTCTGGATTGCCGTCCGCAAGAACCTCCGAGACGTCGTCGAGCACGTGACGCTTGCCGACATCGCGAGCGGCCGCCTACCCGAGTCGATCGACCTGCTCGCCGACGACCCCGAGGCGTGGCTGACTCGCCGGGACCAGCCGCAGCCGGCGCTGTAGCGCCCGAGCGCGCCCGAGGGCCGGCACCACTAACGCGGGCAAGCATCCGGCCAACATGATCGTCGCGGCCGCGCGTTGGTCGCCGAGCGCTGCCGGCCCGAGCATGTGTAAGTAGTGGCCGTACACCGGATCCGGCATGGCTCCAAGCCACAGGGCGATCGCAGCCATTGGCAACATGCACAGTCCCATACACGCAAGCCGCCCGCGTGGACCCGGACGGCGCGGGAGTGGATCGACGCCGAGCAGTGGCGCCCACACGAGCAGCGCCGTCACGAGGTACAGGCCGTGTTCGGCTTCGTGAACATAGTCGTTGCCAAGCGTCAGCGCATAGACGGTCGGGAGATGACTGACCAGAAGTACTCCGGCGAACAGCGACACCGAGCCGACGGGACCGGTGAGGGTCGCCACCGGTCGGCTGTGCAAGCACCGCGCGAGCGTGCGGCGGCGCGGTCGAGGCAGGGCGAAGAAGGCGAGCCGCACCGGGGCGCCGGCCGCCAGCAACGGCGCGACCACGACCTACATGACCATGTGCTCGACCATGTGAACCGACAGCCGCGCGTCGGCTTCGGTCCCGATGCCGGAATACAGATCGACGATCAGCACAGCCAAGCCCGCCAGGAAGAAATTGGTGCGGGCATGCGGCCACGGGCGTCGGCGCCGGTCGCGCTGGGCCCCGACCTTCGCCGCGAGCAGATAGAGAACACCGGTCGCGGCGGTGAGCATCAGGAACGTCTCCCCGACCGGGCCGTCGAGGCTCCAATCGAGCGCCAGGGCGCGCAAGCTCATGCGCTATTAAACATCGACCGGGCGGTCCGTTCCA
>Ga0335081_10022073_pt1 | contig 10296 bp, 2 predicted proteins | sample Lox_Sample_35_FD_206713 | JGI IMG/M metagenome (GOLD analysis project Ga0335081, IMG submission 206713) | Soil microbial communities from Loxahatchee National Wildlife Refuge, Florida, United States - Lox_Sample_3.5 | ecosystem: Environmental > Terrestrial > Soil > Wetlands | place: USA: Florida...
CGGCGCTGCGCCGCGCGTGCGGCATCCAGGACGGCGAGCCGCTCGAGGTCCGCCGCCAGAAGCTGCGCGCGCGCGTCCTGCGCAACGCGACGGTCGACCTCGCGCGCACCACGCTGTTCCTCGGCGAGCTGATCGGCGCGCCGTTTGGCGACGACGACGCGCCAGAGCTGCGCGCGGCGCGCGCCGATCCGCTGCTGATGACCGAGCAGATCCGCCGCGCGTTCGAGCACCTGGTCGCGCTCGAGACCGCGGCGCGGCCGCTGCTGATCGTGCTCGAGGATCTGCACTGGGGCGACCTGCCGACCGTCAAGCTCGTCGACGCGACGCTGCGCGAGCTGCCCGACCGGCCGTGGATGGTGGTCGCGTTCGCGCGCCCCGACGTCCACGAGCTGTTCCCGCGGCTGTGGGCCGAGCGCGGCGTGCAGGAGCTGCGGCTCGGCGAGCTGACCCGGCGCGGCAGCGAGAACCTGGTGCGCGCGGTGCTCGGCGCGCGCGCGACCGACTCGCTGGTCGCGCGGCTGGTCGAGCAGGCCGGGGGCAACGCGTTCTACCTCGAGGAGCTGATCCGCGCGGCGCACGAGGGCAAGGGCGACGCGATGCCCGAGACCGTGCTCGCGGTCGTGCAAGGCCGGCTCGAGCGGCTCGAGCTCGACGCGCGGCGCGTGCTGCGCGCGGCCAGCGTGTTCGGCCAGCAGTTCTGGCGCGACGCCGTGGCGGCGCTGCTCGGCGAGACCCGCGACACCGGGCCGCGGGGCTGGCTCGACGAGCTGGTCGCGCGCGAGCTGGTGTCGCGCTCGCCGAGCTCGCGCTTCCCCGGCCAGGACGAGCTGCGGTTCCGTCACGCGCTGGTGCGCGAGGCCGCGTACGCGATGCTGACCGACGCCGATCGCGAGCTCGGCCACCGGCTCGCCGGCGAGTGGCTCGAAGCCGCCGGCGAGGACGATCCGGGCGTGCTCGCCGAGCACTTCGAGCGCGGCGGCCGGCCCGAGCGCGCGGTCCACGCCTACCTGCGCGCGGCCGAGCAGGCGCTCGCGGCGTGCGACTTCCGCGAGGCGGTCGCCCGCGCCGAGCGAGGCGTCGCGTGCGGCGCGTCGGGCGAGCAGCTGGGCGAGCTGCGCGCGGTCCAGGCCGAGGCCCACAAGTGGGCCGGCGAGTTCGGCGACGCCGCGCGGCGCGGGCTCGAGGCGCTCGACGCCTTGCCCGAGCACAGCGCGCGCTGGTTTGCCGCGGCCGGCGAGGCGGCCGAGGCGTGCGGCAAGCTCGACGACAACCCGCGGCTGGTCGCGATCGGGGACCGGCTGTGCGCGGCGAGCCACCGCGATCGCCCCGCGATCGGCCCGCGCGTCACCGCGACCGCGCACTGCGCGTTCCAGCTGTTCTCGCACGGTCACTACGAGCTCGCGCAGGCGCTGCTCGATCGGGTCGAGCACATCGCCGGCGAGATCGATCATCCCGCGATCCTGGCGCGGCTGTACCAGGCGCGCAGCTCGCGCGCGATGTTCAAGGGCGACGCCGGCGCGTACCTCGAGTTCGAGCGCGCCGCCGCGGTGCAGTTCGAGCGCGCCGGCGATCTGCGCTACGCGTGCATGCAGCGCGGCCACGTCGGCTACGCCTGCCTCGAGATCGGCGCGATCGAGGAGGCCGAGCACTGGCTGCGGATCGCGATGGACGAGGGCGGCAAGCTCAACCTGCCCAACGTGGTCGCGACCGCCCAGCACAACCTCGGGCGCGCGCTCCAGCTGCGCGGCGCGCTCGACGAGGCGCTCGCGATCGAGAGCGAGGCGTTCGAGGCGTTTCACGCCCAGGGCGACCGCCGGCTCGAGGGCGCCGCGCGGGTGTATCGCGCCGCGATCCTCGCCGAGCGCGGCGCGCACGACGAGGCCGAGCGCGAGCTCCGGATCGCGTACGAGACCGCGCAGCCGCCGATGCGCCCGCCGATCCTCGCGAGCATCGCGAGCGTCCTGCTCGCGCGCGGCGCGATCGCGCAGGCCGCCGAGCTGGCGCGCGAGGCCGCCACCCTGCTCGACGCGCTCGGCGGGGTCGAGGAGGGCGAGTCGCTGATCCGGCTGGTGCTCGCCGAGGCGCTCGCCGCCTCGGGCGATCGCGCGGGCGCCGCGGCGGCGGCGCAGCGGGCGCGCGAGCGCCTGCTCGAGCGCGCGGCGCGGATCAGCGATCCGGCGTGGCGGCGCTGCTTCCTCGAGCGCGTCCCCGAGAACGCGCGCACGCTCGCGCTGGCGACGTGACGCGCGGCCGCGGCCTCGGACGCGCGTTCACGTGTCACGTGCTCGCCGACGTCCACGATCGGCCGCTCGGTCCCGGTCGCGAGCCGCGCGCGAATTCGTGTACGTGGCTAACGCGCGTTCGCGCGGATCTTCCCGCGGGAACATCGCGGGCCGCCGGCGTTCGCTCCGCGGGACGAACCCAAGGAGCCCACGATGATCTCGCGAACCATGGTGCTCGCCGGCGCGCTCGCGCTCGCCGCGGGCCGGACCGCGCATGCCGACGCGGTCACGGATCTCTCCAACGGCAGCTCGTTCTACATCCAGTACGCGAAGGCCGAGATGGACGGCACGACCTACGCGGTCTCCGCGATCCCGGTCGCCAAGCCCACCGGCACGCTGAGCTTCCCGATCGCCGCGACCGCGCTCGGCATCGACCTGCCGGTCACGCTGCACCTCTCCGGGTTCGCGCTCGGCGGCAACCTGGTGCAGTTCACGTTCGACGACACGTTCTCGCCGGGCGTCGACGTCACCGGCGACGGCGATCTGCTCACCGAGGCCAGCGGGCTCGTGATGATCAGCGTCACGCCGCTGCCCGGCGCGCAGTCGCCGCAGTGCAACCACACGTCGTGCCCCGACAGCGTTCACCTCGAGCTCGAGAGCGCGGTGATCACCGCGACCGGCACGTGGGGCAGCGAGCCGATCACGCTGCACCAGGCGTTCGGCGTCGGCGGCGTGCCGCGCGCGCGGATGGCGAGCCTGCTCGTGCCGACCGTGACCACCGACTCGTCCGGCCACACCTACCCGTTCTGCTCGTCGGCGACCGGGCGCGCCACCGCGGATCTCGTGGTCGTGCTCGACGGTATCTCGCCCGACGGCGGCACGCGCGTCGATCTCACGTTCCCCAAGGGCATCGGCCTCGATCTGCCGAACAACGTGACCGTGCCGCAGGGCAACGCGACGTTCGACATCGCGTTCTCGGTGCCGCAGAGCTTCAACGGCTCGCTGCAATTCACCGCGGCGGCGGGCGGCGCGATCACGAGCTACACGTTCCCGGTCAACCCGCCGGCGGCTTGCACGACGCCGCCGAGCAGGCCGCAGTACGAGGCCTACGTCCCGCCGTGGCTGGTCGGCTGCACCGCGTGCAGCGTGTTCGGCGACCTGAACGACGAGACCTGGCAGGTCAGCCAGGTCGGCAGCCAGTTCATGGTGATCCGCGGCAGCACGGTCACGCCGCTCGCCAAGGCGTTCCCGCAGGCGAGCGCGGTGGGCGCCGACGCGATCAACGACAGCGGGATGATCGCCGGGCGGATGACGGTCGGCGGCGTCGCGCAGGCCTACCGCGCGAACCTCGCGTACGGCATCGGCGCGGCGCAGCTGATCGGCGAGATGACGCCGATGGATCTCGGCGCCGCGGGCACGGTGGTCGGCTATCGGGTCGATGCCGGCGGGCTGTATCACTCGGTCTACGACATCGGCCGCGGCGTCACCGACCTCGCGCTGTCGAGCTCGTACGGCGTGGCGCAGAGCCGCGCGCTACGCATCGCCGACTCCGGCCAGATCGTTGGCACCTACACCGACAAGGCCGGCACGGTGCGCGGCTATCGCTGGGTGAACGGTACGACCTACACGCTGCCGACGATCGGCGCGACGCCTGGCTTGCCGGTCGCGATCAACAAGCTCGACGCGATGGCGGTGGTCGGCTCGCGCGGCGGCGCGCCGGTGTCGGCGATCATCGACGCGAGCGGCACCGCGACCCTGCTCGGTGTGCCGAGCGGCTATAGCTCGTTCGAGATCACGTCGCTCAACCGCTGGGGCTATGCGGTCGGCACCGCGACCGCGGTCGGCATCGCGCCGGTGACCGTCGGCTTCGCGTGGATCCCGGGCCGCGGCTTCGTGTCGCTGTCGGGCTACGTCAAGGGGCTCGCGGTCGATCACGCGCTGCGCATCACCGACGCCAACCAGGTCGTCGTCCACGGCACCGCCGGGGGCGTCACCGACCTCTACCTGCTCACCCTGTGAAAGGAACGACCATGCGGACCTTCATCCACGACCTGCCCACGCCGGTGCTGCTGCTGCTCGCGCTGGTCGCGTGCGATGGCCACACCTGTTACCTGTTCGAAAAGAAGTGCGATCCGAACCTGGTGTCGCCGCAGATCAACTCGTGCCCGGTCGACTTCAACGGGTTCGGCGGCGAGAACCAGCCGTGCGTCGATCACAGCACGTGCAACGGCGGGCTGGCGTGCGTCGCCGATAACTGCATCCCGTGCGGGGCGACCGGCGAGGCGTGCTGCACGCAGACCGAAGGAGGCCCGGGCACGTGCACCAGCTCGACCTGCGTCTACAACCAGGCGCTCGACTGGTACACGTGCTCCGCGTGCGGCAACGCGATCGGCGCCGCGTGCTGCTCGGACAACCTGTGCAGCGTCGGAATGTGCGACATCAACTCGAACACCTGCGTCGCGACCAGCCCGAGCAGCACCGGTCAGTCGTACTGGGTGTGGGTCGTCACCAACCAGTGCGGCGCGGTCGTGTTCGGCTTCACCTCCGACAACACGACCGACGCCCAGGCCGCGGCGCAGAGCTGGTTCAACGACGTGTACGGATCGAGCTCCGGTGCGATCCTCGGTCCGGTCGGCACGAGCGAGTACGCGACCGCGCCGAACAGCTACCAGGTGTGCCCGACGATGTGCCCCGCCATGGGGCTGGCCGAGGCGACGACCACGTTGTACGCGTTCAGTCCGAGCGAGCTGGCGGCGTGCGAGCACAACATCGAGACGTGCACCTGGCTGTCGGGCGCGTGTCCGGGCGACTAGAGCAGCGGCTCGACCGGCGTGCCGACGGCGGCGGCGCGCACGCGATGCAGGTCCAGGACGCCGCGCCGGCCGAGCTCGGCGATCGCGGTGGACGCGCTGGTCAGGCGCAAACGTCCCTCGCGAGGTGCGAGCTCGGCCAGCGCGGCGGCGATCTGGCCGGGGCCCTCGTCGCCGAGCGCGCCGACCAGGCGCGTGGCGAGCTGGGTCTCGCCGACCAGTGCCGCGGCGACCAGCGCCTGCGCGAGCGAGCTGCCGGTGACCGGGCCGCGGTCGAGCGCGCCGGTCTGCGCGAGCTCGGCCGCGACCTCGACCAGCGCGGCCGGATCGTCGGCGCGCCAGTACACGTCGAGCAGGCGGTGCAGCGTCGGGACGTGCGACGGATCGAGGTCGGACGCGCGCAGGAACACGTCGTCGGCGCGATCGACGTCGCCGAGATGGAGCAGCACGGCCTCGCCGAGCCGGTACAGCCGCTCGGCGCGCTCGGCCGGGGTCGGCGCGAGCGGGACGAGCTGGTAGAGGTAGCGGCTGGCCGCGCCCCAGTCGCCCTTCGCGATGTGGACCTCGGCGAGCTGCTCGATCGTCGCGGCGTGGTGCGGGTGGTCGCGTGCGATCTGCAGGAGCTGGCCGATCGCGTCGTCGAGCTGGCCGGCCGCGCGATGCAGCTCGACCAGCGCGAACCGGGTCGCGAGCAGCGCGTCGTCGTCGTCGAGCGGCACCAGCTCGAGCACCGCCTTGGCGGCGTCGAGCGCGACCGGCAGCTCGCCGAGCCGGGTCGCGAGCTCCTGCACGCGCATCGCGAGGTCGCGCCGGCCCGGCGCGGCGGCGAGCGCCTCCTGCGCGCGCGCGAGCGCCTCGGCGTCGCGGCCGAGCTGCTCGGCGACGATCGAGCGGCGGAGCGCGAGCTCGTCGGGGCCGAGCACGCTCTCGCTCGGTGCGAGGTCGCGGTAGATCAGGTCGGCGGTCGCCCAGTCGTCGAGCCGGAACGCGAGCGCACCGCGCGCGTCGAGCGCCGACACGTGGCCGGGGTCCTCGATCAGCGCGAGGTCGTAGGCGCGGGCCGACTCGCCGAGCTTGCCGAGCTCCTCGGCGAGCCGCGCGACGTCGAGCCACGCCGCGGCGCGTTCGTCGGGCGCGTCGGTGCGGCTGGTGCGGATCGTGACGAGCTCGGTGAGCGCGGCGAGGTCGCCGTCGGTGCGGTGCAGGCCGGCGAGCACGCGGAACGCCGCGGCGTGGCCGGGCTCGGCGCGCCACAGCTGGTGGGCGTGGAGCGCGGCCGCGTCGCGATCGCCGGCCGCCTCGGCCTGCTCGAGCTGGGCGGCCAGCCCGGCCTGGCCGCTGGTGTGGTCGATCGCGGCGCGGCACCGGCTGGCGTCGGCGATCAGCGCGGCGCGATCGGCGGGGCGCGCCGAGGTCGCGGCGTCCTCGTAGAGCCGCGCGGCGTCGCCGTAGCGGCCGAGCTGCTCGTAGCGGCGGGCGAGCGGGGCCTGCGCGGCGGGGATCGACGGATCGAACGCGAGCGCCTGCTCGTAGTTGACCTGCGCCTGCGCGAGATCGTCGAGCCGCTCGTCGTAGATCAGCGCGAGCTCGAGGTGGAGCGCGCCGCGATCGCGCGGGCTCGCGGCCGCCGCGATCTCGCGATAGAGCAGCGACGCGACGAGCGCCCACTCGCCGCGCACGATCGCGGCGGTGCGCAGCTGGTACGCGATCTCGGGGTCGGCGGGCGCGCACGCGTGGGCCTCCTTGAGGCAGCGATACGCCTCCGCGTCGCGGCCGAGCGCGTCGCGGTACAGCTTGGCGCGGCGCCGCCACAGCGCGGCGCGGCGCGGCGGATCCTCGGTCGCGACCAGCTGCCGGCCGATCGCCTCCGACGCCGCGGTGAGATCGCCGACCTCGACGTAGAGCTGCTCGAGCAGCTCGAGCGTGGCGAGGTCGTTCGGCGCGTCCTCGGCGGCGCGCTCGGCCGCCGCGATCGCGGCCTGGAAGTCCTCGCGATCGGCGAGCGCGCGCGCGTGCGACAGCTCGGGATGGACCGCGCGCGGCCGCGGCGTGACCTCGCCGGAGACCACCGAGCCGTCGCGGGACAGCGCGTCGGCGCGGTCGGCGGCCCAGCGCCGCCGCTCGGGATCGTACTCGGACGAGCGCGCGATCTGATCGTAGAGCTCGCGCGCCAGGCCGATGTCGTCGGCCGCGGCCAGCGCGTCGGCCAGCGGCATCCACACCGGCGCGTAGCTCGGATCGACGCGATGCGCCTTGGTCCACAGCGCGGCGGCGCGGATCGGATCGCTCTCGACGCGCGCGAGCAGCGCGAGCTCGTGCAGCGCGATCGCCTGGGCGCGGCCCGCGCCGTTCTCGCTCACCCGCTCGAGCACGGCGCGCCGGGTCGCGGGGTGACGCTCGCCGAGGTGGGCGAGCAGCGCGAGCAGCACGGCGGGATCGTCGGGCGACTCGCGGTGCGCCTCGAACAGCCGTTCGCCGTCGGCCGACGCCGCGGCCGCCGCGACCGCCGCGTCGGTCTCCGCCGGCGTGCCGGTGATCGTGACCGACGGCGGCTCGAAGCTCGGCGCATCGTCCAGGATCTCGACGTCCTCGTCGATCACCTCCACGTCGCCTGGCCCGACCGGGGTGTCGCCGACCGCGTCCCACAGCGCGCTGGCCTCGGCGCGCAGCGCGTTGGCCTCGTTGCCGCTGGCACCCCGCGCGCGCCACTCGAGCTGGCGCGCCAGCTCGGCCTTGCGCTCGACCTCGCCGCGCAGCTCGGCGAGCAGCGCGCCGCCGTCGTCGTAGCGGCCGGCCTCGCTTGCCTCGACGATCAGCTTGAGCGCGTCGCCGGTCTTGCCCGCGCGATGCAGCGCGGTCGCGAGCTGATAGAGGTCGGGCTGGGTGCGGCGCGCGGGCTCGATCGCGCCGAGCGCGCCGACCGCGACGTCCCACGCGAGGTGCGCGGCGGCCTCGCTCGCGAGCAGGCGCAGCGTCGCGTCGCCGCGCGCGCCGGGGCCGAACGCGTCGGCCGCGTCGCGCATCGCCGCGCGCGCGCGCGCCGGATCCTCGAGCTTGTCGTACCAGAGGTCGGCGAGCTGGAGCAGCGCCTCGCCCTTGCGCGCGCCGGTCTCGAGCACGGCGAGCGCGTCGAGGTGGCGCGCCGCCGCGTCGTGGTCGCCGAGCTCGCCGGCGAGGTCGATCAGCTCGCGCAACGCGTCCTTGTCGCCGGGCGAGACGTGGTTGGCGGCCTCGAGCGCGGCGAACGCCTCGTCGAGCTTGCCCGCGGCGCGCGCCCGGTTGGCGCCGTCGCGCAGCGACAGCGCGGCGCCGGGGGCGTCCTTGACCCGGCCGCTCGACGTGGTGTCCTCGGCGGTGTGCTGCCGCGCCGGCTCGCCGCGCAGCCGGGCGAGCGCGGCCGCGAGCTCGACGCCGGGCAGCGCCTGCGCGCGCTCGAGCGCGGGCCGCACCATGTCGGCGATCGCCTCGAGCTGGGCGAGCTCGGCGTCGACCACCAGCTGCGCGAGCGCCTGCGCCGCGGCGGACCGCTCGCGCAGCACGATCGCCGCGTCGATCCCGCTGTCGCTCGCGAGCTCGCCCGAAAGCTGCACGAAGCCATCGGCGGCGCCGACGATCGCGCCGTCGCCGCGCAGCTTCTCGGTCACGAAGCGCAGCGACGGCCGCCACTGCGCGTCGATCTCGAGCGCGCGCTGGTGGGTCGCGAGCGCGACGTCGGGCCGGCCGAGCTGGTCCTGGAGATCGCCGAGCCGCGACAGCAGCGGCTTCTGGCGGTGCGGGTGGCGCGCGGTCGCCGCGACCTTGCGGCCGAGGATGACCGACACCCGCTCGAGGTCGCCGCGCTCGCGCCACGCGTGCTCGAGCGCGTCGAGCGCGGGCAGGTGGGTCTCGGAGATCCGCAGCGCGCCCTCGAGGCAGCGCACCGCGTCGTCGGGGCGATCGGCGCGGCGGAACAGCTCGCCCGCGCGGTACATCGCGTCGGCGCGCGCGCTCGCCGACGACTCGGTCGCGACGGTCGCGAAGCCCTCGAGCGCGCTCGCCGCGCCGGCGAGATCGCCCGCGCGCTCGGCGAGATCGGCGTAGAGCCGCAGCGCCTGGCCGCGGGTGTCGGCCGGCGCCGGCGCGTCGTCGCCGACCAGCGGGCGCAGCGCATCGATCGCGAGCGCGGCGTCGCCGGTGCGATCGGCGGCGACCGCGAGCCGGTAGCGAAACGCGCCGAGCCGCTCGGGCTCGGCCCCGGGATCGTCGATCAGCCCGCGGTACGCGCGGATCACGTCGGTCCACGCGCGCTGCCGCCACGCGGCCTCGCCGAGCGTGGTCAGGACCTCGCGGCGCAGCGCCGCCGGCACGTCGGCGACCTCGCTCTCGATCGATGCGTGAGCGCGCGCGCCGTGCGGCAGCGCGGCGGCCGGCTCGTCGGCGGCGAGCCACGCCGCCGCCGCGGCGGTCTCGACCTCGATGCGCTCGGCGGCGCGCTCGGCCATCTTCGCGAGCGCGGCGAGCGCCTGGGCGCGCGCGCGCTGGTCGCCGCTCTGCGCCATGAGCTCGGCCTCGAGCTGGTAGGCGTGGCGCCGGGTCTCGGTCGCGCCGGGATCGTCCTCGGTGAGCGCGAGCGCCTCGTGGAGGTCGGCGAGCGCCGCCGCGAGGTCGGGCGAGCGCTCGGCGCGGCGGACTCCGGCGCGGTGGACGAGCAGCGCGGCGCGCTCGGCCGGAGGCGGCCGGGTCGCGAGCACCGCGTCGATCCAGCGCCGCTCGCTCGCGGTGTCGGGCGCGCGCGCGAGCATCGTGCGGGCGGCGCCGCGCGCGAGCTCGGGGGCGTGCGGCGCGGCCAGCTCGTGCGCGCGCTCGTAGTCGGCCTGCGCCTGCACCGGCGCGCCGGTCTTGTCGAACAGCCCGGCGCGGACGAGCGCGAGCTCGGCGGCGCGGGTCAGCAGGCGATCGTCGTCGCCGCCATCGCCGGCGAGCCCGACCAGCGAGCTGATCGCGGTGTCGAGCTCGGCCGCGGCGTGCTCGCGGTCGAACACCGCCTCGGCGAGCTCGGCGAGCACGGCGTGGGCCTCGGCCGCGGTCTCGCCGCCGCCGCCGGTCGCGCGGCGCAGCGCGGCGCGCGCCTCGTCGCCCCGGCCGAGCGCGATCAGCGAGCGCGCGAGCTCGAGCTCGTGGCGCGCCGCCGCGTGCTGCGCGAGCCCCAGGCCGCGCAGCCGCTCGTAGAGCTGGGCCGCCTCGGCGTGCTCGCCGCGCGCGGCGACCGCCGCGGCCAGCCCGGC
>Ga0335081_10022074_pt1 | contig 10295 bp, 12 predicted proteins | sample Lox_Sample_35_FD_206713 | JGI IMG/M metagenome (GOLD analysis project Ga0335081, IMG submission 206713) | Soil microbial communities from Loxahatchee National Wildlife Refuge, Florida, United States - Lox_Sample_3.5 | ecosystem: Environmental > Terrestrial > Soil > Wetlands | place: USA...
AGTGCGTCACGCCGGCATGACATAAGGGCGTGATTTGATAGACTCAAATGGACTCGAGTCCCGGGGAGGCGTTCGGCCGATGAATCCGCGCACTTTCACATGGATCGCGGCACTCGCGTGCCTGCTCCCCGCCGGCGCCGCGGCCGCGCAGAATCAGGGCCAGACGGTGCGCGTGAAGCTCGAGCGCGCCTCCAAAGAGCCCGTGTTGCGCTCGAGCGCGGCGCTGGTGCTCGATGCCACCGGCTCCTCGGTGCTGTACGCGCGGCGCTCCGATGTCGCCATGCCGATCGCCTCGATCACCAAGCTCATGACGGCGCTGGTGGTGATGGAGGCCGGCCAGCCGCTCGATGAGACCGTCGAGATCACCGCCGAAGATGTCTTCCACGGCAAGGGCGGCGTCTCTCGGCTGACTCCCGGCACCGAGCTGACGCGCGGCGATCTCATGCATCTCGCCCTGATGGCATCCGAGAACCGGGCGGCGCATGCGCTCGGACGCAGTTATCCCGGTGGCCTCGAAGCGTGCGTGGCCGCGATGAATGCCAAGGCGCGTGAGCTCGGCATGATGAGCTCGCGCTTCGTCGAGCCGACCGGACTCTCGGACGAGAATGTCGCGAGCGCCGAGGACCTCTCCAAGCTCGTGATGGCGGCGGCGAAAGTGCCGGCCATCCGCGAGTACTCCACCGACACCAGCTACGAGGTGCGTGTCGGCCGCCGCATGCTCACCTACCGCAGCACCGATTCGCTCACCTCGAAGTCCGACTGGGACATCGTGGTACAGAAGACCGGCTACATCGCCCAGGCCGGCCGCTGCCTCGTCATGCAGACCATCATCGAGGCGCGTACCGTCGTGATCGTGCTGCTCAACTCCTACGGCAAGCGCACCCGCGTGGCCGATGCGCGGCGCATCCGCCGCTGGATGGAAAGCTACGAGCGCGTGCACGGCGCGACCCCGTCCGCCGCACCCGCGACGACCTGAATTGCTGCGCAGCCGGCAAAAACGACGCTTTTTGCCGGCGACCCGCGGCGTAGCGTCAGGCGCGCGGCTCGATGCTGCGCAGGTGACGCGCGGCCGAGATCCACGCCCCTAGCCAGCCGAGTACCGCGCCCGCGCCGAGCAGAGCGCCAATCTCCTCGGGAGCCGGGCCATGCAGCTGGAAGTGGCTGCCGTAGAGCCGCGCCAGCTTGTCGACCGACTCCCCCAGCAGTCCGACGGCGAGCGCGAGGATTCCCCACGCGAGCAGCGCACCGCCCAGGCCGTACAGCATCCCGGTGTAGAGGAACGGCCGGCGCACGAAGGAATTCGAGCCGCCGACCAGCTTGATCACCTCGATCTCGGCGCGGCGGCCGGCGATCTCGAGCCGGATGGTGTTGCCGATCACGGCGATCACGCCGACTCCGAGGAGCGCCGCCGCGATCACGAGCAGCTCGCGCAGCACCTCGAGGATCGCGTTGAAGCGCTGTACCCACTGCGCGTCCACCTGCACCAGCTCCACCTCCGGCCAGGCGCTGAAATAGCCGCGCAGCGCCTCGAGCGCCGCCGGCGTGCTGGCCGTGTCGCGCGGCCGCACGTGCAGCACGTGCGGCAGGGGGTTCTCCTTGAGCGCCGCGAGCGCATCCCCGAAGCCGGAGTAGCTGCGGAAATCCGCGAGGCCCTGGTCGGCGGAGATCAAGGTCACCTCCGCGACGTCGGCGCGCGCGCGCGCAGCGGTGGCCAGCTGTTGCGCCTTGGCGAGCGGCACGTCGGTCCTGAAGTACACCGAGAGATCGATGGCGTTGCCGAAATTGCCGGTCGCGGCCTGCGCGTTGCTGACGAAGAGCTTGAGGCTCGCCGGCAGCGCCAGGGCGAGCGCGATCACCAGCAGCGTCAGCAGCGTCGACAGGGGGCTGCGCGCCAGGCGGCCGAGCGATCCGAGCAAGGCCTGCAGGTGGCCGACGTTCATCGGGTCGCCACCACGGTCGGCAGCGTGTCCGGTGCCTCACCCTGCAGATGACCGTTCTCGAGCACGATCACCCGCTGGCCAAACTCGCGTACCAGATGCATGTCATGGGTCGCGACCACTACCGTGACGCCGACGTCCTGGAAGCGGCGGAACAGGCGCATCACCTCGAGCGACAGGTCGGGATCCAGATTCCCGGTCGGCTCGTCCGCGATCAGCAGCGGCGGCTTGCTCACCACTGCGCGCGCGATGCCGACGCGCTGCTGCTCGCCCACCGAGAGCTCGAGCGGCAGGGCGCGCTCGCGCCCGAGAAGGCCGACCTGGTCGAGCGCAGCACGCACGCGCTTGTCCATCTCCTTGAGCGGCGCCCCCGCCACCGCGAGCGGCAGGGCCACGTTGTCGAACACCGGCCGGTCGGCGAGCAGCTTGTGGTCCTGGAAGACCACGCCGATGTGGCGGCGGAAGGCGGCGATGTGCCGGGGCTTGAGCGCGCGCGTGTTCTTGCCGTTCACCACCACCGCGCCGCGCGTGGGACGCTCGAGCAGCGCGATGAGCTTCAGCACCGTGCTTTTGCCGGCTCCCGAGCGGCCGGTGAGGAACACCATCTCGCCGTTGTGCACATTGAAGCTGACGTTCTCCAGCGCCACGCGCCCGTTGGCATAGCGTTTCGACACGCGGTCAAAGACGATCATGGGGCGCGCGCCTCCCCGGGCGAGGCCCCCGGGCCCTCGACCAGCGCCGCGGCGAACGCGGCCGCGTCGAACTCGCCGAAATCATCAAGGCTCTCGCCGACGCCGATGAAGCGGATGGGGATGCCGAGCTCGAGCGCGATGGCGATCACGATGCCGCCCCGGGCCGTGCCGTCGAGCTTGGTGAGCACGAGCCCCGTCACCCCGACCGCCGCGCGGAACTGCCGCGCCTGCGCGAGCGCGTTCTGGCCCTGGTTGGCGTCCAGCACCAGCAGCACCTCGTGGGGGGCCGAGGGGTCGACGCGCTCAATGACCCGGCGGACCTTCTTCAGCTCCTCCATGAGGTGCGACTGGCTGTGCAGCCGCCCCGCGGTATCGGCCAGCACGACGTCGCAGCCGCGGGCGCGCGCCGCCTCGAGCGCATCGAATACCACCGCGCCCGGGTCCGCGCCCGGGAGCTGCGCCGCGAATTCGGCCCCGGAGCGCTTAGCCCACACCTCGAGCTGCTCGATGGCGGCGGCGCGGAAGGTGTCGCCCGCGGCGAGCAGCACGCTCAAGCCCTCGTCGGCGCAGCGCCGCGCGAGCTTGCCGATGGTCGTGGTCTTGCCCGAGCCGTTGACGCCGACGACCAGGATGACGAAGGGCTTCTTCCCACGGTCGATTACCAGGGGCCGCGCGCACGGCGCGAGGATCGCGGCGATCGCCTCCCGCAGCGCGCGGATCAGCGCCTCCACGTCGGCCAGCTCGTTGCGGGCGACGCGATTCTCGAGGTCCTCGAGGATGCGCGCGGTCGCCGCGACGCCCACGTCGGCGGTGATGAGACGCGTCTCGAGCTCCTCGAGGATCTGCGCATCGATACGGCGCCCGCGGACGAGCTCGCCGAGATCGCGCGTCAGCCAGGAGTCGCCGCGGTTCAGGCGCTGGCGCAGCCGAGTGAGGAACCCCGGGCGCGAGGGCGGAGTGCCGGCGTCTTTAGGGGAGCGTCCGAGCATAGGGCTTGGCGCCCATTGTAACGGGACGGGCAAAGGCGCGCGGACGGCCGGCGAGCCGCCGGCGCTGCCGGGATGCCCGGGGGCTCAGCCGCTGTTACGGCTGGATGACCGGCGGGACGTTGATGACGATCTCGGCGCCGCCCGAGAGCGCAAAGCTGATCGCCTCGCCCTGCATCTCGGCGGTCACCAGCGGCACCACGTCATCGATGATCGACCCGTGGTCGCCGTTCACGAAGTTCACGTAGGCGCGGAATCCGCCCGCCGGACCGAGCTCCACCACCGGCGGCGCCGTCGCCGGCGCCTTGATGCGCATCAGGGTGCCGCCCGCGCCGGCCGGGCCATAAGCCGAGGCAGTGATCAGCAGCTGCGTGTTGGCATTCGGCACGACCTGGTCGGGGCAGCCGAGTGGTGCCGCCGGGCTGCAGCCCGCAGGCGTCGGGCTGGCGCCGACCACCTGCAGGAGGTGAATGGGATGCTGCGCGGTGGCGAGCGCCACGTAGTTCACCGGATCACCCGCGTCGATCACCGTCTGGTGATCGCGGAAGAACTGGTTGTAGATCGTCGTTCCCGGCGTGACGCCCTGCGCGGCGAGCCCGGCGTTCACGGTCGGCGCAAAGCTCGGGGAGGTCGTGAGGATGCTCGAGAGCAGGCCGCCGGGATTGGCCAGCGTGCCGGTGCTGACGTCGGCCGGCGAGGCGATCGCGAGGAAGTTGATGCCCAGGATGGCGCCGAGCGAATGGCCGAGATAATGGATACCGCTGGCGCTGATCGTACCGGCCGCGCCGAGATTCAGGCTCGGCAGCGTGCGCGCGAAGGTGACGAGGTCGATGACCGCCTCGCGCCCTCCGTCGCGCTCGACGAGCGGATACTGCAGATTGATGGCGTACGTGCCCGACGGATCGATCGCCGGCGGATTGATCAGCGCGAGATCGAAGGTGCGCTCGATCGAGCCGGCCGCCGGCAGCCCGAGCCCAGCGTAGAGCGGGTTGGCCGCGGTCGCGTAGAAGGGATCCATCGGGTTGGTGATGCCGTGCAGAGGAATGTCGATGGCGGCGACCACGAAACCCGCGTCGGCGAAGGAGTCGGCGACGCCGAACATGTCCTCGCGGTTGCGCTCGAGGCCGTGCTGGAAGATGAGCACTGGCCAGCCCCCGGCCGGCGGCGTGCCGCCGCCCTTGGAGCTGGCGTTGGGCACGGTGATCAGCACCGGGATCAGGAGATTCTGCGTCGCGACCGGCAACGGGTTGAAGCGTGTGACGTTGGTGCTGGTCGGATCGAGCGGGAACGGCGGCGCCTGCCAGGGCGTGGTGAGCGGCGCGGCCTTGCTGAGATAGTAGGGAATCTGGAGCACGCCGACGTAGATGTTGGCGTGCCCGGGGAGCGCAGGATTCACCTGCGCGGTGGTGATCGGGGTCGGGTTGGCCTTGATCGTCGTCGGCTTGGTGACCGCGGACAGGAGCTCCAGCGTGTCGGTGGTCGACTCGGTCGTGAAGCTGAAGGACAGCACGATGTTGGCCGGGTTGAGACTATTAGCGAGCGCCGGGATCTGCTGGGCGAGCGCTGCCGCGATCGCGAGGTGCGCGCCGGTGAGCTGGCAGACGCCGTTCAGCGTCGCATCCGTGATGCTCGGGCAGGTCGGTCCGCCGGTGGCGAGCGCCGTCTTGATGGCGGCGTAGTCCATGTCCGGCTGGGCGGGATTGCCGGAAGCATCGGCGATGCCGTTGGTGAGGAATACCAGGTAGCCCGTGCTGGTCGTGCAGTTCGCTCCGAGGAACTGGCCGTTCTTGATGCAGGTGCTGGGGTTGAGCGGGTGGAGCGGCGTGATCTCGAGGATCGTGGGGCCCACTCCGGCGTCGGTGGCGAGGGCGGCGGAGAAGTCCACCCCCATGGTGAGCGGCGGCCCGAGGACCCCGACGGTCGCCAGGTTCTTCGTGTTGTCGGTAACGACCGGGACGATGATGACGGAGGCGGGCGTGAAGGTCGCGGGATCCAGCGCGGTGCTGAAGGTCTCGCGGATCACCGCGGTGGTCGAGAAACCGTCGAGCTGGTTGAGGGAGGCCTGGTTGGGCCACAGGGCGTTCGCCGGCTGGATGTTCAGCGTGCCGTCGGTCGAGCCCGCGAAGTAGAGATCCGTCGGGTAGGGGAGCTGCCCGGTCGCGGGATTGAACAATGCGGTCGCGGCTCCGGACTGCGGCGGCGGCATCGCGCCGCCGGGGTTGCCGTTCAAGGCGAAGGTGTCGGTGGTGCCGATGGCGTCGTTGTGGCTCGAGCAGCCACCGAACGCCAGCGCAACCGCGAGAATCCCGGCCGCAGTGAGGTTTCGCATATCCCTAGAACTCCTAAACTGTCAGACCGCTTGGGCGCGCTGCCCTTCGGGGGCGGCCCGCGCCGCGGTCGGTGTTCTTCGTATCGCCGCGAGCTACGTTCTTGCAGGCTGCCCCACCGGTCGCGACCCCTCCCGCCGGTGCTGTGTGAGCGCTTGTGGACGAGGCGACCTAGAGTACGCTTAGGGCGAGAATCGTGGCAAGGTGCGCGCCCTTTCAGGAAACGCCGTGGCGTCGAGAGGTAAGTCTGCCGCCCGCAGCAGTGCCCCCGCCGCGCGCGGTGCCAGTGCGCGCCTTCTGCGCATCATCGGCGGGAGCTGGCGCGGGCGGAGGCTCCGCTTCCCGGCGGCGGCGCTCATCCGCCCCACCCCCGACCGGGTGCGCGAGACTCTGTTCAACTGGCTCGGCGCGCGCATCGCCGGCGCACGCTGCCTCGACTTGTTCGCGGGCAGCGGCGCGCTCGGGCTCGAGGCGCTGTCGCGCGGTGCCGCGCACGTGACCTTCGTCGAGCGCGATCCGGCGGCCGCACGAGCGCTCCAGGCGACGCTCGCCGAATGGGGCGCCCAGGGCGCGCAGGTGGAGCGTGGCGATGCGCTCGCCTTTCTCGCCGGCCCCGTGCAGTCCTTCGACATAGCGTTCCTCGATCCGCCGTTCGCCTCGGGCCTGCTCGAGGAGGCAGCCGCGCTCCTCGAGGGGAACGGCTGGCTGCGCGATGCGGCGCTCATCTATGTCGAATGCGGCGCGCGCGAGGGCGTGCCGCCGCTGCCCCCACGCTGGGTTTCGCTCAAGGCGAAGCGCGCTGGGGAGGTCGGGTATCATCTCTATGCGCGGAGGTGAGGCTCAAGGGGGGCTAAAGCCCGATGAAGCTCAACGCGGTCTATCCGGGTACGTTCGATCCGATTACCAACGGGCACCAGGACCTGGTACGGCGCGCCGCGCGCATGTTCGAGCGCGTGTACATCGCCATCGCCGGCAATCCCAACAAGACGCCGCTGTTCCCGCTCGCCGAGCGCGTGGACCTTGCGCGGCGGGTGCTGCACGACCTGCCGAACGTGGAGGTGCTCGGCTACTCGAACCTGACGGTCGAGTTCGCGCGCGAGCACGGGGTGGGCGTCATCCTGCGGGGCCTGCGCGCGGTGTCGGACTTCGAGTTCGAGTTCCAGCTCGCCAATATGACGCGCCACCTCGACCGTGACATCGAGACCGTGTTCCTCACCCCCCAGGAGCAGTTCACCTTCATTTCCTCGACGCTGGTGCGCGAGGTGGCGCTGCTCGGCGGCGACGTGCGCGAGTTCGTGCACCCGATCGTCGAGGCCGCGCTGAAGAAGCGCCGGCGCCCCTGAGCTTTTTCGCGCGCTTGCCATTTTTGGCTTTCGTGCGCCGTCGCCTGGCGATGCGCGGCAGGCGCACGCGCTCGGGCGGTGCGGGGAGCGTGCCCGCGCGCGCGAGCTCGAGCGCGCGCCACAGGTACCAGGCGGCGGCGCTGCGGTGCGGCTTCCAGCGCTCGCCGAAGGCCGCGAGCGCCTTGGGGTGCGGGAGCTTGCGCAGCCCGTAGGCGGCGCGAAATCCGGCGCGTACCCCGAAGTCGTCGACCGGCAGCACGTCGGGGCGGCCGAGGTGGAACATGAGCAGCATCTCCACCGTCCAGCGGCCGACCCCGCGCACCTCGGTGAGCCGCTCGATGATCGCCGCGTCGTCGAGCTGCTCGAGCGTCGCGCGGTCGGGAACGACCGCCGCCAGCGCCTTGGCCGCGAGGTCCTTGAGCGCGGCGACCTTGGCGAACGAGAAGCCCGCGGCCCGCAGCTGCCCGGCCGGGGCGGCGAGCACCTGCCGCGGCGTTGGAAAGGCGCCCTGGCCGCAGGAGGCGACGAGCCGCGCGAGGATGGTGTTGGCGGCGGTGCCGTTCAACTGCTGATGGGCGATCGCCTGGGCCAGTATCTGGAAGGGCTCGCAACCCGCCTCGGGTGCGTGCCGATAGGGGCCGGCGGCGCGGATGACGCCCCCCAGCACCGGGTCGACCGTGGTCAGGTGCTGCAGGATGTGCCGGCTCATGAGCCCTTCTTCACCGGTTACTTCTGACACCCGGGACAATAATACGTGGAGCGCTGGCCCTGGGTGATCGCGCGCACCGGCTTGCCGCAGCGGCGGCACGGTTTGCCGTGGCGCTCGTAGACATAGAGCCGCTGCCGGAAATAGCCGGGTGAGCCGTCGGTCCTCCGATAGTCGCGCAGCGTGGTGCCACCCGCGCGGATCGCCGCGCCGAGCACGGCGCGCACCGCGCGCACAAGCTGCGCGGCTTCGGTGTGGGTGAGCGAGCGCGCCGCGCGCTGCGGGCGGATGCGCGCCCGAAACAGCGCCTCGCTCGCGTAGATGTTGCCTACACCGACCACCAGGCGGCTGTTCATGAGCAGCTGCTTCACCGCGACGCGCCGGCCGCGCGTGACCCGCCAGAGGTATTCGGCGTCGAACTCGCGGCTGAAAGGCTCAGGTCCCAGGTGGGCGAGCAGGCGGTGCGCGAGCGGATCGCCGCGCACGTAGAGGAGGCTGCCGAAGCGGCGGGGATCGTTGAAACGCAGCGCGCGACCTGAGTCGAGCACCAGGTCGAAATGATCGTGCGGGACGCGGGGACTCGCCGCCGGGACCAGGCGCAGGTTGCCCGACATCCCTAAGTGCAGGATCAGTGCCCCGGAACCGAGCTTCAGCAGCAGGTACTTGCCGCGCCGGCCGGTCGAGAGGATGCGCTGGCCCGCGAGCTTCGCGGGCAGTCCCGCCGCCACCGGCCAGCGGAGCCGCCGCTCATACACTTTGAGTGCACGGATGCGGCGCCCGCGCACGTGCGGCGCAAGGCCGCGCCGCGTCGTCTCGACTTCGGGGAGCTCCGGCACGCGTCCTGACGCGCGCCGCGCTTACTTGATCTTCGACTCTTTGTAGGCGACGTGCTTGCGCGCCACCGGGTCGAACTTGCGGACTTCGAGCTTGTCCGGGTGCAGGCGCTTGTTCTTGGTCGTCACGTAGAAGTGGCCGGTTCCGGCTGTGGACAAGAGCTTGATCTTCTCGCGCATGAGTGTCTCTCCCGCTTGGCCCCCGCCGTCAGACCTTCATGCCCTGCGCGCGCAGCTCGGCGACGACCTTGTCGACGCCCTTCTTCTCGATGGTGCGCATGCCGCTGGTCGTCAGGCGCAGCGTCACCCAGCGCTTCTCGGTCTCGAGCCAGAAGCGCTGCGTATGCAGGTTCGGCAGGAAGCGGCGGCGCTTCTTGTTGTTGGCGTGAGAGACGCGGTTACCGACGGCCGGCTTCTTGCCGGTGATCTCGCAGACGCGGGACATACATACAACCTTGAGAGAAATCAGGTACTTAGGAGTCTCGACCGACGCTCCGGCTCGACTCCGGGCCGGGCTTTATACCAGCCCGGCGGCGGGATCTCAAGGAGATGCATGTCCATGGTCCTGCCGGGAATAGCTCGGCGAGTGACTAACTATCGCCAAGAGGACCCCTTGGCGCTCTGGCAAAGGCCCGGGGCCAGGGCGTAGCGTACGGCACCCCGGCGGGCGTGAGGGGCTCCAAACGCACGCCGAACAAGAACGAACCTCGATCAACAATCCCTGAGGAGATCCATGATGAAACGCATGACTCATCTCGTCTGTGCTGCCGCTGCACTGCTCGCCGTGACTGCGCTCCCGGGCACCGCGCTCGCCGACGGCAAGGACTATAACGACGGACCCGTCATCAATGTCGCCTCGATCCGCACCGCCGAGGGGCACTTCGACGAATACATGCACTGGCTGGCGACGACCTACAAGAAACAGCAGGAAGCGGCCAAGAAGGCCGGGCTGATCACCAACTACGAGGTAATCCTGGTCGAGCCACGCGGACCCAACGACCCCGACGTTCTCCTGGTCACCGAGTTCAAGAACTGGGCGGCGCTCGATGGTCTCGGCAGCAAGTTCGACAAGGTCAGCGTCCAGGTGGAAGGCTCGACCGAGGCGGCAGCCAAGTACGACGCCGAGCGCAACAAGATCCGCACGGTGCTCGGCTCGCGCACCGAGCAGGTAGCGATTCTGAAGTAAGGATGCCCCGGAGTCCCGAACTGAGGCAGGCCCGCGTCTGCAGGCCTGCCTCGCCGCACCTAGTGCGCGCTGATCACGAGGGTCAGGACTCCGTATCCGCTGAGGCCCGTCTTCGCGTGTGCGTCTGCGCAGCCTGACTCTGTCAAATCAGCCCGTGCTCCGCGAAGGAGAAGCACGTCCCATCTCCGATGATGAAATGATCGAGCACCCGGACGTCGACCAGCGCGAGCGCTTCCTTCAGCCGCCGCGTGATGAGCTCGTCCGCCTGGCTCGGCTCGAGCACGC
>Ga0335081_10022075_pt1 | contig 10295 bp, 12 predicted proteins | sample Lox_Sample_35_FD_206713 | JGI IMG/M metagenome (GOLD analysis project Ga0335081, IMG submission 206713) | Soil microbial communities from Loxahatchee National Wildlife Refuge, Florida, United States - Lox_Sample_3.5 | ecosystem: Environmental > Terrestrial > Soil > Wetlands | place: USA...
GCCTGTGAACACGCAATACCAGTTGACCGTGCAGCATGGCAACACCTATTCCGTACCGCAGCAACTGGTGGTCGCTCAGGCCGAACCGGGGATCTTCACGGTGAACCAGCAGGGATTCGGGCAGGGCAGCATCGTGAAGAGCGATGGCATCACGCTCGCCCAGCCGGGAACGCCTGCGAGCATCGGCGAGACGGTCGTGATCTACTGTACCGGCCTTGGCTCTGTCACGCCCAAAGTCGCGGAGGGTGTGGCGCCGCCGGGCGTCCCGCCTTTGTCGGCCGCCGACAATCCCGTGAGCGTAACCATCGGAGGTCAGCCGGCAACTGTGATCTTCGCCGGCCTGACGCCCGGAGACCCCGGCCTGTACCAGATCAACGCGGTCGTTCCCTCGGGCATCCAGACCGGCGACTCGGTTCCCGTCGTCATCAGCGTGGCAGGCCAGACCAGCCCTATCACCCCGCCCGTGACGATGGCGGTCAGGTGAGGCGGCGCGCCGCCTTGCGCACATCCTCCAGCACGACCTCAATGTCGTGAAACGTGGTCCGGTAGTTGAGCACGCAGCCCCGTAGAGCGAACCGGCCGCCGACCTTAGTATTCGAGAGGTACGTGCTTCCGCCGTGCTGGACCTCTACCAGCAGACGCTCGTTCCACTCGTTGAGGTCGCGGCCGTAGCCGTCGGGCAGGTGGCGAAAGCAGAAAATGGAAAGCTCCACCGGCGCCAGCATTTCGAAATCGCTGCAGGCCGCCACCAGGCCCTCGAAGTATTTCGCGCAGGCAATGTTCTGTTCGATCGCCTCGCCCAGCCGCGCTGCGCCCGCGTACTTGATGAGCATCCACAAATCCAGCGCGCGGAAAGGCCGCGAAAGCTCCGGACCGTAATCCCAGAAAGCGAAGGCCTCGTCCCGCTCCAGGCCGATCCGCCGCGTGTATTCGGCATCGTGCCCGAATGCCGTGCGCGCCCACTCGGGGTCGCGATACAACACGCACCCCGATCCCACCGGGAGGAACAGCCACTTGTGCGGATCGAGCGCCACCGAGTCGGCCTCCGCGATGCGCGCGAAGAAATGCCGCGCCGAGGGAGCCAGGGCCGCGAACCCTCCATAGGCGGCATCCACATGCAACCAGAGCCCGTACCGGTGCGCGAGGTCCGCGAGCTCGCCGATGGGATCGAACGCACCGGTGCCCGTCGCGCCGGCGTTCGCCACCAGGCAGAACGGCAGATGTCCCTCGTTGAGGTCCTGCCGCACCAGGTGCTCCAGTTGGGCCAGGTCGATTCGCAGGCAGCAGTCGGTCGGGACTTCGCGAACGTTGGCTTCTCCCAGCCCCAGGATTCCCGCGGCCTTGCGGATGGAGAAGTGCCCTTCCGCGGAGACGTAGGCGCACATGCGCTTGCCGGCGGCCGCCGCGCCGTCGCGAACCACGTTGGCCGGAGCCTTCGCGCTTCGCGCAGCCGCCAGCGCGGAGAGGTTCGCCATCGAACCGCCGCTCGTGAACAGTCCGGCCGCGTCTTTGGGATAGCCCAACATCTCCTTCAGCCAGTTGATGGTGACGTGCTCCAATTCGGTCCCTGCGGGCGCCGAGCGCCAGCAGGTGAGGTTGGCATTCAACGAGGCCGCCAACATGCTCCCCACCGTGGTAACCGGAGTTCCCGGTGAGGAGACATATCCGAAGAATCTCGGGTGGGCACTGTGACGGCTGAACTGTACGATTACCTGGTCGAACGTTTCGAGCAAGGTCTCAAAATCCGCGCCATCCCGCGGCAGCGGCTCCTCGAGCCGTGCCCGAATGTCCTGCGAGGTCGAAGGTACCAGCACCGGACGGCATGCCAGGCCCTCGTAATACGCCGCCACGCGTTCCAGAGCGGCGCGCCCCATGGCCCGGATCTCGTCCGGCGGAATAGCTAATCGATCGGACATGTTGTGCAAGCTAAGAGTAGCAGTAATCGGGTGGTATTCTGTGACCGTGACGGTCGCAGTCGAGTAACGTCTTGTATCACCTGAGCCGCCGAAGAAGTTGGAAGAGTACAGCCAGAAAGGTGTGCCCAATATCTGGCTGATCGACCCGAGGCTCGAGAAGATGCTCCTCTACCAATCCCGTGCCCTGCAGGAGGTCGAAGACGTCCTCGCGACCGACAACCCGCGCCTCGTACCGACCCGCGCAGAAGTGTTCCGGAAGTAGCCCCCCAATCCCCAACCTCCAACCCGCGAGCAACGCGAGCCAACTTCCATACACGTTTTCGCCTCCTCCAGAGTTCTTCTCTGTAGAAAGGCATGACCACGTTCCTGGCAACCGTCGGTCCCATGGACAGCCCCGAAGGGCGCTCCAGCGTCCTGGACGCCGCCAAGGCCGGGGACCTGGCTGCCTTCGAACAGATCATGCGGCAGTACGAGCGCATGGTCCTCGTCACCGCGCTGCGCCTTCTCGGCAGCCTGGCCGACGCGCAGGACGTCTCTCAAGAAGTCTTCCTGAAGCTGTATCGCAACCTCGGGAAAGTGGAATCGTCGGCGGCTTTCCCGGGATGGCTGTACCGCGTGACCGTCAACGCCTGCCACGACCTCCGGCGCCGCCGCCCGCCCTCGGTGCCCATGGAGGACGCCGGTGAGATGCCGTCCGGTGAAGCCGATCCGCAGCAGCAGACGGCCGCCGGGGAGAGGCGCCGTGTACTGGAGATGAGCCTGCGGATCCTCTCGGAGAAGGAGCGGGAAGCCCTGGTCCTCCGCGATTTGGAGGGGCTCTCCACCGAAGAGGTGGCGCGCGTGCTGGGCTCCTCAGAGGCCACCGTCCGCTCGCAGATTTCCAAGGCACGGGTGAAGGTGAAGGGATTCGTGGAGCGCTACTTCCGGAGGCGCGTATGAACTGCAAGGATTGGGAAGAGCGGCTGGCACTGTACGCCGGGGGCGATCTCCCCCCAGACCAAGCCGCGGCGGTTGAGCGGCACCTTGGAGAATGCCCCGGCTGCCAGTTATTCTCCAGCGGGTTGAAAGAAGCCGGGCAGAGGCTTGCCGAGTGGCATGGCGAGCCTCTCCCCGCCGCACATTTCGCCGCCGTCCGGGCTCGGGTGTTGGCGGAATTGGAACGGCAGCGGCGGCCGTTCTGGCGGCGGGGGTGGGCGTACGGCGTTGCCGCGGCGGTCATGGCAGCTTTGCTGGTGCTGCTTGCGGTCAAGCCCCGGCCGCCCGTGTTACAGCCGCCGGCGGTGGCGATCGACCGTCACCCTCCGCCGGCCGCTCCGGACCCGGCCGCGGACCGGCCGGCGCCGCCGCCGGTCCGCCCCGCCGCCACCCCAATTCCCCGTAAGCGGCACGCCTCGCAACCGGGGGAACAGGTATTGATCCGGGTGGTCTCGAATGACCCGGATGTTGTCATCTATTGGATTGCAGACACGAGAGGAGAATGATGTGAAACGACTTTTGCTGTACCTGCTCATGGCCGCCGGGACGCTTGCGGCACAAGCGCTTAAAGACGCCGACGTGCCCATTCAGAAGCTGGTCACCCTGAAGTACGTGGAACCCAACACCGTGCAGCGGCTGCTGGCACACTTCGGGGTGGACATTCAGTGGGACGTACGCTCCAAGGTCATCGCCATCAGCGGGCCGCGGAACCGGGTCAGCACAGCGGAGGATGCCATCAAACAGCTCGACGTCCCGGACGCTGCGCAGAAGGACATCGAACTGACGGTCTATTTCGTGGTGGGAAGCGATCAGCCCAACCTGTCCGGCAACCCCCTACCGCCCGATTTGCAGACTACCGTCGCCGCCCTGAAAGGCACCTTTCCATTCAAGAGTTATGCGCTGATGGATGTTCTCTCGCTGCAGACGCGCTCCGGGGTCGGCGCCGAGACCACCGGGCATCTTGCCGGGTCGAGGTTTACGACCTTTCGGGTCGGCTCGGCCAGCATCGATGGCAATGGAAGCATGATCCGGCTCGACCGGCTGCACGCGGGAGTGAGAATCCCGGTGACCAGCACGACGGGGCGTGCGGGGGCGACGGGCGGGCAAGCTACGCAAACTTACATCGATACCGGAATTTCTACAGATGTAGTGGATGTCAAGGAAGGCCAGAAGCTCGTGGTTGGCCGTAGCAGCCTGGATGGGCCGGAAAAGGCGCTCATCCTGGTGCTGATCGCCAAAATCATCAACTAAGGCAAAACCGGCATAAGTCCTGTTTCACGTGAAACAGGACTATTTAATCTTTTCATCCTTTTCGATCTTGCCGTCGCGGACGTGGATCACCCGGTGAGCATGTAGGGCAATATCATGTTCGTGCGTCACCAGCACAATGGTGTTGCCCTGCTGATACAGCCGCTCGAACAGCCCCATAATTTCGCTGCCGGTCGCAGTGTCGAGGTTCCCGGTGGGCTCGTCCGCGAGCAGGATCGAGGGGTTGTTAACCAACGCCCGTGCGATCGCCACACGCTGTCGCTGTCCGCCGGATAACTCATTTGGTTTGTGATACATGCGCGTTTCCAGGTCGACCTGCTTCATGGCCAGCTTGGCCTTCTCGATGCGCTTGTCCGACGGCATTCCGGAATAGATCAGCGGTAATTCCACGTTGTGCAGCGACGTGGCGCGCGGCAGCAGGTTGAAAGTCTGAAAAACGAACCCGATTTCCCGGTTCCGGATTCTGGCCAGCTCGTCGTCGCTCATCTCGCTGACCAGGTTCCCGTTGATGTAGTACTGCCCCTTGGTCGGCGTGTCCAGGCAGCCGATCAGGTTCATGAGCGTGGACTTGCCGGATCCGGACGGCCCCATGACCGCAACGTATTCGCCGCGCTTGATCTCGATATCCACACCGGAAACGGCATGGATTTCCTGGTCGCCCATCACGTACGTCTTCCACAGATCGTAGGTGCGGATGACCACGCCATCCCGCTTGAGCTGCTCGCCGCGCTGAATGAGTTCCTTTTCTGCTACCGCTGTCATCAGGGTTCTCGCTTCCGCTTAGGATTTCTGCTCGACCGGAGTCTTGTTGTCCACTTTGACTTGCGTCTCGTTCTTGATCGTCCGGATCACCTGGTAGGTGCCCGTAATGATCTGGTCACCCTCCTTTAACCCGTTGAGCACTTCGATATCGGTGGCCCCGGTGATGCCGGTCTCCACCTTCTGAAAGACGGCCTTCTCGCCGTTGACCACGAACACGCCGGTAAGCTCTTCCTTGCGAGCTTTTTCCGCCGCCGGGTCGAGTTTCGTCGCGGCTTGCGCGGCCCCCGAGTTGTTCCCGGCGGGCTTCGGCTCCAGGTCGCCCTTCTGCCGGACGGTGAGCGCCTGAATCGGTATCGTCAGAATGTTCTGCCGGGTAGCGGTCGTGATCTTGGCGGTGCAGGAAAGGCCCGGGCGAATCTCCTCCGGAGGACTGTCCATGGCCACCACCACCTTGAAATCCTTGGCTTCCTGGCTCGACACCGCGCTCTGGTTCGCCGCCACGCCGGTCGATCGCAGGATCGCGGTGTTGCCGATCTCGGTAACGTGGCCCTTAAAGGTCTTATTCGGGATCGCGTCGATGGTAATGTCTACGGACTGATCGAGCTTGATGTTGACGATATCGGTCTCGTCCACCTTGACCTCAGCCGTGATCAACGACATGTCGGCAATGGTCATGATCAGCGTGCCGGCATTATTCTGGAGGCCGGGAACCACCGATTCGCCCACCCGCACGGGAAGATTGGTAACCACACCATCCAACGGAGCGAAGGAGCTGTGCTTCTGCAACACGTCCGCCACCAGCGCCAGCCCCGCCTTGGCCTGGGCAATGCGCCGCTGCATGGAGGTCAGGTTGGCGGCTTGCTGCTCCCGCTGAGCCCGCGCCTGCGTGAGACGCGCCTCCGATTCGCGCACCGTGGCCTCCTGGGCTTTGTAGGTTGCCTCCTTCAGTTCATAATCCTGCCGGGCGAGGAGTTGTTCTTTGAAAAGGGCTTGCGCGCGGTCGAGATCGGCCTTTATCCGCGCGAGGTCGGCTTTATCCTTGTCGAGGGCCGCCTCCATGGTCTTCAGGTTTTCATCGGAGGCTTTCAGGGCGGCTTCCGCGGCGCTGGAATCGGCTTCAGCGGATGCCACCGTGGCTTCGGACGACTTAACATTCGCTTCGGGCTGAACGTCCTCCAGCTTGGCCAGCAGTTCACCCTTGTGCACCCGGTCCCCTTCCCTCACCGGAAGGGCCGTGATGATACCCGTGGCATTCGCCCCGATGTTGATGTAATTCTTGGGCTTGATTTCGCCAGAAGCGGTCACCTGGCTGACCAGGTCGCTGCGCAGCACCTTGCCGGTCTGCACGGTGACCACACCTCGCTTGCTGTACACCGTGCTGGCATAAACCCCAATCACCGCCACGAGGACGGCTGCAATCGCAATAATAACCTTCCATTTCGTCTTCACGACGCAAATCTCCCCTTCCTCGGTTCACCTGTAATAGACGCCAATTGTGAGCTGGGAGTTCAATCCTTATTTTACACCGGGAACTCCGTTGTGGTCGGGAGGCGCCTCTTTAGAAGACGGGCAAAGAAGCCCGGGATTAGCGGAGAATAGCCCTCAGGGGAGCCATTCGACGGACTCCGGCTGTGTGCTTTCGCATTGATTGGTCTCGGTGACCCCGCCCGAGAGTTGGGCGCAAGCATTCGTAATGGCCGTCCGCAAAGCGCTTTCCCGCGTCCGCGCCGACGCCGTGCGGCAGTCGCGCCGCCCGTGGAACACCATGCAGACCGAGCAGTGAAACCGCTCGCCTCCAATACTCGAATAGATCACGAACCCGACCACCAGAACGCAGAAAACGATGGCCAGCCACACCGTCTTCTTCACGCGAAGAAGTTTCCCATCTTGCGAAACTTGGCGTAGCGATGCTCCACCAGTTGATCGCCGGTCATATCCTTCAATTCGTCGAGGTGGCGGAGCAGTTCGCCGCGCAGGATCTCGGCCGCGGCAGCCGGATCCTCCTGCGCGCCGCCGGGAGGCTCGGGCACCACCCCGTCGATCAGCCCGAAGGAATGCAGATCCTCCGCCGACAGGCGGAGCGCCTTGGCGGCCTGTTCGGCTTTTCCGGAATCGCGGTAGATGATGGAAGCACAACTCTCCGGGGAGATCACCGAATAGATGGCGTTTTCCAGCATCAGCACGATGTTGCCCACCCCCAGGGCCAGCGCACCGCCGCTGCCGCCCTCCCCGATACAAACCACGATAACCGGCACGGGGAGCCGCGACATTTCCCGCAGGTTCCGCGCGATGGCCTCGGCTTGGCCGCGCTCCTCGGCGTCGATTCCCGGGTAGGCTCCCGGAGTGTCCAGGAGGGTGACGATCGGGCGTCCGAACTTCCCGGCCAATTGCATCGCGCGGAGTGCCTTGCGGTAGCCTTCCGGCTTGGGCATACCGAAGTTCCGGAAGAGCTTCTGCTTGGTGTCCCGGCCTTTCTGCTCGGCCACCCACATCACCGCCCGGCCTTCGAACTGGCCCAGTCCCGAAACAATCGCCGGATCGTCGCCAAACGCCCGGTCACCGTGGATCTCCTGAAAATCCGTGACCAGCTTCTGGATGTAATCCAGGGAGTGCGGGCGCTTGGGATGCCGGGCCAGTTGAACGCGGCGCCAGGAGGGATCTACTTCGGCGCCGGTATCGGCCGCCGCCTCGGTGTTTGCGTCGGATTCCATTCATCACATCTTAACAGTGCGGCGGGCGGCGGGGCCGCGGTTCTCGCCACCCTGTCATCTCCACGAGGTGGTGTTGGGAAACGGGACCGGTCATATCCCGCCCGAAGGTTCGGAATCGAACGCTTGCACTTCCCGCCGCTCTTGTCATTTCGGGGGTGGAAACCGAAACTCAAATTAGGAGGGGAGAACATGTGTGACTACTCGTTGATGTCCGTACCAAACCGATTGGCAAGAGAAGGCGAGGATCTGGTGGCTCACCGATTTCCCACAGGCTCGCTTGGGTTAGCATCCCCCGCGGATTTGCAGCGGGGAACGGCGCAACCGGCTGCACCACGAAGCTGGTGGTGCACCGTCAAGGAGTTCTTCAACCCGCCGCATGTCCCGCCGGTTCCGGCAGTTTGCATACCACCCGGCTCCCGGCTGGCACTACAGGACATCCCAGTCCGCCTGCAACGCGATCTGGGGGTTGGAGAAGCCGAAATGGTTACCTTCACGCAGATATCGCCGGCCGCCAACAGCTATCGGGATGCCGTCCGCTTCGCCAACGGTCGCGAAGTACGGCTCCAGGAGTTGCGGGAAGGCCAGCGCGTCCGCGTTCTGGATCTGAGCATGGCGGAAGAAATCGATATCGCCAGGCTCCGCGAAGAAATCGCCGAAGTGGCGTATCGCGCCCGCTGATCGGAGGGGGCCGGAGACGTTAGTTCGGATCGCCGCGCCGCGAGCGGGCGGTCGAGGGCAGATCGCACGGCTCCATCCTTTCGCCAGGTAACGCATACAATAGAAGAATGCCGGATAGCTTAAGAATCGCAGGACGCGAGTTCCGTTCGCGGCTCATCGTAGGGACTGGTAAGTACCGTAGTTTCCAGGAGATGCAGAGGTGCCACGAGGCTTCGGGCGCGGACATGGTAACGGTTGCGGTGCGCCGCGTCAACCTCACCGACCGCTCCAAGGAATCCCTCATCGATTACATCGATCGCAGCCGCATCTTCATCCTTCCGAACACCGCCGGCTGTTACAACGCCGACGATGCCGTTCGCACGGCAATTCTGGCGCGTGAAGTGGGTCTCTCCAACTGGATCAAGCTCGAAGTCATTGGAGACGAAAAGACGCTCTTTCCGGACAATGCGGGTCTCCTGGAAGCGACCAGGATCCTGGTTAAGGAGGGCTTCGTGGTGCTCCCCTACACCAACGACGACGTGGTCAACGCCCGCCGGCTGATCGATGCCGGGGCAGCCGCGGTCATGCCGCTGGCGGCGCCCATCGGATCTGGAATGGGCGTGCAGAATCCCGCGAACCTGCGGATCATGCGCGAGATGATTACGGACGTACCGATGATCGTGGATGCCGGCGTCGGCACCGCATCGGATGCCTCGATCGCCATGGAACTGGGGGCCGACGGGGTGCTCATGAACACCGCCATCGCCGCGGCGGACGATTCGGTGAAAATGGCGCGCGCCATGAATCTGGCCGTTGAGGCAGGGCGGTTGGCCTGGGAGGCTGGCCGCATGCAGAAGAAACTGTACGCCGCCGCCAGCAGTCCGCTGGTCGGGGTGGTGGGGCAGGCGTAAGACAGACAACTGTCAAGCTCTGCCCCGCGTGATCGACCCTCTGGGCCGCCGGAGCGTCATGGTTCACGATTCGCGGCGCGAGTTTGGTTTCCCCCACACCGATCAGCGAAAGGGCCGTCGATGCATGGCCTTACGGATTCTTGACACGCTCTTCCAGGATGTCCGCTGCGCGCTGCGCCTCATTGCGACCGCTTTGCTGTTCGGGGCGGTGCCTGCATGGCCTGCATCGCGGCCTGACGCGATCGAGGGTCGGGCGAGGCAGTTCACAGGCAACTCCCGGGTGATGGGTGAACCATTGCTGCGCGGCCGCGAGTTCACCGGCCGCGACCGCGCGTCTTCGGAGCCGGTCGTGATCGTGAATCAAGCCCTGGCGCGCCGCTACTTCGCGAACACCGATCCGATCGGCAGACGCATCGCTCTGAACGATCCTTCGGAAAAGAACCCTTGGCGGGTGATTGTGGGGGTTGCGGGACACGAGAAGCGTGCCGGAGGCTTCGACCGGGTAGGCTGGGCCGAGATGCCCATGGTGCTCAAGCCACTCGCGCAGAACCCGCCGCGCTCGGCGTCGCTCATTTCGCGCGGTTCCGGTGCCGATCTGCGGCGCGCGGCGGCAGGAATCGACGAACGCGCCCCTGTCGGCCCGGTTGAGACGATGGACAGCCGCCTCAGCAGGATGCTTGCCTATCCGCGATTCCGAGCGGTGCTCCTCTGTGCGTTCGCCATTTTCGCCGTCCTGCTGGCATCCATCGGGCTGTATGGCGTGCTCGGGCAGTTTGTTGCGCAGCGCACGCCCGAGATCGGAGTTCGCATGGCGATGGGTGCGCGGTCCTCGGATGTGCTCCGGTTGATCGCGCGCCAGGCCGGCCCTCCGCTGGCGGCAGGCCTTGGATTGGGTCTCGCGGGTGCCTCGGCACTCAAGCGGTCGCTTGCCAGCGTGCTATATGGGGTGGCAGCCGGCGACCCCGTCACATTATTGGTCGTTTCGTTTGGTTGATGTTTGCGGGAACGGCTGCAGCGTTCTTTCCAGCGCGTCGCGCCGCCGGCCTCGATCCGATGACCGCTCTGCGCAATGAGTGAACAATGCCGATTCGCGC
>Ga0335081_10022076_pt1 | contig 10295 bp, 7 predicted proteins | sample Lox_Sample_35_FD_206713 | JGI IMG/M metagenome (GOLD analysis project Ga0335081, IMG submission 206713) | Soil microbial communities from Loxahatchee National Wildlife Refuge, Florida, United States - Lox_Sample_3.5 | ecosystem: Environmental > Terrestrial > Soil > Wetlands | place: USA: Florida...
CGGCGCGCTGGCCTTCGGCATCGGCACGAGCGAAGTGGAGCACGTGCTGGCCACGCAATGCCTGCAGCAGTTTCCGTCGAAGACCATGCAGGTGCGCGTCAACGGGCGCACGCAGCCCGGCGTGATGGCCAAGGACATCATCCTGCACATCATCGGGACCATCGGCGTGGCCGGAGGCACGGGCCACGTGTTCGAGTACGCCGGCGAGGCCATCCGCGCCCTCTCCATGGAAGGCCGCATGACGCTGTGCAACATGAGCATTGAAGGCGGAGCGCGCGCCGGAATGGTGGAGCCGGACCAGACCACCGTTTCCTACATCGAGGGGCGTCCCTTTGCCCCGCGCGGCAGGGATTTTCAGGTGGCCGCGGATTACTGGATGGGACTGGCCTCGGATCCCGAAGCGTGCTTCGACCGCGTGGTGGACTTCAAGGGAGAAGACATCGTTCCGCAGGTGACCTGGGGAACGAATCCGGGAATGGTGACGGGAGTGACCGGGCGCGTGCCGGACCCGGGCTCGTTCTACGACTCGAACGACCGGAAAGCGGCGGAGATGGCGCTGCGCTACATGGGGCTGGAGCCGGGCACGCGGATGGAAGATATTGCGCTCGACCGGGTGTTCATCGGCTCGTGCACGAATTCGCGGATCGAGGACCTGCGCCTGGCCGCGCGGCTGGTGGCCGGAAAGCACGTGGCCAAATCGCTGAAGGAAGCGCTGGTGGTGCCCGGCTCGCGCCGGGTGCGCGCGCAGGGAGAGGCCGAGGGGCTGGACAAAATCTTTCGCGACGCGGGATTTGAATGGCGCGACGCCGGCTGCTCCATGTGCATCGGGATGAATGAAGACAAACTGCCCAGCGGCGAACGGTGCGCCAGCACTTCAAACCGCAACTTCGAAGGACGCCAGGGCAAGGGCGGACGCACGCATCTGGTGAGTCCGATCATGGCCGCGGCCGCGGCGCTGGCCGGGCATTTTGTGGACGTGCGGAAAATCGTGTAGGGAAAAAGATACCGCAGAGGCGCAGAGAACGCAGAGAGCCGCCGAGGGAGACAGAGCAGAACACATGCAGCCGTTCAGAAAACATACCGGGCTGGTGGTTCCGCTGGACCGCGTGAACGTGGACACGGACCAGATGGTGCCCAAGCAGTTCCTGACCTGGACCACGCGCGAGGGTTACGGGCGCGTGCTGTTCTACGACTGGCGGTATCTGGAGGGCGAGAAGCCCAACCCGGAGTTCGTGCTGAATCTGCCGCGGTACAAAGGCGCGAGCGTGCTGCTGGCGCGCGCGAATTTCGGGTGCGGGTCGAGCCGCGAGCACGCGCCCTGGGCCGTGCGCGGCTACGGCATCCGCACCATCCTGGCGCCGAGCTACGCGGATATTTTTTACAACAACTGCTTCAAGAACGGGATTCTGCCCGTCACGCTCTCGGAAAAGCAGGTGGACGATCTTTTTCAGCGCACGGAAAAACAGCCGGGCTACGAGCTGAGCGTGGACCTGGAGGAAATGACCATCCGCGACGCCGCGGGACTGGACATCCGCTTCGAGCTGGATCCCTTCCGGCGCGAGGTGCTGCTGAAGGGGCTGGACGACATCGGCGTATCGCTGCTGCACGAAAAAGAAATCGCGGCGTATGAAGCGCGCAGGCATCCCGCCGCGCCCCTGGCGCCGGACGCGAAGCTCGACGAAGCGCCCGCCGGAAAAAACTAGGGCGCGTCAGAGTCCGCCGCCGAGGCCGTATTCCGCGGCGTCCGCGGTGGGCGGCTGCGGCTCGACGCGGCTGGAATGCGAAAGGCTCGCGGTCAGCACGCCCGCGAAAATGCACGCGCCGCCGGCCGCTTCCCTTCCCCCCAATCGCTCGCCCAGAACGAGATAGGAAATCAACGCGGCGAAGACGGGAACCAGGCTGAAATAGAGCGCGGCGTGCGATGCGGGCGTGTGCCGCTGCGCCCAGGTCTGAATGGTGAGGCCGATGGCCAGCGAGAACACGCCGCTGAGCAGCAGCGCCATCACCAGCACGCCGTTGCACTCGAACCACGGGCGCTCCACTCCGGAGACGGCAAAGAGCGGAAGCGTGATCCAGGCGAGCGCGGCCGTGGTGCCCACCTGCAGCAGAGCGAGCGCGCCCACTTCGTGCCGCGGCGTGAGGAATCCCATGGTGATGGTGTGCAGAGAGAACATCACCGCGCCGGCGAAGACCAGCAGGTCGCCCCGGTTCAACCGCGAGAGGCCGCCCGCGGGAACACTGAGCAGATAGAGCCCCGCGAGCGCGGCAGCGGCTCCGGCCCACAGGAGCGGCGGCGCGGGCTTGCGCCACACCAGCGCCAGGAGAACGGCGGGAAGCACGGCTTCAAAGCTGTTGATGAAGGCCGCTTTCGACGCGGTGGTGTAGTTCATTCCGGCGGTGAGGAACGCGTAGCCCGCGAACAGGAAACAGCCGATGAGCACGCCGGACTTCAGCTCCGCGGCGCGAATGCGCGGCAGCACGGAGCGGAACAGGACCAGAAGCACAGCGCCGCCGAGCAACGAACGTCCCGCGACGTAGGCCATGGGGGAGATGTAGCTGAGGCCGGCCTTGGAGGCGACGAACGTGCTGCCCCAGACAAGCGTGGCGAAACCGAGGCTGAGTTCGGCTTTGACGCGGACGTTCATGCGCGGGAAGGCCGCCTAGGGCTCGACGCCGGAGACGGCCAGGGCGGTGAGCAGAATGCGTTTGACGCCGAGCTCGCGGCCGGTGGGATCGTACCACTCGGACTGGGAATGAGCGCCGCCGGCGCGCCCACCGCCGCCCATGGACACCGCGGGAATTCCCAGCGAGAGGGGAATATTCGCGTCGGTGGAGGAGCGTTCGATGCGCGAGGGATTATCGAGATGGCGATCGGCCTGGCGGACGGCCTCGAGCAGCGGAGCATCGTCGGGCAATTCGCCGCCGGGACGGTCGCCGAGCGAACGATAGGAGATTTCGATGGGGGGATCGGAGGAGTGACCCGATTCGGCGGCCGCGGCAATCTCCTCGCCCACGCCGCACTCGATGGATTTGCGGAAGAAGGACTCGATGCGGACGAGTTCGGTCTCCGACTCGGAGCGGATGTCGAGTTTGGCGATGGCCTGGCCGCTGATGGTATTGACCGAACTGCCGGCCTGAACCACGCCGATGTTGAAGGTGGTGCGCGGGGAGGCAGGCACGCGCACGGCAAGGAATTTGTTGATGCCGCGGGAGAGCGCGTGGACGGGATTGGGCATGCCGAAATCGGCCCAACTGTGGCCGCCGGGGCCGGAGAGGGAGACTTCCAGGCGGCGGGAAGCGAGGGCCTTGGTGGTGATGTGGTCGGTGGCCGCGCCGTCGACGGCAATCACGGCGCGAAGCCGGCCGCGAAAGGTCTCCACGAGTTTGCGCATGCCGCACAGGTTGCCTTCTCCTTCTTCCGCGGGATTGGCGGCGAAGAACAGGGAGCAGTGCGTGCGGAGCTTGGCTTCGTGCAGGGCGCGGGCCAGGCAGAGCAGTGCGGCGAGGCCGGCTCCGTTGTCCGAGATGCCCGGAGCGAGCAGACGGCGGCCGTCGCGCTGCACCTTGACGCAGGTGCCCGCGGAAAAGACGGTGTCGAGATGAGCGGAAAGGAGCACCAGCTCTTTGCGGGAGGCGCCGGGACGCTCGCCGATGACGTTGCCGGCGGAATCCGTGCGCGTGCGGAGCCCCACGGCGGCGAAGAGCTTGCGGACGGCTTCGGCGCGGGCGGATTCCTGGAAGGTGGGCGCGGGAATTTCGGTGAGGAAAATCTGCTGCTCGGTGGTCCAGGAGCCGAGCCGGTCGATGGTGGCCATGGCCTGGGCCACGCGCTTGTTCTGGAGCAGCGCAGAAAGGGGAACGATCGCGGGGCCGGGCGCGGCGGCGCGCGGGGAACGGAGCGTGAGCGGCATCGCATCGAGCATACCGTAGGAGGGACGAAGTTGCATCCGGCGCGGGCGCCCAGGCGGGGCCGGGCAAAGAGCGGCGGACTAGGGATTGGCGAGAGCGAGAACCTCGTCGTCGGTGAGGACGCGGTCGGATTGTTTGGCGGCGGCGAGGATGTGATCGACGGTGGCGTCTGAGAAGGGCAGGCCGCGCTTCTCAAGCCAGTAGACGACGTTGGAGCGGCCGCTCATGGGGCCGATCTCGATCACCTGCTCGAGGCCGAACAAATGGGAGGGCACGCCGCTGTAGACGGAATTGGCGAGCATGGCGTCGTGCTTCTTGTAGGCTTTGATGATGGCGGCGGCATGAACACCGGTGGCGGTGCGGAAGGCGTCGCGGCCGATGACGGGATAATTGGGAGGGATGGTGGTGCCGGTGGCGTGCGCCACGGTCTCGCAATATTCGTGGAGGCGGGAGAGGTCGCGATCGATGACACCCATGAGGCGGAGATTGACGAGCATGAGCTCGATAGGAGTATTGCCGACGCGTTCGCCGAGGGCGTTGGCCACGCCGTGGACCTGATCCGCGCCGGCGAGGATGGCGCCGATGGAATTGGCCACGGCCAGGCCGCGATCGTTGTGGCCGTGCCAATCCACGCGAATGGGGCGGCCGGCGGGCCGGACAATTTCGCGGACGGCGAACTGGACGAGATTGAAGGCGCCGCGGGGAGTGGCGTGGCCGACCGTGTCGCAGAGCACGATGGAGGAAGCGCCGTGAGCGATGGCGGTGGAGTAGAGCCGCTTCACGGTGGAGGGGTCGGTGCGTATAGTATCTTCGGTAACGTACATGGCGGGTAGCTTCTCGCGGACTACGAAATCCACGGCTTTTTCCGTGAGGGCCACGAGGTGGTCCACGGTCCAATCCTCGGCCAGGCGGCGGATGGGGCTGGAACCGAGAAACATGGAAGCCTCGACGGAGATGCCGGCCTTCTGGGAGATCTCCACGATGGGACGAAGGTCGTGTTCGTGGGTGCGCGCGGCGGCGTAGGGCCGGATCTTCATTCGCGCGGAGGCAATCTCGCGGGTGAGGCGGAGCGTGTGGTCGAACGCGCGGGGGCCGGCGCCGGGGAGGCCGACGTCGACCGCTTCGATGCCCAGCGCCTCCATGAGGTGGAGGATTTTCAGTTTGTCGTCGATGGAGGGATCGGTGACGGAGGGATTCTGCAGGCCGTCGCGAAGGGTCTCGTCGGCGAGAGTGACGCTGCGGCCGGGGGGAATCTCCGGCCCCGCCTCGATGTTCCAGTCGTGGATGTAGTCGCTCGAATTCACAGGGGATGGCGGCGCGGGAGGGCCGCGGTCAGTAGCGCTGCGTGTAACTGCGGGGCATCTCCTCCGGATTGGGACGGAAGAGCGTCTTGCAGTTTTCGCAGCGGTAGATTTCGGCGTTTTTTCCGACGACAGCTTCCACTTCGGGCGGATACTCGTACCAGCGCTTGAGGTGACCGCAGCAGACGTTGCCCTTCTCGTCTTTTTCGTCGCAGGCACGCTGGTGGGGCTTGCGGACCTTGTACTTGTGCTGCGGCTTTTCGGGCTCGGTTTGCGGGGGCGCGTCGGGCATCGAAACCTCCTGGCTCCAGGGAAAGAATTTAACACAGAGGGCAGGGAGTCACGGAGAGCGCGGAGGGAAGAGGGAGCGGAAGGGCTACTCGCCGGCTCTGACGGACCAGCGGTCGGGATAGTCGACGCGGACCAGAAAGAGGCCCTGAGGGGGAGCGGTGGGTCCGACGGCGGAGCGGTCGCGCTTTTCGAACTGCTCCACGATGTCTTCCCCGCGCAGACGTCCGCGGCCGATTTCGAGCAGGGTGCCGACCATTTTGCGGACCATGAAGCGGAGAAAGGATTTTCCGCGGACGGTGAAGAGGAGCTCCTCGCCGGGGGTTCCCTGCGCCGGGTTTTCCGAGCCGGAATCAGCCGTGGGGGCGAAGGCGTCCGACCAGATGTTGCGGCGGGCGACGCGTTCGATGCGCGCGGAGAGGACTTCGCGGAGGGGAGTGCGCTGCTTCCCTTCCTCCTCGTCTCCCTGGGCGCCGGCGAAGGCAGTGAAATCGTGCTCACCTTCAAAGAGCGGAGCCGCGCGAGCCATGGCCGGCTCGTCGAGGGGAAAAGGATAGTGGAGCACGTAGCGCTGGTCGAAGGGAGGCACAATCCGGCCGCGATAGATGCGGTACTGGTAGGTTTTTTCGAGGGCCTGCCAGCGGGGATGGAAGTCGGGACTCTCCTCCTCGCAGCGAAGAACGCGAATGGCCGGGGGAAGCAGGGCGTTGAAGGCGCGAAGAAATTGATGGGGGGCGAGTGTGGAGCGGGTCTTGAAGGTGGCGGTCTGGCCGAGGGCGTGGACACCGGCGTCCGTGCGTCCGGCGCCGAACAGGAACACGCGCTCGCTGGTGAGCCGGTTGGCCACCTCCACGAGAGCGCCCTGGATGGTGGGACGGCCGGGCTGGAGCTGCCAGCCGTGGAAATCGGTGCCGTCGTAGCTGATGGTGAGGCGGATGTTGCGCATGGGAAACCCGCAGTATCGCACGAATCAGCGGGGGTGCCGACGAAGGCGAGGAAAGGCCGGGGAGGACTGGCTCCCTCCTGCGTGGGGACAAGTGAAAGCCAGTCCTGCTGTGGCAAACCGTACGTCGCGCTGCTAGACTTGCAACGGAAGCCGGCGGGCGGTTGGGACAACCCTCAAAACGGTCCGAAATAGTTGAAACACCAGGGTGGTGGCGTGCGTTTTAGTTTGCAAGAGATGGGGAGAATCGGAGGGGGATACGCTCGCCCGGCAGGGGGGCGGTTCACCCGGAAGCAGGAGAGGATACAGATGAGGTCGAATCGCTGGTTGGCAAGCATTGTATCGGTGGCCATGATTCTCAGTCCGCTGGCGGCAGGGGCGCAGGACGCGGCGCCCGCGCAGGAAACGCAGAAGCCGGCGGCCACGCCGGGAGTGCCGGCGCAGCCGCCCGCAGCGGGGCAGTCTGCGGCGGAATTCCGGATGCACCTGTACGATGAGAACTACACGAACGGGCAGCGCGAATTTCCGAACATCTTCCGGCTCTATAGCCCGATGCGCATCCCGAGGGAGGTGCAGGAGAACGCGCCGTCGCTGGACCAGTTGATCAAAGACGGCAAACTGGTGCTGAGCCTGCAGGACGCGATCGAGCTGGCGCTGAAGAACAACCTGGACATCAGCGTGCAGCGATGGGTGACCTACCAGGCGGACGCGGGAGTGCTGAGCGCAAAGGCGGGGCCGGGGTTCGTGTCGCAGACGGGGCAATTCCTGAGCTTCGATCCGGTGTTCAACTCGACGATCCAGTGGTACCGGAGCTCGACGCCGATCAACAACCCGTTCACGTCAGGCGCGGGTACGGCGGGACTGCTGGCGCTGAACACGCAGCAATTTGTGGGGAACGTGTCGTACGGGCAGGCCTTTCCGACAGGGACGTCGTTTTCGGTGGCGCTGGACAATTCGCGGACGTCGCAGAGCCCCACGGCGAACTTCTTCAACCCATCGATCAATTCGCAAATGAGCCTGAGCTTCAGCCAGAACCTGCTGAACGGATTCGGGTACTCGTTCAACCTGCAGGCGCTGCGGGTGGCGCGGATCAACCGGAAGGAGTCGGAGCTGCAGTTCGAGCAGCAGTTGATCACCACGACGGTGGCGGTGATGAACCAGTACTACGAACTGGTGTTCGCGCAGCAGGACGTGGGGGTGAAGGAAAAAACGCTGCAGCTCGACGAGAAGCTGTACAACGACAACAAGCGGCAGGTGGAAATCGGGACGCTGGCGCCGCTGGAAATCACGCGGGCGGAATCGGAAGTGGCCTCGGCGAAAGGGGCGCTGATCACTTCGCAGACGCTGGCGCTGCAACAGGAAACGCTGCTGAAGCAACTGATTTTCCGGAACGTGATGGATCCGCGCGTGGCCGAAATCAGCATCATTCCCACGGACAAACCGAACGAGAACCTGGTGGTGCCGGAAATCCCGCTGGCCACGGCCGTAGGCGAGGCGACGGCCAACCGGCCGGACGTGAAACAGGCGGCGCTGGACCTGGACGCGAGGAAAATCGTGGTGCGCGGCACGCGCAACCTGCTGCTGCCGACGCTGACGCTCTCCGGGCAATACATCACGCAGGGGCTGGGAGGCAATTCGATCGTGACGGCGGCGGGCCCGGGGTCGTTTCTCCCCACCGGGAATCCCATCGTGGACGCCAATGGAGTGCCGATCACCACGGGCGGACTGATGGAGTTTGCGTCGGTGCCCACGCCGGGGGCTTCCACGCTGCTTCGCGGAGGCCTGCACGACTCACTGGCGGAAGTTTTCCAGAGCAATTTTCCAACGTACGGGGTGAGCCTGAACCTGAGCCTGCCGCTGCGGAACCGGGTGGCGCAGGCCGCCAACATCAACGCGCAATTGCAGCAGAAGCAGAGCGCGGCGAACCTGCAACGCATCCGCAACACGGTGGCGGTGGACGTGCGCAACGCGCAAATCGCGCTGGCACAGGACAAGGCCGCGGTGGACGCGGATATCCGCGCGCGGATACTGGCCGAACAGACACTGGACGCGGAACAGAAGAAATTCCTGCTGGGGGCGTCCACGACGTTCCTGGTGATTCAGGCGGAACGCGACCTGGCCAACGCGAGGAGCACGGAAGTGCGCGCGCTGGCGAACCTGGCGGAAGCGAAGGTGAACTTCGACCGAGCGCTGGGCCGTACGCTGGCCGTGAACCGGATCGACGTGGCCGACGCAGCGCATCCGGACGTGCGCGTGCCGTTGATTCCCGGCACACCCACCTCGGAACTGAGCAGCGGCACCCGCACCGGCGACTACTGATTCCGGGCGGCGGACAACTTACCGGACAATCGCGAGGGCTTTTGGCGGCAGCGCGTGCGCCATTCGGTTGCCCCCGTGTGCGGCGTGCCGTAAGATTGCAGGAGCGACGTTTTCCTCAATGTGTCGGGCCGCGCCCGGAGATGCCATGAGCGAACCCTCGAAAACCACGGTGGCGGTGGAAGGAACGCAGAAGAGGCGGCCTTCCCGGCGCGAGCGGGAGTGGGAAGAGAAAACGCTGGGACCCACGCTGGCAAAATCTCCGGAACGCCTGGCGGAATTCACCACAATTTCCGGATACCCGATCCGGCGGCTATACACGCCGGCGGACCTGGCGGAATGGGACGTGGAGCGGGACCTGGGCCTGCCCGGCGAGCCACCCTACACGCGCGGAATTCACGCCACGATGCACCGCGGACGGCTGTGGACCATGCGGCAGTTCGCGGGATTCGGGAGCGCGGCGGATACGAACAAACGGTTCCGCTACCTGCTGACGCAGGGGCAGACGGGACTTTCGACCGCGTTCGACCTGCCCACGCTGATGGGGTACGACAGCGACCATCCGCTGTCGGAAGGCGAAGTGGGGAAATGCGGAGTGGCCATCAGTTCGCTGGCGGATATGGAAGCGCTGTTCGACCAGATTCCGCTGGCGGACGTGACCACGTCCATGACGATTAATTCGCCGGCGGCGGTGGTGTGGGCCATGTATCTGGCCGTGGCGGAAAAACAGGGCGCGGACTGGAAAAAGATTTCGGGGACGATCCAGAACGACATCCTGAAGGAATACATCGCGCAGAAGGAATACATCTACCCGCCGGAACCTTCGATGCGGCTGGTGATCGACACGTTTGAATTCGGAATGAAGCACACGCCGAAATTCAACACGATATCGGTGAGCGGCTATCACATCCGGGAGGCGGGATCGACGGCGATCCAGGAACTGGCGTTCACGCTGCGGGACGGAATCGAGTATGTGGACTGGGGCCTGCGGCGAGGGCTGCCCATCGACGAGTTCGCGCCGCAGCTTTCGTTTTTTTTCAATTCGCACAGCGACTTTTTCGAAGAGATCGCGAAATTCCGGGCAGCGCGGCGCATCTGGGCGAAGACGATGCAGGAGCGCTACGGAGCGCGGAGCGCGCGGACGCGGGCGCTGCGGTTCCACACGCAGACGGCGGGCTGCTCGCTGACGGCGCAGCAGCCGTACAACAACGTGGTGCGCACGGCGCTGCAGGCGCTGGCGGCGGTGCTGGGCGGGACGCAGTCGCTGCACACGAACTCGCTGGACGAAGCCTGGGCGCTGCCCACGGAATTCGCGGCCACGCTGGCGCTGCGCACGCAGCAGATCCTGGCGCACGAAAGCGGCGTGACGAATACGGTGGATCCGCTGGGCGGGTCGTACTTCGTGGAGACTCTGACGAACGAAGTGGAAGCCGGGGCGTGGGAGTACATCCACCGGATTGACGCGCTGGGCGGGATGGTGCACGCGATCGAGAATTCGTATCCGCAGCGGGAAATCGCGGAAGCGTCGTACCGCTACC
>Ga0335081_10022077_pt1 | contig 10294 bp, 8 predicted proteins | sample Lox_Sample_35_FD_206713 | JGI IMG/M metagenome (GOLD analysis project Ga0335081, IMG submission 206713) | Soil microbial communities from Loxahatchee National Wildlife Refuge, Florida, United States - Lox_Sample_3.5 | ecosystem: Environmental > Terrestrial > Soil > Wetlands | place: USA: Florida...
GGAAGGCCGGCCCTGGCCCGGCCACCTGCTGGATAGCCTGCTGGATGCGGACGGAAGCCGCGCCCTGTTTCGCATCGTGGTGGAGCGGCTCGGCGATCTGTTCGAGCCGAAGCTGTGCAGCGTGTACGCGGAGCTGTTCTCGGAGGTGATCGCGCGGCGCATTCCCGGGCTGCACGCAGAGCACCTGGCGGCGCGCTATGAGCGCGTACGGAGAACACGCGCATTCGATCGCAATCCCGCCGCGATCCGGAACGTGTTCGTGTTCTCGCGCGTGACCTTGGGCGCGGATGTCGCCATCACCAGCGTATTGCTGGATGCGGCCAAGCAGCGCTTCCCCAATGCGCGCATTTGGTTCGCGGGACCACAAAAGAACTGGGAATTGTTTCAGGCGGATGCGGCTGTGAGCCATCTTGCCATCGACTACCGCCGCAGCGGGGCTTTGGACGACCGGCTCTCGATCTGGGGGGAGCTGCGCGATGCGGTATCACGCCCGGCCAGCATCGTGATCGACCCTGACTCCCGGCTTACACAACTCGGGCTACTGCCGATTTGCTCGGAAGAAGACTATTATTTTTTCGAGAGCCGCTCGTATGGCGGCGCGAGCGATGAATCGCTCGGAGTGCTGGCCCGGCGCTGGGCGTCCGAAACGTTCGGCGTTGTCGATCCGCGGCCTTACATTTGCACCGGCCTCGACGCGACGCCATACACAACCACTGTCAGCTTCGGCGTGGGCGAGAATCCCGAAAAGCGCGTCGCCGATCCTTTTGAAGAAGAGCTGCTGCGGCATCTTCCGCGTCCAGTTCTCATCGACAAAGGCGCAGGCGGGGAGGAAGCCGAACGCGTGGAGCGCGCGGTCGCCAAGGCGGGTACCGGAGTCATGGCCTGGGATGGCTCCTTCGCCGGTTTCGCTGAGCACGTCGCGCGCAGCCGGCTGTATGTTGGCTATGACTCGGCGGGCGGTCATGTAGCCTCAGCGTGCGGGGTTCCGCTGATCAGCATTTTCTCCGGCTTTGCTTCCGAGCGCATGCTTCAGCGCTGGAGCCCGCCCGGCGCACACATTCTCCGCGCGGGCGGTTCAAGCGCAGCGCACGCGCTCGTGGGTGCCGCGCTGACGCTCATGTCAACGCTTGGCTTTACTGTTTCTTGACCTTGCCGTCGTCAGTCGGCTTTTCCTTAGTCTGATCGTCGGGCAGCGGTTCGGGGGTGTCGAACTTGATGGTGCTGCCGGTTTCGAACTTGCCATACAGGCGGAACTCGATTTCGTTCTTCGTCGCGTAGCGATCGGCTCGCGAAGTAAGAACCGCTTTCAAAGGCAGCATGTATTGCTGGTCGGCGATTTTTGCGAAATCGTAATCTAGCGATACATGTACTTCCTGAATTGGAAAATCGGGAGGAACGTTGTATGGGTTGAGCGTGATCTTGGTGACCATCTTGGTGTCGCGGTCTATGAAAACCAAGCCTCGATAGGCCGGCACGATGGACTGCTTGGTATCTTTTTCCTCGATCTGGTACTTCGAGTAAGCCTGCTCGATGTCATAGGCGAAGACGTAAGTTCGCCGGCCGCGCAGCGTCGCCCAATGATCCCATCCGAAGCGCGTGTTGCTGTCCCGATCGAAGATCTGCTTCATCATGGTGCCGAATTCGCCTGAAGAGGTGGTCCCGCCCAGGTCTTCCATCTTGACGTTGGTCAGCGGTTGGTTGTTCTTGAGGACCACATCATAGTTTTCGTGCTGGCCGTCGTATGTCAGCCTGGCGGTGATGGTATCGGTGTTGTGGAACGCAGTGCCCTTTCCGGACGCATCCACGAAGCGCCGGGTCACTTGCACGCAGATGAAATTCGGCAGATTCTTCGTGTAATTCATCACGTATTCGCGAGTTTCATCCAGGATCTTACTTTGTTCCTCGGAATCGGGCGGCGGGATCGGGACAACCACAGGCTTGGGAGCGGGAGGCGGCGGCTCGGGAAGATTGGCGGTAGCTTCCACCATGCCGCGCAGCGCCATGATGGTCTTCGGGCCGGCGCCTTTGGTCTGAAGCTCTTCGACCGTGGCGTCGTCTAGTTTTTCAGTGAGCTTCACCTGGCGCAGATATTGTGCCACCTGGATATCAGGCTGCTTCATCTGAATGGTCGATTCGATGAAGGTCTTCAGCTTCTCCACGGTAAGGCTCATCTGCGAGGCGGCGAACAACGTGGCGGCGGAAACCAGCAGGAGAAAGTACCGCATATTCTTATTTTGCCTCAGAAGCAGAGGTCCCGGCTGCCAGAATCTCGTCTAGGGCGGGCCGGAGTTCGGGGTAGTGAAACCGAAAACCAGCCGCCTCAGCGGCATGGGGAAGCACGCGCTCGCTGTCAAGAAGCATGCTGGCCATTTCGCCAAACAGCAACTTCAGCGCGACTGGTGGCACTGGAAAAATCGTCGGCCGATGCAAGACTGCGGCGAGTTCGCGCGTGAAATCGAGATTTGTCACCGGCTGCGGCGACGTAGCATTCATGGGACCCCGCAGGGCGGAATTTTCGAGGGCGAACAGGATCAAAGCGACGGCATCCGCGATATGAATCCAGGACATCCACTGCTGGCCGGAGCCGATACGCCCGGCGACGCCCAGCCGGAAAGGGAGCAGCATCTTGGCCAGAGCGCCGCCCCGGCCTAACACCACTCCTAAACGGAGCGAGACCACGCGGATGCTCAACGGCTCCGCGGCTTGGGCGGCGCTCTCCCAATCAGTCACCACCTCTGCTAAGAAACCCTGACCGGCCGCCGAAGTTTCGGTAAGGATTTCATCCCCGCGCGATCCGTAGATACCGATGGCCGAGGCGCACACAAATACAGCCGGGCGCCGAGTCTGGCGCGCGAGTGAATTCACCAGCAGGCGGGTTCCCTCCACGCGGCTGTTGCGAATGCGCGCCTTCGCTGCCGCGGTCCAGCGCTGCGCCACCGTTTCGGCCGCAAGATGGATGACGGCATCGGCGCCGGCCAGGCTTTCTGGCGGTGGTTCCGACGCCGCGCTCCATTCCGAGAACGCAACGGAAGCGTCAAGGCTGCCGCTGCGCCTTCTCCCCAGGACATGCACGCGGTGGCCGTCGGCGACGAGCCTCGCAAGCAGACGGCTCCCCACGAATCCGGTAGCGCCAGTCAAGGTGATGTTCATTGCGCGCTCTCGATGCGGCGGACGTAGGCGTCCACGTCGGTTTTGCGTCGCATGCCTTCATACGACATATACCGCACCGTTCCAAAGATGGGCCGTTCCGGCCAAGGTCGGTCGTGCAGGCCGAAGCACCACAGAATATTGGCGTAGCTGTTGGGGTCGCGGCCGTCCAGAGCGTAGCGGTCATTCAAGTAAATCGCGGTGGCGAGCGCTTCCTGGGGCGACTCGGACCACTCCAGAATTTTCTTGCCCCAATACATGCGGTAGTATCCGTGAATCTTGCCGAACCGCAGGAGCTCGGTTTGCGCGGCGTTCCACAACGAATCGTGTGTGCGGGCGCGTTCGAATTCGTCGCGCATGTACATGGGGTCGCGGCGGTCGCGCGCATGCCTGGCCAGTGTCTGGCGCGCCCACTCGGGAAGATTGTCCAATGATTCGAGATTGTCCGTGTGGCGTGCGAAGTTGAATGCCAGCTCGCGCCGAACGGTCAGCTCTTCCAGGAACTCATCGGCCATGAGCTTGTGCTTGCTGGCGTATTCGCGAGCACCCAGCGCGGCCTGAAGAGAAGATACGTGGCCGAAGTGAAGGTAAGGGCTGAGCCCGGACGTGGCATTGGCCGACGGTTCGTTGCGCTCACTGGAATAGCAGCGCAATTTATGACGCAGGAAGTGGTTCAGGCGCCGTTCCGCCTCCGCTGATCCACCGCGAAATGCGGGCGAAGGCCGAACGCCATGGTCGATCTCGCAGCATCGCAGCAGCGCTGGAATGTTCGATTCGGTGACGCAGGTATGGAAGTCCAGCGGCGCACCTTCATACTTGCGGCGCACTCGCAAGCCCGGCGCCTTTTGCAGGTAGAGTGGCAATAGCTTCTTCAGTTTTGGCCGAATGGTGTACGCCGCGTATTCTCGCTTTTCGAACCTGCTCATGGGAACAATGCAACTGGCGTCGATCGCGTAGTAAGGAATATCGAGTTTGGCCGGCACGCGCTCGTTGTGCCAGCGCGCCAGGAAGGCTGGATAGTCGTCGGTCACGACGGCCGCGGCTTCGCGCGCCAGCAGGTACAACATATTGTCCGGATCGTTCCGCCTCAGCCGCATATGAAAGGCGTATCCGATGCCTAATTGCTTCAGGCGGCGCTCGGTGTCGGGAACGCCTTCAAGAATGAACATGTGCAGGCGGTCGCTCGCGTACGGGTACCAGCACGTGAGCCCCTCGTAGACCAATAACGGCAAGCCGCGCTGGTTCGCCAGTTCAGCGGCGAACGCGAGGGCCTGGTTCGAATCCACGCGGCGGTTCATTTGCGCCCAATAGAGCACGTACTTCGCGTTTGCGTGAAACGGCCGGTCGTTAAGAAGCCGCACGCGCTCTGCGGCCTTCGTGCTCCCCAGCGGAGTGGTCACCAAACCATGTTAGTCCCGTAATCTTGTGCGGCGCGATACGTTACAACCGCGGTCTGCCGGTACAATGAAGATTGCCGCCATGCGCGCCTGGAATCGTGCCAAATTGCTGTGGGGTTACCTGAGGCGCAAGTCCGTTCTGAGCGGGCTGCCGGTGGAGTACATCGTCGAAACCACCGCCAAGTGCAATCTGTATTGCCCCATGTGCCCGCGCGAGACTCACAAACAGCCTAAAGAAGACATGGCGGAGGAAATTTTCACGCGTCTGGTGCTGGAATCCGGCCACACCGCCGAGCACATGATGCTCATCGGGTTGGGCGAGCCGTTCATGGATCGCAAGATCTTCGACCGCATCGAGTACTGCGAGCTTCACAAAATTTCGACGCTGCTGTCCACCAACGGAACATTCTTCGATGAGAAGACCTGCGCGCGGCTGCTCAAAACGCCGCTGGAGCACATCACGCTGAGTTTCGACGGCGCGACCAAAGCCTCCTACGAATATTACCGCAAGGGCGCTAATTTCGAAAAAGTGCGCGACAATTTCGTGCGGTTCGCGCGCATGAAACACGAGCTGGGCGCCAAGGTTCAGGTAGTGGTGCAGATGGTCCGCATGCAGCGCAACGCCAGCGAAGTGGACGATTTCATCCGCTACTGGAGCGCGGTTCCGGGCGTGGACCAGGTGCGCATCAAGGAAGACGAAACCAATCTGCTGCAGCCAGAAGGCGGGCATCCGGAGCAGGACTGGAAACATCCTTGCCATTATTTGTGGCGCGGTCCGGCGTACGTCAAGCACAACGGCGACGTGTATCCGTGCTGCCAGAGCTACATGCTGGATGGACGGCCCATCGGGAACATCGCGGACGCTTCACTAGCGGCCATCTGGAACGGCGAAGAAATGCAGCGCCTGCGCAGGCTGCACGCCGCCGGCCGGGCGGGCGAGATCGACATGTGCTCGCGCTGCCGAACCACCATCCCGCATCCGATGCTGGTGGCGGGAAGCTTGATCCTGCACGGCCGCACCGTCCGCAAATGGCTGCCGCGCATGGAGCGGTTAATCTACTCGGCCAAACTGCCCAAGTCGCTGCTCACGCCGCCGCGCAAACAGTCCGCGCAAGACGACCTAGTACACATCGATTCCACGCGCAAGTGATGCGCGCCGTTCGGAGCGATTGTTGCTCGTCTACTCCTGAAAGCCGACGATTCCGCGATAGACCCAGATGCTACCAATCGCGCACAGGACTAGCACGGAAACGACCGCCAAGCTGCGGATAAGCGGTTTCAGCCGCTCGAGCTTTCTAAGCAGGGCTTGCTGCTCCGCCTCCAGCTTGTTCTCAGCGGAATCCAGGAATAATTGGTCGTCTTCTTTCAGCCCGATCAATGACCGGTAGATCATCAGGAGGACGAGCATGGCGGTAACGGCCGCCCAAACAATCCACAAAGTAACCAGGTAGTTCACCCAGGTTCCCCTCCTTCCTTTTTGGCTCATTGAATCATGGATAAATCGATTCGCGGAGTCAAGGGGGTGGCTATGGGGATCGGCGCCCATGGAAGGAATGGGGGACTCCGCGGCGATACGTGTCACCCATCTAGCATCGCTGTCCCACCCGAGCATGTGCGAATGGCGCAACTTCAGGCGAGCGGTCTCAAGGCGCGCTAAGCCTGCGGCTCGTGTGGGTGTCCGATCCGATGCCGGCGTACGATGCGATACTCCGTGAAATTTCTCGCTAGATCCTTAATCTCGTCCCAGAGACCGACCGCCTGCAGGACCCCAACGCACGTCCCCAACACCACGACAATATTGAGAATCGCCTTGATGCTGCCCGCCATCAGAATGTAGGTGTTGATGGCCCACAAAACGACCCCAACAACGATCAGCACCAGCACGATATTGACAATCCTTTTCATGTTGCTCTCGAGCGGAATGTACCTGTTGACGAGGCAGAGAAGAAGGGCTACCAGAACCAGCGCAGCCGCGGAAGTTACAGCCATCGGCATGTTCTTTACTCCGCCAGACGCGTCGCAATTCGCCTGCCAGTGAAGATTGCTTCTCGAATCAGGAGCTAGCCCTTACGTTATAACCTACGGCGCGTACCGACCGGCTGTAAATCCTGCTACCAGCTCTCGGCTAATTTCACAAACGTGCGTACGCCCACGCCCGAAGCGCCTTTGGCCATGTATGGTTTGGCATCGTCGAGCCAAGCAGTGCCGGCGATATCCAGATGGATCCAGGGCGTGTCGCCCACAAAATCCTTCAAGAACATCGCGGCCGTGATCGATCCGGCCGGCCGGCCGCCGATATTGTGCAAATCGGCGAACGCGCTCTTGAGCTGTTCTTTGTATTCTTCATCGAGCGGCAGTTGCCACATCTTCTCGCCCTCAGTTTTAGCGGCGGAGAGAAGCTTATTCAAGAACGCTTCGTTGTTGCCGAAGGCGCCAACGTTGACCGCGCCCAGCGCCACCACCACCGCTCCGGTAAGCGTGGCCGCGTCCACCAGATGCGTGCAGCCCAGGCGTTGCGCATATGTCAGCGCGTCGATCAGGATCATGCGCCCTTCGGCGTCGGTATTGAGAACTTCGACGGTTTTGCCAGCGAGCGTGGTGACGATGTCGCCCGGCCGCTGGGCGCGGCTGCCCGGCATGTTCTCCACCGCCGGGACCAGCGCGGTCACCGGGATGGCCGGCTTGAGCTGCGCAATGGCGCGCATGGCTCCCAGCACAGCCGCGCCGCCGGCCATGTCGTAGCGCATCTTTTCCATACCCTCGGCGGGCTTGATGGAGATGCCGCCGGTATCGAACGTTACGCCCTTCCCGACTAACCCCAGATGGTCTTTGGAAGGCCCAGGCGCAGCGGGCTTGTACCGCACGATGATCAGCGCGGGCGGTTCGGCGCTGCCTTGCGCGACGCCGAGCAAAGCGCCCATACCGAGGTGCCGCATGCGGTCCTGGTCCAGAATCTCGCACTCCAAGCCCTGTTCGGCGGCCATTTCGCGCGCGCGCTCGGCCAGGCGCATGGGCGTTAGCAAGTTGGACGGTTCGTTGGCGAGACTGCGGGAGAAGTTCTGCGACTCGGCTACGATGCGGCCGTAATTGAGCGCGGATTGCGAACCACCCAGAACGGCGAACCGGTCCACCTGCTTCTCGTTCTTTTTCGGATCGGTCTTGTAGCGGTCCGCCTCGGCGTCGGCGAGCAGCGCACCTTCCACAGCCGCCGCCGCGAAGGCGTCGGATCGAAACGGCTCATCCAAGGCCAGTACGATGTTGCGAGCCCCCTTGGGCTTTAATGCGCGCAACGCCGCGCCGGCCAGCTTGCGCAGGTCCGCGGATTCGAACCGCTCGCGCTTGCCGCCTCCGGCCAGCACCAGCCGCTTGGCTTTCAATCCCGCGGGGTGATGCAGGACCGCTATTTCCAGCGCCTTTCCACTCAATTCGCCGCTGTCATAGAGTTCCTTGGCCAGATCGGCCGCGGGTCCTTGGGGCGTTTCCTGTTCGAACGCAACCACCACCAACGCGTCGCACTCGACTTCGGCGAATGGCCGGATTTCAAGCTCGATATTCATGTCGTCCCATTCTAGCGAGGTCGGGTGGGTAAATTATCGCCTGCGCCCGATCGCGGCACGAGCCTCGGCTTCCATCTCGCGCTGGCGCTCGGACTCGCGCTTATCGTGCAGCTTTTTGCCCTTTGCCACCGCGAACTCCACCTTGACGCGCCCGTTCTTCAGGTACATTTTGGTGGGGATGAGCGTCAGCCCCTTTTCGCGAGTTTTGCCGAGCAGCTTGTCGATCTCTTCGCGATGCAGCAGAAGCTTGCGCCGGCGAGTTGGCTCATGGTTTTCGCGATTGCCATGGGAATACTGGCTGATGTGGGCATTGAGCAGCCAAGCCTCGTTGCCTTGCACTTCCGCAAAGGCATCCTTGAGTTGAATCTTGCCGCTCTTGGCCGCCTTGACCTCGGTGCCAGTCAGGGCGATTCCGGCCTCGAAGCGTTCCAGCAAGTGGTAATTGTGACCGGCGCTTCGGTTGTCGCTTAGAATCTTGATGCGATTTTCCACGTAGTTTCCTGGGGCTGGGCCCGGGGCGCACCTAGCTCCCCATCATCGGTTATTTTTGTACTCAACGCCGGGAAACCCCGTCGCGTCAACCGTTTATGTGGTGGGTGTTTTGACCGGCGAAGTTCATTTTATCATACGGCGCCCTGAAGGAATAAGATGATCGCTTGCAACAGGTTACGAGGTCTGGCGGTGGTCATGGCCGCAGTCCTGGCCCTCCCGGTTGGCAGCCTGGAGGCTCGCACCAAGAAGGGCGACAAGCTGGTTAAGCTGGCCCGTGATGCCGAGGCCGAACGGGATTACGACAAAGCGCTGGACTATTACGAACAAGCACTTAGCCAGGATCCCCAGGATCCGGGTTATCAGTTGGGCTCCCGCCGCATGAGGTTCCTGGCCGGCCAAGCTCACGTCGAGGCGGGCATGAAGTTGAAGAATAATAGCCAGCTCGAGCAGGCGCTGGTAGAGTTTCAAAGGGCTTACAGCCTGGATCCCGGATCGGCCATCGCCGCCCAGCAGATTCGTGAAGTGACCGAGGCTCTGGATCAGAAGAAAAAGGGTAAAGACGCCGAGTCGCCCGTCGAAAAGGCTCGCAAAGAGAGCCTGGAGATGATGGAGTCGCTGCAGTCGGTGCCCGAGCTGAAGCCCATCACCAACACGATCCCGCAGCTCAAGATGAACAACCAACCGCTCAAGGTTTTGTATGAAACGGTGGGCAAGCTGGCGGGCATCAATGTATTGTTCGATCCGCAGATGCAGCCGGGGCGAAATACGAACCTGGACCTGAGTAATGTGACGTTGGAGCAAGCGCTAGATTACATCGCGCTGCTGACCAAAACATTTTGGAAGCCGGTCAGCGCGAACGCCATCTTCGTCACCGAAGACAATGTCACCAAGCGGCGCGACTACGAAGACGAAGTAGTGAAGGTCTTCTATCTCAGAAATCCGACCTCGGTGCAGGAGTTTCAGGAAATCGTTACCACCATTCGATCGGTATCCGATGTGCGCCGCATGTTTACTTTCAACGCGCAGAATGCGGTGGTGGTGCGGGACACGGTGGACAAAGTCGCCCTGGTTGAAAAGCTGTTGCACGACATGGACAAGCCTAAGGCCGAGATTGTGGTGGACATGATCGTCATGGAAGCCAATAGCGATCGTTCGCGGACGCTGGCGGCAGGCTTGGTCTCGAACGGCACCAATGGCCTGGCGGTTCCGTTCGCGTTTACCCCGCGCAACCCGGTCACGGTCAACAACGGGTCGAGCGCCGCGAATGGATCCACGCCCACGAGCACCACCACGACGAGCACCAGTAGCGCGATCTCGTTGTCGCAACTGGGGCATCTCTCGAGTGCGGATTTTTCCACCACCCTGCCCGGCGCAATGTTGCAGGCGGTGATGTCGGACAGCGCGACTCGCGTCATGCAGTCGCCCGAGGTGCGAGCTTCCGACGGACAGAAAGTATCGCTCAAGATCGGCGACCGCGTTCCTTACGCCACCGGCAGTTTCCAGCCCGGCATCGGGACCGTGGGCGTGAGTCCGCTGGTCAGTACACAATTTCAATTTGTGGATACCGGCGTCAACCTCGAGATCACTCCGCACGTGCATGGTACCAATGAGGTCAGTCTGCACGTGAGCGTCGATATTTCTCAAGTCAGCTCCACCGTCAACTTGGGCGGTTTGAATCAGCCCGTGATTTCCCAGCGCAAG
>Ga0335081_10022078_pt1 | contig 10294 bp, 9 predicted proteins | sample Lox_Sample_35_FD_206713 | JGI IMG/M metagenome (GOLD analysis project Ga0335081, IMG submission 206713) | Soil microbial communities from Loxahatchee National Wildlife Refuge, Florida, United States - Lox_Sample_3.5 | ecosystem: Environmental > Terrestrial > Soil > Wetlands | place: USA: Florida...
TCTGGTACGTGGATCATCTGCCCGATGGGATCAGAGCAGCGGGCGATCGTGCCGAGGTGGGCATTTATGTCAGAGCCTGTACCGGTCATGCCAGGTTCTCCGGCGGCCTTTATCAACCGGGAGCTGAGCTGGCTCAGCTTCGCCCGCCGCGTGCTGGCCCTGGCCGAAGATCCGGAGCAGCCTCTTCTGGAGCGGGTCAAGTTCGCCGGAATCATGGGCATGATCTGCGACGAGTTCGCGATGAAGCGGATCGGCGGCCTGTTCCGGCAGGCCCAAAGGGACAGGGGCAGGCGCGGACCTGAGGGCCTGACCCCGGCCGAGGTGCTCGAGGCCTGCCGCGCAGAACTGCGGTCCCAGCAGGTGCTGGTGGCCAGGCTCGTCGATGAGCAGCTGCGCCCTGCCCTGCGCGACCTGGGGACCCCGATCTTGGATATCGGGGACCTTGACCCGTCTCAGCGGGATTTCCTCGCCCGGTACTTCGCGGACTCGGTGGAACCGATCCTCATCCCGCTCGCCGCGGACGCCGCACATCCGTTCCCGTTCATCAGCAACCTCGGCCTCAGCCTGGCGGTACTGGTCACCGAACCGGGTCGCCGGAACCCCCGTTTCGTGCGGATCAAGGTACCGGCCAACCGGCCGCGATGGGTGCCGCTGCCGGACCATGCGGGCTGGGTGCCCCTCGAGCAGGTGATCGCCGACAACCTGGGCGCGCTCTTCCCGCGGGCATCGGAGCCGGCCTGCTCCTTCTTCCGGGTCACCAGGGGGGCGAAGGATGATCCGTGGGCCGACCAGGTCGGGGACGAGGACGTGGACCTCTCGCCCGGTGCGATCATCGGGATGGTCACCGCGGAGCTGACTGCCCGGAAGTACGCGGGCGTAGTACGCGTGGAGGTCAGCGCCGACATGCCCGCAGACCTCCAGGGCTGGCTCGCGACCCAGCTCGACGCCGACCCAGCTGACGTCGTCGCGACTCCCGGGCTGCTGAGCCTCGGGGACCTCATGGAGCTTCCCGTAAAAGGCCATGCCGAGCAGCGCGACCCTCCCCACCAGCCGGTGACCCATCCGCGGCTGCGGAATCTGGACCGCACCGACCCGTCCGCGGTGTTCGACGAGATCCGCCGCGGGGACATCCTGGTCCACCTGCCCTACCACAGCTTCGACACCTCGATCCTGCGGTTCTTGCAGAGCGCCGCCGCCGATCCTGCCGTCCTGGCGATCAAGCTCACGATCTACCGCACGGGCCGCCGCTCACCGATCATCGGCGCGCTCAAGGACGCAGCCCGCCGCGGCAAGCAGGTGGCGGTCTTGGTCGAGATCACCGCACGCTTCGACGAGGCGCCCAACATCAGCTGGGGCAAGGAGCTCCAACAGGCGGGAGCGCACGTCGCCTACGGCGTGGAGCGGGTCAAGACGCACGTCAAGCTGGCGCTGGTGGTGCGTGAGGAGCCGGACGGCATCCGCCGGTACGTCCACGTCGGCACCGGAAACTACCACGAGGGCACGGCCCGGCTGTACGAGGACCTCGGGCTGCTTACCGCGGACCCTGAACTGGCCGCCCATGCGGCGGCGGTCTTCAACGAGCTGACCGCTGGCATCCCGTCTCCGACCCCGGGCAAGCTCCTGGTGGCGCCGCATGACCTGCGTGAGCGGTTCACCGCACTGATCCGGCGCGAGGCCGAGCACGCCCGCGCCGGACGCCCCTGCGGCATCCGAGCCAAGATGAACCAGCTCCAGGATCCTCAGATGATCCGGGAGCTCTACCAGGCCAGCCTGGCCGGCGTCCCCATCGCCCTCAACGTCCGCGGCTTGTGCTGCCTGCGGGCAGGAATCCCGGGGCTGTCACCGACGATCCGGGTCTACAGCACCCTGGGCAGGTTCCTCGAGCACAGCCGGATCTACCGCTTCGAGAACGGCGGCGCGCCCGAGTACTTCATCGGCTCGGCCGACTGGATGACACGCAATCTCTCCCGGCGAATGGAGACTGTCGCCCCCGTCTGCGATCCGGCCATCAAGGCCGAGCTGGAGACCATCCTGCGCACGTACGAGGAGGACAACTGCTCGGCGTGGGACATGCAGCCCGACGGCGAGTACGTCCGCCGGCACCCGGCCGCGGGCGAGGCCCCGCGGGGCGCCCAGCAGGTATTCATCGAGCGCACCGCGTCATCGTGACCCTGGTCCTCACTCGTCCGGGCTGACCAGGCCGTAGTGGCCGTCGTAGCGGTGATACAGCAGGCCGGCCCGGCCGGTTTCCGGGTTCACGAAGAACACGAAGGGCTGGCCCAGCCACTCGAGCCGGCCGACGGCCTCGATGGGGGTCAGTACCGGCGCCGGGTGCTCGCTGAGCGTGATTTCCGCGGGCAGCGAGCCGAGGCGGTCCGGCTCCGGCCGTGCCTGAGCGAGGCGGTACCGGTCGCCCACACGGTAGATCACGCTGTCCTTCCCCGTCGATCGCTCGGTGAACAGGTGGAAGTCGTAGTCGAGCAGGTCGAGTTCGGCGACCGCCTCTTCCGGGGTCAGCGGATGTGACGCGTAGCCGAGCCGGCGGATCACGGCCCGGTCGGCGGCCGACCTGGGGAAGTAGGCGAACCGGTGCGCAGGAATGCTCTGATGCCGCCACTCACCGGCCTCAGAGACCGGGAGCGTCCCGCGCCGGGCCGCCCAGTTCCTGGCCGACCGGTCCAGCCTGACCCGCAGCCGTGCGGCCATGTGCTCGATCGCCATGCGCATGGTCCCACCGGCTGCCTGCGCGCGTACGGTCCGCCCGTTCAGGTCGATGGTGGCCTGCGCGACCGCGGGCCGCGGCACGGCCGGGTCGGCCGATACCGCGAGAGTCACGCGGGCCGAGAGAACTGGCTCGGAGGCGAACCGGAACGACGAGCTCGCCTTGGCGGCCGCCAGCTCGCGCATCCCGTCCGGCACCCGGCCGTGGGTCTCAACCTGCACTGGCACTGTCTGAACGGCGTTCATGAGCTTGATCACCCCATTTCCGTTTCGAGCTGCCCCTGGCCTTGGTCATCCAGGCCACGCCGCCGCGACGGCCGCGGATAGAGGCCGTCGCCAGTTAGCGACAAGGGCTTTGGTCCTTCCGGGACGGAGCCGCGTGCCCGCGGCTGCGTGGCCGTCGTCTCGGGACCTCCAGCCGCTCTTGCGCGGGACCTACGGCTCTGCCCGGCGCCTGCCCCCTCAGGCACGATGTGCCCGTAAACGGGTACCTCCGGGACGCTGCGCGCCAGTAAGGGAGACGAAGCCATGGCATACGGTCATGCCGAACGCACTCTGGCTACGATTCGCCTGCTCGAGGCGGAGACCCGGGATCTGCTCTCCCGCCAGGAGCAGCTGGAGCCAGAGCAGGCCGAATGGCTCCGCACGGTGACCCAGTCAGCGCCGTGAGGGTTACGCACGAGCAGGCTGGTGTCCGTAATCCGGGACGTGGAACCACGGCCCGTTCAGTTCAATTTTTTATATTCCGAACGGGCCGTGGTGCTTCGGCCCGGACCCTCACTCGGCATCCCTGCGGGCGAAGCCGCGCTTGGCGACACAGGCCGTCGCGATCGCGGCGAACAGCGCCACGGCAACCGCCGACGGTATGATCGTGACCTGCGACGACGAGTTGGTGAAGGTCATATTCCCGCCGAAGATGCCGTCGAATAGCACCGCGAGCCACATCGTGACGATGCTCACGGCAGCCCAGAACCCCGGAACCAGAAGCCGGGACGCGACGCCCTCGCGGACAGGGCTGCCAACGGAGGGCTCATGCATCAGTACTGTCATGACATCCTCCTCTCCTTAGGTTCACCCGTACCGCGGCCCACGGCCCGGCCGTCAGAGTCGTCGGTCACGGCCTGGACGGACCATGGTCAGGGAATCGCCTGGGACGAGAAGCAGCAGGACAGCACCGCGAGCGGCCACAATGCCTCCCTCAGGCATCACAGTGGCCAAAGTCCTGCCCATACGGACCTGCCGACCCTGCCCGGATGGCCCGGACGGCGGCACCGTGCTGGCATGGACACTCCCGTCGCCGCCGGAACCCGGCCATGCTGACCCGGCTGCTGCGCACCTTCCTGCGCCCGTATGCCGGCCAGGTGGCCATCGTGGTGACACTGCTGGTGGCGCAGACGATCGGGAACTTGTACCTGCCCAACCTCAACGGCGACATCATCAACAACGGGGTGGTCAAGGGCGACGTCCACTACATCTGGACGACCGGCGCGGTCATGCTGGGCATCACGCTAACGGTCGGCACCGTCGCCGTCATCGCCGTGTACTGGGCCTCACGGGTGGCGATGGGGGTCGGCGCGGACCTGCGGACGGCGGTGTTCACCCGGGTCCAGGGCTTCTCGGCCCGCGAGGTGAACGGCTTCGGCACCCCGTCGCTGATCACCCGGAACACCAACGACATCCAGCAGATCCAGCTGTTCCTGCAGATGGCGCTGATGCTCATGGTCATGGCTCCGATCATGTGCGTGGGCGGCGTGATCATGGCCCTCAAGGAGGGCCTGGCCCTTTCTCCCCTGCTCGGCGTCGCGGTCCCGGTGATGGCCGCGGTCATCGGGGCCATGCTGGTCCTGGTACTGCCGCAGTTCCGGTCGATGCAAGCCAAGATCGACCGGATCAACCAGGTGCTGCGGGAGCAGATCACCGGCGTCAGGGTGATCCGCGCGTTCGTCCGCGGCACGTCGGAGAGCCGGCGTTTCACCGACGCGAACGCCGACCTTACCGCCACGGCGCTACGGGTCAACCGGCTCTTCGCCCTGGCCCTCCCCGCGCTGATGGCGATCTTGAACCTGTCCAGCGTGGCGGTGCTGTGGTTCGGCGGCCGCCTGGTGAGCGAGGGCTCGATGCCGATCGGCAACCTCACCGCCTTCCTCACCTACATCCTGCAAATCCTGATGTCCGTGATGGTGGCGGTGATGATGGTGATCCTGATCCCGCGCGCGGTGGCCAGCGCGGAGCGAGTCCAGCAGGTTCTGGGCACGGTCTCGTCCGTCACCAGCCCGCCGGCCCCGGTCCGGCCGACAGCGGTGACCGGGCTGGCGGAGTTCCGGGACGTCAGCTTCGGGTACCCAGGCAGCGAGCAGCCGGTGCTGAAGGACCTCTCGTTCATCCTCCGCCCCGGGCAGACCAGCGCGATCATCGGCGGGACAGGCAGCGGCAAGACCACGCTGCTCAACCTCATCCCGCGGTTCTTCGACCCCACTCGGGGCACCGTCCTGGTCAACGGGGTCGACGTGCGGGAGCAGGAACCGGAAGAGCTCTGGCGCGACATCGGGCTGGTGCCGCAGGCGGCGTTCCTGTTCAGCGGGACCGTGGCGAGCAACCTGCGGCTGGGTCGGCCGGAGGCGACCGAGACCGAGCTGTGGCACGCCCTGGACATTGCCCAGGCGGCCGACTTCGTCGCCGCCATGCCTGGGCAGCTGGAGGCGGCCATCGACCAGGGCGGCACCAACGTCTCAGGCGGCCAGCGGCAGCGGCTGTCGATCGCCCGGGCGCTGGTGAAACGGCCCCGGCTGTACCTGTTCGACGACTGCTTCTCTGCGCTGGACGCCGCCACAGACGCCCGGCTGCGGGCGGCCCTGAAGTCCGCCACCCGCCACGCCGCGGTGGTCATCGTGGCCCAGCGGGTCAGCACGATCATGCACGCCGATCAGATCATCGTGCTCGACGACGGTCACGTGGCCGGCCTGGGCCGCCACCAGGAACTGCTGGCCGACTGCACTCCCTACCGGGAGATCGTCATGTCCCAGCTCGGTGAGGAGGCCGCGGCATGATCGGGCGGCCGGGGGGCGTCATGGCCCGCGGGATCGCGATGGGGCGGCCGGGCCCGGTACGGCCGGCCGAGCGGAGCAAGAACGTGCGCGGCACACTGCGGCGGCTGGTCGCCCGGCTGCGTCCCGAACGCGCCTGGCTGGCGGCCGCGGGCCTGCTCGGCGTCACCTCGGTCGGGTTCATGGTGGCCGGGCCCAAGATCCTGGGCAATGCGACCAACATCCTGTTCGACGGCATCGTCGGCAAACGGCTGCCCGCCGGGATGACGCAGGCGCAGGCGATCGCGCTGCTGCGGGCGCACGGCGAGGGGCAGCTGGCCAGCATGCTGGCCGGGATGAGCGTCACCCCCGGCGTCGGCGTCGACATCACGCGGCTGGGCCAGGTGCTCGGGCTGGCCGCGGTGGTGTATCTGCTCGGGGCCGCCTTCAACTTCGGTCAGGGGTACATCATGGCCGGCGTCACCCAGCGCGCCATGTACGGGCTGCGCCGGGAAGTGGAGGACAAGCTGGCCCGGCTGCCGCTGCGCTACTTCGACAGCCACCCGCACGGCGACATCCTCAGCCGGGTCACCAACGACATCGACAACCTCACTACCACGATCCAGCAGGGCCTGAGCCAGCTGCTCACCTCCGTGCTGACCATCACCGGGGTGCTTGGCATGATGTTCTGGATCTCGCCGCTGCTGGCCGCGGTGTGCGTGATCGTCGTCCCGCTGGCCTTGGTCATTACCTTCGTCATCGCGCGGCGTTCCCAGGTCCAGTTCGCCGCCCAGTGGGACGAGACCGGCGCGCTGAACGGGCTGGTCGAGGAGACGCACACCGGGCACACCCTGGTGCAGGTGTTCGGCCGACGGCAGGCGGTGATCGACCAGTTCGGTCGGCAGAACCGCCGGATGTACGAAGCGAGCTTCCGCGCGCAGTTCCTGTCCGGGATCATCCAGCCATCCATCCAGGTGCTGTCCAACCTGAACTACGTGGTGATCGCGGTCATGGGCGGCTACTGGGTGGCCTCGGGCCGGATCTCGCTGGGCGACGTGATCGCGTTCATGCAGTACTCACGCCAGTTCACGATGCCGATCACCCAGATCGCCGCCCAGATGAACATGCTGCAATCCGGGCTGGCCTCGGCGGAGCGGGTGTTCGAGTTCCTGGACGCGCCGCAAGAGCAGGCTGAGCGGGCCACGACCGGGTGGGCCCCGGAGGCCGGGCGGGTGACGCTCGAGCACGTGTGCTTCCGCTATGAGCCGGACAAGCCGTTGATCGAGGACTTCAGCCTGGACGTGCTGCCGGGGCAGACGGTCGCGATCGTCGGGCGTACCGGGGCGGGCAAGACGACAGTGGTCAACCTGCTCATGCGCTTCTACGAGATCGGCTCCGGCCGGATCGCCCTGGACGGCACCGACTACCGCGACCTGACCCGCGACCAGGTGCGCCGCTGCTTTGGCATGGTGCTGCAGGACACCTGGCTGTTCGCCGGGACGATCCGGGAGAACATCCGGTACGGCAGGCAGGACGCCACCGACGAGGAGGTGGTCGCCGCGGCCCGCGCCGCCCGCGCCGACTACTTCATCCGGACCCTGCCGGATGGCTATGACACGCTGCTGGACGAGGAGGCCTCCAACATCTCCTCCGGCCAGCGGCAGCTACTGACCATCGCGCGTGCCTTCCTGGCCGACCCGCCGATCCTCATCCTGGACGAGGCGACCAGCAACGTGGACACCCGCACCGAGGTCCTGATCCAGGACGCCATGGCCAAGCTGCGGCATGGCCGGACCAGTTTCGTCATCGCCCACCGGCTGTCCACCATCCGCAACGCGGACACGATCGTGGTGATGGAGGACGGGCGGATCGTCGAGCAAGGCGACCACGACGACCTGCTCCGCCGGCGCGGCGCCTATTACGCCCTGTACAACAGCCAGTTCACCGAGGCGCCCGCGGAAGCGGCGTGATCAGCCCGCACGCAGGGGCCCGCCCCGTAGTCGCGGACGTCAGGGATCACCGCGGCTCAGATCCCGGCAGGCCGCCGTCGGCCTCCGTAGGCGCGTGCCGGCCGGCTATTGCCGACCTTGATGGTCGCGGATCCGGCGCTCCCCGCCGATGCTCCGGCGCCTCAGGATGATGAAGGCCAGCGGGACCGCGACCCACAGGAACCATGGGCCACCGCTTGCGCCGGTGATCAGCCAGATCACGAACGTTGCGATGGCGATCCCCAGCCAGAACTGCCAGATGGCGCGATCGCTGCCCACACGAGCCTGGACCACACCTGGAGCGCGCCGCTCCGGAAGCGGAGGGTTGCTGCCTCGTTGCCCGGAGAGGCGGCTGAGATCGGTTCTCGGCAGGTCTGCCATCAGGTCGTCGAGTTCACCGAGGGTCTTCGCGGCATAGGCCCGGTCCAGGCGTTCCTGGAACTCCTCGAGGGTCAGCCGGCCGGCCGCGTAATGCCCGCCCAGGGCGGCGGCGATTCGCTCCCGGTCTGCGTCGGCGGCGCGAGTCGCGCGATTACTGGTCATCGTGATCTGCTCCCGTACCGTGCTCGTTCCAGTGTTGGCCTTGCCTGCGCACGGCGGCAGGGCCAGATGGCCCGACTCACCGGCCAAACGACCCTAGATAGCTGCAGCCCGCACCATCCGAACAAACTGCGGCCCCTTCCAGAGGCCTACGAACACAGTCGTGATATGGCTAATGGCTCGCACCTCATACACGCTGACCTCAGCGCCTACTCGCCGCATCGGCTCAATGTACGGCCAGACGTTGCTCAACGGAGCCACCCGATCTCGCCGCGAGCTGACGAATGCGAACCGGCAGCCATCGAGTTGCCCGAAGTCCGGCCATTGAAGCTTGGCCCACGCTGCTTCCAGCCGCGCCAGTGACCACCCTCGTTCTACGTACCGCTGTTTCAGCATGGGCATCGTCCACAGGCCGCGCGCGATATTGCCACCGGTGTTAAATACTCCCCAGCGAAGCTCGGGGATTTCGCGGCCAATGCAGTTGTAGAGGATGAACGAGCCCAGGCTGCTCCCGAAGAACCCGAACTCGGTTACGCCCTGAGGCTTCAGCCTCGATATCTGCGACCTGATGTCGTCGCGTATCTGGGAGATGAGCTCGGGGAGTATCGTCGGGTCAGCATCCGTGAAAACGGCCGGAGTCGTCTGGTACGCCACGACACGATAGCCCTTCCTAAGAAGTCGCCGTATCGCGAAGTGCACCCGCTGGATCGGTGTATCGTAAGGGCAAATGAAGAATATCGTGGCGGCTGTCAGCGAGGAAGCGTCAAATTCCGCGGACTGAAACAACGCTGCTTGCATTTACGCTCCACGCTTGCCGGTGGTCGCCGGACGGAAGGCGGCCAAAGCGCATGGTAGTCCGGCGTCACCCGTACGGCGAGCGTCGCCCGTCCCTGTCGCTGTCACGGAATGCATTCATGACGATACGCTTACGGATCTGGGACGGGCCTTCTCTGCGCCGACCCGCGCGGAACAATCGTCACATCCCGTGCATATGTGAGCACGGGGGGCATTGATGGCTGCTGTTACCGCGGGGAAGGCTGGGGATCGACATGGCGGCAGAGGCCCACGAGACCATCGCACCCGACACCGCGGCCCGCCGGGCGCGCCGGGCCACGGCAGGCGTGATCCAGCTAACCCAGCGGGACATCGACGGGCTGCTGCTGTGCGGGGAGCATTACGGCGCCCCCTACGACCTGCTCGCGGCCGCGCTGGACGTGCCGCCGGGCCGACTGCCCGCGATCGTGCGCCGGTGGCGCCGCGCCGGATACGCCGATACCCAGCGGCTGGGCCCCGGACCAGGATGGTGCTGGCTGACCCGGAACGGCATGATGGCCACCGGACTCGGGTTCCCCGCCTTCTGCCCGGCCCTGGGGCGGCTGGCGCACATCCGCGCGGTGCTCGCCGCCCGGCTGTGGCTGGAAACCAGCCCGAGCTGGACCCGAGGGCAGGCCTGGTGGCACTCCGAACGCCGGCTGCACGCTGGCCAGCCCGCAGCCGGCCGTGGCGGGCACGTCCCGGACGCGGAGATCCACTGGCCCAGCATCCCCGATAGCCCCTACGCCGGGCAGGTCTGGGGCGTCGAAGTCGAGCTCACCCCCAAGCCCCTCGACCGGACCACGCGGATCATGGGCGAGCTCCTCACCTCCCTGCAGTATTCCCTGGTGATCTACCTGACCGCTCCCGCCGCCCGGTCCGTCGTGACTCGCGCCGCAGCCTTGCTCCCGTACGACGAGCAGCCCAGGATCGTGGTCCGCGAACTGCCCGCCACCGCGTTCCTCCCGCTGTCGTCGCCACCGCCAAAGCGGTAATGGCCTGACGCGGGCATCGACCGAAGGGCACCGTCAACTTAGGATGGTGCCTGCGATGAGCCAGCTTGACCTGCCTGCGGCAGGGTTGACCGGGCGGGTCAGGGACCTCGATTTCCTGGAGGGATTCTTCCGCCAGGCCGGAGTCAGCGGAGGAGCGCTGCTCCTGACCGGGGATCCAGGCGTGGGCAAGACCGCGCTCGTTAATGCCCTCGCA
>Ga0335081_10022080_pt1 | contig 10293 bp, 8 predicted proteins | sample Lox_Sample_35_FD_206713 | JGI IMG/M metagenome (GOLD analysis project Ga0335081, IMG submission 206713) | Soil microbial communities from Loxahatchee National Wildlife Refuge, Florida, United States - Lox_Sample_3.5 | ecosystem: Environmental > Terrestrial > Soil > Wetlands | place: USA: Florida...
CTACTGATGCAGCGGCGCAGCAGCGGCAACAAGTGACCCTGGTCGGCCGGCTCGGGCTGGCGATCGCACAGCCGCGCGCCGCGCTCGCGCTCGCCGGCGATCGCCGCCACGCCGGGCGCGCTGGCTCCGATCTGCTCGCCGCGATCGTGATCCTGGTGATCGCGACCCAGCTGCGCGCGCTGGTCGAGGCCGCGTGGGTCGGCTGGGCGGTCGACGCCGGGATCGGTGCGCGCCTGCTGGTTCACGTGCTCGCCCGCACGCTGACCGTCGATCTCGGCTTCCTCGTGATCGGCGCCGCGGTGATCTGGGCGGGCAGCGGGCCGCGCCGCGAGCTCGGCCGCGCGTTCGACCTGGCGTGTGTCGCGGCGCTGCCGCTGGTGCTGGTCGATCTCGCGCTCGGCGTGGTCGCGCGCGCGACCGGGCTGGTGCCGCCGATCGAGCTGATGTGGGCGATCATCGCGGTGCAGTACGCCTGGACCGGGGCGCTGCTCGCGCTCGCGATCGCCGAGCTGCGCCGCGCCAGCGGGGCCGTGCCGGGGCCGGGGCGCGCCGCCGGCCTCGCGGTGATCGCGGTCGCCGGGCTCGGCCTCGCGCTCCAGGTGACCTGGCTGTCCCGCCACGGCGATCTCGTGCGGCCGATGACGTCGGGCTCGCGCGCGCCGGCGTTCGCGCTGCCGGCGGTCGGCCCGCACGGCGCGCTCGGTCCGCGCGTCGCGATCGCACCGGGCAAGATCACGGTCCTGGACTTCTGGGCGACGTGGTGCGGCCCGTGCCTCCAGGCGCTGCCGCGGCTCGACGCGTTCACCCGCCGCCATCCGGACGTCGCGGTGATCGCGGTCAACGTCGACGACGCCGGCAAGGCGCGCGCGCTGTTCGACGCGCGCGGCTATGCGATGACGCTGGTCGCCGATGACGGCGACACGAGCGAGCGCTACGGCGTGATGTCCTATCCGCACACGGTCGTGATCGATCGGCAGGAGATGGTCGCGCGCGTGGGAGGCAGCGCGCTCGATCTGGAGGCTGCAGTCGCTGGACTGCAATGAGCCGGAGAGACCGGGGCTATTGTCCCGTTGCATTTGCTGTTTCCTGTTTGCTGTTTCCTGTTGCCCGGTTGGTCTTCGCCGGTGCTAGGGTCCCGCCGTGCAGGATCCCTGGCTCGACGCGCTCGTCCCCGCGCACGTCCGTGCGCTCGACGTCTATCAGCCGGGCAAGCCGATCGAGGAGCTCGAGCGCGAGCTGGGCATCACCGGCGCGATCAAGGTCGCGTCCAACGAGAACCCGCTCGGCCCGTCGCCGCGCGCGCTCGCGGCGCTGCCGGCCGCGCTGCCGCAGCTCCACCTCTACCCCGACGCCGGCGGCTATGCGCTGCGCCGCGCGCTGGCCGCGCGCTACGGCGTCGCGAGCGAGCAGATCGCGCTCGGCAATGGCTCGAACGACCTGCTCTACCAGCTCGTGCTCGCGGTGTGCGAGCCGCGCGATGCGGTGCTCACCCACCAGTACGCGTTCCTCAGCTACCGGCTCGCGGCGCAGGTCGCCGGGCGCGCGTTCGTCGCGGCGCCGACCACGGCGGAGCTCGCGTGCGACATCGACGCGCTGATCGCGGCGATCACGCCGCGCACCCGGCTGGTCGTGCTCGGCTCGCCGAACAATCCGACCGGCTCGGTGGTGACGCGCGCCGGCGCCGAGCGGCTGCTCGCCGCGTTGCCCGAGCGCGCGCTGCTCGTGCTCGACGAGGCCTATGCCGAGTATGCCGCCGAGTGGCCCGAGGTCGATCACGTCGACGGCCTGGCGCTCGCGCGCCGCGATCGCCGCGTGATCGTGCTGCGCACGTTCTCCAAGATCTACGGGCTCGCCGGCCTGCGCGTCGGGTTCGCGCTCGCCGATCCCGGCGTGGTCGAGGTGCTCGGCCGGGTCGGCCGCACGTTCCACGTGTCGAGCCTGGCGCTGGTCGGCGCGCTCGCCGCGCTCGGCGATCAGGATCACGTCGCGATCAGCGCGCGCCACGGCCGCGCCTGCGTCGAGCAGCTGCGCGCCGAGGTCACCGGCCCGGGCGTGCGGGTCTATCCGTCGCTCGCGAACTTCGTGCTGGTCGAGTGCGGCCGGCCCTCCGCGCCGGTCTACGACCGCCTGCTGCGCAAGGGCGTGATCGTGCGGCCGATGGCCGCGTGGGGGCTGCCCACGTGCATCCGCGTGTCGACCGCGTCGCACCACGACATGCCGCGCGTGATCGCCGCGCTGCGCGAAGCGCTCGCATGAGGCTCGCGGCGCTCGCGCTCGCGGTGGTCGCGTGCGGCGGCGCGAACCGCGCGACCACCGCGCGGCCCAGCCCGGCCCGGCCGGTCACCGCCGCCGATCGCATCCTGCCGCTCCTGCCCGACGGCGCGCAGATCGTGGTCGAGCTCGATCTCGCGCGGCTGCGCGCCAACACGGTCGTGGGCGAGGTCGCGACCCGCGCGCTCGCCCAGCTCGGCGCCGACAGCCACCTGCCGGGCCTGCCGGTCACCACGCCGGGCTCGCCGCTGGCCAGCGCCGACGTGATCGTGTTCGCGGCCTACGGCGTGGGCACGCCGCAGGCCGCGACGCTCACGATCCTCGCGACCCACCACGACGTCACCGGCGGCACCAAGCTCGCGCCCGATCTGGTCGCGCTCGGCCCCGAGGACTGGATCGGCCAGCTCCAGGCGCGCGCCACGATCGCGGGGCTCTCGCCGGACGGCGCCGCGCCGCACGGAAAGCCGCTCGCCGCGCCCGACGATCTGATGAAGCTGCGCGATCACGCGGTGCCGCCGGGCGCGACCGGCGCGATCCTGCGGGTCACCGCGCGGTTGCCGTTCGACGCGCGGATCGAGCTGGCGCGCGCGCTCGGCCTCGAGAGCGCGCCGGCGCAGCTCTCGCTGTGGGGCGACGTCTCCGACAACGACCTCGCGATCATGATCGATGCCGACGCGGCCGATCCGGGCGACGCGCACGCCAGGGACGCCGGGCATCGCTTCGGAACCGTGCTGCGCGGCGCGCTGCTCCGCGCCGCCGATCTCCCGATGATCCGCGCGCTCGGGTTGCCCGGCAGCCTCGCCGACGCGCGCGTCATCGCGCAGGGCACGTGGGTGCGCACGATCATCGCGGTCGGGCCGCGCCACCTCGCGCGCGTGGTCGAGCGCGCCAACGCGCTGCTCGCCGGAGGGCCGTCGTGAGGCTCGTGGTCGAGCCGGCCGCGCGGCCGCTGGCGGGCAGCGTGACCGTGCCGGGCGACAAGTCGATCGGCCACCGCGCGCTGCTGTTCTCGCTGCTGTCGCACACGCGCGTGCGCGTGCGCGGGCTGGGCGACGGCGCCGACAACGGCCGCTCGGCGCGCGCGATCGCGGCGCTCGGCGCGACGGTCGAGCGCGACGGCGACGCGATCGCGATCACCGGCACCGGCCTTGTCGGCATGCGCGCGCCCGCCGCCCCGATCGACTGCGGCAACTCGGGTACCACGATCCGGCTGCTGTGCGGCCTGCTCGCCGGCCAGCGGTTTCGCACGACGCTGTTCGGCGACGACTCGCTGAGCAAGCGGCCGATGCGCCGCGTGATCGAGCCGCTCGAGCGCATGGGCGCGGTGATCGAAGCGGCCGCGGGCGGCACGCCGCCGCTCCACATCGGTCCGGCGCCCGGACCGCTGCGGCCGATCCGCTACACGCTGCCGATGGCGTCGGCGCAGGTCAAGACCGCGCTGCTGCTCGCGGCGCTGTGCGCCGACGGCGCGACCGCGGTGACCGAGCCCGGCCCCAGCCGCGATCACAGCGAGCGCATGCTCGCGTACCTCGGCGCGCCGCTCGTGGTGGCCGGGCGGACCACGACGGTCGACACGCGCGGCTGGGATCGCCGGCTCGCCGGCGCGAGCTTCGACGTGCCCGGCGATCCGTCGTCGTCCGCGTTCCTCGTCGCGGCGGCCGTGGTCGCCGGCGCGTGCGAGCTCCGCCTGCCCGGCGTGTGCACCAACCCGACCCGCACCGGCTTCCTCGACGCGATCGCCGCGATGGGGGGCGAGGTCGCGCGCGAGGACGCGTCGAGCGCCGGCCCCGAGCCGACCGCGACCCTGGTGGTGCGCGGCGGGCCGCACGAGCTGCGCGCGACCGAGATCGCCGGCGAGCTCGCGGTGCGCTCGATCGACGAGCTGCCCGTGCTCGCGGTGATCGCGGCGCGCGCGCGCGGCACGACGGTCGTGCGCGACGCCGAGGAGCTGCGCGTCAAGGAGTCGGATCGGATCGCGACGACGTGCGCGATGCTGCGCGCGTTCGGGATCGCGTGCGAGGCGCGGCCCGACGGCTTCGCGGTCGAGGGCCGGCCGGATCGCCCGCTCGAACCCGGGCGGGTTCACGCGCAGGGCGATCACCGGATCGCGATGGCGGCCGCGATCGCGGGCCTGGTCGCGACCGGCCCGACCACGATCGACGACGCCGACAACGTCGCGACGTCGTACCCCGGCTTCGCGGCGGCGCTCGCGCGGATCGGCGCGACGATCCGCGAGCAATCTTGACCCCTTCGCGCCGCGTCGGGCGCGCAGAACAAACTGTGGGCCGCACGCGTCCATGTGTTGTAAGAACTCGCCGATGCGACTTCTGGTCACGAGTACCGCCGCGCTGCTCGCGCTCGCCAGCGTGGCGCGCGCCGACTCCGGAACCGACTTCGGCCCGGAGGTCCGCGCGATGTTCCGGGTCGCGGCGTGCGGCAACGACGATCCGCTCCCGCCCGCGTTCCCCGCGCGCGTGATCGACGCGCACTGCAAGGAGATGGCCGGCGTCTACGCGTCGTACCAGAAGGCGTGGGCCGACGAGGCCGAGAAGTTCATCGCCACGCTGCGCCCGGCCGACCTGCCGCGGGTCGTGGTCTATCCGTTCGGCGGCGGCGATCTGTCGTCGGCGCTCGCGGTGTTCCCCGACGCCACCGAGCTCACCACGATCTCGCTCGAGGCGGCCGGCGACATTCGCGTGATCGACACGATCAACAAGGGCCGGCTCGCGAGCGACCTCGACGAGATCACGTTCGACATCCGCCGGCTCTATCATGCGGCGCATTCGACGACGAAGAGCCTGCAGGCCGCGTCGCACTCGACCCTGCCGGGCACGATCATGATGGCGCTCGCCGGGCTCGCGGTGCACGGCATGGAGCCGGTCGCGCTGCGCTACTTCGACATCGAGCCCGACGGCTCGCTGCGCTACCTCACGAACGACGAGCTCGACCAGCGCGCGCAGGACATCGCGCTGCACAAGAAGGACCCGCCGAAGAAGCTCGCCCACTTCTGGTACGAGCAGGACTCCGCGTTCGCCAACGTCGAGATCCTGTACCGGCCGCGCGGCGACACCAAGGCGCCGCTGCGCACCTACCGGCACATCCTGGCCAACCTCGACGACAGCCACCTCGCCGCCGACGATCGCGTGCTGCGGCACCTCGCCGCCAAGGGCAAGGTCGCGGTGATCACCAAGGCCGCGAGCTTCCTGCTCTGGTACGACGACTTCACGCAGATCCGCGACTACCTGCTCGGCCACATCGCGTGGATGATCTCGGACGCGTCGGGCATCCCGCCGAGCTTCGCCGGACCCGCCGGGTTCGAGCAGGTCACCTACGGCGACTTCACCGGCACGTACTTCACGCCCGAGGGCAAGGATCGCCACGGCGAGTTCGTCAAGCTGTGGAGGTCGCAGCCGCACCGCGAGCTGCCGTTCCGCTTCGGCTATCCCGATAACGCGCGGCACAATCACATGATGATCACGCGCCCGAAGTCGTAGTGCGCGACGAGCTGGTCACGCCGCACGGCCGGTGCGTGATCCTCGAGCCGGCCGAGCCGCCCGCGCTGATCGGCGGCGAGCTCGCGATCGCGGCCGGGCTCGGCGAGGTGCGGCGGCGCGAGCTCGCGTGCGGCCGCGGCGCGCTGCGCGACGCGCTCGGCGCCGCCGTCGCGATCCTCGCCGACGATCGCGGCGCGCCGATCCTGCCGGCCGGCTGGCTGGGCTCGGTCAGCCACAAGCGCGGCCGCGCCGCCGCGCTGGTCGCGCCCGATCGCGGCGACGGCGCGCGGATCGGCGTCGACCTCGAGCTCGCCGCGCCGCCGCGCCAGCCGATCGAGCGCCGCATCCTGACGCCGCGCGAGGCGCACGTCACCGGCCGCGAGGTCGCGCTGCGCTTCGCGATCAAGGAGGCGATCTACAAGGCGATCGATCCGTTCGTGCGGCGCTACGTCGCGTTCACCGAGGTCGAGCTCGAGGTCGGCGGCGGCGGCGCGTGCCGCGTTCACACCGCGATACCGCTGGCGATCGACGCGTGGTGGTGCGAGCGCGACGGCTACTGGCTCGCCACGGCGCGGGCTTACAAAGCTGGCACGGCAGGACCGGGGCGGTGATACGATGCTAGCGGGGTCCCGAGATGCGCACCACCCTGGTCCTCTTCGCCTCGCTTGCCGCGTGTAACAGCACGGTGTCGGGCAACCGCACCAAGGACGGCGGCGGGCCCGACGCGCCGCAGCGCTGCGGCGACGGCGTCAAGAGCGGCAACGAGCAGTGCGACGGCACCGATCTCGGCAGCGCGACCTGCGCGTCGGCGACGGCGGCGGGCTGGGTCGGCGTGCTGTCGTGCACCTCGAGCTGCGAGCTCAACGTCGCCGGCTGCAACCCGCCGGCGACCACGTGGAACACGCTGACCGACACGTCGAAGTGGTCGGCGTTCGACATCTCCACGCTGTTCCCCGGCGCCAAGGGCTTCATCTCGAGCGTGTTCGACGGCCGCTACCTGTACTTCCTGCCCAACAACAACGGCGCGATCGACGGCATCGTCGCGCGGTTCGACACCCAGGGCGGGTTCGGCGCGTCGGGCTCGTGGGAGACGTTCGACGTGTCGACCGTCAACGGCGGTGCCAAGGGCTTCGAGGGCGGCGCGTTCGATGGCCGCTACCTCTACCTCGTGCCGTACAACAACGGCGCGTACGACGGCCTGTTCGTGCGCTACGACACCCAGGGCACGTTCGGCGACGCCGCGTCGTGGACCACGTTCGATCTGACCTCGGTCGATCCCAACGCCAAGGGCTACGTGTTCGCGAGCTACGACGGCCGCTACCTCTACTTCGCGCCGCACTACAACGGTGCCTACGACGGCGACGTCGCGCGCTACGACACCCAGGGCGGGTTCACCGACGCGACCTCGTGGTCCACGTTCGATGTCTCGGCGGTCAACGCCAGCTGCAAGGGCTTCCTCGGCACGATCTTCGACGGCCGCTACATCTATCTCGTGCCGTACTACACCGGCGCGGCGTACGACGGCGTGGTCGCGCGCTACGACACCCAGAGCACGACGGGCTTCGCGAACGTGGCGTCGTGGAGCGCGTTCGACATCGCGAGCACCAACGGCAACGCGGTCGGCTTCCGCTCGACCGCGTTCGATGGCCGCTACATCTACTTCACGCAGTACTACGACGGCGCGGTCCCGGCGTACGGCGGCTTCGTGTCGCGCTTCGACACCCAGGGCAGCTTCACCGCGCCGGGCTCGTGGGCGTCGTTCAACATCGGGAGCGTCAACGCCAATGCGAGCGGGTTCATCGGCACGCAGTTCGACGGGCGCTACGTCTACTTCATCCCGTACTACAGCCAGACCGTGATGTACGACGGCATCGTCGCGCGCTACGACACCCAGGGCGCCGGGTTCGGCACCGCGGCGTCGTGGTCGACGTTCGACGTGTCCGCGGTCAACGGCGGCGCGAAGGGCTTCCAGGGCGGCGGGTTCGACGGCGAGTTCATCTACCTGGCGCCGAGCAACAACGGCACCGCGCCGTCGAGCATCATCGCGCGGTTCGACGCCAAGTCGCCCGGCTGGCTGCCGCTCGGCTGGAACCGCACGTTCAACTGATGCGCGGCACGCTCGCGCTGCTGCTCGCGACCGGGTGCGCGCAGCTGCTCGGCATCGACGAGACCTCCGGACCCAAGGGCGCGGCCTCGCTCGCGCTCGATCGCGTCTCGGTCGGCGCGACCGTGGTGACCGCACCGCTCGATCTCGCCGCGCCGCCCGAGTTCGTGCTCGGCGACGGCAGCGAGGTCGCCGGCGCGGCGGGCGAACCCGGCACGTGGACGACCACGAGCAGCGGGACCGCGGCGATGATCTACACCGCGCCCGACCTGCCGATGCCGTACCAGCACGACCTCGCGCTCGGGGCGGCGGTGCAGGGCAACTTCATCGCGTTCGAGCATCCCGATCCTCGGCCCGCGCCGGGCGCGTCGATCGTGCTCGCCGTGACGCTGCCCGGCGTGTACGCGGCCGGCGAGTCGTTCGAGATCGCGGCGATCGGCGCGTGGACCCAGCACGTGCTCGCCGGCGGCGAGCTGCCGACGCTCGGCGCGAGCCAGCTGAGCGCGTCGATCCCGTACACGTCGTTCACCGCCACGACGTCGAGCCCGCCGGCGCGGATCGCGATGGCCGACGCCGTGCTCGTGCTGCGCTACGACGGCGCCGCGCTGTCCGGCGTGTTCATCGCGCCGCCGTTCGATCAGAGCGACACCAGCGACACGCTGTCGGGGACGATGATCGCGGTCACCGCCGACACCCAGCTGTCCGCGATGATCGATCCGACGACGGTGGCGACCCGATTCGACGCGGTCGTGCCCGCCGGCTCGACGCCCGGGCTCGCGTGGCAGCTCGCCGCCGCGCCGGGCTACGCCGCCGGCGTGACGACCGGCGTGACGCTGCTGTCGGGCGCGCCCGCGATGACCGACACGACGTTCTCGGGCAGCTACGCCAACCCGCTCGCCACGCTCGGCTGGAAGCCGGCGCTGACCTATGTCGCGAGCGCGAGCCGCACGGTCACGCTCGGCGGCGCGACCGTCGCGCTCGGCACCGAGCTCGCGATGGTGGTCGACCCCGGCGCCGGGCTCGTGCTCGACCTGCCGGCCGGGTTGCCGACCATGACCTCGCTCGCCGGGATGCCGCTCACCAGCGACGGCATGACGCTGTCGGTCGATCCGGGCCAGCCGCTGCCGGTCGCGATCACCGCCGACAAGCCGGACGCCACGCTGTATCACGCGCTGGTCGAGGAGCTGGCGGTGGTCGGGACCTCGGCCACCCAGACGCCGGTGATCGATCTGGTCGGGACGTCGCCGATGCTCACGCTGCCGCCGAACGTGCTGCAGCGCGGCCACACCTACGCGATCGTCGCGTCGTGCGTGCAGGGCGGGTACCCGAACGCCGGCAGTGGCGACCTCCGCACGTTCGCGCTGCCGCTGGCGATCGGCAGCGCGACCAGCGCCGCGTTCACGATCGCGCCGTAGTCGCCAGCGCCGTGGCGACCGGGCGCGCGGCTCAGCGGCGCGGCCGGGTGACGTCGCGCTCGAGCACGGTCTTGCGGTCGTCGCGGCCGGCCGCGCGGATCGCGTCGTCGCACAGCGCGCGCACGTGATCGGACAGGATCTCGGCGACCGCGTCGCCACAGTTCATGCCCGAGCGATCGCGGATGTACTTCTTCATCTTCGAGACCACGATCAGGACGTCCTTGTCGGTCACCTCGGCGAGCTGGACGTTGCCCTCGATGGCGGCCGCGGTCGACGGCGACGCGTCGCCGACCACGCGGCGGACCACCGGCGTGCCACCCGGCGCGGTCGGCGGGCGCGTCGGCGCGGGCTCGGGCGGGTTGGCCGCGAGCTCGCGCTCCCACGCATCCTTGGTCGGCGCCTTGGCCTCGACCGCCCACGAATCGCGGTGGCGCAGCATCGCGACGTGGCTGTCCCAGCACGACACCGTGCAGAACACCAGGCGGGTGCGCGCGCGGTTACAGGTCGAGACGCTGCACACCCAGTGCGTCGCGTTGAACGGGATCGGGTTCTTGCAGGCGCTGCACTTGAGCCAGGTCTCGGCCATCCAGCCTGCAATCTACCGCAAACGCCGCCGCCGTCGCGCCACGATCCACGCCGCGATCGCGATCGGCACGACGCCGCGCGGGCCATGGCCGGCGTCGAGGCAGCCCGAGCTCGCGCCCGAGAACGCGTTGACGTTGCAGCTCGCCGCCGGCGTGCCGTCGTAGACGTCGATCTTGATGGTCAGGTCGAGCGAGCGCGACGGGACGTTCGAGTCGGTGACCCGCACCGACATCGCGTCGCTGGCGTCGGCGTCGGCGTCGACGCACACCCGCACCCGGCCGTCCGCGCGCACCACCGCCATGCCCTGCGCGGGCTGCTGCGTGATCTCGAACGTGTGCTGCGTCGACCGCGGGTCGTTGGGGTAGATCGAGGTCTCGCCGGCGTCGCCGCGGCTGGCCACGAGGTCGGGCGCGCTCGGCGCCGG